>OWKE01000149.1_pt1 | contig 48518 bp, 40 predicted proteins | sample 1732631 | NCBI WGS metagenome assembly OWKE01 (sample SAMN05065736, study PRJEB22554) | human gut metagenome | biome: ENVO:2100002; feature: ENVO:00000062; material: ENVO:00002003 | host: Homo sapiens | place: USA | reverse complement strand
CGAGATTACTACGCGTCTCGTGGGCTCGGAGATGTGTATAAGAGACAGGTACTGTTCCAGGTGGGCCGAGAGGATATTGTCTATATAGCACGAGATACTGACGGTCGGCGCTACCACGGAAAGCAGGGTGCGCACCCGTTCGTAGTTCTCGCTGCTGACATAGGTCTGGCGGCGCTCTTTCACAACGTTATTATCAAACAGATGTCCGGGGTATTCCTGAAGGCCGTTCCTTCTCCGTCGGGCATTCTCTCGGATGACCGGGGATGGCGTTTCTTCCTCACAGCCGGACACACCGGAATTGGAAATCTCCGCTTTGTTGGGTATGTTAGCCGTTTCTGAACCGCCGTCTTTTCCTTTTTGGGAGCCGGGAGTGTTGTCCCCATAAAGATTATCCATGACAGTGGCAGGAATATCCCCCGTCATCATATTGCGAATCTGCTCCTCGTCAATTTTAACCTCTTTTCTCTTTACCATAATTCCATATTTTAGATAGTTGGACAATTCTTTTCCGGCAGTATTGCGTTTCTCTCACGTCGTGAATGCGAAAATACGGCCATTCCCGCATGTGTGCATTGCCGAACGGATATGTACACCCGCTAAGTAAGTCGGTCATGCACCCAATCCCCCACGTGTTCCGTCCGGCATTAAGCCGGTCACGCATTCGCACATGGCTGGACGGTTACATTATTATGTTCTTGTATGTTTCCGTTCACCCGTTACCCGATGGTCGGATGTAATAATACACCCCGTACCTGACGCGCACTTGGATATTTGTGTGAGCGGACGCGTTCGGACATGCGGCAAAATAATGATAAAATTTCCGGATTTCCACTATCATGGTGGCCTGCTGACGGTCTGTGGCACTGTATGTCATCCTGTTACACTGCCCAAGTGTTCCGGTGGCTCCGGTTTTTGGCATTCAAGGAGTGATAAAGATGACAGCGGAAGGAGTTTATCAGCGGGGAGTAGATAAGACGCCATATTTTGATTTTTCGACAGAAAAATTCATGTTCAAGCGAACATGGCAAGTTGTGTTTTGGGGCGCCCGAAATTATTTCCGGCACCCCAAAACAACTTGCCGCTCGCCTGAAGGCTCGGGAAGGGCTCCACTCCGAAGTCGTTGCGCCTGAAGACGAAAAAGCAAGGACAAAAAACAAAAATAAGCTGCCTTTATATACAGACCGGTTTGCTAAAAAGAACAACTGCCGAAAAAGAAAATGAGCTTTATTTATGTTTTCGTTCTACCGCAACCCGTATTTCTTCATTTTCCGATATAATGTCGCGGGATTGACATTCAATAGTTCCGCGGCTTTTTTCCGATGTCCCCCGCATTTCTTCAAGGCGTCAATAATGGATTGCCTCTCCACGTCATCGCTGTTTCTTAGCGGCCGGATGACGAAAGGAACAGCCGGGGTTCCGGATTGTATCTCTATATTCAGATCCTTGATGTCAATCAACGGTTGCTCTGCCAGCAGCACTGCCCGGCGTATCCTGTTCTGTAACTCACGGACATTACCGGGCCATGAATATGTCAGTAGCAGTTTGCGTGCGTCAGGCGTGAAACCTGTTGTAGCCTGCCTGAGTTCTCCGGAATATTTCTCACGGAAAAATTCGGCCAGGGGAATGATGTCCTCCGGACATTCGGATAGCAATGGTTGCCGGATTTCAAACCCAGCCAGACGATGGAACAGGTCTTCACGAAAAGTTCCGTTACGAACGGCCCGCTCCATATCCTCATTGGTTGCAGCCACAATCCTCACATCCGCTTGTAGTTCCCTGTTGCTTCCTACCGGAACATAAATGCTCTCCTGCAAGACACGAAGCAGCATTGTCTGGATTTCGGCAGGCACGGTGCCTATCTCGTCCAGGAACAGCGTGCCACCTTTAGCCATCGTAAAATACCCCTCCCGGTCAGAGTCAGCCCCGGTAAAGGCCCCTTTCCTATGTCCGAAAAATAAGGATGATGCCAGGTCTTTCGGCACTGCACCGCAATTCACCGCGACAAAAGGCTTGTCACGCCGATAACTGCCCTCATGGATAATCCGGGCGATTGATTCCTTCCCGGTTCCGTTGGCTCCACATATCATGACAGGTATATCGAATGGGGCCACCTTTCCGGCCAATCTTTCCGTCTCCACCGCTTTGGGGCTGATACGCTCATGCAGCATTTTCTTTTCCAACCGCACGGAGGATGAAGGTTGCAGTATTTCCTGCAGCAAGTCGAGAAGTTCTTCCATTTGAACGGGCTTCGCCAGATAGTCCTTGGCGCCAAGCTTGATGGCCTTCACCGCCCCGGGTACGGAAGCATATCCGGTCATAACAATGAATGGGACATCCATTTTCTCTTTCTGTATCCATTCCAATAGGGATATGCCGTCTCCTTCGGGCAGGCGCACGTCGGAAAGTATCAGGTCTATGTCTTCTTTCCTTACCAGCTTACGGGCGGAAGGTTCCCCGCTTACTATTTCTGTATCATATCCTTCCCTTGACAGCCACTTCTGTATCATGTACGCCAGTGCCGTATTGTCTTCAACGATTAATATCTTCTTCTTCATTTTCTATTGCTTTTTTCTCTGATTCGGCCATTTCTATCAACTTTTCCATATGCTGTATGATTCGTATGGTATGGTCGGTGATGCATCCGTCCGTTACCTCTTCCTTATGCAGGAGCTCCCGGTATGCCAGCAACGCCCTTTCCGCCTGTATCATTTCCCACATCGGCATCATACGGTGCACCGTCTCGCGGAGTGCCTCACGGTCTTTACGGCCGGAAGCCGATTGCAGGGCGGCTATATTCTTACGGGATTCTGAAATGAACATGTCCAGCATACGTGATTTATCCCCGACATCGGAAATCAACGTGGAAAAGTCTGCCATGCGGTTTGCTTCTCCTGCGGCAGCCAAAGTATTCAGCAGTTCGTTTTTGGAAAATGGTTTATATAGACAAGCTGTAAACCCGGCTTTATGGAAAAAGTCTCTTGTTTTTTCACCCCGCGCGGTCATGGCCACGACGGGAATAGTCCGGGAATTGCCTATATCAGACCGGCGGAGCAGTCCAAGAAGTTCAATACCGTCTGTACCTGCCATCTGTATATCGGTCAGGAGCAGGCTGTAATCAGTTTTCCGCATTTCATTCACGATCTCCTGCACGTTACGGCAAGCCTTGCAAAGGATACCGCTTCGTTCCAGCATTTCCCGGACCACTTCAAGCTGCATCGGGTCATCGTCGATTACCAATACGCGTTGCAGAAGCCCCATCGGCACATCGGATCTTTGTTCCTCCTCCTCGATACTTTCTGTCGTGAAAGGCAACGGCAGGGTAATAAGAAAGGTTGTCCCTTTTCCCGTCTCACTTTTTACCGTTATATTACCATCCAGTAGCGTGATCAGTCCTTTGGTTATGGCGAGCCCCAAACCGAATCCGGACGGGTTTGTCCTGGATGTGGACCGCTCAAAAGGTTGGAAGATACGCTTCAGCATGTCTTCGTCCATGCCGATACCGGTGTCGCTGATTTCCAAGGACAATGTTCCATCCTTATAATCGGCTGTAAATACGATGGTTCCTGCTTCCGTGAATTTAACGGCATTGGTCAACAGGTTGTCAATGATTTGCTCTATACGGTCCGAATCGCCTTTAACGGTTGTATCGGTTCCCGTGAAGTCGTGGGAGAATACAATCCCTTTGTTGTTTACCGTCAGCGTGAACCCGGTGGCGATACGTTCCAGCAATGTATCCAATTTGAAGGGGACGTCATTACGCTTTTCCTTCGACTCGTTCAAACGGTACATGTCCAGCAGGTTGTTAAGAAGATGCAGGATGTGTTTGCAGAGGATACGGATATTCGTGAGGTAACGGTTCCTTTCCCGTTTGTTGCGGGTATCCATTGTCAGTTCCGCGCTTCCGTTAATGGTATTTAGCGGACCACGGATGTCATGGGTAATGGTAAGTATGATTTTCTTCCGCATTTCCAGCAGTGCCGTATTTTGCTCTATCGTATCCTTTAATTGCCGTTGAGTGCTTGCTTTCTCCCTGATATCCCGTTGGATAATCAGATAAGAAACGACAAGGAGTACAATGGCACTCAGAACCAATCCGGTAACAATCAGAGTCGAACGCTCATAGGATTGTTGGAGATATAGTTCCTTGCCTTGAAATGTGGCTTGTGTTTGCTCGTCCATATCTTGAATCAACACATACAGTTTACGGTTCAACTCCCGGTTTTGAACACGCAGGCTGTCCGTATAAGCGTTGATCGTCTGCTGCCGTTCTTCCTCCATTGAGATTAACCGCTCGTTCAGGGAATGATGTGTTTTTGAGGAAATAGGGATTTGTACAGTTTCTTTGCTTCCGAAAAGCCCGGCAAGACCTTTCTTTTTTCGGGTTACGGTGCGGAAACTTCTTGTTTGCCGGGCAAGGGCGGGCAGTTGTTCCGACAAAAGACTGTCGTGTTGTTGAAACAACTGCATGGCTTGGTGCAGGTGCTTTTCCTTATTTATCAACAGAAGACGAAGCGTGTCTATTTGCCTGGTCGGGACAAACTCCTCATAGTCTCGTTGTAAAATCTGCAAAAGGCTGTCTATTCGCAACCGCCGTACCTGATACTTCCGATAATCCTCCTCGTCCCATGTAATCGCAGATTCTCCCAACGTGGCAAGTACAGTAATATGCCGATGGGCGGTGTTTATCGTACGGTTGGCCTCCTGAATTTCTGTAATTTCCGATTCGATATTTTGGACTCGATTGCGTTCATGGAACATGATAGCAGCCATAGTGCCGATGACTGCTATCAATATGATGTACCCTAAAAGTATTCTATGTTGTAATAATAGTTTCATTTTAGTCCATCAAGTAATTTTAATAGTATGTTATTTAGTTTGTTCATTTAGCCATTTATTGAGCAAATCAGCCAATTCAACATTATTCAAATCCTGCATCAAGAAATGTGTATTTCCATAGATGCCGATTTTAGGTAGTTCTACTAATGTGGCATTTCCTCCGTGTCGGTTGATAGCTTTGACGAACTTGCGAGCCATCTGGAGGCGGACGCGCCAATTCTCATCACCGAGATTCTTGGAAGGAGTTTCGGGAATATAATCCCCAAAATAAAGAATAATCGGAATTTCCGTGAGCCGTTTGAATTGCTCCATCGGAACGGCTGTCCCGGCTACACCGCCAGTCAAGCCGTCAATACGATCAGGAACTTCGCCTTCAGGAAACACGAACCCGCCCGGTTCATAAGACACGACACCTTTTACCTCTGAATTTTGCATCGCAGACATCCAGCCGGGAAACCCTCCGGCGGAATGGGTTACGAGAATATGGGCGCCGATGCGTTCGGCCAATGCGCCGAGTGCGGGAATATCTAATTGATGGTTGCTCAAATCGGGTGTCATTCCGCGGAAGAACTGCGAAAGAGAAGTCGAATCTTTCGGGAACTGCACGCCCTCGTTGTAATTCGGCCACACGCCGATACGCCAGATGTCGAACCAGAACATTTCGTCGGCCACAGGCTTGGCTGTCGTTGTTGCTGATGTCCGTCCTGCCCGTCCACGACCGGGAAGATCGACCACGTAACTGCTCCAGCCACGACGTAACATCAATGTGGCGAAACCATCTCTGCCGTCGGGGGTCATTTGCCAGCATACGCCCGAACCTCCGTAACCATGGACATAGACTAACGGTATTTTCTTGCTGTCGACAGGAATCTGAAAATCCACAAAGGCATGGTCGGCTCGGTAACTTTGTCCGGTTTCTTCCTGCTCCGCCCATCCGACAAACTTGCTGTTGTCATATTCCCCCGATTTTTGTATGGTTTGCCCGCTCACCGAAAAATGTCCTTGTCGGGCAATCGTTATATGTTGTGCTTGGGCTACTCCTGCAAACGGCAGGAGCAACACCCATAAAATAATCTTTTTCATTTCTGTTTTACTATTTGTTCCAATATGTTATGCAATGGTTCCGAATAAGATGTTCCGAGATTCATTTCCACGATATTCAGTAATGCCGAAAGTTGTTCGGCTGTAACGCCGAGATGCAGGCATATCGCTGCATGGCTCCTGAACATCGGCTCAACGCCGCCGACACCGGCAAGAATGGAGACTGTTGCAAGCTCGCGTTCCCGATAGGTCAGCAGGTCTCTCTCAAAAAGGTCGGCAAAAAGATGTTCTTTCAAGAAGCGTTCGATAGCAGGTGCAAATATTGCATAACCTGCTTTGGGGGCATCGACGGAAGTACCCGATATTTCGGCAAGCATATCGCGTCCCCGTTCGTAGCGGGTTCTATTGTCGTTCTTTTCAGCAACCTCCCTACCGACAACATCGTTTATCCCGTTCGCTTTCCGCTCGTCCACGACCTGCATAAAGGTCTGTATCGCCCGCAAGCTGCGTGGAAATCCGCAATAAGCGTAGGCGTGAATCAATACCTCGTTTATTTCATTGATAGTCATACCTGCCTCCAATGCTCCCGTGAGAGCCGGTTTCAGGTGTTCCAAATCTCCCTTCCCGGTATAGGATGCCACCGCGACAATGGCTTGTTCACGCGCGGTCAATATGCTGTTTGCCTCCGTATAACGGTTTTTCGCTTTAGCCGTAGCTTCCTGATATTGGCCGTCGCTGACGGGATCGAGCCATACGGCCGCATTTATCTGCGGGGTGGTCGTAATGGCGATATGAGCAAACCAACTGTCCGGTGCTGCCCCGTGCCAATGCACCACGTCAGGGGCTATCTCCACGATGTCGCCCGGAAACAACCGTCGGGCGGGCTGTCCTTTTTCCTGATAGTAACCGATACCTGCGGTGGCAATCAATAACTGACCGGCTTTATGCGAGTGCCAACTGTTGCGGCATCCCGGCTCAAAAGTTACATTTGCCATCGGAACATTCAACTCTTTCTGCTCACTCAAAGGAGCGAGCCATACTTCACCCGTGAAGTTCGGATTCGGTGACAGCTTTTCACCAAGCGGATAAGGCTGACGGAAGTTGTCTGCGGTTTGTGCATGAGTCACAAGGTATGATATAGACAACATGGCTGTAAAAAATAAATTCTTGATTTTCATATTTGCTTCTTATTTGATTATTCACCTAAAGTTTTCGTAAAGGCAAGTGTAGAAAGCTGCCATTTGCCGTTTTCCATTACATAGACTTCCGTAACGATAAAAGGAAAACGTACAGCATTGCCTCCGACTACCGAGTTCAAATGAATTCGGCTATAAATCGTTGCTGTTCCTGCCGCAAACTTCACCTGCACATCATGTATTTCGGCTTTCTTATACCAAATGCCGCCTGTGCGGATGGTATTCAGTTCCTCCTGCTTACCCCAATAGCCACCCATATGAACAAACTGCGAGCTCTCATGAAACAACTCTGCCAGCTTCTCTACATTCTTCTCTGCCATCCAATTCCACTTATTGTTGGATAAATCGACTATCATCTGCTCTTCGGCAGTGAATACTTTCTGATTCTCTTGTGCTTTCGTTCCGACAGACAAGGTCAGGAACATCAATACCGTAATGATCAATGATTTCATATCGCTCTGATTTTTAATTGTTACATATGCAAAGGTAGAGGAGATGTAAAAAAGTGGCGATACAAAAAAATCGGTAAAAACTGCAATTTTTACCGATTCTTCCTTATAATCTCTTTGCAAAGTGAGATTCTAAAAGACATAATCAGGAACAAGAAGCTGCATTAGCTTATAATCATAGTCTTTCTTTACCAGACATTCGTTTCCGAAAATCATCGTATAACCGTTTTCGCGTGTGAAGACCGGCCAATCGGGAATATCCCGATGATTCGGATTGCCGTATCTTGCGAAGTTTATCCATGCACGGCTCATGCGGTCTGCAAGGATTTCGGCCTGCTCTCCACCAACAGCAGAAGCTTTGGACATGGACACATTGTTAAATACAAACGGCAGTTCGGAACAATGATAAGACATGGCAAACCCTCCTTCGAGCGGTGTATCCCATGCGAACATATAATTATAGGCGGGTGCTCCGTGCTGGTCGGCTTTCAAGCGTGCGGTTTTAAGAGCCGGAGCACGCAACATTGTTTCTACATAGAGTACATCTGCAACCGGACGCTCCGGATACGCCTGTTTGAAAGCGTCCACGACAACCTCTGCCTGATTGCCGAATCGTTCCTTCAACTTTCGATTTACCTCTTCCTGCGACCATGTATTCTTGTTGTCATTATTGTATTTACTTGCTTGTCCCAACATTCCCATTGTTGTCCATTCCGTCATGGCTGTCCCAATCATTATCGGAATATCCTTTGACTGTGATGAAATGGAATCCGCTACGGGTTGGAACGGTAGATAGTCCCCATCCACAATCGGTGTCCATAGCAATCCGGGATTTCCCCAACTATCTATGCTACCGTACTCCTTTGCTGCTTGTGTCATCGCTTTGTTACTTGCGGTTTCCAATTCCCTATACGGTACGGTCTGTAGTTTCTTGAGTTCATTTTTCCTTATGCCTAAATTATTTAAGGTCAATTCTGCAACACGACTTCCTATTTTTGTTGTAACATTGGTCATTCCGCAGGCTTCGACCGCACCGCTTTGAATAATTCCCTTGTGAAACAACCCTTTGGCAGCCGGAGTTGTCATCAAGACGATAATCTTAGCACCGCCTCCCGATTGCCCAAACAAGGTGACATTGTCGGGATCTCCACCGAAGACCTCAATGTTGGACTGAATCCATTTTAAGGCAGCGACCATATCCATAGTGCCCACATTGCCGGAGTATTTGTACTCTTCTCCATAGGCGGATAAATCCAAAAAACCGAGCACGTTCAGTCTGTGATTGATGGAAACGACCACCACATCGCCTTTTCTGCTCAAATTTGTTCCATCATATACCCGTTGTTCAATTGCCGAACCAGTCTGAAACCCTCCTCCGTGCAACCAAACCATTACAGGGCGTTTCTTGCCGTCATTTATTCCCGGAGTCCATACATTCAAATTCTGGCAATCCTCTCCCTCGACAGCGATTCGCTGGTTCGAGATAAAATCATTGTCGATTGGCATGGGAGCTTGTGGACAGACGTGTCCATACTCTGTGAAGGTTTGTATGCCGTCCCACGATTCGGGAGCTTCGGGAGGCATGAATCGGGTAGCGTGTGCATAAGGAATACCCTTATAAACATATATTCCTTCCTGTTTTTCACCTTGCGCTTTGCCAGTTGTAAGATTGACAACAGTTTGATTTTCGGCTGTGTATCGCGGCTCTTGCGCCCTTGTTCCTATCATTGTCAGAAGCAATAATCCTGAAATGATCAATAATTTCATATCGCTCTAATTTTTAATCGTTATACCTGCAAAGGTAGAAGATATGCAGAAAAGTGGTGATACAAAAAAATCGGTAAAAACTGCGATTTTTACCGATTATGTAAGAGTTGAAAAATAGCTATTCTCTATAATCCGACGGTTTGACACCTAAATTTTGCTGCACATAGCGGCTGAAATAGGCCGGCGACGAAAAACCGAACATATCGGAAATCTGGACGAAAGTCAAGGACTTATCGCGGAGCAAGCGGGTAATGTCGAGTATCGTATAACGGTTGATCCAGTAGTTGGCGGCATATCCGCTTACTTTTTTAGAAACCTCCGACAAATATTTCGATGTAACACATAAGCAATCGGCATAATAGGTTACTTCCCGATGTTCTCGGTATGCACCCTCTTCCAACATTTTCAGAAAACGGTTCATGATGGAGGCATTCTGTGTTGAGATGTCACTTTCACCATAAATACGTGCATGGAAATCAAAAAAATCAAGAATGGCTGTTTGCATGGCATTTATCAGCACCTCACGGTAAAAGCGATGCCCCGTGTCTTGAATACGGAGCTCCAACAAGTCGAAATCGCGGCGACATATAATTTGTTGTTCAGGCGTCAGGTGCATGATAGGATTGAGAAAAAGTGCTAAAGCGCCTTTCATACCATAGTTACTTTGCGGTGTGCATAACTCTACGAAACCGGGCTTCGCATAAATTATTTTGCATTGAAAATTGTCCGTAGGCTCTATCTTCTCCAACATTTTCCGCTTACGGATGATGGATAAGTCTCCGGGATGCAATTCAAAATCCCGTTCATTAAAACGATAGCGGCAGGTTCCTCCCAAACACAATAAATGAGCTAAATACTCCTCTTCAATATCTGTTCGTATCACGCCAAGTCTATCGACAACGATTACGTCTTTCTGATATTCCATATGATATCCATTTAAACAGCCATATGCAAAAATATGAATTTATACGAGTAAAACTTGCAATCATTTCTATTTCGATTGCAAGTTTTACCGTTTTTTACGATATATCGGCTATTTACCGGATAATGTTGATGTTTCGTAACCAACTCTCAACTCCACTTGTATTTCTTCCGGTAGTTCCAAAACCTTGTAAATGTACAGAGCCGGGAGTCAGTTCCACAATTTTAGCAAGAGTTTCTTCCCGATAAGTTGATGCGTAAGTGCAGAACGGTATGATAATCCTGTCTGAAAAATCATATTCCGAATTTTCGAGAAATGACCACACGGCCATCGGTGCGGTATGCCACCAAACGGGGCAACCCACGAATACTACATCGTAGTCGTCAAAATTATCCACCGTACTGCTCAATTCAGGGCGAACACCGTTATCCAGTTCCTCACGGGCAACCTCCGTACACTCATTGTAATCTGTAGGGTAGGGATCGGCAGTTTCGATGCGAAACAGCATGCCACCGGTCATATTCGCAATCTCCTCTGCCAAATGTTGTGTATTGCCACTCCAACTGAAATAGGCAATAAGAATTTTGCGATTTGCATCATATTCAATAGTGTCATTCTGATATAGTGGTGTGTCAGACCCTTCGTCTTTCGAACAAGCAGATAGTACTGTTAATGTCATTGACAAACAGAACAAAAACAATAGTCTATGTTTCATTTATAGTTAATTTTATGTTATATTGCTATTCCATCATGCCGATTTCTCCTAACCAGTTCAATATGCCGTTTCTCGAAGTTGCCGTATTGTTGCGGGAAATACTATATCCGGTTACTATCGTAGCTTCCGGTTCCAAATCTGCAATATCGCCGAGTGTACCGGACCAGCCGCTACCGCCGTGAGTGGAAAACGGGATAATAGTTTTGCCGCCGAAATCGTACTTGTCGAAGAAAGAATACATTGCCATCGGCATCTGATACCACCAAATTGGGTAGCCAACGAATATCACGTCGTAATTGTTGAAATTCTCTATATTCGTTGTGATTTCGGGATGAACATCATTTTGACGTTCTTGATCTGCCCTGTCTGCCAAGTCATCAAAATTACCAGGATAGGGTTGGACTGTCTGGATGCGTACCATATCCCCTCCGGTGGCTTCACCTATAACAGAGGCTACATATTGAACACTTCCATATAGGTCTCCATTCACGATAACACGGCTGGCAGAAGTTACAGCGTCCACCCCATCGGGAAGCGGTTCGGAGAAATAAGCGACGAGAATCCTATGATTCGTCCCCGGTACGACCTCTTCAATATCCGTATTACCCCCATTATTGTCCGGTTCATCATCCGAGCAAGCGGCTGTTAGTCCACTTATGAGCAACAGCGAAGCTATTACATAAAACCATTTTTTCATACTTTTTACTTTTGACTATTTAACCACTCCTATTTCCTTAAGCCATTTTTCGATGCCTTTCGTGTTTTTATTTACGGCTCCGAACCCTTGCAAGTGCCCGGTAGCAGGTGTAAGTTCTACGATTTTAGCCAACGTCTCGTCCCGATAAGTTGAAGCGTAAGTGCAGAATGGAACGACCGTCTTACCTTTGAAATCGTAACTTTCGGTGAAAGTGTTAATAATCATTGGAGCAGTCCACCACCAGACGGGGCATCCGATAAATACAATGTCATACTTCTCCCACTCTTCAACCTTATTTTTGATGGCAGGCCGGGCGTTGGTTTCCTTTTCAGCTTTTGCAACCTCGGTACATGGGGTATATTCGGTAGGGTATGATTTTTCCGGCTCTATACGGAAAAGAGTTCCCCCTGTCAAATCCGCAATATGTTCAGCCACATGTTTGGTGTTTCCTCCCCAACTGAAGTAAGCGATCAGGATTTTTTTCGGTGTGTCATTTACCTTCTCTTGTGCATAGCTGTTCATTCCAACGAACAACAGCACCAAACAGAATACAATTTTTGTTCTCATTGTTTTTTGAATTTATAAAATTATTTAATTATTTCAGGTGTGATATTTTATTTGGCAAAAGCTTTTTCTGTTACATCAAGTCTTTTTTTCTTGGGATTCACAACGCCTTCTGCCTTACCATCAACAGAGAATTCCATCAACATATCCGTATTGGAATTAAACAGAGGCCATATAGGGAGACCTTCCGCATTGGGATTGTCCGTCTTGGCAAAATTACACCAATAAGTATTCATCATTTTTGATACCTCAATATCCTTTTGAGTAATGTTGTCCACTCCCCAACGGGTATGAAGGTTTCCGAATACGTAAGGTATTTCCGAAGCATGAGGCGCTCCATTCATCCGTTTCCGAAGGACGGACGGGACATATCCGAATAGATAAACATAAACAGGGGCACCGCTTTTGGAAAATGTATGCGCAGTGAAACGGGCGGGTTCAGCCCACACCCTGTCAGTGGTAATCATCGTCATCAATTTGGAGAACTCTACTGTACCATCGGGATCATAGGCTGCAACAGCCTCTTTTTCCCAATCCCCATACATTGCGAATAGTTCTTGTTTTGTAGATGCTTGAATAAAACCACCTTGTACTTCTGCACTATTGGATCCTATTATAAGCGGAACACTTGTCTGTCGGTTTGCTTTATAAGCACTTTCGGCAGTCTCAAATACCAGTTTCCCGTCAAGGATAGGACCGGAACTAATCGGAATATTTGAGGTTCCATAACTTTCCAATCCTCCGTCTATTATATCTTCCACACTCAAAGCACGTAATTTGGCCAAGGCTTCGGAATCGGTTCCGTATATACCATGTTTCCGTGCAAAATTAATTCCTATCGTTTCTGCGGACACGGGATAGAAAGGATCGGCATTGTTCTTATTGATAGGTCTTGCCGTCAATACCCCGTCACGACCACCTCCCGATTCAATGATGGCTTTCTGGAAGGTTCCTTTTGCCGCAGGAATAGTCAGCAAAGAATGTACTGATACCCCGCCGGCAGATTCTCCGAATATGGTAACGTTATCAGGATTTCCTCCGAACGATTTGATGTTTTTTTGCACCCATTCCAGAGCTGCAATCTGATCCATATAGGCATAACTGCCTTTGGGCTCTTCCGGGTATTCTTTAGTCAGTGCGGGAAATGCAAAATGACCAAGCCGTCCCAGACGATAGTTGAACGTTACAAGGATAACTCCCTGGCGGGCAAATGCCTCTCCTGAAAAAGCCTTATCAGCCCCACTTCCTCCAACAAAGCCACCTCCGTGAATCCAGACCATTACCGGCAACCCAGCATTGACATTTGTTTCAGAGGGTATCCACAGATTCAAATAAAGGCAATCTTCCGATGAACCTTTAGCTATCTTACCAGAAACGGCAGGCCAGCCTGCTTGAGCGCAGTCAGCTCTGAATTTTGTAGCATCCAGTTCTCCCTGCCACGGACGTACAGACTGGGGTGGTCTCCAACGGTACTCTCCGATAGGGGGAGCAGCGTAAGGGATTCCTTTATAAGAGATGATACCATTTTCTGAAATCCCCCTTACAATACCGGCAGCAGTACGTACCGTCGGATATTGTACAGAGTCGCTGGTTATTGAACGATTCTGTGCACATAATACGCAATGTGCCATCATGGCTATCAGTATGCATAGATTTTTCATAAAAGCAATAAATTTATCAATGGGTCATTATTTTAGTCATCCAATTATCAAAGCGTATCATCCAATCCTCGTTTGTATATCCGAAGCCATGAGGCAAACCTTCATATTCACGCTCTTCCACTTCGACATCTGCCGCACGTACCGCATCAGCGCATTGCTGGAATTGGCGGTAAAACGGGTCGCGTGTTCCATAAGCAAAGAATGTAGGAGGAATCTTGGACTCACGGAATTTTTCCACATCGGTCGAAGCAATGCTCAACCGACCGTAAAAAGCGTAAACCATACCGATGGTACAGACATTGGCGGACACTTTGTCAAGTTCATCGGGACGATAATCGGAAGCGAGTGCCGTTCCGTTTACCCGTTCATCGAAATTGAGGGCTTCATCACCGCAAAGGATACCTCCGGCAGAAAATCCTACGGTAGCGATATTATTCGGATTTATCCCATAGTCAGTAGCATGCTGGCGGACAAAACGGACGGCGCGAGCCAAATCAAGACTACCTTCCTCCATAGTATAGGGACGTACACGATAATTCACCACGAAAGCCTGATAACCGTGACGGGCAAACCATTGGGCGACTGGAGTCCCCTCCATCTGGTCGCTGCGGAACTGAAACGCACCGCCTGCGCATACGAGGACAGCACCCTTTACCGTAATGCCTTCCGCAACCGGAAAATAATTCATATAAGGGCGGAATGATGGCGGGTCTTGATAAGAGCCTTGACTGTCCGTATAGTTCGTAACTTTCGCCATATTGTCCTCCGGCCACAGGTAAATGGTCGAAGCCAACGGATTTTGTTCATCGTCTCCACCGACAGAAGGCGTATCGTCATCCGAATCGGCAAGCGTCGTAAATTGGCGGGACTGACCGTAAACCGTTCCGCCGGAAATCGTGGCATACGCCCGGATATAGTAGGTCGTATTTGCCGAAAGTCCCGTAGCGTAGCAGGCAAACGAAGTTGCATCTCCTGCACCGACATTATGACTATCTGAAATTGTTGGATTATCAGTTGCAGCCCAACAGATACCGAACTCCTTGATTGCTTGTATTCCATCGAGAACACGACCACCTGAAATGACATTGTTTGAAGTTATTGCTGTAACTTCGGCTGTTTCAACACGGATGGTATCATCGGGCATAGGATTGTCCGATGCTTCATCACACCCAATTATTGTTGTAACTGTCGATAAAGATAGAACCGCATAGAAAATTATATTTCGTTTCATAATCAGATACCTCTACCAAGGTTATAGGCTTCAACTTCATATTGACTGCCCTTGACCGCCCCTTTACGTCCCATTCCTATGGCTTTTACCATGCCGCGTTCGTAGGGTTAGGTAGGCACATTACAAAGCCACGAAAACCGTTAATCGCCCAATCTGCCGTGCTTTCTTCGGGATCGGCACAGGCAGTAAGATAGAAAAACTCCTTGTCTTTCATTTCACGATAACGTCCGAAAGTGCGATCAATAAAGGTTTTGAGTTGTCCCGTGATATTCATGTAATAGACCGGACTTGCGAGTACGATTACATCGGCCTGAACCATTTTATCGACCAGCATCGGTACATCGTCTTCCGCTTCATTGGCTCGATTACCCACACGTTGCTCGTCTGCTTCAGAAAAGTAGTCGATGCGGTAGTCGGCAAGAAAGATTTTCTCTACCCGTCCGCCAACTTCTTCAGCACCACGGGCGAAGGCATCGCACAATAAATCTGTATTGCCACCTTTACGTGGACTGCCGGAGATAATCAACACGCTTTTGTGTTCCTTTTGTATAGGTGATGCTTCCGAAAAATTAATATGGTATTGCTCTGAATTTTCATCGGCTTGCTTGTTTCCACAAGCGGCCAAAGCCCCCATAAGGAGGCTTACGACCATATAGATAAATGTTCTTTTCATTGCATAATAAATTAGAGGTTGCTTCCGAAAAATGCCGTCAGTTTATTCACCGCCTGATGAACATACTCTGGCACATAGTAGGTCTTGATGTGTGTTGCACCGGGAATAAGGAACAGCTCCTTGTTTTGCGTTCCTGTCGCTTTGCTGTAACACTGTTCGGTCATGTAGAACGTATCGGCAATGCTTCCTGCAATCATCAGCAACGGTTGATTGATAAGATACATTCCCTCGCTCGCATCGAACGCCATAAGATCTATCAGACTACTTTTGGTGTACTTGAATGTTGAATTGGGGTGTGCATGGCTCTGGAGGTAATACTCATATCCGTCACGATAAAGATCGAACGGAAGTTTTGCTGCCTGCTCCGGTGTCATCCCGCTCATATCGCCGACATATACCGGTTCTCCGCCCTCGGCTTCACTCTGACGGGCTGCACAAGCATCGGCAAGACGTTCCTGCACTTCGTTGATTTGCGAATCGAGGAAACCGTTTCGGCGCACGAGTCCCGTGTTGAACATACTCAATGTAGCCACTGCCTTGAAGCGTTTGTCTGTCTGTGCAGCCTTCAGCGTATAACCGCCTCCACCACAGATGCCGAGAATACCGACGCGTGCAGGATCAACACCTGGATATTGCGACAGAATATCAGCGGCACGCCGTATGTCTTCTATACGATTGGCTGGCTTGTCCGTGTTACGCGGTTCGCCTTCGCTGGCACCCTGATAGGCTGCATCAAACGCAAGGCAGATATAACCGGCTTCTGCCATACGTTGACTATATAAACCTGCGACCTGTTCTTTTACACCTCCGTTCGGATGGGCGACCACAAGGGCAGGATAGCTTTTTTTCTTGTCATATCCAGCAGGGGTATAGACATTGGCGGCGATTTTCAGGCCGTTCAATTCGTAAGCGATGGAGTGGATATTCACTGCTCCCTCTTTATTTTCCGTAATAGCATTGCTATAAACCAATCCCCATGGGTTATTGTTATGGCTTTTAATCGTTTGGGCATCCACGTATGTGAACGGCATTTTCTCTTTCTTTTCCATATTTCCTTGTGCATTTAATGTATTGCATACAGCTATTGTCGCACACAATACGGTTGTAATTATCTTCTTCATTATTATTTATATGTTTTATAACCTCTGCAAAAGTAAGACAGATATTATGGTCTTACCTTACATTATTTACGGTTAGAAATTCATTTTTTACGGGAAATGTATTTCTCCCAGAATGCGACTGCATCTTTTTCCCAACCCTCTGCACTTGTTCCTATGCCCAATCCGAACCCATGTCGCAGATTCGGGAACAGATGAAATTCGGCATCAATGCCTATGGCCTGAAGATTCTTCACCCGCTGACGCATGACCGACGCGCTCGCGATGGCATCGTTATCGCCGATAACCACGTATGTCGGGGGATCGTTGCGCGTATAATCGGAGTGCCCGGTATAACCCATCACGACCGTTGCCGGACGCGGATGTACCGCACTGATGAACCCCTGTGTTCCGTAAGAGCCGAGATAAGCCGCCATACGTGCCCCCGCAGAACCGCCCCAGAGCGAGTAGTCATCTGTCGATACCTGCAACTCTTCGGCATGGCGCATGATGAAGTCGATGGCCCCGGCAAGATCTTCGCAAGCGACTTGCGCCCCGCCCGTGCGGTATTGGATGGAAAAGGCGTTGTAACCCATCTTGCTTAACGCGATGGCAAGCGGAAATCCCTCGTGGATGGCTCCCACATACGAAAAGCCTCCACCGGGACACACGATTGCGAACGGTTTGCCGGGTTCTCCCCGAAAAAAGAACAGTCCCGTATTATTTTTCCGGGAATCTGCCTGTTTATCCGCATCCGAATAAATATCATAAAAGAGCTTGTTCCCGTCATGTACGTAATCAATCATTGTATTGATGGTCTCAACCGCTCTTTCGCCCGTTATGTAATTATGATACGGGAGTATACTCTCCACATTCTGTAATGTCATATTATCGTTATAGCTTCGTTCTGCTGGAAGAATAAATCGACCAAATCCTGCGAATGCCTTGTGTTCGATGACATCTTTCACTGTGTTGGAAGTTGTCAGGTGTTCATAAGAATTTGTTCCTCCTTCTTGCCTGTTCGGGAAAAAGAACGGTAGGGCATTATAAAGATATTCCGCTATAGGACGAAATTCATGACGCGCTCCGTCTTTCTCATGAAAAGTCAGATTTGTGACAGGAAATACATCCTTCAGTTGCGCCATCGCTTGGATTTGCACCAATGTCTCGCCATATGCGGAATCGCTTGTACCGCTTGCCGCCCAGATGTAAAATCCATTCCCCGCATAGCTTGAATTACGAACAATACCGGCAAGGTATTCAGCCGTTTCTCTTGGACGATTCATTCCTGCAAATCTTCCCAATGACCAGCAATCGGCACTGACCGGCATGAAATATTTGAAATAATCAAGCGTATGCTCCAATGCATACCATGTTGTGACGGCTCCCATCGAAAAACCTCCGATGGCGCGATGCTCACGTGAAGCCTCCAAGCCAGCGGCATCCGTACTTTGGGAGTAGGTACGATAACGGCTTTCCACGACAGGCATAAGGTCGTTTACAAGTTCCTGCGGCAGAGCTTCGCAATACGGGTCGGCATCGGCATAGTTCGGTGTCGGATTACCGTAGTTGTAACTGGGTGACACGACTATCGTGGGAGCCATATCTCCGTTTTCCGTCATGTGGTCGAGTAACTTGCGCAGCAAGCCGTTCTCATCTTGGAAAAACGAAGCTGCCGTGCCGTAATGCCCGTGTACAAAATAAAGCACGTTGTAACGTCGGTCGGTATGTTCTTCGTAGCCGTAGGGCAAATAGACATAAGCCGTATTTGTGCGCACAGCACCCGTGCCTTCGGCATAATCGTGTGTGTCGTAGTCAATGCGCACCACTTCTCCCCGTTGTTCCGCCTCCTGCTCGTAAACGGCAGGAACGGGAGAGGTCTTGCTTATCAACTCTGTATAGTCGTGTGGCCGGTCAGGAGTTTCCGGCTCTTCCTGCTCTTGATCCGGCGGTAAGACCGGTCGGTTTTCTTCACTGTCCGAGCAGGAAGCCAAACACAGACAGCAAAGCAGTATAGTTTGTAACATTATCTTTTTCATTGTGTCAATCCTTATGAAATTCATATCGCATCCACATCACACCGTATTCCCGCTGCGAAGCGGAAAGCAGCTGAAGGCGTTGTCCTTGGGCTGGATATTCAGTTGCACCACCCATATACTCGAAGATGGAAGGAATGCCCGAAAGTCCGTCTATGCCGGGATAGACCACCAGACTTAATTCATCTATCAAACCGTCGGCAAGCAACGCACCGTTCAATATGCCGCCTCCCTGTACCGAAACGGAACGGATGCCGAACTCCCGTCCGACTGCTTCGAGTCCTTCCCGAAGGTCGGTTGCATCATTGACGATAAGGTAAGAAATCCGCTTTTCACGCAGATGGGTGAGGTATTCTTCCGTTGCATTCCGTCCCACGATAACGAGAATATTGTCGCCTCTCAAAACGGAGGAAGTAAAATAGATATCGGCTTCAGGGTCGGCCACAATGAATATTCGTTCCGAATGGCGTTCGCCGATGAATACCGCAGGATAATCCGACGATATGGTATGTCCGTCGATGCTCCATTTATAGGGAAATATGGCACGGAGGGTGTTCTTTCCGAACATCCACGCATCCGTATCCAAGTCACGGCCGATTGAGGCATAGACCTGCAACAGAGCCGTGGCCGGAGTACCGTCATACGGCTCTGTCCATCGCTCGTTGAGCAACCGTCCATCGACGGAACTCATGATATGACATATTATTTTCGGTTTCATGACTTACTGCTTTATTGGTGAACCTCCGAATACTTCGCTCATCGGCATTGTGGATAATGCCTTGTCTATTTCCGACACTTGTTCGGAAGTCAGATGTACATCGGCGGCTCCGATATTCTCTTTCAACCGACACAGTCGGCGAGTTCCGGGGATAGGGACAATCCACGGCTTTTTGTTCATCATCCACGCCAGGGCGATTTGTGACGGTGTAGCGTGATGCTCCTCTGCCAGATTCTCTATCATGGCAAGGAGGTGTCGGTTTTGTTCAAAACTCTCCCTGCGGAACTGCGGCATGGATGCCCGATAATCGGACACGGCATCGAACGTGGTGTCGGCCGTATAACAATCGGTCAGTAATCCGTTGGCCAACGGCGAGAAGGCGACGAATCCCACCCCCAACTCTTCGAGAACGGGGAACAGTGCTTCATGCTGACGTGCCATCATCGAGTAACGGTTTTGAACGGCTGCGACAGGGCACACCTTGTGCGCACGGCGTAGGTATGTTTCAGTAGCTTCCGAAATTCCCCAGTGCAGGATTTTACCCTCACGAATAAGATTGGCCATCGTCTCGGCCACTTCCTCCGGCTCTACCTTCGGATCGATACGGTGCTGGTAGTATAAATCAATATGGTCGGTACGCAGGCGACGAAGCGAATCCTCTACCGAGCGGCGTATTGTTTCAGGGGACGAGTCGAGAATCAAGGCGTGCGGTCCCACCATATGGGGAGTGTCAAAGGTCAATCCGAATTTCGTGGCAATGACGATGCGGTCACGGAACGGTTGCAGAGCCTTGCCCAGCAATTCCTCGTTATCGTGCGGACGGTCGGACGTACCATACACTTCGGCAGTATCGAAAAAGGTATATCCCATTTCCACTGCATCAGCCAAAAGCTCTACCATTTCACATTTGTCGGCAGGCACGCCATAGGCATGACTCATACCCATGCAACCCAGCCCAACAGCGGAAACCCTAAGTCCGCTTAGTCCTAACACCCTATAATTCATATCTTTTCCTCCTTTTTTATCTACCCCGAAACCGGGAAACAGCTTTGTGTTTTTTCTAAAAACGAAATCTTTCATACTACTTTGTTCAATATCTTGTTGATAAAAATCCAGCCTCCGAATACCTGAAGCAACATACCCGGAATGCCGATCCGAAAATCCTGTATGGCAAGCCAAAAGTCGCCTTTCATGGCCCATTCGCCCAATGTACCGATAAACTGGTAAGTCAACACTACCCCAATAAGCAGTCCAAGCGAGGCTTTCCTGAAATGCGAAGCCGCATATCCGGCTGACACGGTCAACAGAACGGATTTGAGCAAGATGGCGGGCAGTACAGCCATAATGGGCATTCCGAACAGAACAGAGTTCGCCATCGGAGACAGTACGGCAGTCAGAAGCCCGACCATCCAACCATATTTATAAGCCCCGACAAGGGTGAAGAAATAGATTGGCAGCCAAACCATCCCGCCTTGCGGTATGAGATGAAAAAGTTGGGGCATGGCCAGATTACCCAAGACGAAAAGGGAGGCTGCCAGATAAGTTCTCACGTTGTTATACGGCAACGTATATAATTTTACAGTTGTTGTTTGCATAAATTGTTCTATTAAAATCTATTTCAGTTTTACTAATTCATACTTTTGATTCCCTATACCGAGTTCTTCGGCATGATCCAGCGTGTGCATCCCGTGGCGCGAGTCAATGCGTTCGATCAGGTGGATTTTACCGTGGTCTGCCGATGCCCGCACCATATCCGTACACGCTTTGTCGAGTGCTACTGGATCGAGTGAGGCAAGGATACCGATGTCGCCCATCTTCGGGTCTTCGGGTTTGGCGACGCAATCGCAGTCTACCGAGAGATTATTCGCAACACTGATATAAAGAATACAGTCACCGCAATGGTCGACTACGGCCTTGGCAGCTTCCGCCATCGACTCCAGAAAGTCATCCTGCGGAGGAAGGTTGCTCCATACTTCGGATTGGCTTTTGGTCTTGCCAGCCGAGTGAATCCATGCCTTGCCTTGTGAGGAAGCGATACCGATGGAGATATTTTTAATTGCCCCGCCGAAACCACCCATCGGGTGTCCTTTGAAATGTGACAACACAACCGTAAAATCGTAATTCAGATAGTTCTTGCCTACGAAATCCTCTTTGAGGTGCTTGCCGCCTTTTACCGGTAAGGATACTTCTCCGTCTGCATCCATGATATCCACCTTTGCAATAGCCGTAAAGCCGTGGTCGGCAGCAGCCTTGAGGTGTGTTTCAGTATTGGCACGTCCGCCACCATAAGCAGTGTTACACTCTATAATCGTACCCTTTACGCTTTGCACAAGGTTTTTGATAAGAGCAGGCTGGAGGTAATTGTTGTTTCCCGGTTCTCCGGTGGAAAGTTTTACAGCCACATTGCCTTTGGCTTTACGACCGAGAGCTTCATAGATTTTCACAAGATTTTCAGAAGTAATCTCTTTGATGAAATAAACCTTTGGAAGACCGGCTGTTTCTGTAGAAATCTGATCTTGTGCCTGTGCGCATCCAGTGCCGATTGTGGAGATTGCCATTGCAATCATAACCAGATAAATGACCTTTTTCATACATTTGAAGATTTATTAGAAATTGATATTTATGCCCCCCATCACCGTCGCTCCCGGCATCGGGTATCTGGTGTTGATTTCATAGCGTTGCGCCAGCAGGTTTTCTCCACGCACCCAGATGTCGAGCCATTTCAAAACCCGGAATTGTCCGCGCAGATTCCACAATACAAAATCCTCAGTCGTTTCCGTTCCCCGACCATTGGTGACGACCGAAGTGTAGAGTCCGGCCACATACTGTATTCCTGTCGATACAGACCAGCGTCCGTGAGTGAAATTCGCCCCGGTGTAGAGTTTATGTTCGGGAGCGGCAATAACCGGATTATCCATATGCAGGTAGCTATAGTTGGCATCCACCGACCAGGACTTGTTGATGCGGTAAGCCGCTTGTGCTTCAACGCCGGCATTGTCTATCTTGCCCGAATTCTGGTTCAGCATACCGCTACCGTTCGGATTGGGCAGGGTCATAATCAGGTTCTTGCCATCGATATAGAAGAGATTGATGCCATACGACAGGCTTCCACCCAACAATCTTTGCGAAAAGGCTATCTCGTAGTTCCACATAGATTCTGGCTTCAAGTCGGGATTCTGCGGCGGGAACATGTACATCTCGCGGAGAATCGGGTAACGGAAACCTTTCGAGGCGGATGCTTTCAGTTCGATGGCATGAGGCAGGTGGAACGCCAGTCCCGCTTGCGGCACCCATTCCGTTCCGACACGAGAATGGTAATCGACACGCAGTCCCGCATTGAACGTGAGCCACTTTCCGACATCCTGCCGGAAGTCCACATAGCCTGCCACCTCGTTTTCATGTTTATCCACTAAATCGCTGCGCGTTCCGCATTTTCTCCACTCACATACTCGCTCCATGCCTCGCCGCCGTAACGGAACCAGTCGAAGCCTACGGTGATGCGGTTGCCTTTGAAGAACCGGGCACTCTGATACCACGAGATTCCCATCATGTCGTCATACGAGTTGAAGCGGTCGTCCTGCGGGCCTTCCCCCGCAGAAGGCGTATAGCCATCGTTGATCCAGTGGTCGCCCCAGTTGTAGAAGAAACTTAGCGCACCGGAGGTCTTATCATATTCGTTCTCGACGGCAAAAGAAGTCATGCCTCGTGTAATGCGCTGGTCGCCGTCCAGCAGCGGAGCCGATACCGGACCGGGATAAGAGGCGTTGAAGTGGGTCACGTTCACGTCGGCCCGCAGATTCCAGTTGTCCGTCACCTCGTAACCAATCCGGCCGTAACCGCCGTACTGTTCGAATCCCATGTCGACACGATGCCCGTCCGTACGGTTGTACGAGCCGCTTATGACACTCGAAAAACGCCCTTTGCGGATGCGGTTCGTCAGTTCGGTTTCCAAAGTGTTATAAGAACCGTAACCTACATGCAGGTTAGTGCGAGTCCCATCCTCGTGCATTTTGCGGGTCACGATATTTACTACACCACCCATGGCATTCGAACCGTAGAGTACAGATGCCGGACCACGCAGTACCTCCATCCGGTCGGCCAGAAGCGTCTGGTAGGCATCGGCAATCGGGTGCCCGAAAATGCCGGCATATTGTGGGTGCCCATCAATAAGAACCATCAGGCGGGCATTGCCGCCGCTCAGTCCGCGCAGGGAGATACCGCCTGCCGCTCCGTTCGAGACACCGTAGCCCATCACGCCGCGCGAAGTGGTGAACAGCCCCGGAACCTGTTCCGTGAGCACCGGGAGCAGGGAGGGCTGCATCGACTGCTCGATTCTTCCCCTGTTCACCACTGAAACGGTCTGCGATAAGTGGCGTATATCCGTCTGATTGCGGGTTCCGGTAACAACCACTTCGTCGATAGTCAATGCCCTTTGGGCCGACAAGCTGTCTGCCGTATCGGATGTTTGGGCCGAAACGGTATAACATCCGGCCAATATGAATACTGCAAATAGTAAATGTTGTTTCTTCATTTATCTGAATTTATTTTTTAGATTGTAATGTTATAAACTCTTCGATTTGGGTAAAGCAATCCTGTGGAGTAAGACAATCGAAGCAACGTGTCTCCAGCGGACACCATCCTGTCTTTGTACGGTTGATGATATGCGGGACAATTATGCCATAACTGACTGAAATCTTGTTGTCTGTCAGTAAATCAAGGGCAGGTCGGCTGACAACATCCGCATACACCTCTCTGACCTCTGCCAGAGCCATCAGTGCCGCAGCCGCCTTACCCACGATTTTATCCGCAAGGGAAGCGCCTTTTAAGAATCCGGGATCCTCCTTGAATAAGTCGTATAAATCACTTACTCCCCGTCCGTCAAATGTACAGACATCACCATTGGCAACAACTAAAGAATGTTGTTCCTCATGTAGTAGCCGAATCAGATCACTTTTCATGATAATTCCTGTTTAAGTCGCTCCACATAAGCATCGATCCGATGTAACTCTGCCGGAATGTCTATACGTTGCGGGCAATGAGGAGAGCATTGATTACAACCAATGCAATGGCTGGCCTGCCGGAGTTTCGGAACAGAACGGTCATACCCGACCAGATAAGCCCTACGTGCATCCCGATAGTTGGCATCTTGTGAACTTTCAGGAATGTTCCCCTCATTCAGACACTTGTTGTAATGTAGTAAGATGGCGGGAATATCAAGACCATACGGACAAGGCATACAGTATTTACAATCATTGCAAGGAATGGTATCGAACTGCATCATCAGTGTCGCCGTATCTTGTAAAAAAGTGAAATCATCCTTCGTCAATATTTTCAAAGGTGCGTATGTACGCAGGTTATCTTGCAGATGTTCCATACGTGTCATGCCACTCAATACGGTATGTACACCGGGCAAACTCCCGGCGAAACGAAATGCCCATGAAGCTACACTCATTTCCGGCTCACGTTGTTTGAGGCGGGCTACGATATTAGTCGGCACATTAGACAGACGTCCTCCCAATAGCGGTTCCATGACAATGGCAGGGATTTTTCGTTGATTCAACTTGTTATACAAATACTCGGCATCGGTATTGAGAGGGTTGATCTGTTTGGCGTATTTCCAGTCCAAATAGTTTAATTGGATTTGTACAAAATCCCATTTATATTCATCATGTCTGGAAAGTAAGTAATCGAATACCTTTATATCGCCATGATAGGAAAAACCGAGATTACGGATGCGCCCGGCTTTACGCTCTTCCAAAAGGAAATCGAGAATGCCATTTTTCATATACCGGTTTTCAAATTCTTCCATACCACCTCCCATACCGACACCATGCAACAACAGGTAATCCAGATAATCCACTTGCAATTCCTTGAATGAATTGCGGTACATGGCTATAGAGGCTTCTCGACTCCAAGTTGTCGGAGAAAAATTGGATAATTTCGTTGCTATAAAATATTTGTCACGTGGATGACGGTTCAGTGCGATTCCTGTGGCGTGTTCTGATTTTCCCCGGCAATAGGCTGGTGATGTGTCGAAATAGTTTACACCATGGGCGATGGCATAGTCTACCAGTTCATTTACCATTTCTTGATCGATATCTTCATTGCCTTCACGAGCACTGCGTCCTCCGACAGACGGCAGACGCATCATGCCGAATCCCAGCAACGAGACTTTATCTCCGGTCGTGGGACTTGTACGGTAGGTCATCCGATCTGTAGGAATTTCTGTAACGGATGTAGAAATGGCATTTTTATCCTGATTGACACATGCCGCCAGTCCGGTTGTGGCGATTCCTGTAGCACCTATTTTCTTGAAAAAATCTCGGCGTGATATGGCTTTTTTTGATTTATTGTTATCATTCATACTTTTTCATTTTACTATATTCTACATTATACTATGCAGTCCGTGACCTTCGACATAAATTGCACTGAATGGCCTTGCCGGGCAAAGGTTTTCACACGCTCCACAACCTATGCACCGCTCGGCATTGACAACCGGAATCTTAACAGAATCAGCAGCATCATTATCTGACGAAACCATCAAAATCGCTCCTGACGGGCAATGACGTGCACAATTTCCACATTCAACGCCATCGGTCAGAGGAATACAATTTTTCTTTACCCATACGGCATGTCCGATACGGGTAGATGATTTCTCTTCAATCGTTATCGGACGGATGGCCCCAGACGGACATACATCGGAACAACGTGTACATTCCGGACGGCAATAGCCTCGTTCATAAGACATTTCGGGCTGCATCAGTTTCTGCAAGTCAGTCGAAGGACGGAGCACATTGTTGGGACAAACAGACACGCAAAGTTGGCAGGCTGTACAATGCTGTGCAAAACTACGTGCACTCCATGCCCCCGGTGGTATAATCGGTGTGGCACGTATCGGTATCTTTTTGTCCTCGATGACCGCCAGACCACCGTCCACTTTTTTCTCCTGTGCTTTTAGTGCTGCTGTGGTGGCCACTACGGCTGTTGCCGTCAGAAAACTGCGACGTGCATTATCTATCTGGTCAGCACTTACTTGCTTTATGGAGCCATCCCTATGTTGATTCCTGTTTTTTAACCTGCTCTGTAAATGCAGAGCATCATGTTTGCAGATTTCCAAACAATCCATACAGGCCACACAACGGCTGTAATCTATTCGATGATTCTTATAGTCGATGCAGGCGGCCTTGCAACGGTGTGAGCATAGACTGCAATTCTTGCATTTCTCTGCATCCAGTACCGGACGTAACAAAGAAAAACGGGAGAAAAATCCCAAAATCGTTCCCACCGGGCAAATCGTATTGCAATAAGTCCGTCCGTTCCTCCATGCCAGTATGACCAGTACGACAAATGTAATGACAGCGATAATGAACGTGGGCAGGCTCTTCATCCACACCTCCGTTTCATAAAAGGCGTAGCTGTCCGCTCGCTCGGCGAAATAGGCGAGCAGGTTGTTTCCCAAACGATATACCGGAGCGAAAAGATTGGCAGCGATACGCCCGTAAGAACTGTAAGGAGCCAGCAATGCCACAAACGAGCCGATTCCGGCAACCAGAGCAATAATGAACACCCCCAACACACCGTAGCGTAGCCACTTTTTTTCCGGAGAATAAGAGAAGCGATACTGTTTCTTCTTCCGTAGTGCGCTTATCCACGACACGATGTCCTGGAATATCCCCAGCGGACAGATGACCGAGCAATAGACCCTGCCGAACAACAGCGTCAGTAGAACCAGTGCGATAATCACGCCCGCATTCAAAGCAAGCAGCGCAGGCAGGAATTGCACTTTTGCCGTCCAGCCCAGCCACGCATGGATTGTTCCCGTAAAATCAAGGAACAAAGCCGTAACCGCTATGAAAAACAGTACGGCAAGTATCAGTCTTATTTTTCTCAACATATCGTCTTCATTCTATCGGTTATTACAATTTCTGATTGTTCGCCAGCTTGAGATCCATCAGCGAAACATGTTCGTTGCGGTATCTCGCATTAGGATTTTTTTCCGTTCCATCAGGGAATGAACCGTCTTCCGACTTGCGGAACTGTATCGCTTTCTGCGGGCAGTTCTGTATGCAGGCAAAACAGAACTCGCAGTCGCCGGAAGTCTTGACACCTCTTGATGTCAGCTCATAATTACCACGTGGACATACATAAGTACAAATGCCACAGTCAATGCAAGCATCGGTCACAGCAAAACATTTCTCGCTTTTCATCAGGAAGCCCACCTCGGGGTCAAGTCCGCTTCGCTGCATGAAACCTTGATGTTGCAGACGTTCCTCTTCGGTTACCGGTTCGTGCCAGTGTTTCTGTTGATTGATGTCTGTCGTTATCTTTTGTAGATTTTCCGGAATGTGCTTATCTATTTTTATTTGCTCGTTCATATCAAAGTTCGGTAACCAGTTATCAACCATAACGATGGTTCCGATGTAATCGAATGCGTTACCTGCTTTTCGGGATATGCGATCCCAAATCTCAACAGAATCGCATTTTCTCGCGCCATAAGTCAGAACGGCAAATTTATATTTAGCATTTAGTTTCGCTTTTTGGATAAACTGTCTTACCATATAAGGCGGCATGTGTCCGTAAATAGGATAAACGAGGCCGATCTCGTCAGCTTCGAAATCATACTTTCCCTGTTTCATCATCTGTGGAATACTTAGTAATTCCGTATTCTCACCTGCCAGTTGTCTGGAGATGTAAAGACTGTTGCCCGTTCCGGTGAAATAGAAGATGATGCGCTTGTTCTTTTTCTTTTCGCAGGATGCTAATGAAAGCAGACCGGAAGAGCCTACCGCACTGCTAATCACGGCAGCCCCCATACGTTTCAATGCATCCCGGCGGGTAATTTTATTATCCATACTCATATCATTGTCCTTTTAGTTCCGCATAGGCATTTTTCCCATCTCCTCTACTTGCTCGTAAGTAGCGTTGAAAAAACGTTTCTCCTTATTCAGAGAACGCATCTGCGCCATTTCTTCATCGGAAAGTGTGAAATCGAAAATTCGGATGTTCTCCTTGATGTAGTCGGGATTGGATGCGCCCGGAATGACAGAGAATCCCTCTTGGATGTGCCAACGGAGAATAACCTGTGCAGGTGTCTTTCCGTGCGCTTTGGCAATAGCGATGATAGCCGGATCTTTGAACAGTACGCCATTGCTCATTGCGCCACCCAAGGGGAACCAACATTCCACCTGTATTCCATAGGGTTTCACTTTATCGCGCATCGCCAACCGCTGTGCGTAGGGATGACATTCAATCTGCAAAACAGCAGGTTTTACGCGCGACTCGCTCATAATCTTGTTGAACACCTCATCGTTCGCATCGAAATTACTGATGCCAAGTGCACGTACCTTGCCCATCGCCACTGCTTTTTCCATATCTTTCCATGCACCAACAAAATCTCCGACAGACTGGTGTACATACAGCAAGTCAATATAATCCAATTGCATACGCTTCAACATCTTGTCTATGGCTTCCATCGTTTCCCCTTCGCCATATTCGCTTGGCCACAATTTTGATGTAATCCATATTTCCTCACGAGGAATACCGCTTTCTTTTACGGAACGTCCCACGCCCGCCTCGTCATTATAGGCATGGGCGGTGTCGAAATGCCGATAACCGGCTCTCAATGCTGTCAGGCACGATTGTTCGCAGACTTCGTCGGATGGCTGGAGGAATGTTCCCAACCCGAATTGAGGCATCAGAATACCATTATTCAGTTGTACCATCGGTACATTGGCGGCAGTCTTGTAAATATCCTGCGCAAAAGAGGTGCTGCATAGCATCGAAGCCAGTGCCACAAGTCCTGTTAAAATTCTCTTTTTCATTTTATCATTCGTTTAATAAATACTTTGTCTTTGTTCGACGTTGCAAAATTAGAGAGAAGCTATGGGGAGTAGCTTATAAGAAATTCGGTTGAAACTACACTTATTTCGGTTTTTGCATCTATCCGATACCGAAGCGATTAAGGTTCAAAATCATTTTCCGAAAAAATGGTAATTCGAACCGTATTTTTTCTTTCATCGAAATGAATGGACGTATCTAACTTTGCACCTAGATTGACACGTAAACAATCAACAATTAAATAATGTAAGTATGAAAAAGTATTTGATTTATCTGATGATGGCTGCGGCTGTCGTGACATTCGGTGCTTGCTCACCCGATGAAGACTATGAACCCGAAACACCGGGAATCGAGACTCCCGAAACGCCCGACGATGGAGCGGACGACACTCCCGAGAATCCCGACGATCCGGAAAATCCTGAAGAACCGGGCGATGGCCCCGATACTCCGAGCGGCGACAGCAAAATTTTGGTTGCCTATTTCAGTTGGGGCGGCACAACCCAACGTATGGCACAGGAAATCCTCCGTCAGACAGGAGCAGACATCTTCCGTATTGAGCCGGTAGTACCTTATCCTACCGACTACACCGAATGCACGGAGGTGGCGCAGGAAGAAAAGAATAACAATGCCCGTCCCACCATCGCCGATGAAGTGGAGAACTGGGCAGACTATGATACGGTATTCATCGGCTGTCCCGTATGGTGGTGGACGACTCCGATGATTATCTGTACCTTTGCCGAAAGCTATAATTTCGATGGAAAGACCGTCGTTCCGTTCTGTACCTATGCTTCGACCTACCGCGACGAAACGCTGGCACGTATCGTAGAACTCACTCCCGATGCCGACCACCTGACAGGTGAAGGATTGACAAGCGGAAGAATCAATGAACAGAACATTTCATCATGGCTTAAAGAGATTGGAGTAATCAAGTAAGATATAATCGTAAAGTTATGCACATACTTAAATATATCATTGCAATGGCAGCAATTATAACTATGTCATGCAGCAGTACAGTACAAGCTCAAACAAAAACTGATAATAACATGAAATCGGCAATCATATATTTCACACATTCCGGCAACACCGAACTTGCCGCCAAGCAGATTGCTGAAGTGACGGGGGCCAGAATGATAAGGATTTTGCCAGAACAGCCCTATTCGTCGGAAGATGTCAATTGGGTAAACGAGCAATCCCGTTGCACGCAGGAACACCTCAATCAGTCGCTTCGACCGGCTATTAAACCGATTGACATTGACTTTACAAAGGTTGATACGGTGTTTGTCGGTTTTCCCATTTGGTGGCACGAAGAACCGGCTGTGATCCGCACTTTTCTTGACAATTACGGTGAACAACTGAAAGGTAAGGTAATATTTCCTTTCTGCACATCTTACGAAAGTCCTATGTCGGAAGCCGATGCCACACTAAAGAAAGGTTATCCTGCTTTGAAAATCAGAAAAGGGCTTCGTCTGCCTGCTAAATCAGAAGAAATTAAAAAATGGATATTTCAATGAATAAAGTAACATTAAACAACGGCGTCGAAATGCCCCAGATGGGCTATGGCGTCTATCAGGTATCGCCCGCCGAGTGCGAGCGTTGTGTAGCGGAAGCCCTCAGCGTGGGCTATCGTATGATTGATACGGCACAAGCCTATCATAACGAGGAAGGCGTAGGCAATGCCGTGCGCAAAAGCGGTATCGACCGCAAGGAAGTTTTCCTTGTGTCGAAAGTGTGGATTTCCAATTACGGCTACGAGAAGGCCAAGGTTTCCATTGACGAGAGCCTGCGCAGGTTGCAGACCGATTACATCGACCTGATGCTGTTACATCAGCCTTTCTGCGACCGCTACGGTTCTTATCGCGCATTGGAAGAGGCATACAAGGAGGGAAAACTCCGTGCCATCGGTGTCAGCAACTTTTATCCCGACCACTTCATCGACATTGCCAGCAATATGGAGATTGTCCCGGCAGTCAATCAGGTTGAAACACACGTATTTGACCAGCAAACCGAGCCGCAGCGCATTATGGAAGAGTTCGGTACACACATCATGTCATGGGGACCGTTTGCCGAAGGGCGCAACAGCCTCTTTACGAATCCGATGCTGGCAGAGATAGGTCACAAGTACGGCAAAAGCGTGGCACAGGTCGCTCTGCGTTGGTTGATTCAACGAGGCGTCATCATCATCCCAAAATCCACGCATATCGAACGTATGCGACAGAATATCGACATCTTCGATTTCTCGCTCTCCAACGATGATATGGCTGCCATTGCCACGCTTGACACCGGCAAAAGTCTTTTCTTTGATCATCATGATGCGGAAACAGCACGGATGTTTATGGGATGGAGGTAATCTATGAAAAAGAATTTAGGTAATACTCCCGTAGTCGCTCCGTTGCCCGTGTTGATTGTGGCAACCTATGATGCACAAGGTACACCCAACGCCATGAACGCGGCATGGGGCGGGCAATGCGGTTATCATCACGTCGCGTTGAATCTCGCACTTGGGCATAAAACAACCAAAAACCTGAAACACTCAAAGGCATTCACACTGAGCATCGCCACTGTTGATACACTGGTCATATCCGATTATTTTGGTCTCGTCTCCGGGCGCAAGGAAAACAAGATAGAGAAATCCGGTGTACACATTACTCGTAGCAAATTTGTCAATGCTCCTATTATTGACGAATATCCTCTGACACTCGAATGTAAGGTGGTTGAAATGCAGGAAACATTAGGCGAGATGCACATTGTCGGCGAAGTAATAAATATGCAGGCTGACGATGCAATATTGGGTACACAAGGGAAAGTAGATTTAGGAAAACTACAACCTATCTCATATGATTCAGCATCTCGTTCTTACCGCATACTTGGAGATATAGTCGGCAAGGCATTCTGTGACGGTGGAAAAATCAGATAAAATTCTCCTAATAATACAAAAGACAATCAACGAAGTATAATTTTGTTGGTTGTCTTTTGTTAAATATCAAGTAATCATAAAATAAACTTATACCACTGCTGAACACTTAGTCCCAGCAGTGACTTCTGCTAATAAATGCTTAGACAAGGCTTCGTCATCTGTTATAAATAATCTGGAAGATATAAAAAGACAACTATAAAATTTATAGGAGTTTGACCATTAAAATTATGGCAAGGAAAGACAGCGGATAAACAAAAAAATACTATCTTTGCGGAGTAATAAAAGCGTTCTTTAAACTTAATGCAAAACATGGCGAATATACGTAGTTCGCTCGTTTCTAAATCGTTACCTGTTATAGAATGAATATTCTCTAATTGCTTGTATTTCAATTAAAAAAGAAAAGACAAATATCTTGCCTGGTGGAAGGTGACTTCCTTGTTTATCCCGCAAGCCGTGGCAATCTTTTTCAGGTGGTCGTTACATGTGCCGTTGCTTGGCATGGGAAACACGAAATCATCCTTCGCAAGCCCTTTGTAGCGTTCGATCAGTTCTTTGGCAATTTCCATAAGCGGGACGTTGCTCGATACTTTGGTCTTGGTGCGGCGGGTGATGATCCATTCCTCGCCGTCGAAATCCATGCGCTGGATTTTGTCAAAGGTGAGTGTCTTTATATCTATGTAACTCAACCCGGTGAAGCAGCCGAAAAGGAACATGTCACGGACGAGGCTTGTCTGCTTGTCCACAAACATGGTATTGGCTACGGTTTGCAGTTCTTCTTCCGTGAGGTAGCCCCGGTCTGTCTCTTCCATTTCGAGCTTGTACTCGCTGAACGGGTCGGTACGGATAATTCCCCTGCGCCAAGCCTTGTCGGTAAGGCTGAGTACGGGCATGGTGTAAATCCAGAGGGTGTTTGCGCTCAATCCCTTTTCGTTGCGGAGGTAGCTGTCGAAATCGTCTATGAAGTCTTTCGTCAGTTCCTTGTAAGCCATGTCGGTGCGTTTCTTCTTCTCCCACATGAAGGCTTCGAGGTGCTTGTAAACGGTCAGGTACTTGTTATAGGTGGACTTTGCACGGAGTTTCTTTTCCACCATGTCGCCAAATTCCTTGTTCATGGTCTGGAAGTCTTTCAGGATGCAGTTCTCCATCACGCCGATACCTAAAAAAGCGTTGCGTACTTTCTCGGAAGTGACAAAATCGTCTGCCCGGAGTATCTGGTAATAGTGGTTGTTGATTCGGGCTTTGATTTCTTCCAACTGCGGGTTGATTTCTACGGCTTCGGCAGACTTGCCGTTTACTTTTCCGGCTTCGGCATTCCACAAAGAAGGAGTGACGAACAGCTTTGCGCTGAACGTGGCAATATCGCCGTCAATGGTGATACGTGCCATTACAGGGGCTTTTCCGTCACTTACTCTCGCTGCTGTTCTCTTTAGATAGAACAGGACTTTAAAGGTGCTTCTCTTTGTTTTCATAACTCTTAATATTCGTTTGTAAAGGTAATTACTTTCCCGTTACCACGAGTTATGAAGAATTACGCAAAATAGTGAAACAGAACCTATTATCGTTATAGTAGGGTGTCATGGATTAGGTAATGACTTAGTACCTGAACTATGGCTTAACCCTACTTTTTGGGGCTTTTTTTGCCGGTAACTGTTTCTTTCCGCTTGGCTACTAAGATGCTGACCTGCTTATTTTTAAGCTAAACTTTGCTTTTCTTTGCGCCTAATCCCGATTTTTTTGAAAAAAAATGCCCGAATTATTTGCAGTTTAAAATAAAACCTCTATCTTTGCACCGTCTTAAAGAGATAAACACTTGATAAGATAAACATGGTGAGAATAGCTCAGTTGGTTAGAGCATCGGATTGTGGTTCCGAGGGTCGTGGGTTCGAGTCCCATTTTTCACCCATAAGGCCGCCTGTAAAGGCGGTTTTTTGTAACGCAATTAAAGGAAATGAGGCGTGAAACTCATGGAAGTGTGGGTGAGTGGCTGAAACCACCAGTTTGCTAAACTGACGTACGGGTTACCGTACCGGGGGTTCGAATCCCCCCGCTTCCGCAAAGGCTACTGATTATCAGTAGCCTTTTTTTGTTTAACGGCTAAATCAGAAATTATGATGCGAAAGCGTACTCTCATTGTTGGAATCCTCTCGTTTATCATCCTCCTGTTAGCAGGTTTGGGATTCTGGGCATACCGTTTGATACTTGCACCTGATTTTGAGCCACGCAAGACCGTATATGTTTATATTGACGAGAAGAAAGATTTTGGTGATCTCTGCCTCCAGTTGGTCGACTCTGCCGGTTGCCGGCGCATCGGAAGTTTCAAGCAGCTTGCCGGAATGTTGAAATATCCCGCCAATATGCGTACCGGACGTTATGCTGTGGAGCCAGGTATGAATAACCTGGCATTGCTCAACAATCTGCGCCGGGGACATCAGGAGGCCACTCGGGTCACCTTTAATAATATACGCTTCAAGCAGGATCTGGCCGAAAGGCTTGCCGGGCAGTTGATGATCGGGGAGGATGACTTGCTCCCTTTGCTTGCCGATTCTGTCTACTGTGCATCACTGGGCTTTACGCCCGAGACGATCCTTGCTCTGTTTATTCCCAATACGTATGAGGTATACTGGAATATTTCCGCTGAGAAACTGATGCAGCGTATGCAGCGCGAATATAAAAATTTCTGGAGTGACACTCGTCTGGCAAAAGCGAAGGCAATCGGAATGACACCGGTCGAAGTTGCCATTCTCGCTTCTATTGTGGAAGAAGAGACGGCTGCCACAGACGAATATCCTATCGTGGCAGGTCTGTATCTCAATCGTTTGCAGCGTGGTATTCCCCTTCAGGCAGATCCGACCGTGAAGTTTGCTGTGGGCGATTTCTCTCTCCAGCGCATCCTGTTTGAGCATCTGGAGATCGATTCTCCTTATAATACCTATAAACATGCCGGACTTCCTCCCGGACCGCTCCGTATCCCGACTATCAGAGGACTGGATGCCGTGTTGAACCATATGAAGCATAACTATCTATATATGTGTGCAAAAGAAGATTTCTCCGGACGGCATAATTTTGCAGTCACTCTTGCCGAGCATAATCGTAATGCTAACCGCTATCGGGCGGAATTGAACCGAAGGAAGATCCGGTAGTCAATATGGAAACATTTTCCCGGTATGCCACGATCGTTCCATTATAGGGAAACGGCAGTTCCATTATAAGGAAACGACCGTTTCATCATAGGGAAACAACAGTTTCATGCCTATGAAACTAAAAATCCAATATAGCCCGGTTGTTGTGGGTATGGGTAAAAGTCTTATCTTTGTGGGAAGATAACAGAAAAAATCAAGTAAAACAAAATAAACGTTACATGGAAAAACATCTATTTTTAGGGGATGAAGCCGTGGCGCAAGCTGCTATCGATGCAGGTCTGTCCGGTGTTTATGCCTATCCGGGGACCCCTTCGACCGAGATAACCGAATTCATACAGAGTTCGGCCGTCGCAAAGGAAAGGGGTATTCACTGCCGTTGGAGCACGAATGAAAAAACTGCAATGGAAGCAGCGTTGGGTATGAGCTACGCAGGTAAACGGGCTCTTTGCTGTATGAAGCATGTGGGGCTGAACGTTGCCGCCGACTGTTTCATGAATGCTGCCATGAGCGGTATCAATGGCGGTATGATCATCATTACAGCCGATGACCCTTCGATGCACTCTTCACAGAATGAACAGGACAACCGTATGTATGGCAACTTTGCCATGATCCCGATGCTTGAGCCGTCCAGCCAGCAGGAGGCATACGACATGATATATGACGGGTTCGAATTATCCGAAAAGCTGGGTTACCCCGTTCTGGTGCGTATCACTACCCGTATGGCTCACTCCCGTGCAGGTGTGATCAGACGTGAACAGAAGGTGGAAAACGAAATGCATACACCCGAAGACGGACGTCAGCGTTTCATCCTTCTTCCGGCGCTTGCTCGCAAACGCTTCAAGACGTTGATCGCGGCGCAGGATACATTTACCGCTTTTTCCGAAGCCTCACCTTATAATGCCTATTTCGATGGTCCGAACAAGGAGCTTGGCATCATTACGACCGGTATTGCATTCAATTATCTTTCGGAGAACTATCCTGACGGTTTTGAACATCCGGTATTAAAGATTAGCCAGTATCCGTTGCCCCGCAAAATGATCGAAAAGATCGTCAGTGAATGCAAGGAAATCCTTGTACTCGAAGAGGGATATCCGGTAGTCGAGGAGCAACTGAAAGGTTTCCTCGGGATCGGTATCCGGGTGCATGGCCGTCTCGACGGAACATTGCAACGCGATGGCGAGCTGACTCCCGATGCTGTCGGTAAGGCATTAGGCAAGCAGATCGAGAGCTACTATGCCACTCCGGAAGTAGTTGAACAACGTCCGCCTGCATTATGTCAGGGTTGCGGACACCGCGATATGTACGAAGCACTGAACGAGGTGTTGGCCGGCTACAAAGGAGCTAAAGTGTTCGGTGATATCGGTTGTTATACGTTGGGAGCTTTGCCTCCTTTCCGGGCGATCGACACTTGTATCGACATGGGAGCTTCTATCACGATGGCCAAAGGTGCTTCCGATGCGGGTGTTTATCCTGCTGTGTCGGTGATCGGCGATTCGACATTCACGCACTCCGGTATGACCGGCTTGCTTGATTGCGTCAATGAAAACACGAATATTACGATCGTTATTTCCGATAACGAGACAACGGCTATGACTGGTGGACAGGATTCTGCAGGAACAGGCCGTCTCGAATCGATCTGTGCCGGTATCGGTGTCGATCCGGCCCATATCCGCGTCATGGTTCCTTTGAAGAAGAACTACGATGAGATGAAAGCGATCATCCGGGAAGAGATCGAATATAAAGGCGTATCTGTTTTGATCCCCCGTCGTGAATGTATCCAGACATTAACAAGAAAGAAAAAAGCAAGCAAGAAATGAAAGCAGACATCATATTATCCGGTGTGGGAGGACAGGGTATCCTCTCCATCGCTGCCGTTATCGGAGAAGCCGCATTAAAGGAAGGTTTGTACATGAAGCAAGCCGAAGTTCACGGAATGAGCCAGCGTGGAGGTGACGTGCAGTCGAACCTCCGCCTGTCCGACCAGCCGATTGCGTCTGACTTGATCCCGCTGGGGCAGGCTGACCTGATCATCTCGCTCGAACCGATGGAAGCGCTCCGCTACCTGCCTTATCTGAAGAAGGACGGGTGGTTGGTAACCAATTCGCAGCCGTTCATCAATATCCCCAACTATCCGGAGGTGGAAAAAGTGAACGAAGAACTGGGGAAACTGCCGCACAAGGTCGTGCTGGATGTAGAAGCTATCGCCAAAGAGGTGGGGTCCGTTCGTGCGGCCAATATCGTGATGCTGGGAGCTGCCGCCCCCTTTATTGGTATCGAATATGATAAGATTGCCGATGGTATTCGCCGCATCTTCGGACGCAAAGGTGAAGAAATCGTAGAAATGAACCTTAAGGCTCTGAAAGCTGGCTACGATGTAGCGCAGAGCATGCAAAAGTAATAAAATGAGAAAGTGTGTATTCCTTGCCTTTTTTGCTCTCTTAGCCCTTGTTGTAAGGGCGCAGGATGAGAGTGGCGATCTTGTAAAAGAAGGACAGCAGATGCCGGCTTTTACGATTGTGAACGACAATGGTACGCAGGTGCCTTCTTCTTCTTTGAAGGGGAAAGTGATCTTGGTGAATTTTTTTGCAACCTGGTGTCCTCCCTGTCAGAAGGAGCTTGCAGAAGTACAAAAGACGCTCTGGCCGAAGTATAAGGATAACAAGGATTTCGCCTTGTTGGTGATCGGACGTGAGCATACGGACGCTGAATTGCAGAAGTATAACGAAAAGAAAGGGTTCACCTTTCCCCTCTATCCAGATAAGAACCGGGCTATCTATGGCGCATTTGCCAAAAATCTGATCCCGCGCAGCTATCTGGTTGACAAGACCGGTAAAGTGGTATATGCGACCAAAGGCTATAGCGACGAGGAATTTGCCGAACTGATGAAAAAGATTGAAGCAGCTTTAAAATAAGGAATATGGAATATAAGAATATACATATCATTTATTTCTCTCCGACGCATACTTCGGCCAAGACTGCTTATGCGATTGCGGAAGGACTGAGTGGCGACGTCCTGCTGGAGTCGGACATTACTTATGATGCTCCGGCGGAAGAACTTGAGATCCATGATGATGAACTGACCATCGTGGCCGCCCCCGTCTATGGCGGGCGTGTAGCCGAGACGGCGATGGAGCGCCTCCGTGCTTTCCACGCCCACCAAGCTCCGGTCGTTCCGGTCGTGGTTTACGGTAACCGTGATTACGAGGATGCGTTGAAGGAATTGTCCGACACGTTAGTAGATGCTGGTTTTGTCCCTGTTTCGGCAGGTGCTTTCGTGGGAGAGCACTCTTTCAGCCGTAAGGATATGCCTATCGCCGCCGGGCGTCCCGATGAGGCTGATCATGAAACTGCTGTCAGTTTCGGACGTGCCATCAAGGAGAAACTCGAAAAGGTGGACGAACTTTCCTGTCTGAAGCCGTTGGAGATGAAAGGAAATTTCCCCTACAAGGTGAAAGGTCCTTCCACGCCGCAGGCTCCTGTGACGGATGAGGACTTGTGTACGCAATGCGAATATTGCATCGATGTATGCCCTGTATCGGCTATTTCGATTGTCGACGACCGTATGTTCAGTGATCCGGCGACTTGTATCAAGTGTTGTGCGTGTGTGAAGGAATGTCCCGAAGGTGCCCGCACGTTCGATACTCCTTATACAGCGATGCTGCATAAGAACTTTAGTGCTCGCCGCGAACCGGAGTTGTTTATTTGATTTTCTAAAATATCAGTTAATAGCCGATTCCACGGAGATTCAGTTTCTGAACCGAGGGATCGGCTTTTGCCTCTATCCTTATTTGTTTAATATCTAATACCAATGTATCGAATGAAGACACGTGTACTGATTTTTCTTTTTATGCTTTGTAGTCTGTCGCTTGGCGCCCAGATCCGTTTGGAAGGTTACCGGCAAGCCGACATCAATCCCGAACTTCTTACCGGACGCTGGAAAGCACGCTGGATTTCCATGCCAGGAGAACCTGCCAATGTGTATGGCGTCTACCATATGCGCAAGACGTTCGAACTGGGTGAAGTCCCATCCCGCTTTATTGTTCATGTGACGGCTGACAACCGTTACAAGCTTTATCTGAATGGACGTTTCGTCTCGCTTGGGCCGGCACGTGGGGATATCTATAACTGGAATTTTGAAACGGTTGATCTGGCTCCTTACCTGAAAAGGGGAAAAAACGTGCTGGCGGCCGTGGTTTGGAATTATGCTGAACAGAAGCCGGTTGCACAAATCAGTTTTAATCAGACCGGATTTCTCCTGCAAGGGAATACGGAGATTGAGGCTGTGGTCAATACGGATGCTTCCTGGTTGTGCATGAAAAACGAAGCCTATGCTCCTTGGCATAAGCCTGTCTTGGGTTATTATGTGGCAGGGCCTGGTGAACTTCTTTCTGCATCGAAGTATCCTTGGGGGTGGGAACAGTCTGCTTATGATGATAGCAAGTGGTTGCCTGCCCGCACGGGGATCGAGGGAGGAGTGAAGGGATCGCGCGACTATCCCGGACGCTTGCTTGTGCCTTGTCCGATTCCCCCGATGGATTTGCAGTCCGAGCGTTTTGAGGCTGTGCGTATCTCCGAAGGAGTGAAGGTGCCTGATGGATTCTTGAAAACAAAAACATCGCTGACGGTTCCTGCGAATAGTAAGGTGCATCTCCTGCTTGATAATGGAAAGCTGACAACGGGTTATCTTTCCCTTTTGTTCAGTCGCGGCAAGAATGCCGAAATTGCGATTGCCTATGCCGAAGCTCTTTATGAAGGTAAGGAGAAGGGTACGACTAAATCTTATTCGCTTCCGGCAAAAGGAAACCGTAATGAGGTGGAAGGGAAAAGATTCATAGGATATGAAGATAAAGTGATTGCTGACGGAGGCGAAGGGCGCGATTTTACCACCCTTTGGTGGCGTACGTGGCGGTATGTGGATCTGACGATCTCGACTGCTGACGAACCGCTTGTGCTGGAAGATGTCTATGGTACGTTCTCTGCTTATCCTTTCCGAAGCGAGATCGCTTTTTCTGCACCCGGACATGATGAGTTGAATAAGATGCTCGATATAGGCTGGCACACGGCACGCCTTTGTGCGAACGAGACTTATATGGATTGCCCTTATTACGAGCAGTTGCAGTATTTCGGTGATACCCGCATTCAGGCAATGATTACCTTATATAATACGCATGATGCTTATATGGTGAAGAACGCAATCGAGCAGGGGCGGCAGTCGATTGTGGCAGACGGGATCACGATGAGCCGTTACCCGTCGAGCCTGCATCAGTTCATTTCTTCCTTCTCGCTTTGGTGGATTTGTATGGGGCATGACTACTGGATGTACCGTGGAGATGAGGCTTATATGAAGACTTTGCTACCTGCTTATCGCGGGGTACTTTCCTGGTACGAGCAGTGGTTGAAGCCGGATCATAGCCTGGGGTATGTGCCGCATTGGTTCTTTGCCGACTGGGCTGCTGGTTTTCAGTCTGGCGAACCTGTGCGTGAAAAGGAAGGCAACTCTGCTTTTCAGGACTTGATGTATATCTTAACGCTTGAATCGGCTGCCGGGATGGAACGGGCTTTCGGTATCCCGTCGATGGCGGATCATTATATGCAGATTGCTTCTGCGATCCGGGGGACGATCCGGACGAAATATTGGGACGCTGCTCGTGGGTTGTTTGCCGATACTTACGATCACCGCAGTTTCTCGCAGCATGTCAACTCATTGGCTATACTGGCTGGTATCGTGGCGGGCAAGGAGGCCACGGAGGTGATGGAGCGTACATTGAACGATCCGTCGCTGATACAAGCAACAATCTATTTCCGTTATTATGTGCATCAGGCATTGAAGGCTGCCGGGATGGGGGATCGCCTGCTAGACAATATGCAGATTTGGCGAGACCAGATGGCATTGGGACTAACAACTTGGGCGGAAATGCCTGAACCGACCCGTTCCGATTGCCATGCTTGGGGAGCTAGCCCGAATATTGAGTTTTTCCGTATTTTGTTAGGCATAGATAGTAATGCGCCGGGTTTCAAATCTGTCCGTATCGCTCCGTCATTGGGCAACCTGAAAGAGGTGTCAGGCACGATGCCGCACCCGGCAGGTAGCGTGACTGCTTCCTACAAGCTCGATAAAAAAGGTAAGCTGACGGCACGTCTTGTATTACCTGCGGGTACGAACGGTGTATTCCTCTGGAAAGGAAAAGAATACCAACTTAAATCCGGTGAACAGGTCTTGACGGTAGAATAGGTTAGCGGAATAAGAATGTTATTATGGAAAAGGAGGATGAATATGTAAGAGCCTTGAGTGAAGGAGACTCGAAGGCGTTCGAAATGTTGTTTTTGCGCTATCAGCCTCGGCTGATAGCCTTCTTTGCCGGCTTTATACACGATGATGAAGTGTCACGCGACATGGCGCAGGATCTCTTTTTCAGTTTGTGGATAAATCGAGAACGACTATCGGCAGTCCGTTCGTTTTCGTCCTATCTTTACCGGATGGCACGCAATGCGTTGTATAACTATTACGATCATTCACTCGTCTGTGAGAGATATGATGCCGAACAACTCTTCTGTCCGCTCGTTGTCGAAAATATGGAAGAGTTGCTCTTTGCCCGTGAATTGCAGACTCTTATCAACCTAAAGGTGGAACAGATGCCTCCGCAGCGTCGACAGGTCTTCCGTATGAGCCGCGTCGATGGTCTTAGTAACGAGGAAATAGCCGTCAATTTGAACATCAGTAAACGGACAGTTGAAAACCATCTTACCGCTGCCTTGTCCGACCTTCGCCACATGTTGAAAATGGCGTTGTTGCTTTTTTATTGAATTTTTTTCAGTTTTGCCTGTGTGTATGTCCTCCTTTTGCTTTCTTCCTATATAAAAGCAAGGTTCTATGGAGGCACGACAAGTACAAGACATCATCCGGTCATTTTTCGGGAAACATTTCTCGAAGGAGACGCAACTCCGTTTCCGTTATTGGTTTTGTTCGGCTGATGCCAGGGACGAGAAGGAAGTTGCTGTACGGGAAATTTGGGAGCAAACGTCTGCTTTGATCACCGAACGTACCTGGGAGGAGCTCTCCGATATGCAGGAACGGATCGCACGTGAGCAGTTTAAAGCGGTTCACCGTCCGCTTTTCTCTCGCTGGGGAAAGTATGCGGCTGCTGTAGCCTTGATAGTCGCTACGTCCGTCGTCACACTGTTGGTCAGCCGCCTTTCCGTGCAGGTGGCGTCTCCCAAGCTGGTCGAGTTTTATGTTCCCTATGGTGATTGCCGCCAGGTGACGCTTGCTGATGGTTCGACCGTCTGGGTGAATGCCGGCTCTTTGCTTATCTATCCGTCTGAGTTCACTGCTGACTCCCGCACGGTCTACTTGAGTGGTGAAGCTCGCTTTCAGGTGGCTAAGAATCTGGACAGACCGTTTATTGTCGGTACGAATCGTTTGGATATTCAGGCTTTGGGTACTGTATTTAGTGTTCGCGCTTATCCCAACTCTCAAACTACCAGCACTACCCTTGAAGAGGGCTGTATACAAGTAGAAATAAAATCGGACCATCGGCAATCATCCATCCTAAAACCTAGCGAACAACTTGTTTACCACCATTGTACACACAAGATTCAGATCAATCATGTGGATGCCAAACAAATGTCTGCTTGGAAAGATGGCTACCTGATCTTTGAAAATGCATCCTTCGAGCAATTAGTAACTGCCTTGGAACGAAAATATAATGTCACTATTAACTACGACGCCAATAAGTACAACGGCCGTTCTTATTATGTTAAGTTCAATCCGAACGAGTCGGTAGAAGATGCACTTATTGTGTTAAGTCGTCTGATAGATGGCTTCAAATATACAATGTCAGGTCAAACAATCATTATTAATTAAAGAAGGGAGGATATGGATATATAAAAAAGAAATACGGGGAGACAGACCTTGCAAATCACCTCCCCGTATTTTGAAATCACAGAATACCATCAATAAAAATCAATAAACAATTTAATAATAGTATTCATTTATATTAAACATACAAAAGTATGAAAATAACCTATCTAATGCAATCGGAAAGAAAAAAATCTTTTCATGTAACACAGATTGTGTTTGCCTTGTTTCTTTTTGTATCTCTGGCAAATGCACAAAATCAGAAAGTACAATTGAGCGGAGCAAATCTGACGTTGAAAGCTGCTTTCAAACAAATTGAACAACAAACCAAGACGTCTGTTGATTACGATGCGGAAGTGATCAACACCTTCTGCCAAGTTCCTACTGTAACAAAAACATTGACAGTTAATGAGCTTTTGAAGCAGTTGCTTCGGAATACAGGATATACTTATACGTTTGAAGGGTCGCATATTCTGATTAAAGTCCAGCAACAGGAAGGTAAGAAAAAGAAGGTAACCGGGACTATTACGGATGAAACCGGATTATCGGTGATTGGTGCGAATGTTGTGGAAAAGGGGACGACTAATGGTGTCATAACCGACTTGAACGGGAATTTTGCGATCGAAGTCGCAGATAATGCGATATTGAAAATTTCGTATGTTGGGTATAGTACCAGTGAAATGCGTGTCGGAAACCGGACACATCTGGTTGTTCAGATAAAAGAGGATACGGAGCTTCTGGACGAAGTAGTTGTGATTGGCTATGGTGTGGTAAAGAAAAGTGACCTGACAGGTTCGGTCAGTTCCGTAAAATCTGAAGAAGTTAACGCTTATCCTTCTGCTAATCTACTACAGGCCATTTCTGGCAAAACATCCGGTATGGAGATCAAGCAGAATACTGGTGCACCGGGGGGAAGTATCAGCGTGAGGATCCGTGGTGCAAATTCTGTTCAGGGTAGCAACGAACCGTTGTATGTGGTTGATGGTTTTCCTATTTCCGGTAGCCCGACTAATCTGAATAATTCGGATATAGAAAGTATTGAAATCTTGAAAGATGCATCAGCTACGGCTATTTATGGTTCAAGAGGTGCGAACGGGGTAGTGATGATTACGACGAAACAGGGTAAGACTGGTAAAACCCGGGTGGAACTGGATGCTAGTTATACTACGCAGTCTCTCGTAAAAAAACTGGATCTGATGAATGCAACAGAGTATGCACAATTCTATAACATGCAGCAGTTGAATGATACGGGGAAAGAATATTTTACAGCTGATCAAATCGCAGGATTCGGAGAAGGATATGACTGGCAAGATCTGATATTTCGGAATGCTCCGATTTTAAGGACTAATTTGTCGATAACCGGTGGTAATGAGAAAACCCAGTTTATGTTGGGTGGAAGTGTGTATATGCAGGATGGTATTATAAAAGGCAGTGATTATGATCGTTATTCGTTGCAGGCAAAAATAAACCATAAGGTAAATAAATATTTTGCGGTCAATTTCTCCAGCTCTTTAACCAGGGTAGAAACGGACCGTAAGGACAGTGGCGGTGGTGCAAGAGGTAGTTCTATGATCTCGTCTGCTATCTCGGCTCCTCCGACACTTACTCCTTATAACGAAGATGGTAGCTACCGAGTTTTGGCTACTGAATATCCTTTTGTTGCTACGGACATAATTAATCCGGTTAATTTTATTAATGAGCAGAGTAATCATGTCCGGAAGAACAGTGTTCTGGCTAATGTTTCTTTTATCATTACTCCAATTTCAGATTTGACGATTAAAATTATGGGAGGTATTCAGAATAATGACGAACTTACTTCCGGATACAAGAGCCTCCAGTTTTTATATTCTTCTGGAAATGCGAGTTTGAAAGCAGCCCAATTTACTAGTTTGTTGAGTGAGAACACGGTGAACTATAGTAAGAGAATCGGGAAACATTCATTTTCTGTATTAGGCGGTTTTACTTATCAGAATTTTCTTGATACGAATGTTTCAGGTTCCGGTACAGGTTTTTTGAATGATGTTTTTGATGTGTATAGCTTGCAGTCGGCATCTATTCCTGGGATTCCTTCTTCTTTCTATGCAAAGTCTGTCCTGTTGTCTTATCTGGCTCGGGTAAACTATAGCTTCAATGATAAATATCTGTTAACTGCCAGTATTCGTAGAGATGGTTCTTCCCGGTTTAGTGATGGAAATAAATGGGGTAATTTTCCGTCTGCAGCCTTTGCTTGGAGAGTTTCAAACGAAGATTTCCTGAAAGATGTCAAGGCTTTGTCTAACTTGAAAGTTCGTGCAAGTTGGGGAAAAACTGGTAGTCAGGCTATCGCTGCTTATGCAACCTTAAATACCCTTTCAAATGGTAAGGTGATTTTTGATGATGTCCTTTACAACACTTTTGCGCCGGGAACACGTTTGCCGGGGGATTTGAAGTGGGAAACCACCGAACAATACGATTTTGGTGTGGATATCGGTTTGTGGAACCGTTTGAATATAACATTGGATGGTTACGTGAAAAATACGAGTGATTTGCTTAATACGGTTATTTTACCAAGTTCTTCTGGTTATACCAGTACAATAAGGAATGTGGGAAAAGTCCAGAATAAAGGTTTTGAGGCTTCTGTGGATGCCCGGATTCTGACGGGAGAGGTCAAATGGAATGTCAATGCAAATATCTCCTTTAACCGGAATAAGGTAAAGAAATTGAACGGAGGAGAGGATATTTATGGCGGAAGCGTAAATGCCGTTGTGATTAGTGATGAAACGAATATTTTGCGGGAAGGGTACCCGATCGGACAGTTCTATGGTTATCTTGAAGATGGATATGACAGTGAAGGACGGATTGTCTTTAAAGATTTGGATGGAGATAATGTGATTACTAAAAATGATAAAACATTCATTGGTGATCCGAATCCTGACTTTATTTATGGATTCACGACGGATGTCAGCTACAAAGGCTTTGAACTGAGTTTATTCTTTCAGGGGAGTCAGGGTAATGACTTGTTCAATGCCAGTGCTATATCCAATACGATCGATTATGGTTTCGGGCTGAATATGCCGAAAGAAGTTTTTTACAATCACTGGACTCCGGAAAATGTGAATGCTAAGTATCCGGCAATCAGCTATAATACGACGGTAAAGGTCTCTGACCGTTTTATTGAAAATGGCTCGTTCCTGCGCTTGCGGAATATCCAGCTTACATATAATGTGCCTGTAAAGAAGTTGCATTGGAAATGGATTAATGACATTCAGGTTTATGCCAGCGGGCAAAATCTTTTGACATTTACGAAATATTCCTGGTGGGATCCGGAAGTTAATTCATTCGGAGGGTCATCTTCCACATCACAGGGGATAGATTTTAATAGTTATCCTTCTTCGAAATCATACACTTTTGGTGTAAGATTTGGGTTTTAATTAATAAAGAACGATTAAAAGATAGTTAAAGAATGAAAGTAAGTATAATACATAAATTCATAAATCCATGTAGTTGGATATTGTTATCATTTGCTCTGTTTCTTTCCTGTAGTGACGAATTGATCGAACATCCGAAAGCAATGGTTGTCGAGAATTTCTATAAAACTCCGGAAGAGGTGGAAAGTGCCACGAATGCGATTTATAATCAATTAAGAACGACCACTCAAATGTCGGTGTATGAAGCGACGCTGGAGTGTCTTTCTGATTTTGTACATGGACGTGGAAGCTGGGCACAAATCGGCGAGTATAAGAAGTTAAATGATACGAATATAACGAGGGTTTCCGGCATATGGAAGAGTTTCTTTATCAGTATACGTTGTGCAAATCTTGTGATCAAGAATTCTCCGAAAGGGAATCCGGATATAGATGTTTTTGTTGCAGAGGCAAAATTCATGCGGGCATTCGTCTATTTTCATTTGGTTCGTAATTGGGGAGGAGTACCTTTGCGCACGGAAGAGAATATGTCTGAAATAGATGTGTCCAGGGCTTCCGAAGATGAGGTTTATGCTTTTATCATAAATGATTTACTTGAAGCGGAAAAAGTTTTACCAGAAAAGAGAAATATGAGTGGACGTCCTTCTAAATGGGCGGCAAAGACATTGTTAGCGGATGTCTATTTACAGTTAGGTGAATATTCTAAATCACGTGTGAAAGCTGAGGAGGTTGTAAAGAGTGGTGCTTTTTCTTTGGTTCCGGTTACATCGAAAGAGGATTTTCAAGAAAATGTGTTTGGGCCTTCTGTCATAACTTCCAGTGAAGAAATATTTTATTTGAAGTATTCTAATATCGTCTCAGGTCAAGGCAACTATATGTTGTGGATTCTGAATCATTTTGAAACGGGTGGTTTTCCGTTTGGAGGAGCTTATGCAATATATGGTGATTTGACAAATCCTGTTTATAAAGAATGGGATGATAGGGATTTGAGGAAGCAGCTTTGGAGTCCAGTAGAGTTTGGTTTAGGTGCAAACACTTTGGTCTGCACGAAGTTCGTTGATAAAAATGCAATTAGTAAGGCTGGAGGAGCTAATGACGATCCTGTTTACGGATATTCGGATTTATTATTGATCTATGCGGAGGCCTTGGTGATGGAAACCGGGAAAGTTACGGTCGAGGCTTTGGAGGCAGTCAATCAGATTCGGCGTAGGGCTTATGGGCAGGATGCGATGGCTACTTCTGAATTTGATTACAAGCAGTCGGATTGCCCATCTTCGAGTGTCTTATTAGATCTGATAATGAAGGAACGTGGATATGAATTTCAAGTGGAAGGTAAACGTTGGTTGGAACTTAAAAGAACGGGTAAAGCTATAGAAATCATAAAGGCATCGAAGGGGTTGGATGTCTCTGATATAAGTTTCTTATGGCCTATCCCGATAGATGAGATTAATTATAATGGAGCTTTGGATCCTAAAACTGGCCAAAATCCAGGTTATTAAAATAGGTGTAAGTATATGGATAGACGAACAATGATTAGGTCGCTGGGGATAATTCCGGCGACTGGCCTAATTACAACATTAAAAGCTGAAAAGGTCGATGAGAGGATAGATTTCCCTCAGATAGAGACTGATATATTGGTTGTTGGAGGAGGAACCGCAGGTACTATTGCCGCAATCCAAGCCGGTAGGGCTGGTTCTAAAACTATCTTAGGGACAGTCGCGAAATAGGCTTAAAATTATAACAAATTGATTGTCAATGTGAT
>OWKE01000144.1_pt1 | contig 49964 bp, 50 predicted proteins | sample 1732631 | NCBI WGS metagenome assembly OWKE01 (sample SAMN05065736, study PRJEB22554) | human gut metagenome | biome: ENVO:2100002; feature: ENVO:00000062; material: ENVO:00002003 | host: Homo sapiens | place: USA | reverse complement strand
GCATCGTTTCCTCGAGCTCGACCACGAAAAGCCCTTTCCCGCCGATCTTCGAGAGAGTCTTATCGAGGATCTGGTCGCCCTTTGTCGTCATGCCGAGAAGTTCGACCGCCATGCCTTCATAACGGTTTTCAAGAAGAGCCTTCACATGCTCCGCCTGCCAGAGCGCAAGCGGGCTTTCGCGTGTCGCGATCACGCAGCGAGAATTATCCGACATCAGTGTCCTGCCTTTATATGTAATCAGAGACCGGACCGTGCGCTCTGCCGCACCGTACCCGGTCAGGTGCTCCGATTGTATCAGCGGGACAGAAGCTGATCCTTAAATGACGCGATGCGGTGCCGAAAAAAGGAGCATTCAGGCGCGCTCTGCCCGGCAATCGAAGTAAAATTACGTTTTTCCTCCAAATTAATGACGTTGGTCATGGCAAATACGAACGACTCTTCTGATCCGCTGCACGCGAAAAACAAGGCCTGGTCGGGCCGCTTCTCCGAACCTGTCGCAGACTTCGTGCTGCGATATACCGCTTCGGTGAATTTCGATAAACGGATGGCGAAAGCCGATATCAATGGCTCTCTCGCCCACGCTGCCATGTTGGAAAAGGCCGGTGTGATTTCCGAACAGGATCTCGCCGATATCCGCCGCGGCATGAAGCAGATCAGTGAGGAAATTGCCGCAGGCAAGTTCGAGTGGCAGCTCGCACTCGAAGACGTGCATCTCAATATCGAAGCCCGTCTGACGTCCCTGATCGGCGACGCCGGCAAGCGCCTCCACACCGGACGCTCCCGTAACGACCAGGTCGCGACTGACCTCCGTCTCTATCTCCGGGACGAAATCGACGGCATCGTCGCGCAGCTGAATGAACTGCAGAAGGTGCTCGTGCGCGTGGCGGAGAAAGAGTCCGACACGGTGATGCCGGGCATCTTCTTCAGCAGCCCCTCGACGTCGGCGTCGTTGGTGACCTTGAAGGCTCCGGCGTTGTAACTTACCGTATCGCCCTTCTGCGAGGTGCGCAGCGCCTTGGCCTCCTTGACGACCGTTTCGATCTGCACGCCGGGCTTGAGTTCGATCCTGCCGATGTTCTGTTTGCCGGCCGCCACCCGGAAGGTGGTTTCGTAATTGTTGTAACCGAGGAAGGAGACGGTGAGTCTGTATTCGCCGTAGGGCAGCGAAGGAATCGCCACGGCGCCTTTATAGCCGGAAGTGAAATACTGTTTCTGATCCGGAGTCTTGACCGGAGCGACCTCCAGCACGGCTCCGGCAACGCTTTCGCCGGTATCGGCGTCAAGCACCGTTCCGCTGACCGCACCCTTTTGGGCGAATGCGGCCACGGCGAAAAACAGGAATAGGGTTGAGAGTAGTAGCCGTTTCATCTTAATGTTCTGTGTACTTTCTGATTTTGCGCATGCGAAAATAACTTTTTTCCCGCATACGGCCCTTCGACAAGGGGTGAATCGACAAAAAAAGGGCGTCAGCCGACAACCGACGCCCCGACTGCAACAAACCGGTCGATTTTCCTAACCTCACTTTTTCTCCTTTCCGGAGCGCGGTCCGTCGCATTTCCTATCCCCCGCGCAGGGGGCGCACTTGCGGCCTTCACGCACGGCGGCCTTGTCGCCCCGGCCGTCCTTCATCCGGGGACCGCGGTTCATGCCGTGACGCGGCCCCTGCATCTGCTTCCACTGCTCGAACTGTTCGGGCGTGAGGATGCCTTTCATCTTCTCGGCCTGCGCCTTGCGGTATGCGCGCATCTGCTCGGCCTGCGCCTGCATCTCCTTTATATCCTGCAGGTTGACCTCATAGAGCTGCTTCGACTGCTTTTCGCTGAGGTTCAGCTTCTCGGTCATGCGTTCGGTCCTGCGCTGGGCCATCTGCTCGGCCGTCGGCCGCTCCTTCATCATCGGAGCCTTCTTCGAATCCTGCGCAAAAGCGCCCGTTCCGGCCAGCAGGCACAAAGCCGCGGCGACTGCAAAAATTCTCTTTTTCATAATCTCAAATATCAATGGTTAATTCAATCCGTCAATCGGACCCGTTTCGGTCCCCTTACGATGCAAAGGTAAGGCCAAACCGGAAAAACGGAACGGCAATGCGGGTCAAACGCCCGAAGCTCAGGGTCAAACGCCTATTCGGCGGGTTGAACGGACGTGAGCCACGCCTTGAATTCGGGGACGCGGGCCTTAGAAATGACGATGCGCTCAGGAGTTTCGAGCACGAGACTCAGCGAAAGACGGCTGCCGAACCACACGGCGATCTCCTTCACGGCGCGGCGCGCCACGATGAACTGGCGGTTGGCGCGGAAGAAATCGGCTTCGGGCAGGACGGCCTGCAGCGCTTCGAGCGTCTTGTCGAGCGGATAGGACGCCCCGGCGAAGGTATAGGCCGTCACCTTCTCGTTGCAGGTATAGCAGAATGCGATATCCTCGCGTTTGAGCGGAATGATCTTGTCGCGGACATGCACCAGAAAGGTCTGCTCGCGGCGCGCCGCGGCCAGCGTGCGCACGCGCGAACCGTAATCGCTGCGCTCGCCCTTGGACAGCCGCATGAGCTTGCCGAGCGCCCGCTGCACGTCGGCCGCATTGAGCGGCTTGAGCAGGTAGTCGATGCTGTTCACCTTGAAGGCCTCCAGCGCATAGCGGTCGTAGGCCGTCGTGAAGATCACCGGCGCCGTGACCTCCACGGCGTCGAATATGCGGAACGAATCGCCGTCGGCCAGATGGATGTCCATGAACAGCAGGTCGGGCTGGGGGTTGGCGCGCAGCCAATCGACGCTCTCCTCGACGCTTTCGAGCGTATCGACGACACGGATGTCGGGAGCCGCCTGTTTCAGAATGGCTTTCAGGTTCAGTGCGGCGGCGGTTTCGTCCTCTATGATCAGTGCTTTCATCCTGCAAGGGGGGTATGCAGCGGCATCCGCACGACGAACTCCTTGTCGGTGTCGATGATTTCGATGTCGCGGCCGGTTATCAGGTGCCAGCGGTTGCGCAGGTTCTCCAGTCCGATGCCGGTCGAAGGTTCGGGTTCGAGCTTCGGCACCTTGGGATTGGAGACCACCAGCCAGCCGTTCTCGGTGCGGATCGAAATATGGAACGGCTTGCTGCGGGTTATGGTATTGTGCTTGACGGCATTGCCGATCAGCGGCTGCAGCGAGAGCGCCGGAAGCGTCCACGTGCGGTACTTCTCCTCGATGTCGATGTCGAAGAAGAGCTTGTCGGCATAGCGTATCTTGAAGAGGTAGCTGTACGCCTCGACGAATTTCAGCTCCTCGTCGAGCGTCATCAGCGTACTCTGTCCGTTCTGGATGATGTAGCGGAACGTATAGGAGAGCTGGTCGATGTAGGTCAGCGCCTTCTCGTCGTGCTTCTCGCGCACGAGCATCGCCAGCGAATTGAGCGAATTGAAGAAGAAGTGGGGGTTGATCTGTCCCACGAGCATGTTGTAGCGGGTCGTGAGGTTCTCGTTCTTGAGCCGCTCGTTCTCCATGACGACGGCCTGCTGCTTCGAATTGAGCACGTAGACCCAGCCGTAGAGCATCGACACCGCCACGGCGAACGAACACTTCAGCAGCAGCATGTAGTCGAAAATATGGTCGCCCATGCAGTTCAGCATGATGCGTCCCGAACGCCACTCCGTGACCGGCGCGACCATATACAGCGCGGCGGCGGCCAGCACGCACCATATGCAGTGGCGCACGAAGCGGCCCGGCGTGTACCTGCGGCGGACGGAGGTGAGGATCGAAAGCATGATGAACGAAACGACCAGATAATAGAAGAGCTGCAGCGCGAGTTCCGTCGTTTTCGAAGGCCGGTTGAAAAGCGTGCTGTAATCGAACTCCTCGCCGTTGCGCATGCGCAGTTCGGTCATCACCGGATGCGCCCCGTGACGGCGCGGCGCGGCCAGATTCGCCACCAGACGGTCGCCGTCCTTCAGGTTCATCCGGTAGATGCGCTGCATCATCACATAGACGCTGTCGCCGTTCTCGTAGACGATGTAGCCGTGGCCGTCGGGACTTACCCGCAGCGTTCCTTCCTCGCCGCGCGCAATGACGCTCGCCTTGGCCGGACGCGGCTGTCCGTCGCTCTTCTGATCGACGATCAGCAGCAGCACGTAGGAGAAATTGACGACCAGACTGACGGCCAGCGCCACCAGCAGATTGAGAATCAGGTCGGAATATTTCGGTTGCAGCCCCATCCGCCGTTTACTCCTCCTCTTTGAACCACGACGCATAGAGCATGTAGTCGCGGGCCGTGCGGCGGATGATCTCCTCGCGCTGCTGGGGCGTCACCTCCTTGACCTTCTTGGCCGGCACGCCCGCATACACCGAATTGGGTTCCAGCTGGGCGTTGGAGAGCACCAATGCGTTGGCCGCGATGATGCAGCCCGACGGAACCACGGCGTTGTCCAGCAGGGTAGCGCCCATGCCGATCAGGCAGTTGTCGCCGATGCGCGCACCGTGAATGACAGCGTTGTGGCCCACCGACACGTCGCTGCCGATAATGGTCTGCGACGGATGCGGCGAACCGTCGTAAAGCGTGTGCAGGACCACGCCGTCCTGAATATTCGTGCGGTCGCCGATGACGATTTTGTTCACGTCGCCGCGCAATACGGCGTTGTACCAGATCGAACAGTCGCGGCCGATGGTCACGTCGCCCAGAATGACGGCCGTCTCGGCCAGAAACGTATTTTCACCGATTGCGGGCGTATGTCCCCGCACCTTTTTAATCAAAGCCATAAGTTTATATGCTATTAAATGTCACTTCGCTTTTGTATCGTCTCCGCGTGTCCGAGGGCGGACATTCACGGCAAAGCCGTGTTTTCAGGTCTGCCCCTCCCCTAAATCCCCTCCTCGGAGGGGACTTGGCATTAGTGCGGACACATGCTGTTAAATGTCTCTTCGTGTTTGGCTTCCTGCCAGTACTCCTCCATCTTTTCGAGCGGAAGCTCGTGGAGCGTATGTCCTTCGGCGACAGCCTTTTCCTCCATGTAATTGAAGCGGCGGATGAACTTCTTGTTCGTACGTTCCAGCGCCGATTCGGGGTCGATGCCGTAGAGCCGCGACGCATTGACCAGCGCGAAGAACAGGTCGCCGAATTCGCCTTCGAGCTTCTCCCGGCTGCCGGGGGCTTCCGAACGCATCTCGGCTTCGACCTCCGCGATCTCCTCCTTCACCTTGTCCCACACATCCTCGCGCCGCTGCCAGTCGAAACCCGTCGCGGCGGCTTTCTCGCCCACGCGGAAAGCCTTGACCATGGCCGGAAGCGAGCGGGGTACGCCGCCCAGCGTGCCGCTCTTGCGGTTTTTCTTGCGGAGTTTCAGGGCTTCCCAGTTCTCCTTGACCGCGTCGGGCGTATTGGCGTGAATATCGCCGTAGACATGCGGATGACGGTATATCAGCTTGTCGCACAGGGCATCGGCGACCTCGCCGAAATCGAAGGCTCCCGCCTCCTCGCCCAGCTTGGAGTAGAACACCACATGCAGCAGCAGGTCGCCCAGCTCCTCCTTGATGCCCTCCATATTGTGGTCGGTGATGGCGTCGGCCAGCTCGTACGTCTCCTCGATGGTATTGCTCCGCAGCGAATCGAAAGTCTGCTCGCGGTCCCACGGACACTCGCGGCGCAGCGTATTCATCACTTCGAGCAAACGGGCCGTAGCCTCCAGTCGTTTATCTTCCATGCTCAGTTACAGTTTACGGCAATGGCTGTTCGGGAAGCGGAGTCGGCCGATCTGCCTGAGCGCGCCCGTCCATGCCGGAATTTATTTTCAGCAAAGGTAGCAATTCGGCGGAAAAAAAGTAACTTTGTCCGAAACAAAATTCCGTACCGCCATGAAACTGCGATACCTGCTGCCCCTTGCGGGGGTGTTCTGCACCTGCCTCTCGACATACGCCCAGCCGTCGCCGGCCCGTCAGGCCTTCTACGGGGGCGCCTGCCGCATCAGCTCCCGGACGATGCTCTGTTACGAAACGCCGCTGGCGCCGCTGGCCGCCTACCTGCGCGAATATATCAACGTCGAAACGGCCAGCGACAGTATGTCGGCCGACGACGCGATCGTGCTTTCGACCGATCCGACGCTGGGCGGCGAAGCCTTCCGCCTGACGGTGCTCCCGCAGCGGATCGAAATCGCGGGCGGTTCGTACGGCGGCGTATTCAACGGCGTGCAGGCCCTGTTCCGGCTGCTGCCCGCCGAAATATACGCCAAGAACTGTCCGCTTCCGGTCGAAATCGCCTGCACGAAGGTCGAGGACGCGCCGCGCTTTCCGTACCGCGGTATGATGCTGGACGTGGCCCGCACGTGGATCGACGCAGCTGGAGTGAAACGTTATATAGACCTGCTTTCCTATCACGGGATCAACAAATTGCACCTTCATCTTTCAGACGACGAAGGGTGGCGTATCGAAATCAGATCGCACCCCGAACTGACCGAAATCGGCGGCTTCCGCGGCGGCGATTCGCCCGTGCGTCCGGTCTACGGCAAATGGGACGAGAAGTACGGCGGGTATTACACGCAGGACGAGATGCGCGGCCTGATCCGCTATGCGGCGGCGCGCAACATCGAGATCATCCCCGAAATCGACCTGCCGGGGCACAGCCGCAACATCGCGTCGGTGCATCCCGAAATACGCTGCAACTATCCGCCCGACACGGTTTCGACCAACGGTTACGACTACCGTTCGGCGTGGTGCGTGGCCCGCGAAGAGAATTACGCGCTGCTGGCCGACATTCTCGGCGAGTTATGCGCGCTGTTTCCCTCGGAGTACATACACGTCGGCGGCGACGAGGTGGACATGACCCAGTGGAACCGCTGCCCCGACTGTCAGGCGCTGATGAGCCGGCGGGGCATGACCGATCCGCACCGATTGGAAGACCTCTTCATGGAGCGCATGGCGGCGATTCTCGCGGCCAACGGCAAGCGTCCCGGCGTGTGGAACGAAGCCGTGACCACGGGCGGCCTCTCGCGCGAATGTCTCGTATACGGCTGGCAGAGCGTCAAGGCGTGTCTCGACGCCACGGCGAAAGGCTACAAGACCGTGGTGATGCCGGGCGAATACTTCTATTTCGACATGCGGCAGACGCCGCAGGAGGAGGGGCACGACTGGGCGGCGGTCTTCGACGCTAAAAAGGCCTTCGGATTCGACTTCACCGAAAAGGGCTTCAGCGATGAACAGATGCGCAACGTCGTCGGCCTGCAGGGGACGTTCTTCAGCGAAGCCTACGTTTCGCACGAGCCCGAAAAGCCCGACTATTTGGACTACATGTGTTTTCCGCGCATCTGCGCGCTCGCCCGCATAGCTTGGCGCGGCAACTGCGAGGGCTGGGACGCCTATTACAGGGAGCTGACCGACCATTACGACCGCATGGCGGCCATGGGCATCCGCTTCCGGCTTTTCCCGCCCAAGGTAAGCTACAAGGAGGGCGCCTTCACCGTCGTGGCGGACGACGGCTCGGAAATCTTCTACCTCGAAGGCGATTCGCCCGAAGAGCATCGGTACACCGGCCCCGTCAAAACCGAAAAACCGCATCTCTACCGCTTCCTGACGCGCTACAAGACGGGACGCAGTCCCTACGTGGCCGACAAATCCTACTACAGGACCCTTGCGCCCGCCGTGACGATCACCACCTCGATGGGCGAAAGCACGCAGTTCCCCTACACGAACGCCTCGGCCTACAAGGGACTTGCGCGCACGCGCCGCGCCTGCCGTCAGCAGGACTGGATACTCTACACCTATGAACAGCCGGTGAAGTGCCGCGAAATGTTTTTGCAGACGGGAAACCGCCAGCTGCCCAAAACCATTATAACCACCGGTTATGCAGAGGTGTCGTACGACGGCACGACATACGAGCATGCGGGCGATCTGAAAAAGGGCAGTATAACTTTAAAGCCCGGCCGGCCGGTGAAAGCCGTCCGCATCGTCTCGACCTGCGACGACAACGGCACGCCCTACGTCACGATCCAGCCGCCGCAGATAAAGCCGGTACTGTAAAGAGACGACGCAATCACCGGAAAACCGACAAGAGCAGTATATAACTGTAAATCAATGTTATTTTTCCAATCCGATTAAAAGGATCGGAACGGTTAGCACACTATAGAAATTCTCCAAATACCACTTTACCCGTTCAAAGGAGACTATCGAACAGTGATCTTTGGAAACATATTTCAAAAAGTCCTTTGTCCCACAGACATAGATTCCTACATTAATCATATTCTTGATTTCGGCCCCCGCTTGCAACCTCAGCAAATCACCACCGATAAACGATCTGTGATTGAATGCCACATCGACACCTATGTTATTTTTCCAGAAATCAATTACCAAATCGTTATCCGAATCGTTGAATACTTTCTTCTCCCCTTCCCAACCTTTTTCTAAGAAGAGATCTTTAAGAAGAGCGTTTATCGCAGGTTGTCTTCCCTTTTGAATTTTCTTGCCGATATTCTCTTTCTCCCGATTGATTTCATCAAATTTCAACTCTATATTGCTAAAATTCAGCTGATCCAATATACCGTCGATTTCATTCTTGATCGTATATTCCGAGTTTAAAATAATATCAGCATATCTATGTGCATATTTTTTACATTTCATGTCTATAAGATTATACGCAAATATATAAAATAGATCGACAGAATGACATGCTCAGTTTATTTTATTTCGACAAAAGCAGCCCCAAGCAAGACAGTCTGTTCCAAACAGTCGCAGTCGATCGGTTAAAATCGTGGATCTCGCACCCGAAAAACGGCCTGCATTTCAACGGCCGTATCAATGCGGGGAGTCGGAAAGAGTCGCCGCTCTGACGGCAAAGAGGTAGAAGAGATATTGCGCGGCATAATAGGTAATCATCACGACACAGGTCCGGCAGGGAACGGGCGCGACGAAGCGTCCCCATGCGATCACGGAGTCGGAAAAGACGAACAACAGGGCCGCAAGGCGGAACCATGCGGCATACGCTCCGCGGTACTGAAGCGCGCTGTACAGCATGCCCGCGATGACGAGTCCGTAGACGGCGACGCCCGCGCGTTCGGCCGGATCGGCGGCGCGGGGAACGATGCAGACGAACAGAAACAGCAGCAGGGCCGTCAGCACCGGCCAGACAAAAGGCCGGGGCGCAAGTTGCGCCTGCGGCAAGAAGTAGCACATGTAGGCTCCGTGTGCCAAAGCGAAAAACAGCATCTGCGGAATGAACATCCCTCCGGCGCCCGCCGCATCGCCGACGGCCGACAACAAGAGCGCCGCGCCGACCGGAATCAGCGGTTTCAGCCGGAGATAAAAGAGCGACAGCGACAGCAGCAGGACCGGATAAGCGACCTTGTACGGAATCACCGCCGCGTTGGTAAAGAACAGCGCGGCGCCGGCTGCAAAAAGCAGCGTGGTCAGGCAGAGCATTCGGGAGGTTCGTTGCATGGTTTCGGTAAAAAAGCCGCCTGTTCGTAACGTACAGGCGGCTTCGATTTATGGTCAATAAGCTCGTCGGCATGACCGTGGCGGGCGTGTGCCCGCATCGAGATGCGACGAGCGGCATTCGGATTGGGATCAACCGCGGACCTGAGCTCCGCACCGCTGTTCGAACTGCGCGGTGAGGTTCTTCATCGCCTTTTCGATCGTCTTCTCGTCGAGCGTGCGGGTCTTGTCTTCGAGGATGAAGCTCAGGGCGTAGGATTTCTTGCCTTCGGGAAGTTTGTCGCCCTCGTAGACGTCGAACAGCGAAACGCTCTTGAGCAGTTTGCGCTCAGTGGCGAACGCCACGTCGCGCAGCGCAGAGAAGGTCACCTGCTTGTCGATCAGAAGGGCCAAGTCGCGTTTCACTTCGGGGAACTTCGAAAGCTCCTCGGCCGCAATCTTATGCTTGCGGGTCGATTTCACGAGCGCGTCGAAATTCATCTCCAGATAGTAAACATCCTGCTTGACATCGAGTCGACGGCGGATTTTAGCACTTACCGTGCCGATCTGCAGCAGCTCCTTGCCGCCAAGCGACATCGAGAGCGCCTCGCCGAAGAGGTCGTTTTGCAGCGTCTCAGTCCGGAGCGCATAAATGTCGATGCCGAAGCGGCGCAGAAGTTTCTCGGCCACGGCGCGCAGTGTGAAGAACGACGCGGCCTGCGGCCGGGCGTTCCACGACGCAGGCTCGGCCACGCCCGTCACGGCGATCGCCAGACGGTACTCCTCGGAGTAGGCCGCGAAGCGGTTCTCCTCCGAGCGTTTCGACTCGTCGTAGAAATAGCAGTTGCCGAACTCGTAGAGTTTCAGGTCGCCGTTCTTGCGGTTGGCGTTGAGCTGCACGGCTTCAAGCATGTTGAACAGCAGCGTCTGACGCATCACGTTCAGGTCGGCGCTCAGCGGATTGAGGATGCGCACGCAGTTTTCGGCCTTGTAGGACTCCAGCCCCTCGTAGTAGGCCGCCTTGGTCAGCGAGTTGGACATGATCTCGGTGAAGCCGTTGGAGGTCAGGAAATCGGCCGCGAGATTCATCAGCTTGCTGCGGTCGGGCTTCGGCGCATAGGAGAGCGTCGAGCGGACGCGCGAGGGAATCTCGACATTGTTGTAGCCATAGATGCGGAGAATATCCTCGACGAGGTCGGCTTCGCGCTGCACGTCCACACGATAGGGCGGCACGGCGACGCTCAGCACGCCCTCTTTCTCGGCGAGAATCTTCACTTCCAGCGCGGCGAGGATCGTGCGGACCGTATCTTCGGGAATCTTCTTGCCGATCAGCGAGTCGATGCGGGCGAAGGAGATGTCGAATTTGAAGTCTTCGACAGGATTGGGATAGATGTCGGTAATGTCGCTCGAAATCTCGCCCCCGGCCAGCTCTTTCATCAGCAGGGCGGCGCGCTTGGCGGCATAGACCTGCATGTTGGGATCGACGCCGCGCTCGAAGCGGAACGACGAATCGGTGTTCAGGCCGAAACGCTTGGCCGTCTTGCGCACCCACACGGGATTGAAATAGGCGCTCTCGATAAATACGTCGGTCGTCGTGTCGCCGATGCCCGAATCCAGTCCGCCGAAGACTCCGGCGATGCACATCGGACGCTCGGCCGAGCAGATCATCAGATCGTCGGCCGTCAGTTTTCGCTCCACGCCGTCCAACGTCACGAAAGGCGTGCCTTCGGCGCAGGTGCGGACCACGACTTCGCGGCCTTCGATCTTCGCCGCGTCGAACGCGTGCAGGGGCTGCCCCAGCTCGAAGAGCACGAAGTTGGTGATATCGACCAGATTGTTCTTGGGGTTGATGCCCGCGGCGCGCAGGCAGTTCTGCATCCACTCAGGCGAAGGGCCTATTTTGCAGTTCTTCACCGTCACGCCCGCGTAGCGGGGGGCCGCTTCGTGGTTCTCGACGCGGACGGTCACCGGCAGGTCATGGTTGTCGGGAGCGAAGGCCGAGACGTCGGGCATCTTCACTTCGGCGTTCAGGCCCTGACTCCTGAGGTAAGCCGCCAAATCGCGCGCCACGCCGATATGCGACGCGGCATCGACGCGGTTGGGGGTGAGTCCCACCTCAATCAGGTAGTCGTCCTCGATGCCGAGGTATTCTTTGGCCGTCATACCGACGCGGGCGTCGGCCGGAAGTTCCATAATGCCGTCATGCGAGGCCCCGATGCCCAGTTCGTCCTCGGCGCAAAGCATGCCGAGCGACTCCACGCCGCGGATTTTGCTGCGTTTGATCTTGAATTCCTCGTCACCGCCGCCGGGGTAGAGCACCGTGCCGACCGTGGCGCAGAGCACCTTCAGCCCGGCCCGGCAGTTGGGCGCGCCGCAGACGATCTGCAGGGGATCACCGGCGCCGACATCGACCGTCGTGAGGTGCAGGTGGTCCGAATCTGGATGGTCCGTGCAGGTCAGCACCTCGCCGACCACGACGCCGTGAAGCCCGCCCTTTACGGTCTCGATCTTCTCGAAACCCTCGACTTCGAGTCCGATGTCGGTCAGTATCCGTGCGATTTCTTCGGCCGGAAGATCGGTGTCGAGATAGCGTTTAAGCCAGTTATACGAAATATTCATAATTAAAAGCTTTAATGTTCCTCTTGCAGTTCAACATGCCGGACCGCCTTCCCCGCGGCGGAAGGCCGCGTTTGCAGGTCCGGCCGCCCCGGAATCCCCGCCTTGGCGGGAAGTGCCGCCGTCACAGCGTCCGGAACGGCATGCTAAAATCGAACAAAGATACATAAAAATTGTTAATCTCGTCGAGATTGGCGCACTAAATCGCGCCGACGCTTCGGACCGGCATTTCGGCAGGCGGACACGGAAAAGGGAGCGACGCCATATATGTAGGTATCGAAAATATCCGCCGAAAAATTTGGATTTAAGGATCGGACCCGTTATATTTGCCGAAAAGAATATGATTCGCAATTTCAACATACAGGCTTGGTGGTGGCGCTCGTTGACTCTCGTGGACAATGAGTGCGGCTCCGTGCGTGTATAGTTGAAACCTGATACCAGCCACAAGCCCGTTGTTTACGAGAGAGTAAACAGCGGGCTTTTTCTTTTGCACTTTCACGAAACAAACGGAAAAATAAAAAAGAGTATGAAAACGAAAAAATTCTGCCTGACCGAAAATCAGATGCCCGCGCAATGGTACAACATCGTGGCCGACATGCCCAACAAACCGCTGCCCCCGCTGCATCCCGCAACCAAGCAGCCCGTAACCAAAGAGCAGATGAGCGCCATTTTCGCCGAAGAGCTGATCGATCAGGAGATGTCCGCGGAGCGGTTCATCGACATTCCCGAAGAGGTGCAGGAGATTTACAAAATATGGAGACCCACGCCGCTCGTGCGGGCTACGGGGCTGGAGAAGGCGCTCGGCACGCCCGCGAAAATCTATTTCAAGAACGAGAGCGTCTCGCCGGCCGGATCGCACAAGCCCAACACCGCCGTGCCGCAGGCCTACTACAACTACAAGCAGGGCATCCGCCGCCTGACCACCGAGACGGGCGCGGGGCAGTGGGGCGCGGCGATCGCATTCGCGGCCAAGCACTTCGGCATAGACCTGCAGGTTTACATGGTCAAGGTCAGCTACGACCAGAAACCCTACCGGCGGCTGATGATGAACACTTGGGGCGCCGAGTGCATCGCATCGCCCAGCACGCTCACGGCATCGGGCCGTGCGGCGCTTGAACGCGACCCGAACTGTTCGGGAAGCCTCGGACTGGCCATTTCGGAGGCGATCGAAGTGGCGCTGCAACACCCCGAAGATACGCGGTACTGTCTGGGAAGCGTGCTGAACCACGTCATCCTGCATCAGACCGTGATCGGACAGGAAGCCGTGGCGCAGATGGAGATGGCCGACGCCGAGCCGGACGTGGTGATCGGATGCTTCGGCGGCGGCAGCAACTTCGCGGGACTGGGATTCCCGTTCCTGCGCAAGAACCTCACGGAAGGCAAAAAAATCCGGATCGTGGCGGTCGAGCCGTCGTGCTGCCCGAAACTCACGCGCGGCAGTTTCCAGTACGACTTCGGCGACGTGGCGGGATTCACGCCCCTGCTGCCGATGTATACGCTGGGGCACGATTTCCAGCCGTCGGACATCCACGCGGGCGGACTGCGTTACCACGGCGCGGGGTCGATCGTCAGCCAGCTGCTCAAAGACGGACTCGTCGAAGCGCAGTCGCTGCCGCAGACCGAGACCCTCGCCGCAGGCATTCTCTTCGCCAAGACCGAGGGCATCATCCCGGCGCCGGAATCGACGCACGCCATCGCCGCGGCCATCCGCGAAGCCATGCAGGCCAAAGAGGAGGGGACGCCCAAGACGATTCTGTTCAACCTCTCAGGCAACGGCGTGATCGACCTCTACGCCTACGAACAGTATCTGGCGGGAGCGCTGAAAGACTATGCGCCGGGGGATGCGGAAATCGCAAAGACGGTCAGCCGGCTGGAGCAGCTGATATGACCGGAGCCGACGATACCGCAAATAAAAAAGACAGCCCGCAATGGGCTGTCTTTTTATTTTGACACCGGCGGTTTCAGAACCGGCTTCCGGTCTGCGCCCAAACGGAAAGGTGTGCATGCAAATCCCGCGCTTCGACACGGCCGCCGTTACCTCGACCCCAGCCAGAGGAAGAACATGCCGACGAGGATAAAGGCCAGATCGAAGGCTTTGGAGCGGAGGTTGTGCTCGCGGAACAGCACTGCCCCGCACAGGAAAGAGACGACGACCGAACTGCGGCGGACCATCGACACGACGGAGACCATGGCGTCGGGCTGGTGCAAGGCGTAGAAATAGGCGAAATCGGCCAGCACGAGGAAGAACGAGATCAGCGGAATGGCCCAAGTCCAGTGGAACGGGGTGGTCGTACGGCGACGCGGCCACCAGAGGATGCCGACGACGACCGACATCAGGCCGAACAGATAGAGGTTGCACCAGCCCTGCACGAAGACCGGGTCGAGACGCGCCATGATATATTTGTCGTACAGTCCGCTTACGACGGCGGCCAGAGCCGCCACCGCGATACAGAGTATCCAGACGTTGTGACGGAAATCGACCCCTTCGCGGCGGCTCGAACGGCTCAGCAGGAAGAGCGAGAGGAGGGTCAGCACGACGCCGGTCCACTGGCAGGCGTTGAGCCGCTCGCCGAAGATGAGCATGGCGCCGACAAGCACCATGACGGGGCGCGTGGCATTGATCGGACCGACGATGGTAATCGGCAGGTGCTTCATGGCGAAATAGCCGAAAATCCACGAAGTGAGGACGATGACCGCTTTAAGCAGCACCAGTCCGTGCGCCCGGAGCGTGCCCGAAGAGGCGGCCAGTATCGTGCCGTCGAACCATCCGAAGCCGCACTCGGCCGAGACGATCATCGGCAGCAGGAAAAGCGCCGAGAAGAGGGTGTTGAGCAACAGCACCGGAAGCACCGCATTCCCCGTGAGGGATTGCTTCTTGGCCGCATCGTAAAAGCCCAGCAGCGCGGCGGAGGTGAAGGCGAGGGTCAGCCACATAATGCGAATTCGGCGGATTGACGTCCGGTTCGGTTCGGGAGCGTTCGGCGGTTCGGGTTACAGACGGCCCGTCTACCGGATTTCGTCGCTGTAAACCGCGCCCGGAAGGTCGTGGAGGTTGTAGCGCGACGCCATCGACATGCCGTAGGCCCCGGCCGACTTGAGGGTCAGCAGATCGCCGCGGCGGGTCTTGCGAAGCGTGACGTTTTCGTCGAATACGTCGGTCGATTCGCAGGCCGTGCCGACGATGGTGTACTTTTCGCGCACCTCGTCTTCCGAGGTGATGTTTTCGATGTTGTGGTACGAACCGTAGAGCGCAGGGCGGATCAGCTCGGTCATGCTGGCATCGACGATCACCAGCTTGCGGCCCGTGGCGGTGGTCTTGTTGAAAAGCACCGTCGTAATCAGCTCGCCGCACTCGGCGACGATCGAACGGCCGAACTCGAAATGCACTTCGCGGTCGCCGACGGCGAGGTGGTTGTGCACGATCGAGAAGAGCGACGCGAAGTTGGGAATAGGCTCGTTCTCAGGCACGTCGTAATTAACGCCCAAGCCGCCGCCGACATCGACGAAGCGGAACGAGAAGCCCAGCTTTTCGAGGTTCTCGACGATGACGTTCACCTTGTTGCACATGTTCTCGAACACATGCAGCTCGCGGATCTGCGAACCGATATGCAGGTGGATGCCTACGATATTGATATGCTTGAGCGACTTGATCTCCTTGGCATGCTCAAGCACCTCTTCATATGAAATTCCGAACTTACTGTCGGCCTGACCAGTATCAATGCAGTGATTGGTCTTGGGGTCGATGTCGGGGTTGATGCGCAGCGCCACGTCGGTCTTCTTGCCGGCCTCGCCCGCAAGCCGGTCCACGAGCTCCAGCTCCTCGATCGATTCGCAGTTGATCGCCATGATCTCCTGCCCGATGGCGTAACGCAGCTCCTTGTCGCGCTTGCCGACGCCGGCGTAAACGATGCCCTTGGGGTCGAATCCGGCTTCGACGGCCTTGCGCAGCTCGTTGCCGCTCGCGCAGTCGATGCCCAGCCCGTATTCGCGGATAATAGCCAGCAGATGGTCGTCATAGTTGGCTTTGATGGCATAATGCACCTTGTAGCCGTACTTTTTGGACTCGTAGACGACGCTTTCGAGGGTCTGGCGCAACAGCGCCGTATCATAGAGATAGAAAGGGGTTTCGTAGCCCCGAAGCTTTTGTGCGATTTGTCTGCTCAGCATTTTATCCTAACTTTTACCTGATTGAAGTTGCAAATATAAGCTATTTGGTTTATTTGAGCAAATCCACGATTATTCCGGCGGCCAGCGTGAGGCTCGCAAGGCCGTTGAGCGTGCCGAAAGCGATGCCGATATTGCGCTGGCGCGAGGGCGTCACGAGCAGGTGTTCGAGCACCAGCAGGCCCGTGAAAATCCCGGCTCCGGTCCAGAACCACGCCGAACCGGGGCAGCAGGAGGCGAACCACAACAGGGCGGCGACGCTCACAGCGTGCAGACCGCAGCTCAACGCCAGCGCCGTGCGGGCCGAAAAGCGCGCGGGAATGGAGTGCAGGCCCCTTTCGCGGTCGAAGGCGGCGTCCTGCAGGGCGTAGATGATGTCGAAGCCGCCGCACCACGTCATCACCAGCAGCGAGAGGATGCAGGGTTCGAGGGCGATACGCCCCGTGACGGCGATATAGGCCCCGACGGGCGCGATGCCGAGCGAAAGCCCCAGCACCAGATGGGCCAGCGCGGTAAAGCGTTTGCAGTAGCTGTAGAACAGAATGATGAACAGCGCCACGGGTGACAGCAGGGCCGTCAGCAGGTTGATCGTCGAAGCGGCGGCGATGAACAGCAGGGCATTGACCGCCACGAAGCGGAGGGCATGCCGGGCCGGAATCACGCCGGCGGGGATTTCGCGGCCCGCGGTGCGGGGGTTTTCGGCGTCGATGCGACGGTCGGCCCAGCGGTTGAAGCCCATGGCCGTATTGCGGGCGAAGACCATGCAGAGCAGGACCTGCACCGCGCGCGTGAGCCACCACGCCGCGTCGTGCGCCCCGGCAGGCAGCGTCGCATAGGCGTAGACGAAGCCGACGGCGGCGAAAGGCATGGCGAAGATCGTATGGGCGAACTTCACCAGCGAAAGGTATTTCGATACGGTATTCATGCGGAAACGGTGTTTGCGGCTGCAAAGATAGCGAAAGCCGAGGGCAATCGCAAAAGGGATCGCTGATTGCCGGGACGGGCCGGAAAAGCGGGGCGGTACCGGCGCGACGAAAAGGAGAAATCAGGTTCGCACGATTTTCCGGCGGGGCAGGGCGGACGCATCCCCGGAAATCCAAAATAATTCGTATATTTGCACACATTTTTAGACGAATATATGAAGAACATACGCAATTTTTGCATCATAGCCCACATCGACCACGGTAAGAGCACATTGGCGGACCGTCTGTTGGAAAAAACCAACACCCTGAACCAGCGCGAAATGCAGGCGCAGGTGCTCGACGATATGGACCTCGAACGCGAAAAGGGCATCACCATCAAGAGCCACGCGATCCAGATGGAATACAAGGCCCGCGACGGACAGCTGTATACGCTCAACCTGATCGACACTCCGGGACACGTGGACTTCTCGTACGAAGTTTCGCGCGCCATCGCCTCGTGCGAAGGCGCGCTGCTGGTGGTGGACGCCACGCAGGGCATTCAGGCGCAGACCATATCGAACCTCTATCTGGCTGTGGGACACGACCTCGAAATCATCCCCGTACTGAACAAGATCGACATGGACTCGGCCATGATCGACGAGGTGAAGGATCAGGTGATCGACCTGATCGGATGCAAAGACGAGGACATCCTGCTGGCGTCGGGCAAGACGGGGCTGGGCGTCGAGGAGGTGCTCGAAGCGATCGTACAGCGCATCCCGGCGCCTGAGGGCGACGAGAACGCACCGCTGCAGGCGCTGATCTTCGACTCGGTGTTCAATCCGTTCCGCGGCATCATCGCCTATTACCGCGTCTTCAACGGCCGGATCCGCAAAGGCGAGCACGTGAAGTTCTTCAACACGGGCAGTCAGTACGACGCCGACGAGGTGGGCGTGCTGAAACTCAAGATGCAGCCCCGCGACGAGATCAAGGCCGGAGACGTAGGATATATCTGCTCCGGCATCAAGACCTCGTCGGACGTGAAGGTCGGCGACACGATTACGACGGTGACGAACCCCGCGCGGGAAGCGATCGCCGGATTCGAGGACGTGAAGCCGATGGTCTTCGCGGGCGTCTATCCCGTCGAAGCCGACCAGTACGAAGACCTGCGCGCGTCGCTGGAGAAACTCCAGCTGAACGACGCGTCGCTGACATTCGAGCCGGAGAGTTCGCTGGCGCTGGGATTCGGATTCCGCTGCGGTTTCCTCGGACTGCTCCACATGGAGATCATTCAGGAGCGCCTCTACCGCGAATTCGACATGGACGTCATCACGACCGTGCCCAACGTGTCGTACCGCATCACCACGACGCAGGGCGACGTGGTGGAGGTGCACAACCCGTCGGGACTGCCCGAAGTGACCAAGATCGCCAAGATCGAGGAACCCTATATCCTCGCGCAGATCATCACCAAGTCCGAATTTCTGGGCAACGTCATCAAACTCTGCATCGACAAGCGCGGCGTGATGAAAAACCAAACCTTCATCACGCAGGACCGCGTGGAGATCAACTTCGACATGCCCCTTTCGGAGATCGTCTTCGACTTCTACGACAAGCTCAAGAGCATTTCGAAAGGCTATGCGTCGTTCGACTACCACCGCACGGGATACCAGCCGTCGAAGCTCGTCAAGCTGGACATCCTGCTCAACGGCGAACCGGTCGATGCGCTTTCGTCGCTCACCTATACGGACCACGCCTACGACTTCGGACGCAAGATGTGCGAGAAACTCAAGGAGCTGATCCCGCGCCAGCAGTTCGACATCGCCATACAGGCCGCCATCGGCGCCAAGATCATCGCCCGCGAGACGGTGAAAGCCGTACGCAAGGACGTGACGGCCAAGTGCTACGGCGGCGACATCTCGCGCAAGCGCAAGCTGCTCGAAAAACAGAAGAAGGGCAAGAAGCGCATGCGCCAGATCGGCAACGTGGAGGTGCCGCAGTCGGCATTCCTCGCCGTATTGAAAATGGACTAAACGAACCGACCATGAAGAAGACCATCATCGACCTGTTCGAAAGCTCCGTGGAGAAATACGGTGCCAAGACATTCCTGCTGGAGAAGAAACACCGGGCGTTCGAGCCTACGACCTACGCCGAGACCAAGGAGTTGGCCTTGGAGACCGGGGCCGGGCTGGCCGCGATCGGGATTCGCCCCAAGGACAAAGTCGCCATACTGGCCGAAGGGTCCAACGCATGGATCGTCTCGGAGCTGGGCATGTTCTACGCCGGGGCGGTCAGCGTGCCGCTGTCGGTCAAGCTCGAAGAGTCGAACGACCTGCTGTTCCGCATGCGCCACGCCGAAGTGAAGGCGCTGTTCGTATCGAAATACCAGCTGCCGAAAATCCGCCGCATACGCGCCGAGCTGCCCGAAGTCAAGCATATCATCGTCATAGGCCACATACCGCTGGAGCCGGGCGAAACCGCGCTGGGAACGCTCCGCAGGCTGGGCCGCGACTATCTGTCGAAGCACCGCGAGGAGTTCCTCGCCATCGGGCGGGGGATCGGGAACGACGACTATGCGACGATCACCTACACGTCGGGCACCACGGCCGACCCCAAGGGCGTCGTGCTGACGCACCGCAACTACACGGCCAACGTCGAGCAGTCGCTTTCGCGCATCGACATTCCGTCGTCGTTCCGGACGCTCATCATACTGCCGCTGGACCACTGCTTCGCACACGTCGTGGGGTTCTACATCATGATCGCATGCGGCGCCACGGTGGCGACGGTGCAGGTCGGAGCGACGCCGATGGAGACGCTCAAGAACATTCCGCAGAATATCCGCGAAGTGCGCCCGCACTTCCTGCTGTCGGTGCCGGCGCTGGCCAAGAATTTCCGCAAGAACATCGAGGGTTCGATCCGCGCCAAGGGCCGCTTCACGGAGCGGCTGTTCAATCTGGCGCTCCGCACGGCCTACCTATATAATAAGGACGGCTACGGCCGGGGGCAGGGCTGGCGCGTCCTGCTGTGGCCTGCGGTCAGGCTGTTCGACGCCGTGCTGTTCCGCAAGGTACGCGAAGCCTTCGGCGGAAGCCTGCGCTTCTTCGTGGGCGGGGGCGCGCTGCTCGACGCGGAGCTGCAGCGGTTCTTCTACGCCATCGGCATTCCGATGTTTCAGGGATACGGACTTTCGGAGGCCACGCCCGTCATCTCGACCAATTCGCCCAAATACCACTGGCACCGTTTCGGCTCGTCGGGCAAAATCCTGATTCCGCTCGACCTGAAAATCGTGGACGAAGCGGACCGGGAGGTGCCGCGCGGGGAAAAGGGCGAAATCGTGATCCGCGGCGAAAACGTAATGGCCGGTTACTGGAAGAATCCCGAAGCTTCGGCCGAGACCGTCCGTGACGGATGGCTGCACACGGGCGACATGGGGTATGTCTCGAAGGACGACTTCCTCTATGTGCTGGGCCGCTTCAAAAGCCTGCTGATCGCTTCGGACGGAGAAAAATACAGCCCCGAAGGAATGGAGGAGGCGATCGTGGACAAGTCGCCCTACATCGACCAGATCATCATACACAACAACCAGAGTCCGTTTACGGGCGCCATCGTCGTGCCGAACCGCGAAGCGCTGCGGCGGGAGCTGGACAGCCGCGGAATCGCGGGCGAAAAGCGGGCGGAGACGGCGGCGGAGATCCTCGGCGGCGAAATCGACCGTTACCGGGCCGGCGGCGTATTCGGCGGGGAGTTCCCCGAACGCTGGCTGCCGGCGGGGCTGGCCATCGTGGACGAGCCGTTCACCGAGCAGAACGGGCTGGTGAACAGCACCATGAAGGTCGTGCGCAACAAGGTGGAAGCGCATTTCGGCGACCGTCTCGATTACCTTTACACGCCCGAAGGCCGCAGTCTCAAAAATGCGAAAAACCTCGCATCGCTGAAAAAAATCGTGGCGTAAAGGTAAATTTACCGCCCCGAAACCTTGAAAAATCGAAAAATGCGGAGTATATTTGTACTCCGAAATGCGGGAGTAGCTCAGTGGTAGAGCATCAGCTTCCCAAGCTGAGGGTCGCGGGTTCGACCCCCGTTTCCCGCTCATAAAGCCCTGCGAAAGAGGGCAAACGTGCAAAAGCCCTGTGTATCGACGATACGCAGGGCTTTTCTCGTTCAAATCCGATAACGACAGAAACAAAAAGCGCAAAACGCCCCGTCAGATCAACCGGCCGGACAATTCGCCGAGCCGCTGCGGCAGGGCGCATATTTTCAGCAGGGAGTCGTAACGGGCGAAATCCAGCAGGTCGTGATTACCGATGTCCACGCCGGCTTCGCGGGCTTCGGCGACCAGCTCCAGCAGACGGCGGAACTGCCTGTAGAGGACGGAATTGCTTGTAGAGGACCGCCGCCGCGGTCTACGGATGCGTCTATATCTGCGGCTGACCGGAGACGCGACACGATGAAAACGACCCTCGACGGGGTCGTTTTTTTGTTGCCGCACGTGTCAGGTCATGCAAAAAACGGAGTTTCACCGCAGGCGGATTTTCCCCGGACCGAGCGGAGGGCGAGGAAACGGCATGCGCCGTTCGGGCGAGTCGGCAGGGCAGCGGGTGGCGGGCGGCAAGGCGGCAGGACGGCAAGGTGGCAAGGCAGCGGGCGGCAGGCTACAAGGCAGCGGGCGGCAAGACGGCGGGCGGCAAGACGGCGGGCGGCAAGGCGGCAAAGTGGCAGGACGGCAAAGTGGCAGGACGGCAAAGTGGCAGGGCGGCAAGGTGGCAGGACGGCGGTCGGCAGGGCGGCAGAAAAAGAGGGGATTGCGATTTTTTTTGAAAAAAAATTAAAAACCATTTTGTCCGAAAATCATATGTCCCCGCATCCCGGAGGCAAGGCCGCGTCATCGCAGCGGACAGATCCGGGGCGCCGCCCACACAAACAAAAAACGGGCGAGACCCATAACGTCCCGCCCGTTTTAGCACCGGGATTCCAACCGCCGGGAGCCGCCGGACAGCGAAAAAGCGCACGGAGAAGCAGCCCGGCATCTGCAAAAGGCCAACGCACAGGTTCTCAATACGCTGTTCGGACACCGGGAAGGGTGCAATATTATCCGCACGGCCGCCGTTAGTAAAATAATAGAACGCAACTTTTCGATCTTTTTACATTCCGATCATTCTTTCCAAGCGCACAGCCGGCCCCTTCCGTGGTCTTTCCCGTTCCCGGAACTGTGCCCGGAGGCCGAGCGGGTCTCCGTTTCCGCAAATCTTCGCAGGCATCGTGCGGCCTTTGATTTGCGGTTTTCTATCTTGTGCACGATTTCACACAAAATTCTATTCTATGACGTATTCACCGGATTCAGTCGGCATGCACCGACACACGTTTACGGGGCGGCCCGCATTCACGGGGCAGCCCCGCAGTAAAACGCCCCCCGATTTCATGTCCTGCTTCGCACTCCACGTCGCCGAGTGCGAACAAACGGGAAGAGACGGTTCCGCCGCAAACTACCTGACGGCATACCGCATGCTCGTCAAATACATGAACGGCCGCAAACTGCTGCCCGAACAATTTACCGCCGAATGGCTCGAACGTTACGAACGATGGCTTCTGGCAAGAGGACTGGGGACAAACAGCGTCGTGTTCCACATGCGCTACCTGCGGGCCGTCTACAACAAGGCCGCGGACAGGGGCAGCTTCATCGCATCCCGCGGCAATCCGTTCTACCGCAGGCATATCAGGCAGGTGGCGACCCGCAAGCGCGCGCTGCCGCGCGAAACGCTCAGGCGGATCAGCGACGCCGACCTGTCAGAACTGCATCCGAAATATGCGCTGGCGCGCGACCTCTTCATGTTCAGCTTCTACACCCGCGGCATGTCGTTCGTGGACATGATCTATCTGCGAAAAAGCGACATCAGCGACGGTGTGCTGACATACAAACGAAAGAAAACCGGCCAGACACTCACGCTGCGCATCGAACCGCCCCTGCAGCGCATCATCGACCGTTACAACGGCGATTCACCTTATATACTGCCCGTGCTCGCCCGCGACGACAGTTACCGCGCCTACCGTCAGCAACAGCGCGAACTGAACAAATTCATCCGGAAGATCGGCGCGATGCTGGAAATTTCCGAACCGCTGACATTCTATGCGGCACGCCATTCATGGGCGACACTGGCACGCGACTGCGGCACGCCGCTGACGGTCATCAGCGCCGGCATGGGACACACCTCCGAACGAACGACGCGCATCTATCTGGCGCAGCTCGATCACGACGTCATCGACAAGGCCAATCGGAAAATCATCAACCTGTAACGATCAGACCGATTCAGGCAGCGTTCGGATTTTTCTGGTATCAGGAAAAAATTTTGCAGAAGCGAGAAACAAGGCCCATTACTGTAAATAATGGGTCTTCGGAACGTAAACAATTGTTTTATAATCATTTCCCGTCATCGGCAAAAATAGGATTATTTATAATCACAACCAAACATTTCATGCAAAAAAATTTACGCATCACAGCTAATTAATTGACTTTTAGCGTAATAACCCGTCCCTTGTTTAAAAAATCGAAAATCCGGACACCGCATTCGATTTTTTCTCCCGCAATTGTGTCCGAATCTGCTATTTAGCATCTGACAACCAGCATTTTACACGAACAAGACCCATTATTTACAGTAAGGGGTCTCGGAGACGCAGTGTAACTATCTGACTAAAAGGCTGGTACAAATTGACACTTTCACTTAAGATTTTATGGGCAGTAAAGATTCTGCTCGCACTCCGCAAGGCGTCGGAAGCCGGCGCCTCTCCCATGAAGAGCCGCGAACTGATGGCGGCATGTCTGAATCCGGGCGCGGACACCTACATGTACCGCCGGGTCCTGCGCGAACTCGCCGCCAAAACCGACTATGCGACCTGCATCATCCAGTCGGGAAGGACCTACTATGAATGGAATCGCAACCTGCGGCCGACGCTCTACGACCTGACGCTGCGGCTGGAGGGCGGAATGCACGAGGTCACGAACGGCTTCTGGTCGTGCGAGAACCGCCATGTCATGCAGCCTTTATACAAGGCCAACAAGCAGTACGAATCGCTGACGCGCGAATATCTTTCCAATATCCATATCGACGAACTCGACTCCCCGGCGCTCTCCGCGCGCAACCGGGCCAAATAGCCGCACACATACCTGCCTGCGGCCGGACCGACGGAACGACACATCAATCACCAATAAACATTAAAAAATGAAACGTCTCTACCTCATTGCATTATTCGCCCTCGTCTGCGGCGGCGCTTCGGCGCAGGAGAACGGCAACCGGGATGCGCAAAACCGCGTCGTACGCGGCCCCTACGAAACCAACCGGCTCTCCGACAACATCTTCGTCGGCATCGCCGGAGGTATAAACCTCTATTTCGGCGAGCACGACTCTCAGGGAAAATTCGGCAAACGGCTGGCTCCGGCGCTGGACATTCACGTCGGCAAATGGTTCACCCCCTCGATCGGCGCGCGCGTCGGGTACACCGGCCTGCAGGCCAAAGGCCGGACCACCGCCGGAACCATGTACGCGAAAAAGCAGGACGGCGACTGGTTTGAGGAGAAGTTCGGCGTGTCGTATCTGCATGCGGACGCTCTGTGGAACTTCTCGAACGCCGTGGGCGGCTACAAGGAGGAGCGCACGTGGAACTTCGTGCCTTTCGCCGGCGTGGGCTGGGCCCGCTCCTACGGCAACGACACCCATGACAACGAAATCGGATTCGACGTCGGCCTGCTGAACGTCGTGCGTCTGTGCAAGGCGCTCGACCTCACGCTCGAAGCGCGCTGTCTGCTGGTAAACCAGCGTTTCGACGGCGTATCGGGCGGCCGCATCGGAGAGGGAATGCTTTCGGTCACCGCAGGTTTGGCGTACAAATTCAACCGCCGCGGATTCACACGCGCCTCGAAACCGCAAGCGGTGGATTTCACGCCTTACCTCGACCGGATCAGGCGTCTCGAAGAGAACAACAACGACCTCGCATCGAAAAACACGGCGCTCAGCGACGAGAACGAGAAGCTGCGCAACATGCCGCCCAAGGTCGTAGCAGAGAAGAAGGTCGCCGCATCGCCCGTAGCGCTCTTCTTCAAGATCGGCAGGGCCACGCTCGACAGCAAGGAGCTGACGAACCTCGAATTCTATGTCAGGAACGCCATGAAGGCCGACAAGGAGAAGACCTTCACGCTGATCGGTTCGGCGGACAAGGCCACGGGCAGCAAGGAGCTGAACCAGCGTCTGAGCGAACAGCGGATGGAGTATGTCTACGACCTGCTGAAGAACAAATACGGCATCGCGCCCGAACGCCTGATCAAGAAGGCCGAAGGCGATACGAACAACCGTTTTGCCGAGCCGGAGCTGAACCGCGCCGTCATCGTGGAATAACCCCCGAAAACGACCGATTCATGTCCCGGACCGCAGCAACCGTCACGAATGAAACGCCCTCCGGGGCGGCGCATCACCTGCTGGCATATCTGGAGGAGGGGAGGGTGCGCGTGTACGCTCCCCGCCGGCAGAGCCTCTGGATCATGCAGCAGCTCCCGCAGGCGGAGGAGCTGAGGATCGAAACCCAGCTCCGCGAACTGCACCGGACCGGGCGGCGGACGGCCGTGGTGGAGGTGCAGCTCCGCAGGGACGAAGAGACGTTCCGCGTAAGGGTGCTCTGCGTAAGGGCCTGATCCGCACGAATCGGAAACGCACGAACAGATAAAATCAACGCCACACTCATCAATTAAAAAAAGCAATGACCATGAAAAAACAATCAATGCCCTACGAAGCACCGGAGCTAGTTCAGATCTCCGTGCGCGTCGAAAAAGGATTTGCCGTAAGCAGCGACATCGAACCGGGAACCGGCGGCGGCGAGCTGGGAGGCACGCGATCGCTCTCCTACGACGATTACGAATAGCACTCCGAAGTCCCGAAAATTAACGTTCAAAACAAAAAGCCTTATGAAAAAACTATTCGTTATAGCGATGCTCGCCGCAGCCGGCATGAGCGCATGCAGCAAAGAAGAGACTGCGACGACTCCGGCAGAGGCGAAATACATTCAGGTAACCATTCCAGAGGATGCGGTCGCCGGCGAAACCCGCACCGCCGTAGACGGCACGGAGACGACTTGGGTGCAGGGCGACAAAGTCGCCGTATTCCTCTACAACGGCTCCACGACGCAGAAGTTCGAATTCACGGCCGACAAAACGGGCGCCACAACCACCTTTACCGGCGACGTGCCCGTAGGCAGCTACTCGCTGGCGGCGGCACACTATCCGTACAGTTGCGGCGCCACGTTCGACGCCGTAAACAAGGTGTTCAAGCATACGTGGGGGACGTCCTACTTCACGACAAACCTCGCCGACTACGACTTCATGTACACGAACGTCTGGGAAACCCCGTTCGAAATCAACGAGGATACGAAAGTGCTGCCTGTCAATTTCACGTTCAAACCGCTGATGGCCCGTATCAAGATGAGTCTGGGACTGGACAGCAACGAGACGCCCAAGAAGATCATCATCAGCACCAGCGGCGACGTAATGCCGACCGCAGGCACGATCGACCGTCTGGGCAACTTCACCGCATCGTCGGCAACCAATTCGATCACCATTCCCACGGACCGGAAAGAGTTTACGATCGGCATGCTGCCCGTAAGCATCCATTCGACGATGAACGTGCAGGTCATGACCGCCGACGGACTGACCTATTCGGACAAGTCGTTCACCCTCGCCGGCCTGAAGCGCAACCATCACTATACGATGAGCGTACCCTGCAACAGCAAGACGGTAACGATCGGGGTACCCGACGCGATCGACAAGAAGTACGGCACCGGGACATGGAAGGACAACGGATTCTATTTCGTCGATCCCCAGTACGATCCGGACGGAATCTTCGACGGCTGGTACTTCTACCGCGGAGAGCTCAAAAGCGACAGGAACGGCGACGACAAACTCAAGAAAAACCGCATCCAGCTGCAGGTTCCGGCAGGATTCAACGACGACAACAACGGCGCGTTCGTGACGGCTCCGATCCAGTGCGACGGTTCGAAAACCGTGAAAATATCCTTTGAAGTAGCGACCAACCGGGCATTGGTGAATATAAAATATCGGATCGGCGTAACGGGCAACGGCCCGATTACGGAAGCTTGGCTCCGCGACCGGAATAACATTCTGAACGGCAACGACAGGGAATGCAAGTCGGGAGTTCAGACCCACACGTTCACGGTCACGAACGGACAGCGGATCATGGTCAAGATACTGAGCACGGGCGGCGCCTACCACGTCGAGTTCGCGGACTTCACCTACACGGTCGAATAGTTTCGGCGACATGAATGCAGCTATCGGGACGGAGGTGACAGCCGTCCCGATTCAGCTATAAAACCCCTATCTGATGAAAGCAGCTTACACAAAGCCGGAACTGGAGATACTCACGGTCAGGACGGAAGCGGGATTCGCGATCTCCCAGCCCCACGGCGGCGAACTGGGTCCGAGTTCGGAGGATTATGCGGACGACTGCGAGTATTGACCGAACGCCAATTCAAACCAGACACCATGACACATAAACCTATTTTCCGCCTGTTGATACTCGCAGGACTGCTGTCCGGCTGCGGAAAGGATACGACGGAACAGCCCCGTCCCGCAGATCGGGCGGTCGGCGGCGACGCCGTCAGCTGCCGTCTTGCGATCGGCAACGACCAGACATCCGGACCGGAAAACGAAACCCGCACGGCCTACGGTCCCCTTACCGACGGTTATTTCCCGATTTACTGGCGCACGGGCGACCGGGTGGGAATCATCAGCCCGCAGACGACTCCGCAGTGGGCCGAAGTGGAGGTCACCGTGTCGGGCGCGACCGAAAGCGAAGCCGACCTGAGCAATACGGGAATGGCATGGGGCAGCGACTCGCATTACGACTTTTATGCGTTTTACCCGGCCGACGCCGTACAGACCAACAGCGGTTCTATCGTCGTTACGGCGATTCCGGCCGTACAGACCTGCAACAACGGCGAATGCAACATGCAGTACGCCTACATGGCGGCATGTACGAAAGGTGTGGAACGCGGCGCGGAGGTGCCGTTCTCGTTCCGCCCGCTGATGACTACCGTGACGGTAGACATAAGATTTTCGGAAGCGGCCGAGGTGCAGAAACTCGTCCTGTCGAGCGAAAACGATCCGGTAGCCGGGGCCTTCACGTTCGACATCGAAACACATCGGGCCGCCGTCATTGAGGACAGATGCTCCAAAGTGCTTGCGTTGCACATGCTGACGGGGGAGGAGCCTTACATCCGGATCGGCGCCGGATCGAAGATCATGGTTACGGCATTCATGCTGCCGCAGGACATTCGGGGACTGACGCTGACGGCTGTCACGACGGAGGGGAAAACCTACAGTTACACGACTCAAGCGACACTTAAGGCAGGCAATCGTTATTCGTTTACGATCAGCGACATGCAGAAGCAGGCGCAGCAGACCACGGAGGACTATTCCGACTGGATGAAATACCTGCCCGACAACGTATACCTGTCGCAGGTATCCATGCCCGGATCGCACGACGCATGCACGATGTACGGTTCGCATTATGAATACAAGAGCGGCATGCCCGGCGAAAGGTATCATTTCAAATGGCTGCAAAACGTCGTATTCGGCTACATGAACGTAACCAAGATCATCAAGGCGCAGGAACTTTCGATCGAGGAACAGCTGGCGGCCGGTGTCCGCATGTTCGACCTGCGTCCGTCGGCGTCGGGCAGTTCGCTGCAGGACCTTCCGATTCATCACGGCATCGCCGCGCTGGGCGACCCGACCCGCGGCGGCTACACGCCGGGCGGTTCCGGGCGGCAGGAGCTGTCGCCCTTCATGCTCTCGCACCTGCTCGACCGCTTCGTGAACTTCCTGAACGAGCATCCCGACGAGACGGTGCTGATACATATGAAATACGAGAACACCAGCGGCACCGGAAAAACGGGCTGGGACAAGAGCGTCGTAGACCTGATAAAGTCGCACTGCAGCGGACATATCGCCGATTTCCATCCCCGGATGACGCTGGCCGACGCCCGCAGCAAGATCCTGTTCATGATCCGCGAAGACTACAAGTCCGCCAACGGCGGCCGGTATCTGGGCGCCTACCTGAACTGGACGCACGACAAGGTCGTGTTCGAGACCACGCTCCACGGCAATACGGGTGAAACGGCGCCGATCAAGGTCAATGATCTGTACAACATCAAGAACGGCTCGTCGGACGGCGTGAGCAAGTACGCCGCGATCGACGAGTGCATCGCCTACACGTACGGCGCGACGGACGTCACGCGCTGGTGCATGAACTACGTGAGCTGTTACGACACGGCGCACTGCAGCGTATCGGGCATCAGTATATTCGGAGCCGTGGGGGATTACGACTACTGCGCCAACCTGTATAACAGATACACGGCGGACAAACTGAACCGGAAGGACTTCCGCGGAAACGCCGGTATCGTCCTGATGGACTTCGCCGGAGCCGAAAACGCCACGATGACCTACGGACAGACCTACTCGAACATGCGGGTATACGGCGACGATCTGGTGAAGGCCGTCATCGGCGTCAACAACAAATGGGACCTGCGGCGCAGCGAATAACAACCGCCCTCAGGCCCTCCGGACCGCGCATTTTCCGCTCCCCGTCCGAAACACCCTTACCCCCCCCAAAAAAACCTCCCGGCCTTGGAAAAGCCGGGAGGTTTCGCACACACAAACATTAACAATACAAACAACGCGAATGGCTGAATTATTTGTTCGGTACAAAGATGCGGGTATTTTCCGAACGGCGCAATCGCCAATAATGGGGATTTTCGGAGCGGCGGCTCCCGAATTATGGTGAAAAGGTCGGACGGAAAGAGGTGAACAGCAACTTTTTATTTTGAATTTCGAAATAATGCACTATCTTTGCAGGCGAATTCCAACACGCCCGGCGACCGCCGGGATTTTCGAAAAAATCACTTTGAAATAGAAATATATGCAGGATTTGAAAGCGCTCGAAGGGAAAAGTCTCGCCGAACTGCGCGAAATCGCCAAAGCTCTCGGCATCGAAGACGTCATGGTAAAGAAGCGCGAACTGATTGAAAAGATCACCGGAGGTTCCGCACAGGAGATCCCCGCAGAGAATAAAGGCAAGCGAGGACGAAAGAAAGAAACGCCCGCGGCGGAAACTCCGGCCGTGACCACGCCTGAAACAGCCGTGGCAGAAGCGGCTGCGAAAACGGCCGAGACGCCAGCGGCGGAACCGGAACCGATGGCAGCGGAAGCTCCGGCTGCGCCCGCGAAACCGCGGGGACGCAGGCCGCGCATGACCAAGGCGGAGAACACCGCACCGGTACAGCCGCAAACGGCGCTGACACCGGAAATGCCCGCCGAACTGGAGTTCCCGACGAATGGCGCGCAGAACGAACCTGCGGCGAAGCCCGTGCAGGAAACAGCCGCTCAGCCGGAGCCCAAGCGGCGCGGCCGCAAGCCCAAGCAGGAGCAGGGACAAGAGCAAGAATCCGCACAGGCGGCTCAGGGGCAGACTCAGGCGGAAGAGACTCCCGCACCCCGGCCGTTAGAGGAGGAGGTGATTACCAAGGACGACTTCGCCGGAGAGATCGAAGGCGAGGGCGTGCTGGAGATCATGCCCGACGGTTACGGATTCCTGCGTTCGGCGGACTACAACTACCTGAACTCGCCCGACGACATCTACGTTTCGCCGTCGCAGATCAAGCTTTTCGGACTCAAGCCCGGCGACACCGTGAACGGAGCGATCCGTCCGCCGAAGGAGGGCGAGAAGTATTTCCCGCTGGTCCGCGTGAACGAAATCAACGGGCTGGCGCCCGAATACATCCGCGACCGCGTACAGTTCGAATTCATGACGCCGCTCTTCCCAAGCGAGAAGTTCTGTCTGACGGGAAACGGCCACAACAACCTCTCCACCCGCGTCGTGGACCTCTTTTCGCCCATCGGCAAAGGCCAGCGCGCCCTGATCGTGGCGCAGCCCAAGACCGGTAAGACCGTGTTGCTGCAGGCTATCGCCAACGCCATCGCCGACAACCATCCCGAAGTATACATGATCGTACTGCTGATCGACGAACGCCCCGAAGAGGTTACGGAAATGGCGCGCAACGTCAAGGCCGAAGTCGTGGCATCGACCTTCGACGAACAGGCTTCGCGCCATGTGAAGGTGGCCGAAATGGTGCTAGACAAGGCTAAACGCATGGTAGAGTGCGGTCACGACGTGGTGATCTTCCTCGACTCGATAACCCGTCTGGCGCGCGCCTACAACTCGGTGCAGCCGGCGTCGGGCAAGGTGCTTTCGGGCGGCGTGGACGCCAACGCGCTCCACAAACCCAAGCGTTTCTTAGGCGCAGCCCGTAACACGGAGGAGAAAGGTTCGCTGACGATCATCGCCACGGCCCTGATCGACACCGGGTCGAAGATGGACGAAGTGATCTTCGAAGAGTTCAAGGGTACGGGCAACATGGAGCTTCAGCTCGACCGCAAGCTCGCCAACAAGCGCGTATATCCGGCCGTGGACGTCATCGCATCGGGTACGCGCCGCGAAGACCTGCTGCTGCCGCGCGACGTGATGAACCGTACGTGGGTGCTGCGCAAATACCTCTCGGACATGAATCCCGTCGAAGCGATGGAATTCCTCCAGAAACAGATGAGTCTCACGGACACCAACGAGGAGTTCCTCGCAACGATGAACCACTGACAACCGATCCGCCCGCAACACAAATCCCGAACATAAATGAAAAAGCTGCTTATTCTCTTTTCCTGCGTCCTTTTCGCCCACGGCGCATTCGCATGGGGACAGAAGGGACACGACGTCACGGCCTACATCGCCGAATGTCATCTGACGCCCGAAGCGGCGGAAAAAATCGACAAGGCGCTGAACGGACATTCACCGGTATACTATGCCAACTGGCTCGACATCGCCAGCCACACGCCGGAATACGCATACACGAAAACATGGCATTACCGGAACGTGGACGAAGGCAAAACGATCGACACGATGCCGGAGAACCCGGACGGCGACGTGCTGAAAGCCGTTACGACGCTCGTCGCAGAGCTGAAGGCCGGCGGACTGCCGCCCGAAGAGGAGACGCTCAAGCTCAAGATGCTGATTCACCTCGTAGGGGACATGCACTGCCCGATGCACGCGGGACGGCTTTCGGATATCGGCGGCAACCTGCGTCCGGTATTGATGTTCGGCAAGAAAACGAACCTCCATTCGGCATGGGATACGGCCATTCCCGAAGCCGCCCGCAAATGGAGCTATACCGAATGGCAGGAGCAGATCGACCGGCTGACGGACGACGAAGCGATGCTGATTCAGGCCGGCGAACCTTACGACTGGCTCAAGGAGACGCACGCGATATGCGTCGGCATCTACGAAGATTCGCCCGAAGGCACGAAGATCTCCTACGACTACGTATACAAGTACACGCCCGTAATCGAACTGCAGTTCCTGCGCGGCGGCTACCGGCTGGCACGTCTGCTGAACGAGATTTATCGATAATCCGGCCGGATCAAACGACGAAATTACGGAAAAATCCCCGCATATGTTGCGGGGATTTTCGTATGCAGGGACCGACTACAGGACCGAAAGGAGATATGACCCAGGCAGGTGCGGGATTAAAGTAATGTAACGACTTGATTTATATGGTAGTTACATTTTTGTATAGGAGAGTAGGTAACGAGAAGGCAACGGTTTGTTTTCAGCTTCTTGCGCTCAAATACCGCATTTCAAATAACCTATCGCAAGATACGAAAAATTTTCGAGATGGGCAAATTAGGCAGGGTCAACCGGCGAGTGCAATTTTAAGAAATTAGTTTAAAGAACTTTTTTAGACGAAGAAAATTTTAATTTTCCCGATGTCTTCTGTTCATTGTATTGCACTTGTTTAATAAACTCTTCCGTTAACACAAAGAAATCTGCCCCATTCAGTATATATTGCCTGATGGTTTATTCTGATTTTCAATTGCCCCTTTTCTGTCAGGGGAAGCATATGAATCGACAAAACATACTTTTGTACCGATAGTTTTTGCAATTTTCTTATGACAAAAGAATTCGCTGCCATGGTCGCTGTGTCGCAATGGTCGGGGACGGCATCAACGACAGTGCGGTGCTGGCGCAGGCCGATCTGGGCATTGCCATGGGGCAGGGGAGCGACATTGCGATCGACGTGGAGAAGGTCACGATTCTTTCGTCCGACCTGACGAAGATCGCCGCGGCGGTCCGCCTTTCGGCCGCGACCGTGCGCACCGTTCGGCAGAACCTTTTCTAGGCGTTTATCTACAACCTGATCGGCGTGCCTGTCGCCGCTGGCGTGCTCTATCCGCTGACCAGGTTTCTGCTCAATTCGATGCTCGTCGGGGCCGCCATGGCCCTGAGTAGTGTGAGCGTTGTGGCCAATAGCCTGCAGCTGAGTACAAAACGGCTCGGCACGAAAGCCGTCCATAAAATAAATACAGAATTTATAACCAAAAAACAAACAGCCATGAAAAAAGAGTATCGTATCGAAGGAATGATGTGCAACCACTGCCGGATGCATGTCGAAAAGGCCCTGAACGGCATCGAAGGTCTCCGTGCCGTTGTTACTCTCGATCCTCCTGCCGCGACGGTCGAATTCACTGGGCGGGAGCCGGAGCTGGCCGAATTGCAGCGGGTGCTGGGCGAAGATTATAAGATCACGGAGCGTTGAAACCCCGGTCTCGGAGCGGCCGCTATCCATCTATAAAGGTATTGCGGCTCCTGAAAACCCCTAAAATTAGGTATTGCCGTTCCCGGCGTAATGTCGTTTCTTTGTATTACTAAAATCTGCCGAGACGCTGCGGGACGGCCCGTTGCGCCGAATGCGGAAAACGAAGAAAAAATTCAAACCGATTATGAGACATTTCGTTTATTGTGCGGCGCTTGCAGCCGCCGTATTTTTCCTTGCTGGGTGCGGCGGGAACCCGAATAAAAAGAACGCTTCGGAGACTCAAACCTCAGAAACGCAGAGTTCCGTCATGGAAGTCGATAACCTGCTCGCCGATGCTGAGAAGTTGACCGGCGGCAAGGTGACGGTCGAGGGCGTCTGCACGCATATCTGCCGCCACGGGGGCCGCAAGATTTTCCTAATGGGAACCGACGATACGCAGGTGATCCGCATTGAAGCCGGAGAGAAGATCGGCAGCTTCAAGCCCGAATGCGTGAACAACGTCGTGCGGGTGACGGGCACGCTGGTCGAAGACCGGATCGACGAGGCTTACCTTGCCGAGTGGGAGCTGCGGCTCAAGGACCAGATCGCCCGGCAGCACGGCGAGGGCGAAGCCGGATGCAGCGCCGAACATCAGGCCCGCGGCGAATCGGTTGCCAGCAGCACCGAAAAGCGTATCGCCGACTTCCGTGCCCGTATCGCCGACCGCAAAGCCAAAGAAGGCAAGGAATACCTTTCGTTCTACCATGTGGACGGCGGGAGTTATGAAGTTTTGAAATAAGAAGTTTTGCACGTCATGGGGACACGGTCGTTTATGTCCGCCGTGAGGAAATGGAGCAGGCCCGTTCACCGCGACCTCTCCTTTTTCTTTTCGGGCGTACTGCTGATTTATGCGGTTTCGGGCTTCATGCTCAACCACAAACGCGATTTCAATTCCGATTATTCGGTGCGCCGGACCGAGCTGGTCTTCGCACAGGAGATACCGCGCGCCGAGCAGGAGTGGACCCGTGCGCGGGCCGAGGAACTGCTCCTGCGCGTCGGCGAGGAGGGCAATTACCTGAAACATTACTTTCCCGAACCGGACCGGTTGAAAGTCTTTATCCGGGGCGGCAGTTCGCTGACGGTCGATCTGGCGTCGGGACACGCCGTCTACGAGTCGATCCGCAAGCGGCCCGTGCTGAGCAGTCTGAACCGGCTGCATTACAATCCGTCGCGCTGGTGGACGGTCTTTTCGGATGTCTTTTTAGCGGGATTGATCGTAATCGTGCTTTCCGGGCTGGTGATGATGCGCGGCCCGAAAGGATTGCGGGGCCGCGGAGGCGTCGAGCTGATCGCAGGGATTCTGATTCCGCTGCTGTTTATTTTCCTGACCTGATCCGGGAAACTGCGTGTGATAAAAGGGCGGACGTCGAAAACGTCCGCCCTTCTCTTGCGTATGGGTTTGTTGTCATCGTTTTGCCGTGCCGAATACCAGCAGCGGGACGAAGAGGAAGAGTCCGAACAAGACGACGCCGACGGTCTGCCAGAGCCGTCCGCCGGGCGATCTGCGGCGGATGAGCGCATAGAACGCGCCGAGCGCGAGTCCCAGCCAGAGGGCCTGAAACGACACCTCCGCAATCCGGGGCTTTACGTAGCCGTCCAGCGGCGAGGTGAACGACAGTTCGAAGGGAAACAGGTATTTTGCGTACTCGGCCCATGCCTGCGGTTTCTCTTCGGGGCGGTATTCGTCCGCCAGTGAATAGTCGCGGGCGTTCACGGCGACATAGCGTTTCGATTCGGCGCCTTGGATGGTGACCGTCCAGTAGAACATGTCGCCGATGATCATCATGTTCTCCCGTGTGGGGCCGAATTTCCCGACGGGAATCTCGTGCAGTTTGTAATCCTCCGCACCGAGCGTATAGAAACGCTTTTCGCTGTCCACCAGAAAACCGAGACTTTTGCGGTCGGCGAACTCCGTGACGAAAATCTGGCCGATTTGCAGCGAGTCCGCAACGTCGGTACGGCGCACGAACGGGCGGCCGCGGACCTGCTTCATGTGGTAGACGCGCTGCGCGTCGTCCACCAGCAGGTAGCCGTTGTCGTACCGCTTGCGCGTCGAGGGGTTGCCGGAGACGACGCGGGCCGGGAACGAAAATCCCTTGTCCCGCAGGACTTTGGTGAATGCCGCGCTCTTCTTTTGGTCGATGGTGTTGGTCTCCATATCGACGAACTCGATTCCCTCGCCGGTGATGCGGAACACGTCCGTCGCCGGTTCTAAATCGATGCGGTCGGGCATCGATTCCAGCAGTTGATAGACCGTCGGTCTGCGGCGGTTGATTTCGCCGGGCGACGTGCGGAACATGAAGTTCGTGCGCTCCACGTCGCGCGATTCGACCGCCACGCCCTCGATTTCGGACGGAAACCTCCCTTCGGCGGCGAGTTGGCGGTAATAGAACGTCGGCAGGATACTGTCGAACTGCTGCTGGGTGTAGGTGTTGCCCTGCAGATCGCGTCCGGCGACGTTGTTTTCGCGGTCGAAATCCACCGATGCGAATCCGTGCGTCACGCAGCTGTAGAGCGTGAACGGCGACCACGAAGGCGATGCGAACACGAACGCGTAGCACCACGGCAGCAGCCATGCCAGCAGAAGCGCCGCAAGGAGGATTATTCCGGTTTTGATACTCTTTATCATAGATTTGTCGTTTTGCGGGTTAATCCTGACATCCCTGCTTGAAACGGTATACCGAAAGCAGCGGGAAGAACAGCGAACATACCAGCAGCAGCGCCAGCCACGGCAGCATGCCGTCGTAGGCCTGCGGGGTGTCGGAGAGGAAGAAGATCCGGCAGACGCCCACGGCGATCAGCAGATTCGCCAGCCGCCGTTTCCATGTGGGTTCGAGACAGATCCATGCCGTCAGCAGGTAGAGCGTCAGCCCGGCCAGATACCACGGCAGCGCCGTCAGCAGAATCCGCGCGACCAGTTCGGGCGCCAGCAGGGCGTGGAAGTACCCCCACAGCACGGCGGTTTGCACGATGAACAGCAATGCCAGCGCTCCCAGCCCGATGCCTGACATCAGCAGAATCATCTTCCACTGTGGAAAGGGCAGGTGAAGCGTCAGCTTCAGCCGTTTCTGGGCCATTTCGGGGACGAACTGAACCACTGCGAGCAATACGCCCAGCAGGGCCGGCAGGTATTGGAGAATGTCGATGAAGACAACTTCCTTTTCGAGCATCACCTCCCAGACGTGCGCCGCACCCTTGAAGGTTATCACCCGTTGGACGCGCAGCAGCGCATAGGCGGTGGCTCCGAAGAGGAACAATGCGCTCAGCGGATAGAAGCAGCGCATTTTGATCCACTCTTTGTAGAATATGGCTTTGATCATAATTCGGGTTTAGTATTTTCCGGTCAGTCCGATGAAAGCGTCTTCGAGGTTCAGCGTTTCGCCGCGCAGGTCGCTGCAGACAATGCCCGCGCGCTCCAGCACGCCCTGTACCGTCGCAGGGGAGTCGAACGAATAGAGTTCGGCGCGCCCGTTCACGACGCTCGGGTGGTAGAGGCCGTCGCCGGCGGGGATCGTGACGTCGGCGCCCGGCGTGAAGGTGTATCGCCGGAACGTGCCGAGCAGTTCGCCGACGGGCATCTGTACCAGAATGCTTCCGTAATCCATGATGATACAGTCGTCCACGAGCTTTTCCATGTCCTGAATGATGTGCGAGGTAAGGAAAACGGTCTTCTCCTCGCTCTGCGCATAGTCGCGCAGGTATTCCACGAACAGGCGGCGGTAACCGGGGTCCAGCCCCATCGAGAAGTCGTCGAGCACGAGCAGATCGGCGTTCTGGGCGAGAATCAGCCCTAAGGCCACCTGCGAACGCTGTCCGCACGACATGCGCGAGATGCGCTGCCGGGGCGCCACCTTCAGCATTTCCATCAGTCCGTAATAGGCGTCGCGGTTCCAGCGGGGATAAAACCGCGCATAGAACCGTTCGATCTGCTCGATGGTCATGAAGGCGTACTGCACGTGTCCCTCGATCAGCAGGGCGATCCGGGCGCGGGTTTCGGGCCGCATCGTGCGGATATCCTCGCCGAAGATCAGACACTGTCCGGCGCGCGGTTGGAGATAGCCGCTCAGAATGTTGATGGTCGTGGTTTTTCCGGTGCCGTTTTTACCCAAAAGTCCGAGGATCCGCCCGCGCGGAACCTCGAAACTCAGGTCTTTGTATATCAGCCGCTCCCCGTAACAATGGGTGAGGTTGCGGCATTCGATGACAGAATCGGTCATAAAGAATGGTCGTTCTTCCGGCTTACTTGATCAGCGACGCCTTCGTATTGGACTCGAAGTCGTTGGTCGAGTTGTTCGAGTCGATGAGTTTGCCGCTGGAACCGCTCTTGCGGATCACCGACTTGCCGAAGCGGCCGGCATCTCCGTCGGCCGTACCGCACCATGCGTAACCTGCGTCGAGCGAAGCGTCCCACGGGGCGATGTAGTATGCGTCGCGGCAGCCTGTGTTCACGGCGTCGAGTATCCATTCGTTAGGCACGCGGTAGCAGTTGCGCAGCGGCAGCGTGTAGTCCGAGCCGTTCGGGGAGTGGAAGATATACTGGGCGTCTTTGAGCGGGTATTCGGCGAGGAACTGCTCTGCAGTCAGGCCGACGGGCGGCATGGCGATAGCCACGGCGTTGAAGCCGCGGTTGTGGAGCACTTGGACCGTCAATGTCGAAGCGTACCATTTGTCGAGGTTGGGCACGTCGGGGTTGTCGATATCCAGATAGTTCTCGTTCGACGAAACGTCGTACCACTCGAAATCGGCTTTCGTGGCGTCCCACGAGTTCGGGTTGCCGATGGTGTGGTTCTGGGCGTTGTTGACGACGATCAGCGACTCGCCGGCTTTGACCAGCACATCCTGTCCGTTGCCGGGAATGCAGTAGAACGCATTGCCCGCACAACACTCCTTGCGGAAGTCCTTGCCTTCGAGCATCTCGCTGTTCGTGCCCGAATTGAGTCCGCTCGAAAGGATCAGCATCATGCCGTCGGCATAGAGGTCTTCGTCGGAGTTGTTACGGATCTTGATGTACTGGTCGCCCAGCCACCTGTCAGGCTTTCCCGTTTCGGGAAGCGCCGTGCCTGTGAAGTAGATCTCCTCGATCACGAATTCGCCGGCTTGCAGCGTGATGTCGCTCTGTTTGATGGTTACGGTCGCCAGAACGGTGCTCTTGCCGCTCCGCGTCACGTTCACGACGGTCGAACGTTCCGTCCCCGTTTCGTTCTCATCGACGGACAGCACCAGCGCTTTGCCCGAAGATTCGGCTTTATTGATCTGAACCCACGACGCAGCATCGGCGGGAATATTCACGTCGAAATTTTCCTCGGGCACGTTTACCAGCACATTGCCGCCGAGCGCGCGCAAGATTTCGGATACGACGACGGGATTGACCGTTTCTTCGGGATCGTCGGTGCAGGATGCGAAGCCCGCTGCGAAGAGGGCCGTGGTGAGAATTAAGAAAAGCTTTTTCATAATCGGTTTTTATTATTGGTTTGACAAATATTGGTTCGATCGTTTAGAACAGGATGCCGAACGTCGCCGTCAGAACGTGTTCGGACAATCCTCCGCTGTAAAACCGGGGCGTCCACCCCGCCTCGGCGAAGCAGGCCAGATTCCGGCTCAGGCGGCGTTCGGCCCGCAGGGACACCTCGGGGGCTACGGCCCGGCCGCTCAGCCGCGCCGCCGTGTAAGTCAGGTATTCCGAAATGTTGTTCAGCACGTTGCTGAGCGAAACCTCCTCGTCGGGCGAGACGTAACAGCCGATTCCTGCCGTCGCTTTCACGCGCCACTGCGGACGGAGCCATTCTGCGCTGCCGCGTACCGCTCCGCAGAACTGCGCGAGCCGCATCCGCCGTGCCGGATAGGCGTACGTGGCCGTGGACTGCCGCCATTCCGCGCGGGGACTGAGCATGTAATTCACCGTGCCGCGCCGCCATTCGACGGTCGCTTCGGCGTCGGCGTGCCAGATACGGTTCTTATACATCGCCTGTTCATCGACGATGACGCTGTGTCCCGTACGGTCGGCTATCATTTCGATACTGCGGCGCAGTTCATAGCCGCCTCCGGCGCGCAGGCTCCAGCGGCCGCTGCGGTAGGCTGCGGAGAGGGTCGCCTGACGGGTTTTGAGCCGGGTTATGGGGACCGTGTTGTTGGATTTGTTGAGCCGCTCCGTCGTAAGGCTTTCGAATGCGGCACGGGCATACCAGCCTTTCGCGTGCCGCGGCATGAGCTGTGCCGCCAGCAGACAACCCTTTCCGTCATAGCCGATGTTGAAACTATCGCTGTTCAGTGAATAGCGGGTGTAATAACTGCCCAGTCCGGTCATATACAGCTCGGAAGAGCTGGCGCCGGGCGGATAGAAAAAGTCTATGTCCTGATCCTGTTTATAGAGCCGCCCCTGCAGGTCCAGCCCCAAAACGTACTGAGGGAACTGCATGCCTACGCCGAGTTTGATCGTGAAATCCGACACGACGTTGTGGGGCCGCGGATCGACCTGACGGTATTCCTGTCCGGCGCGGTAGTCGCCCCGGATCGCAAGGTCGAAGCGTCCCACCCGGTGGACATAGCCGCCGCCGAAAGCATATTCCTCGGTCGAGAGGTTTCCTCCGGCGGAATCCGCCGTGATGCAGGGATAGAGCAGCAGGTAGTCGGCCGTGGAGTTCCAGCAGACGTTGCGGCGGTTGCCGCGGACGTACCGGGCGTCTGCCCACGCTGCCGACCGCTCGCTGAGCCGCCGGTAGCTTTCGGCATAAAATCCCCCGTCGAGGGCTCCGTCGCCCAGCGGCTGCAGCAGCGCCTCCTGCTCACGGCGCAGGTCGATGCGGAGCGAGATCTGCGAAAGCGACTGTTCGCTGCGGTAGAGCATCATCGCGGGCGACTCCGTATGAAATCCGGCTACGGCCCGTTCGTCCTCCGCGCTGAAAACGGAAGAACGCTCCAATACGCCGAGCGTATCGCGCTGGGCGGAAGCGGCGGCGGGCAGCAGCGCCAGTATCGACAGAAAAAGGGCCTTCATCATCGTCAGATCGATTTTAGTAACAACACGATCGATTCGCTGTCCTCTACCCAAGTCATTGCTGCTGGAATCTGATTGTAATCCGTGCAGCGCAGAATCTTCTTTTCTCCGGTCGAATAGGTCGCGTCGGCTTCGACGATGAACGTGTAAACCCCTTTGCGGAGCCGTATTGTCGCGCTGTTCTGTTCGGCGGCGGGAAATGGCACCCGCTCTCCGGAGTTGATATTGTCGAAGTAGGAGATGTCCGTGCGTATTTCCAGCTTTTCGACGGGGCGGCTGTCCGGCATCACGAACCGGATGGACAGTTCGGTGAAAATCGAATCGTCTTTTTCGCAGGCCGAAAACAGCAGTGCGGAGAGCAGAAACAGGGTCCGTATGGTAGATTTCATCATCATCGCATTACAGTTTGAAGTTGAGTTCCATGCCGAAATAGGGGCTGGAATAGCGGCGTACCAGTGCGCTGGTCTCGTTTCTGTACGAAGGACTGTATGTGAACAGCCGGTTTACGAAAATCGCAATGTTGAGCCGGTCGCGGTAAAGCCGTTTCGAGATTTTGAGATTGACGTTCATACTGAAAGGCGTGAGACGGTAGAGATAGGCTTCTTTCGATACGTTGTCGTGGATCATATGCTGCAAAATACCGTCGGCTGCCGACTCGGCCGTAAACGGATGTTCCTGTAACTGCAGGTCGAGGTAGCTGGTCGGCGCAGGATTGCACCATTCGGCCTTCATGCCGGAAAACCACTGGCATTGGAACGACGTGGAGAAAATCAGCCCCAGTTTGGGAATCTGGGTGTCGAGCAGGAAATTGGTGTTGCATACTTCGTGAAACGTGTTGTCGTCCTGATCGTAAAGCCCGATGTAAGGATAGGGCGTCCCTTCTGCGAGCTGTACGGTCGTCAGGACGTACTGGGGTTCGCTGTTCTCATAGCGGGTTTTGAAATAGGCGCCCGAGACGATGAGTTTCGTGGCCAGCCCCCGGATGCGCCGCGTGGAGAGCGAGAATTCGATGCCCTGCTTGAATGTGCGGCTTCCGTTGGTCTTGACGCCGACGGTCTGGAATACCGTTTTGTCCTTGTAGGGAAGCCATTCGAGCTGCGGCGGTCCGGTGAACTCCATATTCTTGAGCGGTCCGGTGTCGTATTCGCGGTAGGTCCGGGTGAGTACGTCGGTCGAGGTGCGGAATCCCGAGGTCATATTCTCCCGGAAATAGGTTACCGACAATCCGTATCCGTTCCACTCCGCATTGCCGCGCACCTCCCATTTGAAGTTCCGCGCCGCCTTCAGGTCGTAATTGGTGGGGTCGTGCTTGAAGACTTCCACATTGATACGGCGTTTCGATTCGTCGTCCGCCGGGAAATAGTTGAGCCGCGTGTAATAGGAGTAGTCCGGTTCGGGGAAGAGCTGGTCGAGCGTAGGCGTTTTGGTGTGCCATCCCGCGCCGCCCGCGAATGTGATGCGCATCGGGTCGCCTGCCATGTCGAACGCCGGAAGCGTCACCGAGAGGTTGGCACGCGGATCGAAATGGAATTTGCCCTGCAGGGTGTAACGGCTTCCGAGATTGGCCATGGCCGTCGTACGCAGTCCGGCCATTATCTCGATCCGCCACTCGCCGGCCGTAATCGTCGTATTGCCCTCCAGAAACGCCGAGAGCCGGTGCAGCGCCGGCAGGGCGTCGTAACGCCGCGGATGGGAACTCATCAGGTCGGTAAATGGGCGCGTCACGTCGTAAAGCAGACCGCCACCGTAATTTTTCGACATGTTCCATTCGGCTCCGATGCGGATCGTGTTGCGGCTCAGCGGGGTGTCGGCTCCCAGCAGGGCTACCGCCTTGGCGTTGGCGTAGAACGGTTTGTTGTCCACCTGCAGGGTCGCTTCATAGCGGACCGGCAGCACTTCCATATCGAAGACGCCCTCTTCGACTGCCGTGCGTATAGGGACGTTGCCGCTGTTCGCTCGGTAACGCCAGCGGTCGATCAGGTCGAATTCGGAAGAGACGGAAGCGGAAAAATCGAAGCTGCGGAAAAAATTCGCACCCTTGGATTCGGCGGTGAAATTCACCGCCGCGACGACGTTGTTGTAACTCGATTTGTAGCGTTCGAGGGGGATGCCCGCCGGGCCTTCGTCGATATCCCGGTCGCTTTTTTGGCGGTCGAAAGAGCCGGTGTAGTCGAGCGATCCGCCCAACGTGTAACGGTAGGCCGAGGTGCTTTCCCAGCGTTTCTTCATGCGCCACGATCCGGTCGCACGCTGGTAGTTCTGGCGCGTATTGCGCGGGTCGTCGTGGGAGTTGAGCCATGTCGCGCCGACGTTCATCGTCAGCAGGTCGGCCGGAGCGCCCCATTCGAATCCTTTGCCGACATAGAGCAGCTGGCTGCCCAGATCCGCTTTGAAGCGGGCTTCGAGGTTGCGGCCTCCCTCCTTGCGCTTGATCTTGATCAGTCCGCTGGTCAGATCGCCGTATTCGACCGACGGAATGCCCTGCTGAATCTCTACCGAAGCTATTTCATCGGTCGGCATCGTGCGCATGTCGACGCCTCTGTTCAATGAAATATTATTGCCGACGGTCGTTCCCGAATTGTATGTCATGCCCGCGTCGTTCGACATCGGAATTCCGTCCATGACGAACGAAACGCCGAGCGATGTAGTCTGGTAATCGCTGTTCGAGGTGCCGATCTCGCGCAGATGAATGTGGTTCGAGGAGGAAAACGAGGGGTCGGAGGCCCGTCCGCCGGGCAGCAGTTCGAGCAGGTCCCCGAAACTCGACGGCTGGATGTGGTTCATCGCGTCCCGGCCGATATGCACGCCCGAGACCGGTCCCCGCACTTGGGTCGCCGTGATTACGACCTCGCGGATCTGCGTGTCGCTTGTCCGGAGCCGGACGGTCCGCAGCATGTCGCTGCCGCTGACGGGCCGTACCTCCATCCGTTGGGAGACATATCCGATATATGAGATATCCGCATTGTAGGTATTCGCGGGCAGGGTGAAACGTGCCCGGCCCTCCTCATCGGTCGTCGTCGCGTAGGCCTTTCCTCCCCCCGACATAGGAGTCAGCGCCACCGTAGCATACGCCAGCGGATTGTGCAGGGAATCGGTAACTTCGAACGTGATCCCGGCGTCGGGCCGGCCGGACTGCCCGTACGTGTACGCAGGCAGCAGGATAAATAGCAAATATTTCAGGAGTAGCCGCATAGTTCTGTTTTCACGGGACAAAAGTATAGCGCCCCGGCATATGCGGCAATCGCCATATCTTGGTAAATTGCATTGCAATCATCACCAATAATAATGAGTTGCGTTCGTGCGGCATCCCATCATAATGCTATCCGGCCGCGCCAAAACCCCTAAAATCCGGTATTGACGATCCGGTGGGAATGCTGTTTCTTTGCCGTAAACCAAAAACGACGAAATTATGACTGGTATCTTTTTCGGCAGTACGATGGGCACGACCGAGGCCGTGGCTGCGGATATTGCCAAACAATTGGGCGTCGCGGACGCCGATGTACACAATGTGGCCGATACGCCGGCCGGCGAAGTGCAGAAATACGACCTGCTCGTGCTGGGTTCTTCGACGTGGGGCGCAGGCGAATTGCAGGACGACTGGTACGGCTTTTTGGATCAGCTGAAGGCGCAGGATCTGAGCGGTAAAAAGGTGGCGCTTTTCGGCTGCGGCGACAGCGGTTCCTATCCCGATACGTTCTGCGATGCCGTCGGGCTGATTTACGACGGCTTGCAGCAGAGCGGCTGCACGTTCGTCGGAGCCTATGCGCCCGAAGGGTATGACGAAACAGGTTCGCTGGTCTGCCGCGGCGGAAAGTTCGTGGGACTTGCCGTCGATGAAAGCGCGCCCGACAAGACCGACCGGCGGGTTGCCGCATGGTGCGAACAGATTAAAAACGAGTAACGATGAGCGCCGAGGAGTTCAGCCGTTACGATTCGATGAAGCTGTTCCTGCACCAGATTTACGAGTTCCAGAAAGGTGTACGGAGTCTGGTGCTCTGCACGATGTGCCGCACCTGCGCTTCTCTGCTCTCCGAGCGGCTGGAAAGGCTGGGTATCGCTTACCGGATTCAGTCGGTGACCGACAGCAAGGTGAATCTTTACTTCGGCAACCGCATGTGTCTGGAGACCGTGGCGACATTCATCCACAAGCCGCTCAACGAACTCTCCGCCGAGGAGGATTTCATGCTCGGCGCGATGCTCGGCTACGACATCGCCGGGCAGTGCGAACGTTATTGCAAACGAAAGTCTCCGGGTGTTTCATCAGAACAAGCGGCGGTCAACTGACCGCCGCCTATTCCTTTCTGATCTGCGCCGTGAACGAATCCCCCGCGCCGACACCGTCGGCCACTTCGACGTGCGGCGTGGCGACGTACGACATGCCGTCCGGAGTGAATACATGGCTTCCGACGGCGCCGCAGGTGAGTATCACGGTACGGAGTCCGTATTTTTCGAGCAGGTCGCGGCACTGCGCCTGTATGCCGAACATCCGGCTTACGACGGTCAACTCCTCGTCGTTTGTTTTCAGAATATTGCTGCGGCAGAGCGAGTCGTGGACCACCTCCGGCGAATAGAAATGCTGCCGCAGGTTGATGTCGAAGATCTTATAATGTCCCGCTGCGCAAAAAACGGAACCGCGGAAAAGCCACAGTCCCGATTCTTTGCCGTTGCTCTCCGTTATTCTGTTTCGAAATCATGCGACAGCTTATGTCCGTTCTCATCGACACGCAACGATACCAGATGGAGATGCTCTCTGGAAATGTCATTATGCTTGAAAACAATATAAGGTTGATCTCCATATCCCATACGTTCCATATACTCCTTGGCGGTTTCCCGTAACTGTTCGCCTGTCAGTTTGTCTTCGGGCGAAGGATTCAGTAAAACATGGAATACCGTATTGGTCGTTCTGCGGTTGGCTTCGAGGTATGGCCGGAAACTATCCATACAAGCGTCGATATCCATTCGCCCGTGTTTATCGAACGGTTCGAGCATCTTCTGCCAGAGGAGCACTTCGGCTTCATCCTTATCCACTTTCTCCTTGTTATAATACAACGCTCCACTGGGCGAGGGGCGCGATCTTATATTCGCAACCATTCCTTAGCTTGTTTGGCAAGGTTCAGTATCTTGATACTAAAGGCTTTCAATTCCCTCATGCGCTGTTCCAATGCGGCGATCTGATGCGGAATCGTGACGTTGGAAAAGTGCGAATTGACAGCTTTTACAATCTGATTATGTAGGCTAAGTACCCGGCGCCTTGTCATATTTCTATGATAGGTTTCCCAATACTCGCCTCCGAACCGGACGTACACCTTCCAGCGTATCCGGCTCTCCACTAATATTGTCAGTCTAAAACGTTCCATGATGAATCTTTTGATGACAGCTACCGCATACAGCCATAGTCTTTCGACGTCTGGCAATCATCAGTTTTTCCCAATTCTCCTTGCCTTTCAGTTCTCCGAGTTTCCGCACATGGTGCATAACCAGATTGTCCGTAGCACCGCACAACTCACATTTCTGAGCTTTCAGCCTGTCTATAAGGCTTGTGGTGCTGACGCCGGGCATTGGATTCGGGCATCTGTCAATCGACCGATCATAGGAAGGTCTTTTTCTTTTGAACCCTTCATTGTATAAGCGACGTTCTTTTACCTGGCCGTTTTTTACCGTATACCCGACTGTAAAGACTCCGTTGCGTTTGTATTTTTGGCAGATTCGTCTTACCGTGGTTCGGTATTTCCCGGCAAAGGTTTTGTACATACTGTACTGCATGATGTAGTGAAAAGAGTTCAGTTCAGAAGCGTTGTTAGCTATCGAGTAATAGTTGTAAAACCCTCTGATCTCGGCATTGTAACTGTCAAGGATTTCAAGGTCGTCATTATTGATAAGTTCCGACCGGTGTTTGGGAATCCATTGCTCGTGCCCGTTATGATAGCTGAATTTCAGCACGCAGAGTTCCAGCAATTTTTTCTTTATTACTTCGGTCGTTACCTTTAATCTGACCTTGTTTCCATACACACGGGACAGGCTTCCCCGTTTGTTCCGTTTTTGCAGGTTCGACTTGCGGACAGTCACCTCATATCCGAGGAATTTTGCAGGCTTTTCAGTATGAGTGACGAGCGTTTTCTCATCCGATAGTTCCAATGCCAGTCTGTCTGCAAGGAAACGCTTTATATCGTCCTTGATCTTTACTTTACTTACGATAATTCCAATGAGGAAGTCGTCGGCATACCTCACATATTTAAGCCTCTTGAAGTTTCCGTCCATAGGTGCGAAGCACGGCATCGCGGATCGGGTTTTGTCTATCTCTTTAAGCCGGTTAACAAGCACTTTTCTTTCTACATCATTTGTCGCTGTTTTGAGTTCACGCATAACCAGCCTCTTTTGGTAAGTGAGAACTTCGTATTCACGGTACGCTCTTACCCTGTTACCCCTGTCGAATCCGGCGGCATATTCTTTCATGTACTTATCCAGCTTGTCCAAGTAAATGTTCGCCAGTACCGGACTGATAATTCCGCCTTGCGGCATGCCGCTGTACGTTCCATGAAATCGCCATTGTTCCAGATAACCCGCCCTGAGGAACTTCCGGATAAGCCGTATGGATCGTTCGTCGGAGATACGTTCCTTCAAGATGTCGATCAGAATATCATGATTGACATTGTCGAAGAAACCTTTTATATCTCCTTCGATGAACCACTTCTTACCCGTAAAAGTCTTCTGTACGGCATTCAATGCGGTGTGGCAGCTGCGATGCGGACGGAAGCCGTGCGAAGTATCTTCAAAGTGACCTTCGTAAATAGCTTCCAGTACCATTCGTACTACCTCCTGCACCAGTTTGTCGTCGAAAGAGGGTACGCCGAGAGGTCGTGTCTTTCCGTTTTTCTTCGGGATGTGCACTCTTCTCGATGGCTGGGGAGAGTAGCTTTCGTCTTTCAACGAAAGGATCAGTTTCTCAATGCGGGGAAGGCTCATACGATCGATGGTTTCTCCGTCTGCACCTTGTGTCATATTACCCGGCTTGGCATATATTCGCTGATAAGCCAGATAATACATTTCCTCATTGAAAAGAATACGATAAAGCCTTTCAAACCTATATTCCGTGGTTTGACTATGCTTTGTCAGACTGTTTAATACTCTTGCGGGACTTCTCATAATGCCTCTCGCATTTTCCGTTAATCGTATTAATGAATATTAGCTGCCGCCCTTCGTCATGTGCGAGGCTTTCCCTCGCTCGGACTACTACGGCGACTCCGTTACCATACCGGATATTCATAGACCTTCGTCCAATAGCCTTACGGCATTCCGGTTTAGGTAATCCCCGTTTGCGATATAATAACTATGGCGCGACAGATTGTCGGATATGACGTCCGCCTTTTACTGCTTATTACAGTTGCGTCGTGATAAGTTCTTGCTCTCTCTGTACAACTACCACAATGAGAGTATCACGATATGACGAGTATAGTTACCTTAACGTCACAGTTTCGCTAGGTACCGCTCAGGCTGTCATTCAATCAATCCGGATTTTATCCTCATATCTGTCTTTCATCACCCCATTCAGTCGCAGTCCGATAACTGACTGACTTATGGTTTACCCCGACATGCTACACTCCCTGTCCGGTTTCCCTCTCAGATAAGTCGGTTGATGATAGGTTATTTGCAAAGAACACTTACCTAATAGCTTGCCATCGCTATATTTATTATATCGCCTTGACGGCACACAGTTATTCCCCAGCTTTTGAAATTGGAAATAAAAGTCATTCAGCCGGGCAATAAACTGCACTTTCGAAGGGTCGCGTCTGACGACAACGAACTCCTCCCCGAAGATTCTTTTGACGATAAACCGGCTGCGGTTATGCTCCGATCCGGCTTTGCAGAGCAGTTCGTTGAAGTGGATGTTCTGCTCTTCATTGAGGTGGAAAGAGTATTTATAGCTCAGCGTTCGGGGCTTCTTTCCGGTCTTGTCTGTCAGTTTTCGGTCGGTATCCATAATATCGGTTCAAAAGGCGTTCGACTGGGGAGAACGCCCGGCCTCGCAGAGCGAGGACCTTTGTCGGACAAACGGTAGTTTGTCGGACAAAGGTACAGCTCGCTCGCCTCAAGTGAGGCGAAAAATCCGCGGCGGAAAAATTTTCGAAAAATCTATGCCAAACCTCCGCTACGGCTTCCGAGGGTGGGTCGTTTCCCTCTGCAATATTACAACCATGCGGGCGCCAAAACAAACCCTCGGTACGGACTGGAGCGGTCTGGAGCGGACATCGGAACCGAGGTATTTCACCCAGTTGTATCTTGCAGCATGAAAGGTCGGTTTTCTTATTGCGTTCATTATCCCGATATAAACTGCATGAAATAGAAAACGGTATTTTGAATGGTTTAACCCAATAAACCAGACATACATACTCTATGCTCGTATGGCTGACAATCAATCTCAAAAACGTTGCACCATGGATTCATTAAAGGAAAAAGACAACCCCACACCCAATCCTGCTAAGCGTCCCCGTATCGAAGTCGACGAGGAACTGATGCGTCAGATGATCGCCGGACAAGCCCCTTTGGACTCGGAAGTCGTCCGCAGGATTCCCGAACCGGAAGAGGAAGATACGGACGCTCCCGAGGAAAAGACATCGGCAACTGCATCCGTAGCATCGGTAGCGGTTGCTGAAAAAACAGACGTCGATTCCCGAATGAGTACCGTAAAGGAGCCTGCCGGATTCCGTCGTAAAAAGATCGCGCTGCCGGATTTCGAACGCACGTTCTTCGCGCCGGTGGATTGCCGTAACCGCTCTGCGATCTACGTCAGCGCCCAAACCAAACGCAAAGTGTCGGCAATCCTCCACCTGCTTGGAAACGATAATACAAGATTAACGGCTTTGGTCGACAATATGTTGCACTTTGTCATGGACATTTACAGCGGCGAGCTGAATTATCTCCACGAGAAGAAGAACAACAGACGACCGTTTTGAACAGACAATGCGAATTATAACGGACAGCTGAACGAAACGTCGGGAGCGGTTGTTATGCCTATTGGGGTATATGACGTGCGTGTCGTGGATTATGGCTATTGGAGGGGCAGTCCGCAGGGTAGCGTCCGGGCCGCAGAAAGCCGCCTATTCCGACGGTAGCGACCAGCAAAATGCCGGGGATGGAAATCCGCAAGGCTCGCCCCTCGGGCGATTCGCATGGCCTTGCATATTTCCATCTCTGACG
>OWKE01000060.1_pt1 | contig 78855 bp, 65 predicted proteins | sample 1732631 | NCBI WGS metagenome assembly OWKE01 (sample SAMN05065736, study PRJEB22554) | human gut metagenome | biome: ENVO:2100002; feature: ENVO:00000062; material: ENVO:00002003 | host: Homo sapiens | place: USA | reverse complement strand
ACTGAGTTAGCAAAAACAGATGCCAATGCTACCACTCTTGAAAAACTTTAGGAAGAAAAAAGCAGCATAGACACATCCGGTATTCACCCCGCACTAAAAGAAACACACTTCGTGGTAGCATGTGATGTAACCAACCCTTTCTACGGTCCTGACGGAGTGGCATATATCTTTGCACAACAAAAAGGAACCGATCCTAAAATGGTGCAAAGGCTGGATGAAGGCATGCAATCATTAGCCGAAGTTATAAAGAAAACGACAGGAAAAGATATCACGAACTACCCCGGTGCAGGTGCAGCCAGAGGCATGGGTGGCGGACTGCTGGCTTTTTTTAACGCAGAGCTAAAACCGGGAACAGAATTATTATTGAAAGCCATCGACTTCTCCGAGAAAATAAAAGGAGCAGACCTCATTATTACGGGCGAGGGAAAAGCAGACCGACAGACAGCTATGGGAAAAGTTCCATACAGGATACTAAAGGAAGCACAAAAAGAACATATCCCCGTTATTGTACTGGCAGGCAGTATAGAAAACCTGCCGGAATTAAACAAAGCGGGATTCAAAGGTATATTCTCTATAGCCCCCGGCCCCATCACCCTGGAGAAGGCAATGGAACCGGAGTTTGCTAAAGAAAATATCACCCGGCTGGTTTCCCAACTCTATTCAGTTATAACTAGCTTCGGCTAATTTGCAAGCCTTTGTCGGACAAAGCCATATCAACGAAACGGGCACAACTGTTGGGTGGGTTCTGAGCAAGAATACTTCGAATACGTATAGCAGCCTCAGGATCTTTAGCCACCATATAAAGATAGCCTCCTCCCCCCGCACCTGGCAATTTATATCCCAGGCAATAATCATCAATCCGGCGAATGATAGCCTCAACTGCCTCGGGATTAGTGCCGGGATCCAACGCTTGGTTCAGCTTCCAGCTTTTACCAACCAAACGCCCCATTTCATCGAAATTCCCACGCTGAATGGCTTCGTACAAGTCAAGAGCATGCCCCTTCATACCGCCAAGTATAGACAAATGCTCTGTGGAGTTGAGGAACATGCTACGCACGATTTCAGCTAAAATTCCTTTGGCTGTACGGGTAATTCCCGTGTAATAAAGCAAATGGCACTTCTGATATTCGCCACCTGTAAACAAATAATCGGGCAACCAGCGCACTAATGGACTCTGATCCATACCTGCATGGGTCTGCAATAATTTCACACCACGAAGCACACCTCCGTATTGATCTTGCCACCCCCCGCCGGTAGTCAGCAACTGTTCCAGAATAAGCGTACGGTTACATATCTCGTTCTTATCCCAGTTCAGCCCGCAAAAATCAGAGATTGCCCCCAGCACAGTCGATGCAAGAATAGAACTTGTACCCAGACCGGAGCCCGCAGGAATCGCAGAAAGCAGAGTAATTTCCATTCCGGAACCAAACGCCTTCAACTGCTCTTCCAGTGAAACATACGATTCGGTGGAAAAGCCCGGCTGGAAACCTGCCAGCACCAATGCCGCTTTAGGTATAGAGAATGGGGAGCCCACTTGCATGAAACCTCTTACCTCCCCATAAGTTGTAACCACTTCCATAGCGCCTAAGTCTATAGAACGAAGGATTATTTTATATTCCCGACAAGGTTTCACGTAAACTTGTAAAGGAGGCTGCCCGTTCAACTCAATAGCAATATTCACCACATTCCCCCCTTCATTCAAGCAATAAGGTGGAGTATCCGTCCACCCGCCGGCCAGATCAATACGGACCGGACTGCGCCCCCAGACAATCTGATCAGAGTACACTGACAAATGCGGTTGCTGCCTCTTGGCTAAAGCCGAAGCTGTAAGTCCGTCGCGCATCAAACGAAAAGCCTCATTTTCATATTCCCGATAAGCCAGCCCCTTAAGCTGCTGCACCCGGGCACGGAACATATTGTCACTGATACGTGTCATCAACGGAGCCGATTCTGATAAAGGCTCAGGCAACGACAGGTCATACCGGGCAAATTCTCCGGCAGCATTCTCCAAATTGAGCTGATAAAAGACACTTCGTTCATAATTATGCGCCAATGCCGGCCAATTCTTTATCCGGAAAGCTTCACGCTGTTCTGCCAGACGGTAAAGATTAGAATAAGCGGATATATCATCAGCAGACAATTTACGACAGCGTTGCCATATTTCTTTTCCTTGCTGTAATACCGGTTCAGAAACCATCCAGCGCATAACTGCTCCCAATTCCTCTACAGATGAGCAAACCGGAAACAAACGCGCGGCCTGCAAGTCGTGACCGTTTTCTATTTCTTCCACCGAAATGCCGCGCACAGCACACCACTCACCTACAGACATTCCTTGATAATATGTTTCTTCCTTGGCCAAAGATCCCTTGAAAGTATCATTGAAGCCGTATGGACGCGCTACATAGCCCGATTCTCCAAAAGGAACCACATCAATACACACACCAGACGGAACCTCCAAGTTCCAATTATTAACGGGAACACCTGTTATGATAGTCTGGTGATGGATATTCCATCCTGCTCCTACACAACTGTTCTCTATCCATATTTCCGAATTTTGTGAGGTAAGTTGATAACCTACCTCAGCATTCTGAACAAACATGGCCGGATGCGGTTTTACCTTCTTGTGCATAATCTCCCGCTGGTCGTTTACCAGATTTTGTACAGCCAATGTAGAAGAAATAAGTTCACGACTGGTTCCGTAATGATAAAACTCCCCTCCAGGCAACGGCAGAATAGCCACACTCAGCTTGTTAAGCTCATCGTCCATCATACGCGGATGCTCTCCCAATGTAAGTCCGAAATCAGAATACATGTCATAATAAGAGAGTTTTCCTTCCTTATAAGATCGTTTTACCAACAGACTAACCGCACGGTCACTTAACAGCCAAATTCCGATATCCATCAGAAAAAGATGGGTTTGCATTAATTTCCCCAATTCCTCCACCGAAGGTTTTTGAAGCATGAAATCAAGCTTATCGGGAGTGACTCGTGAAGAAACAAAAACACCATGGTTCTTTGCCAGATTAGGATCTACCCATAAACCGTAACACACCACATCCGCATCAGGAATAGTCTGAAGCGGTTGGCCCGCACGGATATAAACATCCCCACTTGCAATCAATGTATGAAGAGAAGACGGAGCTTTCTCCATGATTTGTTCATATAAAGGGAGCTGGAGGGAAAGCAGATTTTGTGACAGCCGTTGTCCTCTGGCCCACCGGAATACAGGAATGGGGGTAAGAATTTTGCCGGATGGCGCATATCCGGGCAAACGACGACTCTGCCCGCCTGCATGAAGTAAAATACGTTTTTCTTTTCCCAACCAAGTAAGAAAATCGCTGTCAGGAGTCACTTTCTGATGACAAGCCTCCAACAGCCATGCAGTCCCCCCACCTGATCCCAGCTTACTGCCTATAGGATCGGAAGTACAAAACCACTCTGTCCGGTCTGCTTTCTCTATATCATGAAAACATTCCACCAGATTAGGGGGAAGGGATAATAATTTTTTCATAGCACATCTTTATTTTATTGCACACAAAGATGATTATTTTCCCCTAATAAGCCAAAAGATGAGACATGAATTTTAATCAGTAAATTCAAAAACACGCTCATCCAATGACATCACTTCCTTAGAGCCCGGTTGTGCAACAGGCACACCGAATGGCATCTGCGCTACCAATTTCCAATCACCAGGCAAATTCCAAGCTTTACGTACTTCATCATCAATCAGCGGATTATAATGTTGCAAAGACGCCCCCATTCCTGCATCTTCCAGCATGGTCCAGACTGCCAACTGATGCATAGCATCGGTCTGCTCTGCCCAGATAGGGAAATTATCTTTATAAGTGGGGAAACTTTCCTGCAAAGAGCGAACGATAGCCATATCTTCAAAATATAGAATAGTACCATATCCACAAGCAAAACAGCCATCAATCTTTTCTTCGGTCTTGCCAAATACCTCAGCCGGAACCCGCTCACGCAAGACATTTTTTACAATGTTCCACAACTTTTCATGCGCCTTACCTGTTAATAACGCAACACGGGTGGTTTGAGAATTGAAAGCTGAGGGGACAAATTCTACAGCAAAACGAATTAAATCTCTTATTTCTTTATCAGACAATGTCGATTTGTTTTCGATCTGATAAAATGTACGACGGGCTTTCAGAGCCTCTTTAAAACTTTTTGTCATATAATACAACGTATTTATAGGTTATTATAAATGAAGAACAAACAGGCAGCAAAAGATGTTCACTTTTTTTGCTTTTTTCAATGCAATAACCTATTTTTGTTAGCTAATTATTAACATTAAAAACAACACATTCAATGAAAGATTTTCTAAAATTTACGTTTGCCAGCGTTATCGGCGTCATTCTGGCAGGCGTAGTGTTCACTATACTAGGGATTATCACTCTGGTTGGCATAGTCGCATCATCGGATACTGAAACGGTGGTGAAAGACAACTCTATCTTCGTACTCGACTTTAAAGGCAGTCTATCCGAACGCGTACAGGAAAACCCACTCCAACAACTTTTGGGGGAAGAATTTGAGGCATACGGTTTGGATGACATTCTAGCTTCTATCAAGAAAGCAAAAGACAATGACAAAATCAAGGGTATTTATATCCAACCTTCTTATCTGGAAGCATCATACGCTTCCTTAGAGGAAATACGCAATGCATTACTGGATTTCAAAGAAAGCGGTAAATTCATCGTTGCTTATGCAGACCAATATGCACAGAAGATGTATTATCTTTCCAGCGTGGCCGATAAAATAATTATCAATCCGCAAGGAAGTATCGGATGGCACGGAGCAGGCATGCAACCTGTTTTCTTCAAAAATCTGGTTTCCAAACTAGGACTGGAAATACAAGTATTCAGAGTGGGTACTTACAAATCAGCCGTGGAACCGTTTATCGCTACAGAAATGAGTCCGGCCAACCGCGAACAGATGACCGAATGTCTGGAATCTGTCTGGAATCGTATTCAGGCAGATGTATCCGATTCACGACACATCCCGACAGATACTCTGAATGCTTATGCAGACCGATATATGGATTTTTGTCAGGCAGAAGAATATGTTCAATGCGGACTAGCAGACACCTTGATGTATAAAGATGAAGTTATTTCCTATCTGAAACAATTAAGCGGTCGTGACGAAGACGACAAGCTGAACAGTCTTTTCATAGAAGATATGATAAACGTCAAGAAAAATGTGCCCAAAGACAAAAGTGGAAATGTAATAGCCGTATATTATGCATACGGTGAGATTCTGGATGCTCCCGGCAGTTCCACAGAAGATTGTATTGATGTACAAAAGATGTGTAAAGGCCTGCGCAAATTACGTGATAACGATGATGTAAAAGCTGTTGTATTACGCGTCAACTCACCGGGTGGCAGCGCATACGGTTCAGATCAAATATGGCGTGAAGTAGTAAGACTGAAAGAGAAAAAACCGGTAATCGTTTCTATGGGAGATTATGCTGCATCAGGAGGCTATTACATTTCCTGCGCTGCAGACCGCATTTTCGCTGACCCGACTACGCTGACTGGTTCTATCGGCATATTCGGCATGATGTATTCAGGTGAGAAACTGTTTACTGAAACTTTAGGATTGAATTTTGATGTAGTGAAAACTAATAAAATGGCAGATCTGGGTGCCAGCCTAGGTCCTATTCTTACCCGTCCATTAAACGCATCAGAACAAGAATTGATGCAGAATTATGTCAACCGAGGATACAAGCTATTCGTAAGCCGTTGCGCCGAAGGTAGAAAAATGTCTACAGAGGCTATTGAAAAAGTAGCTGAAGGCCGTGTATGGACCGGTGCTATGGCCAAAGATCTCGGTTTGGTAGATGAACTGGGAGGTATAGACAAGGCATTAAATGCCGCCGCCACCCAAGCCGGCATAGAAAATTACAGTATTATCGGCTATCCCGAAAAAGAAAATATTTTCGCAAGTTTGCTGGGCAATCAGAAAAAACATTATGTAAACAGCGAAATCAAAGAATATTTGGGAAGCTATTATAACAGCTTCAAGGCGCTGGAGAACATAAAAAACGCCAACTGCATACAGGCACGTATGCCGTTTGACCCTAATATCCAATAATTTGCGCATGGAAGGTAATCTTATCAAGATAAACAAGTGGCTATATCCGGTTTCATGGCTTTATGGGACCGGCGTATGGCTGCGTAATAAATTGTTTGACTGGGGAATATACAAAGAACGTAAGTTTGATGTCCCAATCATCTCGGTAGGCAACATCACCGTGGGCGGAACCGGAAAGACCCCCCATACAGAATACTTGATAAGATTATTGCAGAAAGATTACAAAGTGGCCGTACTGAGCCACGGCTACAAACGCAAATCCAAAGGTTTTGTACTTGCTGGGCCGGATACGTCCATACAGATGATAGGTGACGAACCTTTCCAAATGAAACAGAAGTTTCCGGACATCTATATGGCAGTAGACCGAAACCGTTGTCATGGCATAGAGCAGTTATGCAATAGTCACATTGCCCCCGGAACAGAAGTGATTATTTTGGATGATGCTTTCCAGCACCGATATGTAAAACCCGGAATGAACATCTTATTAGTAGATTACCATCGACTGATTTGCGAAGACGCCTTGCTGCCTGCCGGACGAATGCGCGAACCTGAAAATGGAAAAAGCCGGGCACATATTGTCATTGTCACTAAATGCCCTAAGGACATCACCCCGATGGATTTGAGAGTCTTGAGCAAGCAAATGGAACTTTACCCCTATCAGCAGCTCTACTTCACGACATTAGCATACGGCAAGCTGCATCCGTTGTTTACAGTAGGGAATGCAGTTCCATTAAAAGAGATAGAAAAAGATAAGCATATCCTATTGGTGACAGGCATAGCCTCACCAGCAAAACTCATTCAAGATTTATCACCATACAATGAGCACATTGAGTCACTGGCTTTCAGTGACCACCATAACTTTACAGCAAGAGATATGGAACTGATAAAGAAACGTTTCATGAAACTTCCGGAAGGTAAACGCATGATTATCACCACTGAAAAAGACTCAGTACGATTAGCAGCCCATCCACTGATGGACAAGACACTAAAACCTTATATATATATGCTGCCCATTGAGGTAATCTTCTTACAAGACCAACAAGAACTGTTTAATTCAAATATAACCAACTATGTTAGAAAAAATTCAAGAAACAGCAGATTTTCTTAGAGAAAAGATGCATACCAGTCCCGAAACTGCTATCATATTAGGTACCGGCTTAGGAAGCCTAGTACACGAAATTACCGATAAATACGAGATCAATTACAAAGATATCCCTAATTTCCCTGTTTCAACCGTAGAGGGACATAGCGGTAAATTGATTTTCGGCAAATTGGGTAATAAAGACATCATGGCCATGCAAGGACGTTTCCACTTCTATGAAGGATACTCCATGAAAGAAGTTACCTTCCCTGTACGAGTGATGCGTGAATTAGGTATCAAAACATTGTTCGTATCCAATGCAGCTGGAGGTACGAATGCAGACTTTGAAATTGGTGACCTGATGATTATCAGAGATCATATCAACTTTTTTCCCGAACATCCGTTGCACGGCAAGAACATTGAATACGGCCCCCGTTTCCCGGATATGAGTGAAGCCTACTCCAAAGAACTGATAGACAAAGCACTGGAGATCGCTAAAGAAAAAGGTATCAAAGTACAACAAGGAGTATATATCGGTACACAGGGACCTACCTTCGAAACTCCGGCAGAATACAAGATGTTCCACATTCTTGGAGCTGACGCCGTAGGTATGTCTACCGTTCCTGAAGTTATTGTAGCAAACCATTGTGGCATCAAAGTGTTTGGAGTATCGGTTATCACCGACCTAGGCGTGGAGGGAAAAATTGTGGAAGTTTCACACGAAGAGGTTCAGAAAGCGGCAGATGAAGCGCAACCGCGCATGACTACCATTATGCGTGAAATGATTAATCGAATTTAAGGATATGCAGGAAATAAACAGAACAGAAATAGCGACCTTAGGTGAGTTCGGCCTCATTAAACATCTGACGAAGGATATTGAGTTAAAAAATCCGGAAACCCAATATGGTGTGGGAGACGATGCAGCCGTATTGGAGTTTAAAGATAAAGAGGTATTGGTGACCACAGACTTACTGATGGAAGGGGTACATTTTGATTTGGTTTATACCCCATTGAAACATTTGGGATATAAATCGGCCATCGTAAACTTCTCGGACATTTATGCTATGAATGGTGCTCCAAAACAAATCACAGTTTCTATCGCACTGTCCAAACGCTTTTGTATTGAAGATTTAGAACAATTCTATGATGGGCTAAAACTGGCTTGTGAACTACACCATGTAGATATTGTGGGTGGAGATACAACTTCATCCGTAACCGGGCTCGCCATCAGTATTACTTGCATAGGTGAAGCGGACAAGGACAAAGTGGTTTATCGCAACGGCGCACAAGATACAGACTTGATTTGTGTCAGCGGTGACTTGGGAGGAGCTTATATGGGACTTCAACTTCTAGAGCGTGAAAAGGCTGTTTTCCAAGGAGAAAAAGAAGCAAATCCGGATTTTTCCGGAAAAGAATATATTTTGGAACGTCAGTTAAAGCCTGAAGCACGTAAGGATATCATTGAGAAACTGGCAAAAGCGGGAATCAAGCCCACCGCTATGATGGATATTTCCGACGGCCTTTCTTCGGAACTGCTGCATATATGCTCACAAAGCGATACCGGCTGTCGCGTTTACGAGGAAAGAATTCCCATTGATTACCAAACGGCTGTAATGGCGGAAGAGCTGAATATGAATGTGACAACATGTGCTTTAAATGGTGGTGAGGACTATGAGCTATTATTTACTGTACCTTTAACAGAGCATGAACGAGTTTCGGCTATAGAGGGTATAAAAGTGATTGGTCACATCACCAAACCGGAGCTGGGATGTGCCCTGATTACCCGTGACGGACAAGAGTTTGAGCTGAAAGCGCAAGGTTGGAATCCACTAAAAGAAAAATAATTTTAATTAAACAACACTGATAATAAACACCTTATGTTTTTATCAGTGTTTTTTTTTAGAAATAGTTTGCAGTTTAAAAAAGTTTCACTACCTTTGCAACCGCAAACAAGAAATAATGGTGCCATAGCTCAGTTGGTAGAGCAAAGGACTGAAAATCCTTGTGTCCCCGGTTCGATTCCTGGTGGCACCACTTTTACAAAACGAAAAATCACGAAAACCGCTGAAATACAGTCATTTCAGCGGTTTTTTCTTTATGTACTGTCCGCAAAAATATGCAATTTGGTGCAATAAAAAATTGCTGATTCGGTGGTTTTTTTGAGTCCCATGAAAAAACCACCGATATGTACCATACTTCACTTATTCTCAACGATTTGCGTGAATCATTTTCAGGGATGAAATTCTACATTTGCATACCCTACTGAATGACGGATGAAATACAACGTCTGCTACAGGCTTTCATATCCGATGATAATGATTATACCGATAGGCTGATAATGGAAACAGAAACAAAAAACGGTGGTTTTTTAGAGCCGGCAATAATAAAAGCCACCGAATTTAACATTTCTATCCAGCCATCCGCTCCATTCAGGATTGACGAAATAACCGAATGTGCAACTTCAAAAAGAAAATGATCATGAAACAAGGAACAATGAACATTCTATTTTTCGTTCTGAAAACAAAACTGCTGAAAAATGGCGAGGCTCCAATCCTGATGAGGATTACCATCAACGGGCAATATGAAGAAATAAGAATACAGAGAAGCGTTCCATTAAAGAACTGGAATCCGGCCAAGGGATGCAGTAAAGGAAAAGACAGGGCTTCCATCGAATTGAACAACTATATTTCAGCCCTCACTACACGCGCATACGAAAAACACAAGGAACTGACCTTTGAATCGGCACTGATAACTCCAAAGACGATATTAAAGCGTGTGTTCGGAAAGGATGAGACTGTCCGGACATTACTTGGAACAGTCAAAGAAGAAATTTCCTCTATGGAAAAGGTTGTTGATATAGACTATTCTCCCGTCACCATCAACCGTTATAAGAATGTGCTCAGAAAACTTGAAACGTTTGTGCCGCGCTTTTATGAGAAGGATGATATTACATTCCATGAACTTTCCCCTGATTTCATCAGGGCTTTTGATGTTTTCCTGAAGACAGAAGCCGGACTGTGCCGCAACACAATAGTCCGCTACATGAAATGCCTGAAGAAAATCACCAATATGGCAATAGCCAAAGAATGGATGCGGAAAGACCCGTTTTACGGATATAAGATGGAACAGGACGAGACTGATCCGGTATTCCTGACAAACAACGAGCTTCAGGCTATAATGAACAGGGAATTTGATATTCCGAGGCTGGAGCTTGTCAAGGACATCTTTTTGTTTGCGTGCTTCACCGGTCTGGCGTTCGCTGATGTATCCACATTAAGACCGGAACATCTGGAGCAGGACAATAACGGTGACTGGTGGATAAGAAAAGGACGTGTAAAGCTGGAGAGAAGAAGAAAGTCAAGTTCCATAGCAAATGTTCCGCTTCTTCCTGTTCCATTGGCAATACTGAAGAAATACGAATCACATCCGATATGTCTTAAACAAGGGACATGCCTTCCTGTTGTCTGCAATCAGAAGGCAAACAGCTACCTGAAGGAGATTGCGGACTTCTGCGGCATCAAAAAGAATCTGACCACGCATGCAGCCCGACATACGTTTGCTACTACCGTCACGCTGGCCAACAACGTTCCATTACAGGAGGTGTCTGCCATGCTCGGACATGCATCCACAAGAATGACACAACATTATGCAAGAGTCATGGACAGGAACCTGAAGGACAACATGAATATAGTAAGGAGCAAGATGGGGCTATAGAGATAAACCTATCTTATACCTCGCATAACCGTCTGTAATAATATACAGAGACCAGGCGCTTTCAAGATGAAGTCATCCTCATTTCTTGCAGCAAAGATAGTTGTTTTTCCGAATGATTGCGCAAGGCGGCCCCTGAAGGGGCTTGGTTGCCTGTGAAAAAATCTTCCTCTTGCTGGCGCAAGAGCGTATTTTTTCACGGCAAGCCTTGCAGCAATCATCGGAAAACAAACTGGGGAACGCACAAGAAATAAGAATGCCTACCCACGGGCAGGCCATGTATAACTCAATAAATGGAAGATTATGGAAGCGAACAATGTGGAAAAAAGGTTCAATGACTGGTTTACGGTGTCTTATGACAGGTTAAGAAATCTCGTTGGCAGATACGGGGCACTGGATGAGGACAATTTTCATGACACTTATCTGTTTGTAAGAAAGCAGGTGCTGAATCCGGAAAGGGAAATAACGGATTATGAAGCATACTTTATCGGATGTTACAGGAAAGCGTTCATGGCCAAGTTCAGGCTGGAAAGCAAATATGCCCATCCGGATGAATATTTCTTTCTTCGATGTGGGGAAGATGCGGATTTCCTTTCTCCGGATGACCTGAACAGCTGTGAAAAACTGGTGAAGGACATTCTTAACTTTATCAGAAGAAAGTTCTCCTATCAGGAATACAGGATGTTTACGTTGCGTTTTTATGAATCAGACTTTTCATTCAAGGCGTTGGGTGAATGTATGGGTATATCGGCAAGTGCCATTTCAGGAAAAGTAAACACGATCATGGATACAGTACGGTCAAACCGGGGATTCTCATGGAGAAGCCAGATGCTGGCAGTAGAAGGATTCATATCCTAATCCGTTAGTTTATTGTATCACCCTTAAAACAGAAACTTATGGCACTGATAGTATATAACAAGGAGAACTCACGTCCGCAGCAGGTGGTTTATCAGGGGAAGCGGACAATCAACATGGACAGCAAGGGAACGGTTTACCTGTCAAAGACAATGTCTATTGAACTGGGGATTCTCGGTGGAGGACGGGTTAATTTCGCACACGATGAGGATACGGGAGAATGGTATATCTGCCATACGACAGACAAGGACGGGTTCACTGTATGGAAAGATAAAAGGTGTGCCAGATTCTCTGCCGGATTCATCGTCAGAAGAATCATGCTTCAGGCAAAAGTGGAAAGGAAGACCGTACAGTTTATGATTGCCAAGGCTCCCATAGAGGTGGGAGGTACAGTATATTACAAGATTCTGCTTTCCAATCCGATTCTCAAATAGCAAGAAGAAGATGGCTCAGAAAGATCCATTATCAGATAATGGTGATGGATTTTTCCGGGCTATGTTGTTTGGATTTTTACATCATACTATTGGGAGCATTAGGATATTGTTTTGTCAGGGCATTATATTGGCATAATACTATGTCCTGACAATATTATAATATGGGGGCACTATGTTATTGCAATATTATGTTGTCAGGGTAGTATGTTGTTGTGTTGTCATGTTATTGCAATGTTATGTTATTAGGGTAGTATGTTGTTGTATTATTATGTTATTGCAATGTTATGTTATTAGGGCATTATGTTGTTGTGTTATTATGTTATCAGGGTATTACACTATTGCAATATCACAACAGAGTTCATTCTATATACACGCTGATTATCAATGTATTACAACTTTTATTAAGCAACGCATACAACTTTACTATAACAATCTACATACTATTATATGATACAGAATCTGTAAATCAGGATACCATAGTACAATACAGCATAAGACTTTCAATATTGAATATTTAAATTTCGGCAAATAACTAAATATCAGGCACTCCATTCATACGATATTCAACTCTGCATACAGGTTTGCCACAAACAAACTGATATTTACATTTTTCATCAGGTAAATATGACTCTATTTTATAGCTATAAATGGGCATGGAGCCACAATCCACTTTAAGTGGATTTTCTGTTCAAACGAACAGAGCAAGTTGTGTTTTTGTCCGACAGAAAGTATTCTGTCAGACAAAAACCGACTTGCCCTCCCTCGCGGTCGGAGGATTTTCCTCCAAAGTCGGAAAATTTGACGAAAGGAGTAAAAAGATAATTCAAATGTAGAAAAGCAAAATAACAATAGTCGTATGATGGATTATCAAATGAAACGACAGGTTAAGGGATCTTTTCTTTCAATAATTAATATAAATCGCAAGATGTCTCGAACAAAAATATAAACATTTTGAATATGTAAAAATAACTGTATGGAACTTATGCAATATCTTATATGCAGGAAAAGCTTAATTGATTATTTAAATATACTATAATTGTAAATCCCTTATATATGGTTATTTACATACCATTCAATTGTTTTAATCAATCCTTCTTTAAATGAAACTAAAGGGGTATAACCTAATAACAATTTTGCCTTATCTATACAAGCAAAAGAATGTTGTATATCACCTATTCTATTTGGACCATATATTGGGTCTACAGATGATATGAAAGGATCATATTGAGATAAAACATCTTTTATTAAATAGTCTAATTGATTGATACTTGTCTGTTCGCCACCTGCAGTATTATATATTTGATTAATAGAAGATTGATTGCTGGAATTTAAAGCAAGCATATTCATATGAATTACATTGTCAATGTATGTAAAATCTCTAGTATTGAGGCCATCACCATTTATTTTAGGTTGTTGATGATTTAAATATTGCTTAATGAACAATGGTATAACAGCTGCATACGTACTATTAGGATCTTGTCTCCTTCCAAATACATTAAAATAACGCAACCCGATATATTCTATGCCATAAGTTTTAGCAAAAACTTCTGCATACAATTCATCAACATATTTCGTAAGGGCATATGGAGATAATGGTTTGCCAATACGATCTTCTACTTTAGGTAACTCAGTACTATCCCCATAAGTTGAACTACTTGCAGCAAAAATAAATCGTTTTACATTATTATCCTTTGCAGCAACAAGCATGTTTAAAAAACCTCCGATATTTACATCATTAGTTGTAATGGGATCATCTATGCTTCTTGGTATACTACCTAAAGCTGCTTCATGAAGTATAGAATCAACACCTTTGGATGCTCTGATACACGTTTCTATATTACGAATATCCCCTTCTATTAATGTAAAGTGAGTAGGAAAATTATCCAATAGATGTTGTATATTACTCATGTGACCTGTAGAAAAATTGTCTAGACATATAACTTCATAACCATTTTCCAACAAATGTTCACATAAATTTGAGCCAATGAAACCAGCTCCTCCTGTTACTAATATTTTCTTCATTTTTTCAATGCTATTTTATTAATCAAGATTTTATTCTTATTAATTGTTATCAGATTAAAACCTTCTGCACCATGTTGTATTTCATAATTTGATAGTTTACTACTAAATGCGAAACCTAGACCCGGAGCTGTGCTATATCGAATGCCGTTTAAGGTTCTGTCAGTAAACTCATGTATATGTCCAGCTAAAACAATGCGTACATATTCTGAAGACTCAATTATTTCTCTAAATTTATCTCGATTCTTAAGGATTTTCAAGTCCTGCCATCCACCTATTTCTAAAGCAGGATGATGAAGAACCACTATAGTTGGTTTTTTTAAAGTATATATTTTGTTTTTTATTTTAATCATAGTATCAATATCAATTACACCTCGAGAACGGTTTTTCCCAGGTTGCTCTTCGTCATGTACTATAGAATTTAATATTATTATTTGCCATCCATAAATAGTGGCTTCGCATACTAACTTACAATAACTTAGTAGATTGTTGTTTTTCAATAAATCAAGATTATCATGGTTACCAAGACTCCAGTATGTAGGAATATTAGTGCTGGAAAATAATCTATCTGCAAAAATATAAGATGAGAAACTCCCATCATTGGAAATGTCTCCTGATACTAATATGGCATCAATATCCTGCATTTTTTTAATCATATCAATTGCGATAATGAACTTCTCACGAGTATCTTCTCCCCATATAGTGGAGCCGTCTTGTGTAAGATGCAAATCAGACATATGGATTATTCGCATATAGAAATCATTTAGTATTAATACTATTCAGGTCCTTCATTATTATTGAAGTAGCATTCTTTATTCCATTCATGTTTAATTGTATTTGATTAAAGTTGTGAAAATCATGTATGGAATCTATGATAGTTTCAACCAACATATTAAGTGATTCAATTTCTTTGATATAGTAATATTTGCTTAAACCTCTAATATTGTTTACCTGTTCATTTTCTTCTTCATAATTCATAACAGAATAGCTAAACACATGCTTTCTTATGCCTTGCATTGTTTCAGTAAGGGTGTTATATCCTCCTGAGCAAACAACACAATCAGCGGAAGCATGAAGAAGGTAAAGATCTTTAATCCATTTATGAAAAGTTACATTTTTAGTCGTATAATTAAGGACATCCCCAAAAGGCCATAAGATGGAACTATAATATCCAAATATAATATCTACTTTCCAATCTTTAAGCCTATTATCCCTAGATAATTCAATACATTTATTAATAAACTCTTCACCTTTCTTTCCACCTCCTGCAGAACATACCATCCATTTTTGATTAGAAGAACTTAAATAGTTATTACGTACAATTTTAATGTCATTGTCAGAAACTGAATATGTTACGAAGCCTATATAAGAAATCATTTCTTTTATTTTAACAGGTAACCATAAATATTGTTCCATAGGCGTAATAGCAGGATCACTTGCAATAAGAATTCTAGTATAGTACTTAGCTAATATATCAATATTTCTTACCGAAAAGACATCTTCATGAACAAGTCTTTCACCACCAATTTCACTTCTAAGGATAAAATATTTAAGACAATTTGCTTTAGTTATTATATTCGCAAGTTCACATCTTTTCCCATATGGTAAATAGTCTGTTACAAAGGCATCAGGAACAAAATCATTGAATATTTTATCGATAATACTAATACGAATATTGTTTGTCTGTTCATTGGTATAGCCATTTTTGTCTCTCATATCTACAAAATTAGGAATAAGAGCATATTCAATTCCATCAGGAATAATATAAGGAAGAGCCTTGTGTCCTGAGACAACCAAAACTTTACAAAATTCTGACAATCCTAATGCAATTTTTATCAACCGCATTAAATGTCCGAGACCTGTGCCATCATACGCAAAAAACATAATCTTCTTCATGGAGCCAACACTATAATTTTAGGATTCGATCTATTGCTGTCATATTCCCAGGAGTAAATACATTTCTTTTATAAGTTCTATCCATCATACTACTAATAATATTTGCAAATACATCTGGTTCAATTGATATCTCTACGGTTCTGATATATTCTAAATTAAGTGCATCAATGTTTTGTTTTTGCTCAGATTTTCTATACTGACAGCCAGATAATAATGATATTGATGGAATACCTAAATAAGCCAGCTCACTTAAAGTATTCCGGCCTGATCTAGTTATAATTAATCCCGCATTTGAATAATAGTCTTCAGCATTAAGTATCTGATTATGAAGAATTACATTATCTTCTATTTTGATATTTATTAATGCATCATAAATATTTTTCGATGAACAAATTATGTGCATTCTATATTCTTTCAGTAGACCAGCAACCTCAATGCATAATTTTGCTATCTGAATTGTAGATTCTACAAACGAATAGTCTACGTTAACAGTTCCTCCCCCAAGAGTACAATATATATTTTTAGACGGCCTATTAACTATATTTAAAATTTCTTTTCTTAGAATGGTATTGATAGATATAAATTTGTTATCGCTATTAGTCATGTAGATATTCTTTAACCCATGAATAATACCTAAATCAGCAATGGAGTACATTGATTTGAAAAATGCCATCGTATCTTGATCATTTTGTTGATTTTCTATATCAGCAGGATTGAGTAAGGCAACAATCTTAATGTCAGGATGTGACAATTTAAGAGATTGAATCATTAATGGCTCTCCATCCACAAGGATTATATCAGGTTGAAATGAGCGTATTCTTTTATGAAGATAAGAACCTGTAATATAAGTAGGCAACAGACCCATTGAACAATAATCCATAGAGACAACATCATGCTTAATATCAAATCCTTTCAATTGAAGATACTCTTTTCCCTGCAAATAAGAAAAGGCTTCTATAATACATCCATATTCATCTCTTAAAGTCTCTAGAATTGAAACACCAGAGACAACACGTCCTAAGCCAGGGAAACCTCTAAAAATACCTAATACTTTCCTCATACTAATTTATCATTTTATAAATTTCTGTAATGGAATATCTTTTTAATTGATACCTATCAATAATCATTGATGTGCCACCTTGATCAACAGAGAAAGCGTACTTGTAATACTTCTCCACACATCTACGAATATATTTGTTGTATGCACCATAAGGATAAGCATATGACTCACAATACCCAATTAGGTTTTCAAGTCTTTTTTTTGATTCCGATAATTCATATTCTATTTCCGGATCGCTCAGTTTAAGAAGATTTTTATGGAGTACACCATGTGAAGCAATTTCCCATCCTGCATCTTTAAGCTTTTGTATATCATCAACATTTAGGTGTTTTCGAAGTACGGCATCCTTATTATTCCAAGTATTATCACAGCCTATCAAATCAGTACATATAAATACAGTAGCTGAAAAATCATATCTTTTTAATATCTTATAGGCTTCATTAGTCAGACTTTTATATCCATCATCGAATGTGCATACAATCCATTGACGCCTTTCTTCTTTACTTTTTTGAATATACTCATGCATTGAACATAGCCCATATCCTTTTTTAGCTACATGCTTTACAAAGTCATCAAAGACTTTAACAGGAGTTGTTATACTATCATGAATATCTCCTAATACATCATGTAGCCCCACTGCCACAATATTTTCGATATTCATATCTTCTTTCTTTGTTTTATTATAAGATAAAAGATTTAACCATTTATTCGAAACTTCTAATTTAGAGCAATGGCTTTGAAGTTCATTAAAAGCATCACGATACTTTATTTCTTTGTTAGTCATCTTGATAAGCGCTATGAGCGAAGTTGCTATTGCGACTGGCTCAAAACTATCAAAGAAGAATTCAGGATAATCATTACTAAGTATCTCTGCAATATAACCAGTATTGCTACTCATAAAACCTGTTCCGCATTGCAAACATTCAGCAATAGCATTTGGATGTCCTTCACATACAGATGTTTGAATATAGAAATCCCATTTGCACATTATGTTAATCAGTCGCTCACGTGACTCATATCCATAAAATTTAATATTGTCCTGCAATTCATTTACCTCTATTATAGAAGAATATTCATTAAACAAATCCGAATCAATATCTCCAACGAGTTCTAGTCGAATATCAATATCTGACATTTTTTTGAAGATAGATAACATCTTTATTAGATTTCCTATTCCTTTCTTTTCATTGAGATGAGCTGCTGCAGTCCCTATTACAACTGAAGATGGTAGATGAGGGAATGTTACATTACAAGTTCCTCCTTCGTATTCATTGGGTATAATGATGGCATTTCCATTAACAGAAGGACAAAGACTAAGTAGATTTTTAACCATCTCTTTTGATAGACAGATTACTTTACTAGACCTTGAAACAGCTTCCCTAAGATACCATGTATCTTCTATAGACCATTTTACAATGTTTATATCACTACCTCGAAGTGCTATTATAAAACGCTTACCTAGTCGTTCTGCTAAAAGTGAAGCATAGTAGCCATTAAATCTCGCACCAAACGCAATTACTACATCAGTTTCAGAATATTTTAATGCATCTTCCTTCAACTTATACTCTTTTCGTATTCCCGTTTCAGTAAGAGAGTTTATGCCACCCTTCGCAGTATAAATTGGGTAATAAGTAGAAGATAAAACATGAACATTATGTTCTGTTGATAAAATATCAACTATGCGTCTACAAGAGAGAGCCATTCCTCCTCCGTCAGTACCTATTTCTGTTGTAACAACCAATATATTCATTTCTTTTCTATTAAATATAGTGTTTTACTTTTCAAATTTTGTGGATACACATAAGTAGACCAAGATTGAATTTTAGCTATAGGAAACATTTCCTCTACATCAACTCGTGACAAGCGTATATATTCAGGAAACTCATCATCTTCTTTAGTATAAGAAGAGTCAATAGCTTCCATTATGAAATATTTGGGTTCACCAGCCGACGAGTAATAATTCATCATTAGTTCTTTATAACTTTGTTTAGAATCTGCCAAATCTTTATAAGCACAATTCACCAATACCAATACATCACATAAACCATATTTAGGGTTCGGGTATTCTTCTTGGATTATTATATCTTTACGATCAAAGAGATTTTCAATCCTACGTTTTGCATTTTCAGCTAATTGTGGTACTTTTTCAAATGAGCAAACGCTATGAAAACCTAAATAACAGAAAATGGTTGTAACATCACCTTGACCACAACCAATCTCAAAAACTTTTAGTTTTCTATCTATTTTTTCCATTATATCATAAACCTTTTGCCAATATAGTGGAAAAGGAGTTCTACAATATTGTTTACTCCAAGGTGACACAATAAGATCATCTATATGTTGCAAATTGTAATCCATTAGCAACTTTTCAAGTTTTTCCATAATTCTCTGAATTGTTGTTTTATACATTCTTTTTCTTTAGTGAAATCCAACTTTACTGTTTCTGATTCACGAAGAATACATGGCTGAAGACTGAAATCAGGTAAAATCCTTATTTCTGAATAATTACGACATCTTTTTATATCATGAGAAAAACAGGGAGAATCAATATACAAAACGCTCGTTCGATGATTTCCTTTTTCCAATAGCCACCTGATTGCACCTGTTCCCTTGTCACTATAGCTAACCGCATACTCTCTCAAAATGGGGAATATAAATTGCTTAAAATCTGAACTACCTGGTAAACCTATCTGAGGTAGAAGTTTTAACGGAAGTTCTTCCTTGAGAGCAAATTCAACCATCTCTTTGACATCCTCTTTAGAGTCACTTTGTATAACACTATTAAGTCCAACCTCTAAACCGGACTCTCTCACTAGTCTAATATTCTCCATAACACGACTTAAGTTGCCGGATCCTGTGCTTTTCTGAAATTTAGATGCATCAATAAATGGGAACTGAATATTAAATTTCAAAGGGATGTTCGCAAGTTGCTGAATTCTCTCTTTGGTAACTAAGGACAAATTTGAAGCACAACTAACTTCCCAGTTTGTTCTTTCTGATACATATTTAATCATCTCAATAAGGTTCGGATTCAGGAAAGGTTCACCACCGCTAAAAGTAATTTCTGATATTTCTTCATCTTTCAGATAATCAATTAGTAGCTTGAAGTTATCGAGATTCATCACGTTGAATCTGTCTTTCGAAGTCTGGCCCTCATTATGACAAAATGGACATCTGTAGTTACATCCATTGGTAACTAATATTCTAAGTTTATCCCAAATGATTGTATTTTTCATGTTAAATAAATCTTAGCTTTGTAATATTGTTCAAGAATCTCCATCTTTTCTCCTTTTAGATCTCTCCCTTCAGAATTATACATTTCTTCTGGAAGTAACATAACATCATTTCTATCAGGATGGAATTGCTCTCGTATATCATCATGATTTAGAAGCCCTGATACTGTGACAGATCCACCATAAAGATGATTTTCAATCAGATTTGTTTTAACATTGGGATAATCCTTAAATGCTTTAGTAAAATATTCATATCCGGACATAGGACAGATAAGGTTTACTATTGTATCCTTAGGCAAACCTGAGATAATCATCTTCTGCCTAGCAATATGTTCTTCTGCCTCAATAAAATATTCATTGCTACCACCTCTAAAACTATCTTTCAGCACGGGAACAGTAAAAACAATATTAGGATAATTGGATGATAACCATTCAATACATCGTTCATAGCCATCTATACTTGCTTGTGAAAGAACCTTTAATCGTTGTTGTGAAGTAGCTGTATGCTCTATTCTTCGAACCAGAATCTGTTTTGCTTTTTTTTCAACCCCTAAGCTGTATAATAACTCGATATCACGTTTTAGATCTTCCAAATTCCCTGTAAACATCAATGTACATTTATTAATAGGTCCATTCTTAAGGAGGAACAGAGTTCTCTCCCGTTCTGAACGTGGTATAATAGACTCTCTTTGTTCTTGCATTGTAATTAATGACAAGTCTATACCATAGTTAGAAATACCATTTAAGTAGTCTATCATATTCTCATCAATGTAAGCACCAGTTGTTACAGTTGTAACTTTCTTTGTTGGAAAATAATCTGATGCCATCTTGATAAATTTATATATATTCGGATGGAGAAAAGGGTCTGTATGTGGTGCTACGAGTACTCCTGCACCTAAGCGGACATAATTAACCTTTGGATTAATGAATTCGAACCCCTTTAAAAGGTCTTCTTCATCAATAAATGGTATCTTCGGATAATGACCAAGGTAAGAATCAGTATGAACCTTACAAAATACACAACCAATACCACAATATTGGCTGCAGATAGGTATATTTCCGAAGGTCGATATCTCCATAGAAAATGCTTCGAACTGTTCTTTATTTAATTTCATGATTGTATTCTGTTTTGTTTTATGTCATAATCTCTAATATACATTATAATCTTGATAGTCGTTACATCGACTACAGATAGAAATTCTCTTTCCTTCCAACAAAGAGAATTTAATTTCTTCGATATCAGGATTATTCCAGCAGTCAAGTATATTATCTACCATAACATTCCCAAAATTGGTATCATAAAGAAAATCATCACAACAAAGCAAAATATTGCCTGTATAACCTATAGTAAGTTTGCGGAAAGGATAATTGCAGAATCCAAAATCGTCAGGATTGAATACTTGAGGAATATTACCCGCATAGTTTGGTAAAACTTCATCAGTTCGTCTTTTCTGAAAAGATACTTTAGGATTATTATAATAAGCCTCGTATATTGGATTCACAAATGAAGACCATTTATCAGGGTATTTATCCCTGTCTCCTCTATAATCATTGATGTTGATGTTATCCAAACCAAGTTTAAAGAAACGGTCTAATTTCTCGACTGTTAGTAAGATTCCATTTGTTGTCATATCAAGAAAGAAACGTGGTGATTTTTGACGTGCATAAATAATCATATCTTCCATTCTTTCTTCAAGTAATGGCTCGTTGGAAAGCATAAGTGCTATTCGACCATTATAGTTTAAATCAGAGAGTTGATCGATAATTTGCTTATAGCAATCCCATGACATAATACCTAAAGGTTTCTTACAGAAAGCATGAGGACAAAACTTGCAATGATTATTGCAATCAGTTCTAGTCTCAATTAAGACCTGTTGAAATAATGGGAAATGTTTATGTGTATTATAAAATGATTTAAGATAATCTATATCAGATGCCCCTTTTTCTTTAAATCTAACAGATTGATTATTTATTTGCTGAATCATAATATCTCGTTTATATCGATGAATTTGGTATTTGGAAATTCTATTTTTTTGAATGCCTTGTGATCCACTAATTTAACAACTAAATCATAGTTTGACCGATAGGCATCTTCTGAAGTTATTATAGAAATACCAAATTCATTTTTTATGCTCTTTTTATCAACAATTGGATCAAAGCAATCAACAACTGTAAAATATCCCTTTAGTTCGTTATAAATATCAAGAACCTTTGTATTTCTATAATCAGGTGTATCAGCTTTATAAGAAAAGCCTAATAATAAAATATTATGTGCTTCTAATGATATTGCTATATCCTTAATTTTATTTGCTACAACATGAGATTTCTCCTCATTAACATTTCGTGCAGTTTGAATTATATTCAATTGATGTTTTTTTTCTTTTGCTCGCTGAAGGAGATAGTATGTATCAACGCCGATGCAATGACCACCAACAAGGCCAGGATAAACTTTTGCAAAATTCCATTTACTTGCAGCACACTCTGTCACTTCATTAATATTTATTCCTTCCACATCACAGAAAGAAGAAAATTCATTTGCCAAAGCAATTAGCACGTCACGCTGAACATTCTCATACATTTTAGCAGCCTCTGCAACCTTTATACTTGATGCTTGAATAATAGGTGCAGAAAGAATAGTAGAATAAATATTATTCATTAATGATAAAGTTTCATTATTTGATGCTGAAATGATTTTTGGGATCAATTCTAATTTATGACTTTTATCACCCACATTTATTCTTTCAGGAGAATATCCAACTGAAAAATCTATATTGACTTTCATAGAAGAGCATTCTTCTAAAATAGGAATACAAATATCTTCTATAGCACCAGGGAACACTGTTGACTCAAAAATCACAATATCACCACGTTTTAGAATTTCACTTAGTGATTCACATACTTTCTTTATAGGGGTAAGATCTGGTTCATTATATTCATCAATACCAGTTTGAACACATACGATATATATATTACAATCTTTTATGTCTGAGTATAAAGATGTTAGCATCCCCCTTTGAAGTGCAAATATAATATTACGACGTTTTTCACATTCACGATTATCAATGCCTTCTTTTAATAGACTTATACGATTAGAATCATTATCTAAACCTTTGCAAGTAAAATGATTTGAGATTAAACAAAATAAGGGTAATCCAACATACCCTAAACCAATAACAGCTATTCTTATATCTTTCTCCATTCCAAGAAATAAAATTTATTTATAATTTTAATTACCACTCCCATGCTCTTTAATCTTGCCGTACAAGTTCGGACATTTTTACTTTCAAAATATTAGCTATTTCACTAAGAGTCTCCAATGAAGGCTGGGAAGAATTAGTACACCATTTGCTGACTGTAGATGGATCTTTTTTAAGCTCAGAAGCCAACCATTTTGCAGTCTTCTTTTGTTCCACTAAAACGACTTTCAGTCTATTTAAATCTTTTGTCTTCATAAAGGTTTTATAATTTGAACAAAATTACTACTATTTATTTTACTTCCATATGAAAATGTGATTAATTGAAAAAGTAATTTGTGTATTAGTACTATTTTTTGAAAGAAAGAACACATATAACCTACATAAAAAACATACCAGTATATCAGCACTACTGTTATACCCCAGTATGCAGGTTAGGGATAGGAGAATAAAGCCCACAGGAACGAGTACTTGGAGCGGATAACCCGACAGCTTACCGTAACACCCATAATAAAACAACAGGGAAAAAGATGAGATTTCGGGAAAGGAACCTTAGAGCAGGGAAAAACAGAGTTCAATAAAAGATAAAGGAAGGATGTATATTGCTGATACAGTGGAAAAAGATAAATTTGCAAGAAAAAAATAACAAGAAACATGGAAGAGCCATTCAAGGATTACGGAGAATTTGAGAACCTGGGAACGGAAAAGATTGTATGCGTCAATGTCAGCAGAACCTACCTGGGAGGAGAGAGGGAAAGTCTGTATGAATGTACCAGAAAATACTGGAGACTGAACGGAGAGAGAGCTGGTTCGGCAGATCTGGTGTTTGCGATATGCTGCGGATACATAGTGGGAGTATTCAAGCCCGTCAGGTGGTACCAGACAGAGTGTGAGCAGCTGAAGGGAAGATGGGAGTTTGATGGCAAGCAACTGGATGATTCGCCATACCTCAATCAGAGCATAAGGAAACTGTGGGGAAGGAGACAGAATCCAGTGATGTACATAAACCTGTAGACTGGAATGCACTTTTATGCACAACAGAAGCCGATAACACTGAATATAAAATAACAACTTTACTTCTGAATAATATTTCTATCGCAAATTTTCTATATATAGAATAAGAAAAATTTGTAGATATGAACAGAAGAATTATCTCAATCGAAGTGCAAGACGAAAGTGATAGGAAAACTACTATTATCACCAAGGGAGAAAGAAACAGTCAGATGATGTTTGAAGAAACTTTTTCTTATAAAGACGAGAAAAAGCATTCATTGCGACTTAATCTTTTAAAAGAACGATTATTTCACGGAACACCAGCTAAAAATAGTCAGTTATCCCTTCCATCAAAGATAAATCCCAATCCTGATTTGCCAGCCGCATTTATTCCTTTTTTCAGGAGAATTTTCTTTATGGCTATCGCCATGAAAATTCACCTGAAAAAGAATGCGGCGGCAAACGGATTAGTATTAATGGAAAGATTACAGGGATTAACTGCGACCGACGTGACGCATAGCCGTAAACCAAAGGAGGCTATCCTTATATTCCATATATGACCTCACAAATGCTGTGAAAATCCACCTTCCCAAATAACAAAACATAGTCTGCTTATCAAATCCCAAAATAAGACAGGGATTTCAGCTCCCTCCGATCTGCATAGCATAGTGGCTTCGCCATGACATCTGATGTCATATTATGAACTTTGATGATAGTCTCTTGTGTTCCACAACCTTCTATTCTATTTTTGCACCAACCACTTAAACTAATGATTATGGAGATAGTGAACATAGAGGCCAGCGCATTTATGGAAATGAACAACATATTGTTCAAGATAGAAAAACAACTGAAAGGACTGAACTCTTCTAAATCCGATTTGAGTGAATGGTTGGATAATCAGGATGTATGTATTCTTATGAATATATCAGACAGAAAACTATTGTCTCTAAGGCAGAAAGGGCTAATCACTTTCAGTCGCATAGACAGAAAAATATATTATAAAAAAGAAGATATTCTAAACTATATGAAGAGAGACCTTAAAACATATACAAATAATGGAAATGGGACAGATGATATTGAATAAGGATAGTAATGAGGTCAAGAGATTTATTGAAGCCATGGAAGGTATATCCAAAATGTTGGATGCAAATTCTTTAATCTACAGACCTATATTGAATGGAAACCGCTATATAACAGAACAAGAGTTATCAAAGGCTCTCAAAATAACAAAAAGAACACTCATTGAATATAGAATGAATGGAAAATTGCCCTATTACAAAATAGGAGGAAAGATTCTGTATAAGGAACAGGAAATTATAGATATATTGGAAAGAAACATAGTTTTGGCATTTGAGTAATATTCCTTAATACATTTATAATCAAAGGCTAAACTTTATACAAATATCTTGTAATCACTCTAAATAACTATATAAATATTTGGAGGAATAGAACCGAACACTTACCTTTGTAAAGTCAAAGGATGATTAACGAGAATCTATCGAAAATTGGTGAATTTGGCATATGGTTGATTCAGTGGTTCGGGGATTTTTCCAAAGATATTAAAGTGCTGCAAATTAGGACTTTGAATTAAAACATTCGATTCCTGGTGGCACCACCTTGAAGAAAAAAAGACAGTAAAATCCTGATTTCGGAAATCAGGATTTTTTATTTTCTCACAAAACACAAAATACGGCAATATAGACTGGATGACGAGGTATACGAGCTTTCAGCTCGATTATAACTTTCTCCACTTCTGACCTGCCTCCATATTTGATTAAGTCTTGGAGCAAAACTACTCCTTCCCGATATAAATCCCAATTTGATGCATATTAAAAAAACACCTTATACTTGAAGCATAAAGCTGGATGAATTCATCTTTGTAGAGTTCCCGAACATCTTCGGGAGCATCATCAAGAGTATAAGCAGAAAGATTCTTACGCAAAGATTCCATATACCTGCCCCACATCTTTTCCTGCGTATAGCTGGCAGGATTTAGTTTGAATACAGTTTCTCCGCCAAATGCAAGAAAACGGTTCTGAGATTGTTTATCATTCACACATTCTTTTTTTATAAACTCGTCAAATCACCTCTGAGCTTCTACTACAACAAGTCTATTTTAGACTGCGATATCTCAAACTTATATAATATGCATATAAATCTTAATCATCGACGAACTGCAAAAAGTTCAGCTTCAGTTTCCCAAGTATCATCCGGACACTTTACCATACGTTGCCAACGGAATGAGGTCGCTGTAATTTCCGAAAACACCCACTGTATATTCTTCTCATTAATTTCCGTCTGAACAATCCTGTTTCCTTCTCTTTTTCCTTCCAGTTGTGTAGCCCCTCCTAATTCCGTATATAAAATATCCCATGCTTCTGTATTAGGATTATACATACGTACCGTAGTCGCATAAGCTGCATCCGGTTGATAATCTTTAATCCGCGCCTTACGCGAAGGACAAATAAACACATCTTGAATTGCAGTCCCTTCCAGTACCCAAGCGAATATCCACTCTCCCTGAACATGTCTTTCGCCTGTTGTACCTTGGTTATCAACCCATTCAAAATCCCATTCACCGACAAACTGTCCATACAGGTTGTCTTTTTCCGGTATCAAATTGCTTTTCCCTTTTGACACTAATACGTTTATAAATTCTCCCATACTTTACCTTACTGACTCTAGATTAGACAAATATAAGATTTATAATTAATAATCACTAATATTAAAGCAATTATCTGTATGCAATATTCATGTCGAAAGCAAACAGATACATAGTACAAAAAACGGATTTCCCTACTCCCAAACAGATTTTTTATATTACACCTCAAGAACATTTCATTTACAAACTTATTGCAAAAAAAGTATTTGGTCATTAAATCTCAATTATTCAAAAAAGAAATACCGATAAAAAGTCTTTTTTCCCTATATTTGCTAGACTAAAAAAAGAAAAATGTCATTAACTCAATTAATATGAAAAAACTATCATTTATTACCGTATTTGTATTCCTGTCCATTCTTTTTGTACAGGCACAGCAAGCAAAGTATGTATTTTATTTCATCGGAGATGGAATGGGTGTTAACCAAGTTTTAGGAACAGAGATGTATCGTGGAGAGTTGGAAGGCAAAATTGGTGTGACTCCGTTATTATTCACCCAATTTCCTTATGCAACCATAGCCACTACTTTCTCGGCAACCAACGGAGTGACAGATTCAGCCGCTGCAGGAACAGCACTTGCTACGGGAAACAAAACAAAAAATGGCGCATTAGGTGTGAAAAAGGATCTGGAAACCAAAGTTAACAGTATTGCTTCTTGGGCAAAAAATAAAGGTTGCCGTGTAGGTATCAGTACCAGTGTCAGCGTAGACCATGCCACACCGGCTGCTTTTTACGCACACCAAGGACAAAGAAGCAGCTATTACAACGTGGGTCTGGATTTGATTGATGCCAACTTCGATTTCTATGCAGGATCAGACTTTTTAGATCCCACCAACAAAAAAGCCGCCGGTTCAAATTCAGAAAGTTTGTATACACTAGTGGACAAAGCCGGATATACCATAGCCCGTGGCTACAAAGACTATCAGAAAAAAGCAAAAAAATCGGATAAACTGATTCTCTTACAACCTGCGACAGCAACAGACAATAGTGCTATCCCCTATGCTATCGATCGAAAAAAAGGCGATATGACTTTAACTGAAATCACCCGTGCCGGAATCAATTTCCTATCTAAAGATCTATCAAAAGGGTTTTTCCTTATGGTTGAAGGAGGTAAAATAGACTGGGCTTGCCACAGCAACGACGCCGCTACTGCATTCCACGAAGTGATGGATATGGATAATGCCATAAAAGTTGCTTACGAATTCTACGAACAACATCCTGATGAAACCCTGATTGTAGTAACAGCCGACCACGAAACCGGAGGAATCGTTTTAGGAAAAGGTCCGTATACTTTGAACCTGCAAGCTTTAAAATCACAAAAAGTAAGTGAAAGCGGATATACTAAAATTGTAAACGAATTAAGAAAAAAATACAAGAATCAAGTACCTTGGGAAGTTATCAAGCAATCATTGAAGGATAATTTCGGATTTTGGGATAGTATTCAACTGAATGAAAAGCAAGAAGCATCCCTGAAGAAAGTATATGATGAATCATTTAGCGGTAAAGAGATAGATTTAACCAAAAGTGAATATCAACAAGACGAACCTTTGGCAGCTGAGGCCAAGAGAATTCTGGATGACATCGCTCTGGTAGGTTGGACCAGTGGTGGGCACTCTGGAGGTTATGTACCCGTATTCGCTATCGGAGCCGGCGCCCAACTATTCCAAGGTCGCATTGACAATACCGAAATTCCGGTAAAAATAGCAGAAGCTGCTGGTTATCCCAACAATTAATCGAAAGCAAGATAGTGCGACAAACGTTCCAAGTCTTTCTCAGTGAATTCCTCATACAAGGATAACTGGGAAAGACTTTTTAATTTTCCCTTTTTCCTCCTATATTCTATAATCACCTTTGCCTGATAAAAATTCATATAAGGATGAGAGCGAAGTTTGTCAAGCCCAGCCTTATTGGCATTTATCCGATGAATTGGTGTATTTCCGAGTTTAAACCACTTCAACATATCCTCATCTACATAGTTCACTTCCTTTAACTGAACCGTGTCATAAAAACCTCCCAAACGTTTCCGGTAAGCCACAATCATGCGTGCAATGCCACTGCCTATTCCCGGAATCTTTTTCAACTCGGTAGTGTCCGCTTCACTCAAATCGACTAAAGTTCCTTCCGGATATTTATAAGCTGCCAACGTATCTTTCTCCACCTTTTTGATAAAGTGCAATGTATCCTGTTTCCGCCGAAAAGCCTCTGAAATCTGGATATAGGGTTTTAAGATATTAAATTTCTCGGACGACAAGCCATAAACACGAGAGAAATCATCCGCTGTCCTGAATTTACCGCCGGCTCTCCGGTATTGCAAAATAGTATGTGCAATAAAAGGAGGCAATCCACATTGCAAAAATTCGATGGAATCAGCTGAATTTGGATCAAAGGCAGCCAATACCACCTCTATTCTCTTAGGCTTATCATAGGAATATTGCAGAGATTCCTTCTCCTCCATTTCATGTACTCCGGCCAGAAAGTTTTTTATTTCTTCTATTCCCTCTTGATCCTGTTCCAAAGACTCTTCCTTTACTGGAAAAAGAACCCATATACACATAAATATGAAAAGCAAAGTCAACAAAAAAAGTATAGCTCTGCGTTCGCTTTTCGAGAAATAGAAAAAGTCTTTCCACATTACAATTCTAAATTAGCCCTAATTCATTGATAAAAATCAAAATGATAGCCACAGGTGCCACGTATCTCAACAAAAAGATATACAGATTGAAAAGACCTGCTTTCAGCTTTCCTCCATTGGTCAATTCCTCATAAGAAACGGAACGTTTCAAATACCATCCTACAAAAATACATACCAGCAAACCACCCAAAGGAAGCATTATTTTTGCAGTGACAAAATCAAGCAAGTCAAAGAATCCCTTATCAAACAGCGTATATTTCTGCATAACCCCCAATGACAAGGAAGAAATGACCCCAATTATAATACACCCGAAGGTGACCAATCTAGCAGCACGGCCACGAGTTAAATTGAATTCCTCGTGCAGAAAAGCCGTCACCACTTCATGTAAAGAAATAGTAGAAGTCAATGCAGCCAAAGCCAGCAAGACATAGAACATCACCGAGAAAATATAAGCTAATATCGGCACACCGCTAAAAGCTTGTTGAAAAACATTAGGCAATGTAATAAAAATTAATGATGGTCCCGCATCCGGCTGGATACCTACAGAAAAGGCTGCCGGAAAAATAATCAATCCGGCTAAGACAGCCACAAAAGTATCAATCACACCGACACTCAGAGCCGTATTTCCCAGTTTGGTTTCTTTCCCAAAATAAGAAGCATAGGTTGAAAGACATCCCATTCCCAAACTCAAGGAAAAGAACGCCTGCCCCATAGCCCCTAAGAAAACATCTCCGTTCACTTTACTGAAATCAGGCTTCAGCAGAAACTCCAAACCTTTTTCCGCATTGGGAAGCGACAATGAGCACCCCACCAAAACTACTATCAGTACAAACAAAACAGGCATCAGCACCTTCGAAGATTTTTCTATTCCATCTTTCACTCCCTTTACTATAACAAAATGGGTAACCAATAAAAAGATGACCAGCCAAATAAGTGGACGAACAGGATCCTTCGAAAAACTCTGGAAAGCAACCACAAAATCTTCCGGCTTCTTATCTGCAAAACCATTAACTCCCGCTTCCAATATATACTCCAAAGTCCATCCTGCCACTACCGAATAATATCCTAGAATAAGAAAACCGGCCAAAACTCCCAAATATCCCAACCACTTCCAATGAGTTCCGGGAGCCAAAACCTTATAAGCACGTCCCGTACTTGCTTTTGAATGACGACCTACTGTGAATTCGGCAATCATAATAGGCATTCCCAACATAAGAACACACGCCAAGTATACCAAAATAAATGCCGCACCTCCATGATTTCCCGTCTCATAGGGAAACCTCCATATATTACCAAGTCCTACAGCCGAACCTGCCGCCGCCAGAACAGCCCCAATCTTACTTCCGAAATTTACTCTTTCGCTTTTTTGCATAAAAAACTATCAAATTATTATAAATCAACACTAATTAGCCTGCAAAAGTATAAAATTAATCGTACTTTTGCGATGAATCACAAAAAAATTAAAGTATGCTATATTATTTTAGAAAATATCCGGTATCCTTGATCATTGTAGCTATCATCTTTTATCTTTCCTTTTTCACTCCTCCCAAAACAGATATGGAAGAAATCCCCTACATAGACAAAGTAGTGCATATATGCATGTATGGGGGACTCTGTCTCATTTTATGGATAGAATATCTGAGGAATCATAAGACTGTCAATTGGAATCATGTAATATGGGGAGGCATCATAGCTCCTGTAGCTATGAGCGGGTGTATCGAACTGATGCAAGCTTATTGCACAGATACCCGCAGCGGTGACTGGCTGGATTTTCTGGCAAACAGCATTGGAGTTGGACTAGCTGCCTTAATAGGATATTACTTACTTCGCCCCCTTATATGGCGTAAATCCTAAAAAGAAACGCCGACGATTCTTCGCGAACAGTCGGCGTGATGATAAAAGTCAAAGTTATATAATAAAGATAGAGAGTCAACTTAACGGAAATCTTTCAGATCATTCTGCAACCTCTGACGAGTGAAAAAGATACGGCTTTTCACTGTTCCCAACGGAAGTCCCAGTTTCTCGGCAATTTCCCTATATTTAAATCCTGATACATACATAGCAAACGGCACGCGGTAATCTTTAGGCAACGCATTCACGATACGATGTATCTCTTTCAAATCATAAGCACCTTCTGTAGAATCGAATCCTGATTCCTGTGGAAGATTCAAATGAAACAAGTTATCCGTCTGATCGACGAAAGTCTGATCACGCACTGTTTTACGATAATTATTTATAAATATATTACGCATGATGGTGTACATCCATCCTTTAAAATTCGTATCTGGAGTAAACTTCTCTTCGTTGTCCAAAGCTTTAAGTGAAGTTTCCTGCAACAAATCATTAGCCTCTTCTCTGTCAGCTGTCAATTTAAATGCAAAGCGAAATAATTCGGTTTGTATACTTAGTAAATGCTGTGTAAAGTCGACTGTCTTCATATTAATCTATTTTTAAGTTGTTATTTTCTGTTTTTGTTTTCTGTTGCAATATTAACGACTTCTTATAAAAGTCATGACAGAAAAACTAACAACAAAGGGGGTATAAACTATCAAATAACAGTTTTTACCCCCTAAATTAACAGTTAACAGGTGGTTTCGTTTTAACTTTTAATTAGCCGGTATCCCTCCACCGGTCCCAGCATTACCTCCTCCACTTTTCAAATCATCATTATTAATGCTTCGCGCTGCTTTTTTTACCTGAGCCTTCAACTCCCCAAAGCGCCAACTAATATTAAATCCATAATAACGCATCGGAATTCTGGTAGAAGTAGAAGAGCAGAAAGTAGAAGTATTGATATTATTCTTAAAAGTAATATATTTATTAAATAAATTGGACGAGTTAAGAGAAATAGTCAGCCTCTTTTCCTTCAAGAAAGAACGACTGAACCCTATCGCATAATAATAGAAAGAGGAACTTTTACCTTGCAAAGAGATATGCGGAGTACCACCCCCTCCATTCAGACTCAGACGCAGGTCCCAAGGCAGAGTCTGCTGAAAGCTTCCGAAGAGATTTCCTTCCCAGCCATGATTCTTTAAATCAAGCCCTGAACTTCTATAATCCACATAAGCTCCCCGTCCATTGATATTAAAGCGGGTTTTAGGAGACATATTCCAGTTCAGGAACAAAGACAAATTAATATTCTTACTTTTTCCTATATTATCATAGGTAGAATTCATCACACCATCTTTTATAAAAGAGTATTGCTCTATACCATTATTGACAAAAGAATAATTAGCACTGACATTTACATTAAATTTCTGCGAGAAACTACCGAAAGTAACACTAAGCGAATGGGCCTTTTCACTTTCCAAATCAGGATTACCGTAACTGATCGCAGTGGGGTTGCTGGTGTCAGTAAACGGATTCAAAAACCAAATACCCGGCCGACTGATACGCATATTATAAGATGCCCTCAAACTTTGAGTAGGAGCCAATTGGTAAGAGAACATCAAGGATGGAACCAAATCATCAAACTGAGCATCAAACTTCTCATCCTTATTTTTATAATCCGCATCCATAAATGTATGCTCATAGCGAATTCCCGCCTTTCCACCGAGTTTTTTGTACTTCATCTGATAGCCCAAATAAGCAGCCAGAATATCCTGCTTATGATCATATTGCGTGCTCATATCCTGATCATACTTATATTCTCCGGTTTTATCGGCCAGATAATATTTACCATCACTTTTACTTCTACGAAAAATATACTTTATACCAGTTTCAATGCTGTGTATCGAATTTATCGGATTGGTATAGTCCAATTGAGCCGTATGCTCTTGTGTGCTGGCATCATTTTTAAAATATTGGTTTTGCAAAAGATAAGGAACATTCAACGTATCCTCATAATCCGTATTCGCCTCACTGTTATTGGGTGAATGGCTAAAACGATAAGAAAAAGTAAGAAGTTCCCCTTTCTTTTTGAACGAATGCTGATAATCCATATTGCCCCCCACTTCGCCAAAGCCCGATTCATTATTTCCTAAAGAACCGTAACCGTAAACCGGATTACCGGCATAATTAGTCATATGTGTATTTCCAATCCTCTTATTCGTAAAATTGCCAGTCATCAGATTCATAGAAAAACTGATCAGATTCAAAGTGTCAATCTCATAACTTCCTTCCAGACTGCCAAATTGAAAATTGCCATAGCTCTTGCTTCTTCGATGCGACTCCAAAAATTTATTTTCCTGAGATGTGAAATCCTCACGATATGAATCTTCAAATCCCTTTTGAGATCCCTGGTAGTTATAAGAATAATTACCGGTAACAGTGAACTTGCCCGACTGAACCGTACCATAACCGCCACCATACACACGCGTATTGCTTGCACCACCATTCAATGTCACCGTATATCCTTCCATTCCAGCTCCTATAGTGATAATATTCAAGATGCCCGCCACCCCTTCCGCGTCATATTTAGCCCCAGGCTCGGTGATAACCTCTATAGATTTAATGGAATTGGCCGGCATACTCCGCAATACCTCGGTAGGATTATTGCTCATCATGTTATTCGGCTTGCCATTAACATGCACTTTAAACTTACTGCTACCGTTTACTTGAATTTTATCCTCTCCATCTACAGTCACCAGCGGAACTTTACGGAGCATTTCAAGAGTCGTATTGGTTTTAGAATCCGGATCATCCTCTATACTATACGTCACTTTGTCTATTTCTGCCTTTACCAAAGGTTTCTGCGCTACCACCTCCACTCCTTTCAACATTTCAGTCGCTTCTGCTATCAAAATCTTACCCAAATCAACATTCTTACGATTGGTCGATATCGAGAATTCCTTCTGTACAGGAGACTTTCCTACAGAAGTAAAATGAATGAGATAAGTCCCCGGCACGGCAAGCCGTTCGTCAAACCTGCCGTCCGCTCCTGTCACAGCCAATTTCACCGGCTTTGCAGGATTATTCTTCAATGAAATACGGATTGTAGAATACGGTTCCCCTTCATTAGACAAAGAATCTAATAAGATTCCCTTGACTGAGAACTGGCCTTGGACAACCTTTTGCGCCTTCGCCGTAAATGACAAACTTGCTACAAGCAAGATAATGCCCCATAAAATGTTGTGTTTCATATATCAATAATGAGTTTGTGTTTGTTACAAAGGTAGGTAAACGATAGCAAGTAGTTTATTTTCAGACGTTAAAGAAGCCTATATATTATCTACCAGCGAGTATAAGGATTCTTCATCAAAAAAGAATTATAATAACGAATATCTCCCGTTACCTCTTTTTCGATGAAATGGGGCTTTTTGAACAATTCGTCCTCGCTATTCAATTCCACTTCCGCTACAGTCAAGCCCTCATTCTCACCATAAAACTCATCCACTTCAAAGATATGCTCTCCACTTTTCACCAAATACCGGATTTTATCAATCACCCCAGGCTCACACAGTTTCATCAACTCTTCGGCCTCTTGCAAACTGATCTCCTTCTCCCACTCATAACGACTTGTACCGGAGTCATTGGAAGCCCCTTTGATAGTAAGATACCCTTTATTATCCCGAATACGCACCCGGACAGTTCTTCCACGAGCACTACAGATATAACCTTGCACAATATGACTATGCGCATAAGCCTCTAGTTTATAACTGTCATCCTTTACTAAAAATTTTCGTTCTATTTCTTGTCCCATAGCGTTTTAATATATAAAAAAGCCCCGCAAAGAATAACCTCAGCAGGACTTCACTATTTCTTCTTCTTCTGTTTTTATCCATACATGGCATAGCCTACCATAATAACAAGGGCTAATACGATTAATCCGATGAACAGACCTTTTACAATCCTATTTGCTTTCTCTTCTTCCCGCTTACTATAAGCAGCTTTCTTATTCTTTCCCATAAGTATTTCATTTTTAAGATTAAACCATCTCCTTTGAATATCCCAAAAGTACAAAGTTTCTAGAAGAAAACAAATAAATTACGAAGAAATTACTAATTCTCCGAACCGGAAAACTCCATCAAGTATGCCTTGATAAAGCCATCAATCTTTCCATCCATCACTCCGTTCACATCCGAAGTTTGAAAATTAGTACGATGATCCTTCACACGACGGTCATCAAAGACATAACTGCGTATTTGTGATCCCCATTCAATCTTCTTCTTGCCTGCCTCCACCTTGGCCTGTTCTTCCATGCGGTGCTGCAATTCCTTATCATATAAAATTGAGCGCAACTGGCGCATCGCATTTTCCTTATTCTTCGGCTGGTCACGGGTTTCAGTATTCTCAATCAAGATTTCCTCTTCCTCACCGGTATATGGATCTTTATATTGATAACGCAGACGTACTCCTGACTCCACCTTGTTCACATTCTGTCCGCCAGCCCCCCCCGAACGGAAAGTATCCCAAGACATACGGGCAGGTTCAATTGTCACTTCAATACTATCATCCACCAACGGCGTTACAAACACAGAAGCAAAAGAAGTCATCCGTTTCCCCTGAGCATTATAAGGAGACACGCGCACCAAGCGGTGAACTCCATTCTCACCTTTCAGATAACCATACGAAAAACTGCCCTCAATATTCATTGTCACCGTCTTGATTCCGGCCTCATCCCCATCCTGAAGATTAGCCACGCTCACTTTATAGCCATTGGTCTCCGCCCAACGCATATACATACGCATCAGCATGGAAGCCCAATCCTGACTTTCAGTACCACCAGCACCACAATTAATTTTCAATACACAATCCATTTGGTCAGCCTCCTGGCGAAGCATATTCTTCAGTTCCAATGCCTCCACCGCAGTGACAGCCTTTTGATATGCTGCATCCACTTCTTCTTCGGTAACCAAATCGTCTTTACAAAAGTCAAAAGCCAATTCCAGTTCATCTGCCATCGTCTTTACCTCACGGTAACCGTCGATCCATTTTTGCAGATCTTTGACCTTCCTCATTTGTGCTTCTGCTTTCTTGGCATCATCCCAAAAACCGGGCGCCTGCGTACGCAGTTGTTCTTCTTCCACCTGAACCAGTTTATTTTCTATGTCCAGATATCTTTCAAGTGCCGCAGTACGTTCTTTTACGTCTTTCAGTTGCTCTATTGTTATCATCTTGAGAATTTTTGCATTTCAGGATGCAAAGATAGTGGAAATCTATTCATTTTCCCATTATTCTTCATACATCTTTTCTATTTCGGCAGCATAGTTCTTGTTCAGCACATTACGTTTTATTTTCAACGTATTGGTCAGCTCACCACGCTCCATACTGAAAGGATGGGGCAACAAAGTAAACCTCTTGATCTGTTCATAATGTGCAAACTGCTGCTGCAGTGTATCAATTCGCTCTTTAAACAAATCGATAATTTCCGGTTTCTGCAACAGTTCCTCCATACTTTCATAGCGAATACCTTTTTTTGCGGCATACTCTTTCACCAGTTTATATTCAGGAATAATCAAAGCAGAAACAAATTTACGTTCATCGGCAATAATAGAAATCTGATCGATATAACGGTCTACCACCAATTTGGCTTCAATGGCTTGAGGAGCGATATACTTTCCGTTTGAAGTTTTAAACAAGTCCTTGATACGCTCTGTAAGGAACAAATGCTCATCTTTTATATAACCCGCATCACCGGTATGGAACCATCCGTCTTCAGTAAACGCCGCCTTCGTAGCAGCTTCCTTTTTATAATAGCCATGAGTGATTCCTTCACCACGTAACATTATTTCGTTATTCTCCCCTATTCTGACCTGCACATGGGGCATGATACGCCCCACCGAACCAACCACATGGTCATTATCATTCTCACAAGCAACCGTTGCAGTAGATTCCGTCAATCCATAACCGGCTACCATATTAATTCCCACCGACAAAACAAACTCCTGTACAGCCGGTGGAATAGCCGCACCGGCAGTAGGGAAGAAACGCCCGTTTTCAATGCCAATAGTATTTTTCAACAAGCTATAGATCGTTTTCTCATAAAATTTATATTTCATGTGCAATACAGGCGGAGGAGTCAGCCCTTTGTACACATAATCCAAATTATGTTCACGTCCCACTTTAATAGCATCCAGCATCAACTTCTTTTTCAATCCGGTTGTCTCATTGATTTTTTCTTGCACGCCGGCATACACTTTCTCCCAAAAACGGGGAACACTACACATAGCCGTAGGACGGATTTCCTTTATTGTTTTCTGGATATCAGCAGGACGCAAGTTGATAGACAAAGTACACCCCATCGAAAGGCACCAGCAAGTCCATGCACGCTCAAACACATGAGTAAAAGGAAGGAAATTCATAATCACATCCTGATCACCCAATTGAGGGAAACGTTCATCATGTGCCGGAATGGCCGCCTCATAGCAAGAATGATGCAACATCACCCCCTTGCTGTCTCCGGTTGTTCCACTGGTATAAAGAATATTGGCAAGATCACCATTACCCGACTCTGAAGTACGCTTGTCTACCTCAGCTTGATGCGGATGCGCCTCACCCAATTTCAGAAAGTCATCAAAATAAATGGAAGTCTGGTCCCGCTCATCACGCTTTACCTCCCTGTCGAAAATTATAATCTGTTTCAGTTGGCTTCCCAGTAGCATAACCCGGAACGCCACATCATATTGCAACTGTTCACCTACAAAAATATAACGTATTTCGGCATCACCTACCATATAATGTACCTGCGCCTCGGAACTGGTAGCATAAAATGGTACAGTAACAGCCCGTATCCCAAAAGCTCCAAAGTCCACATACAGGCATTCCGGTTTATTTTGAGAAAAAACTGCTATATTTTCCTGTATGCCTATACCTAATTCTATCAATGCATTCGAAACTGTTTTTACAGTTGCGGCAAACTGGTTCCAAGAAACCGGAATCCATGTTTCTGTTTTATAATCGCGGTAACGCAACGCTACACGATCACCATATTTCCCTGCCTGACGTTGTATCAGGACAGATAAGAAAGAACTACTCATTCCAAAGATTTATTTTTAATTCATCGGCAAAGTTATCGTTTAATTTGGAATTATCCTCTATAAACAGGCATTAATTTTCCCAACCAGTCAAAGAGTTAGAAGAAATCAGCCGAAAGATTTAGTTGCATATCTAACTTAATTACCTACTTTTTTCATCACCGTTTACCACGCAAAAATAGTATCTTTGCAACACATTAAATTATTAAAATCAAGATGATTGATATAGAATATTACACTTCCGAAGCAACCACATTGCTGAATTCGTTAATCGGTATCCCCTCATTGAGCCGGGAAGAAGAAGCTGCCGCTGACTTTCTGCAGAACTATATTGAAGAAACAGGTATCATGACCGGTCGTTCGGGCAACAACATTTGGTGTATCAGTCCGATGTTCGACCTCAACAAACCGACTATTTTACTAAATTCCCACATCGATACCGTAAAACCGGTAAACGGATGGCGGAAACATCCTTTCACTCCGAAAGCCGAAAACGGAAAGATTTACGGTTTGGGAAGTAATGATGCCGGCGCCAGTGTAGTATCCTTATTTCAGGCGTACCGCCATCTCTCTACAACCGAGCAGGCATACAATCTGATCTTTCTTGCCTCATGTGAAGAAGAAGTTTCCGGAAAAAACGGAATAGAAAGCGTATTGCCCCAACTACCTCCCATCACCTTAGGCATAGTGGGTGAACCGACAGAAATGCAGCCTGCTATTGCCGAAAAGGGATTGATGGTGCTGGATGTTACCGCATACGGCAAAGCCGGACATGCCGCACGCAATGAAGGAGTGAATGCTATCTACAAGGTACTGGAAGACATTCAGTGGTTCCGTGATTATAAATTCCCAAAGGAATCTTCCCTGCTGGGGCCTGTCAAAATGAGCGTGACACAAATAAATGCCGGCACGCAGCATAATGTCATCCCCGATACTTGTACTTTCGTTGTGGATATCCGCAGTAATGAATGTTACTCTAACGAAGAACTATTCAAAGAAATAAGTGCCCATCTAAAAAGCGAGGCGAAAGCTCGTTCTTTCCGCTTGAACTCATCTCATATCAGTGCCGAGCATCCCTTTGTGAAACGCGCGGTAAAACTAGGACGTGTACCTTTCGGTTCTCCTACTTTGTCCGATCAGGCGTTGATGAAGTTCCCGTCTGTCAAAATCGGTCCGGGAAAGTCCTCCCGTTCACACACGGCTGATGAATATATCATGGTTTCGGAAATTGAGGAAGCGATAAGGCTTTATATCGAGATGCTGGACGGACTGGTGCTGTAAACGACTTACAAAGACGCTATTTCCCCTATAGACAGACCGGTAACCTGTGCAATTACATCAAATGCAATACCGGCCTGTTTCATTTTTTTGCATTCTTGAAGCATTCTTCCTTACGACCTTGCCCAAGACCTTTTTCAAGGCCCTCTTTAAGACCTTCCTCACGCCCTTTTTTCAACTGGGTGGACATCACGCTGTACCAGTCGCGGAAATTCTTCAAACTTTCCCAATACTCGCCTAATTCCTTAGGATTGAACTTAGCTATCTCGGCAGCCTCGAAAAGTTCCTTGTTCATTGCCGTGCCGAAAAGCAGCTTGAAGCCGAAATCGGTATAAGGGTTGATGTATTTATCCTATATGCCTTCTGTTCCCATATCTATCCGAGGTTTAATAAGTTATGATACAGGATAAAAGTAATCAATATACTGCAATTCCCCGTCTTAAAAGAAAGATTTAACTATTTATCATTCATAGTAGCAACATATCCTCATCATAACAATAATTTATATCTTTCATTCCCCTTTTCTAGATAAGGTTTAATAATTCCTCATTATTCCATCTTTCAGCATATTCACTGCTTAAGTCTGCCGTGATACACTCGTGCTTATTTTCCCCTTTTTGTAAACCGATAACTCTAATGTCAGGAATAGTTTTAGCATACTTTCTTATTGCGAGTTCCAATAAAATTCCTAAGCTTATCGATTTCATATTAGGCGGATAAAACGGTTCCGCACTTTGAGCATCATTTAAACAGGAAAAAATAACATCTATTGCCTGTTCCCACGTAATAAAAAACCGGGTAGCTTCAGGATCTGTCAATATAAGCTCCTTCCTATTTTCTAATGCATACTTCCATTTTACCAAAACAGATCCTGTAGAATGTAATACATTTCCATAACGAACGATCCTATAAGCGCAATTCGATCCGTTTATTTGTTCAAAATCCTCAAAAAGATTCTCCATAAGCAATTTAGTAGCCCCATACGTTCCTGAAACTTGAACAGCTTTATCAGTGCTTGTTGCCAGAATAAATTTTATGTTCTGCTCCTCAACAGTTATTTTAAGAAGATTCAACGTACCAAGAATATTAGTCTGAACAGCTTTCAGAGGATGTTCTTTTGCCAAAATGACATCTTTAAACGCAGCCAAATGAAATATCCCATCACAACCATTCAATGCCTTTTTCAATAAAAGATAATCTTCAATGGGGCATGGAAAGATTTGAACGCCTTTAAATTTCTCCCTCAGAGCAATCAGTTTTCCTTCATTCCTGGCTATCGCATGAATAGTATGTCCTTGGGTAATCAACCGTTCTATCAATTTCTCAGCCAAATAACCGGTAGCCCCCGTTACTGCAATGGTTCCCATACTCAAGCTATTTTTTATCATTCATCAACACATCCCTCGCAACATAAGGCTGTGGAGAAAACTCAACAGTCAACACATTCGACTCTCCTAAAGCTGTTAATGTATGGACGCACCCCGGTAAAGTCCTTACCAAATCCCCCTTTTCCCAAATCTCTTCTATTACAGCCTCACTATCATCATATTTCTGAAAAGTAGCCTGCATACGCCCCTGTAAAATAAGCATATATTCCACCTTTCTAAAATGATAATGATTACCTCTGAGAACCTTTGGGACGAATTGCAAGAATCCTATATATTTAGCGGCTTCCACCGCTGGAATTGAAGCACTCAAAGTAGTATCCTCGCCAATTACAAAACCAGTTCCCGCCTCCAGCAAGCTATAATTTTTCACATTCCCTACGGATTCCACTTTTATCAAATCCCTGACAGTTATTTCATCAAACATTTTTTTCGATTGCTCACGCACGTCAATTTTACATAATCCGGCACGATATTTTAATAAAAACAATTTATGATGAGGAGCAAGATTCTCCAATCTCAAACACTCATCCATATCCAGCAAGACAAAAGATTCACCTTCCAAAATACGGATATCCGCTGCATCGTCCATCAAATAAGTATGATGAATATATTCCCATCTATCATAGTCTGCTCTATACTCAGACCCCAGATAGGTTATAGAACTAAAATGTACCTTTGAGGATTTCTTGTGTTCAAATTCTTCCTTCAGTTCTCTGATAATACCGTCTAGAGGGGTTTCCTCCTCCTCAAGGTAGCCAGAAACAAGAGAATAACATCCGGAGTACTCTATATCCGGATTCTCATCTCTTTTTTGCAACAATACTCTATTATCTGTTGTAGTAATAATCGCAGTAGTCGAATCCATCATCTTTTTCATCTTCATTATTTTTTAAATTTTCATTCTGTTGTATTTTCACCACACCCACGTGATGAATAATATTTTCCTTATTCAGCATATCAGTATAAATAGCATGGTTTAACACTATAATAAGCAACCAAATAAGAGACAATATGGCAAAAAAAGGTTGAGTGTATGATTTCAGCCATAACTCCCAAGATTTTTTCTCTCTTTTCAAATTAGAAGGAATCTTTGTAAAAAGTTTCACATACTCATCCGGAAAAGTCTTTTCCGCTTCACATAACATATTCTTCCAGTGCTCATGATAACTCCATAATCTCTGCATTACGTAAATAGACCATATTGAGAATGACAATCCTCCAAATGCAATAATAAATGTCAGGTATTCAGAAGTCTGGCATACAGAGTTAAACAAGACGGTTTCCAATCCGAATAAAGAAACATTTATTCCGAACATAATATTAAAACGGCTCCAGATACCAGCTCCTTCATATTGTAATTGGCCAAGAAGGTGAGTATAATGTTCCATTAATTTAGTGTTCTGCAAGGAATCCCTATCATTTACCGCCTTCTGATGATCCACATCCGCATAAAAGTTTATACCGCATCGAACTAATTTCGTCATTATATCAAGAATCTATTTTTATAATAAAAAAGGAGAGGATATTCCTCTGTTATCAGATTCATATCCCCTCCTCGCTTGAGGTTATCAAGAAGAAAGCATATCAAATTTAAACTATACTTCCTATCTTAGCCCGAATGTTTACTGTACTTTTCTTGTTACAGTTACCTTGAATGTCTTGGTTACAACACCCCAGTCATGAGTATAAGTGATGATGAATTGAACATCATGCTCATAAACAGTACCTGTAGGTTCGCCATTCCAAGTAAGGATACCGTTAGCATAGCTGTATTCAGCCTTGTCTGCTTCAGAGATATCAACTTTAACACCTGTAGATTCAGAGTCCTTCTGATACAATGTAGCTGCAATAGGTTCTGCTTTAGCAAGATCATTGGCTCCATCATATACAACCAACTTATTACCAACGGCATCTTTCAAAGTCAAATCTGTCCATTTCTTCTTGTCAGCAGCAACTTTCAAGCCATTAATCAAATCAAAGAGATTAATTTGTTCACCAGTTGCTAATGCAGGATTGTTATACTTCAAGTCAACAACATCAGAGAATGCCAAGATCGGTGTTTGCACAGTCCATTCTTCTGTATCGAAGAGTACACGTTTAGAATCAGTATCACCTGCTGTAATATCGTAAATATCAACTTTCAGTTTGCCAACCTTAGCCAAATCTACACGTGGAGTAAATACAATCTGGTTAGTAGTAGCCCACTTGATATCACCACTCTTCATCATTTCCTGAACATAAGCGTTCTGGTTCTTTGAAGCCATATCAAATTTCACTATAGCATCTTCAGGAACAACATCATACATTTCGTCAAATACCTGAGATTGCATAATGAAGTCTGTGTAATTTGCTCCACTCTTAACCCATTCACCCATGATAATGCGGTTCTTATACTGATCCTTAATCGGACAATCGAATGTATAAGTTACAGAGAAGTCGTTAACGGCAACCTTAAACAGTTTGTTTACATACTTGTTGTAAACACCATAAGGAGTCTTGATGCCATCGGTCATCATCATATCATAGTCACTGTTCCAATCATAAGACCAAGATGAGCCCATCAACAAAGTAGTCTTCTTTATTTGTTCCTGATTAGCGCCCGGTGTCAAGATTAAGAATAAAGAGTCTTTGTCTGCATTGTTTCCACCATTCTTATAGTACAGAACAGCTTCATTAGTGATATTCAAATTCTGTTCAATATAGTTAGCCACATTGGTAACGTTCTCTTCCAAATTGGCATTAGCTAATCCGTTTCTTATAGTCCAGAAATTATTGTAACTTGTTTGAGACATATCGGCATAACCAGTCAACTTATTAGCTGTATCATATACAGGTTTATACAACTGAACAAAAGTAGAATATACACTATTATTGTTTGAAACAACATCACGTCCTTCAATAGCATTTTCAAAGTCACGAACATCCAAAGTGATAACTTGAGATTTTGCACTATTGTAAGTAAATGTGAAGTTGTCTGTAGCGTTCAACGGTTTCAAAGCAACAGTTGAGAAGTTAGGATTAACAGCAGGACGAACTGCTTTGATAAATACTACATTCTTTATCTCATAATCTTTAATTCCTTCTTCTTGAGCCTTAACAGTAGTAGTTACTTCAATAGCTGCATATTCATCAATAGCAGAAGCTTGGTTAGTTGATTTCACAGACAAGACATTATCTTTCAGTTCAAAGATACCTTGACGAGTCTTGATAGTTTGACCATCGATAAATGTATATTCTTCATTCTGATCCAACAATCTGAAAGCCTTTTCATAAACAATTCCAGTTTCTTTCAACCAAACACCAGCATCAATATCGGGAGTCGTTACATCAACATAAGCGTCAATAGAATCATTAACATTGTAAGTGCCTTGATAGTTGAATTTACCAAAATCAAGAGAGGAATAACCATAATCCCTTTCATTGATAATACTAGGATAATTATTACCTGTTACTGTAGTAGAAGTAAATGCATTCTTAATGTCGGTAGTCTTGGCACTTGCTCTGCTTACAACGAAATAATCTGATGCAGAAGTATACTGTCCGTACATAGTTACATCCAAAGAAGTTGCAACTACTGTTCCTTCACTTATTCCTTCATTAGGTATCATAGCAAGTTTCAATACTCCGTTTGCTAAAGTAGCCGAACCATCCATATATACCAAAGCCGGTTCTACACTACGACTCAATTTGTATGTATCAACGAACGAGAATTTAGCATTGTCCAATGAGAAATCACCCGGATAAACCTTGAAAGAAGCATAAGCAGGAACAGCTGCAAACAATTCATTATCTGTATTATACACATTATAAGCATAACAAACATCGTTGTCATCATTAACAGCCTGTTTTCTGTAAACTACAGTCTGCAACCCTTTGAAAGCAGAACCTTCCTGCAATAAAGTATAGTTCTGTCCGTCGATAGTCACAATTACAGTCTTGCTTTCAGCATCTACAGCAATGTTAGGAAATTCATTGTTCTGCTTCAAATCTGTAACTTTGTCACCGATCTTGATGTACTCCACACCATCCACTGTCACCCAAGACACGTTTGAACCAGCGGCTTCACCATCCTGACCTCTGGCCGGAACTTTGTTACCTTCGGTATCTTTCACATCCACCCAAGTAGCACCTTTGTCTGTGCTAACCTGCCAGTAATTGCCTTCCACACGGAATTCAGGGATAACAGTAGTACCATCTGCTCCATTAGTACCATTCTTGATAGTAATTTTGGAACCGTCAGTGAAAACCAGTTCATATCCACCGGTAACCTCATTACATGACTGAACGAATTTACCTGCCTTAATTGCCGAGTCAAGACTTGCAATGGTTTCCTTGACTTCGCTCAATTCCTTGTCGATGCGGTCAATGTCATCATCATAGTCCTTACAAGACACAAATGTTCCTGTTGACGAAACCATTAAGGCTCCGAACAGGATTGCACTTAAAAACTTTTTGTTCATAATAGAAAAACTTTAAATTTATAAATTTAAAAACTAAAATTGGTTATACATATTAACTTCATTATTAATAGCTTAGCTAGTTTATCACCTGTAAATACCGTTTCCTCCTTTCCCTGGACTGATAAGATAAAGGTGATATGCCCACAATACGACTGAAAGCCGAGTAGAAAGCACTTTTAGAGGCGAAACCACAACTACAGGGCAAGTCATTCAATGTGCAACGACCGGAATCAAGAAGTTCCTTGGCGTATTCCACGCGATAGCTGTTCACAAGTTCCTTCAAGTTGCAACCAAAATACTTATTCACTACATTACTCAGGTAGGTCTGGTTCGTTTCAAGCAGTTCACTCAGTTTTTTCAGAGAAAGCGAGGTGTCAAGGAATACCTGACGTATCTCAAGCTGGTACAATATACCTTTATATATATTGCAATCCACCTTGCGAATGTCTGTTCCCTTTCCGGCAAACTCCTCTTTCCATTGCCGCTCGGCGGCCTTGAAAAGCAAAGTTTTCTGCCGCTCGGAAGTAGCGGTCGTGCGTTTACGTCTCAGAAATAGATATTCCATCTGCTTTATGTTGTTTTCATTTAGTTATACCGCTTCAAAGACCAGGTATATTCTATATATAAAAAGGTCTTAAAAACGACATTTTTTGTAGATCTCTTGATAAGAGATCTACAAAAAGCATTAACACACATTATATCAACATATTACAGAGCTGTTGAAACGGAATAAAGAAGAATATAAATAAGTGAGAGAACTATTTTTTTATATAAATTCCTATTTTTTTTGCCAAAAATGTATTAGTTCTCAAAACTTTGCTTATTTTTGCACAGAAAATATATATCTCTTATCAAGAGATATATAAATCGGGTCATGTAAAAGCGAAGCATAACAAACTGAAAGACAGAATATTGCTACTTATAAAGAGTTTATGTTAGCTTTAAAAGGAGAAAAGTTCATCATTTTAACTTTTTTTGTTTCATCAAAGAGAAATCCATCAACCAGTTTTTTTAAAGTTCTACTATAAAAGTCCAGAAGCATTTGGAATTATTATGGAAATGACAATAGATCGAACCCTGTTGCATAAACCTTTTCTATCTCCTGATTAAACCTTTTTATACGGATGTATTCTATCTCCATAGCCTTTGGAGCTATCTCCATAAGCTTTGGAGTTATCTCCCAAGGCTATGGAGTTAACTCCAAAGGCTTACGGAGATAGAACAAACAGGAAAAAAACCTTTAACCATACGGCGGGAAAGGTTTAGAAATATAGACAAGAGCTTTTAAGGATGAATCTGATTACAAAGCTACGCATTCCTTAAGCAGGGAGGAAAAGTCCCCAGACTGCCTTCTTATAAAAAAGCGAAACAACATATTGGCAGGAAGATATACATCTGACTACATGTATGTTATATAGCAACAAGTCGAAATGCTAAAGTGAGGGCATATATCCAATCCCAATCTTTACTTTTGCCTGTCATACAAACCATCCATAAAATTACGAACGCTCGTACAGGGGGGTATCACAAACAATTGTATGAAATAAATCCCCACTAAATTTCTGCTGACCCAAAAGCCGGATAAGCCCTCATTTCAGCAGGCTGAAGGATTTATATCCGGATGAAGGAAATAAAGTAAAAATGGTTCATCATAAACAACTGAGTAACAATATATTACCTTACAATGAAGGATTTGAAGGAAAAAAAACAGGTTATAGAGCCAAATCTTCTCTATAACCTGCATATACTCAAATCACCTTGAAACAATCAGAGAGTGATATCTTTCATTATCTTTTCTAATGCTCCGGCATTATGGTTCACATAATTTCCGGCAGCTTTCCCTGCTTGTTGCAAGCAAGCCTTATCCGACAAAAATTTGTCCATCAGCCGTTTAAAATCATCATAGCCAGTCACTTCAAAACCGCCTTTCTGCTCCAACAAATGTTGCGCCTCGCGAAATTTCTTGTTGTTAGGTCCGAATACCACAGGAATACCATATACAGCCGCTTCCAGCACATTATGAATTCCAACTCCGAAACCACCCCCAATATACGAAATCTCACCATATCGGTAAATGGAGGACAGCAATCCGTAACAGTCGATAATCAAACAATCGGCCTGTGTCACATTTTCTTCCGTAGCCTCGGTATAGCGGATGCACGGACGTTTCACCTTATCTAAAATCTCTTTCAAATGACTGTCGCTCACCACATGAGGAGCAATAACCAATTTCATCTCAGGATGCTCATTGAAATATTTGATAAAAATATCCTCATCCGGTCCCCATGAGCTGCCTGCAACAAAAGTCAACGAGCCACCTTTGAACTTCTCCACCAGCGGAAGCTGCTTGGCTTGATGGCAGATATCCAGCACACGGTCAAAACGAGTATCGCCCACAACTGTCACATCGGTCACACCAATTGTTGCCAGTAATTTTTTGGAAACTTCATTCTGTACAAACAAATGAGCAAAAGTCCTCAGCACCTCACTATATCTCTTCCCATACCAACGGAAAAAAATCTGATTGGGACGGAAAATGGAAGATACGCTATAGGTGGGAATACCTCTCCTATGCAACTCATTCAAGTAATTCTGCCAAAATTCATACTTGATAAAAAACACCATACAGGGATTAGCCAATTCTACAAACCGACGGACATTACGCGGAGTGTCGAAAGGCAGATAGCAGACAAGGTCTGCCCCCTGGTAGTTCTTTCTCACTTCATACCCTGAGGGAGAAAAGAATGTCTGCAATATTTTATATTCGGGATGCTCCTTACGGATACGTTCTATCAAAGGGCGTCCCTGTTCGAACTCACCCAATGAAGCTGCATGAAACCAAATGTAACGGGCGTTTTTGTCTATCTTGTTACGCAAGATATCAAATACCTCCCGGTGTCCTTTTACCATTTTGGCAGGCTTGGCACTGAACAGGCCGGCAACCTTCACCCCGAATAGATAAATATAGATGACTAAGTTATAAATCATAACTACCGGCTATTACTTGAGCACTTCCACAGCCCGACGAATGCGTCGCAATGTTTCTTCTTTCCCTAAAACGGCTGAAATATCAAACATATGCGGGCCTTTACCCTCACCTACCAAGGTTAAACGGAAAGCATTCATTATATTACCCAAGTGATAACCTTTATCTTCTATCCATTTCATGACCACAGCTTCCTGGTTCTCCAGCGAGAAGTCGTCCAAGGCCTCCAACACGTCCGCCAACTCCAGCATACGTTCGGGAGAGTCCTCTTTCCAACGTTTTTTACGGGTCTTCTCATCATATTCCGTAGGAGCGACGAAGAAGAATTTGCAAGTTTCCCACAAATCCTTGATAAAACTTACACGATCTTTCATCAAACCTACCACGGTCACTACTTTATCCATAGGAGCTTCAATGCCGTGCTCTTTCAAGATCGGCATGAAAAGCCCGGCTACTTCCTCATTGCTTTTCTTCAATATATATTCATGGTTAAACCATTTTCCTTTTTCAAAGTCGAATTTCGCTCCGGCTTTGCTGCAACGGTGCAGGTCGAAAAGCTTCACCAGTTCATCCAAAGACATCAGTTCCTGGTCATTGCCCGGATTCCATCCCAACAGGGCAAGGAAATTGATAACAGCTTCGGGCAGGTAACCCGACTCACGATAACCGGAAGACACCTCACCGGTTTTGGGGTCGTGCCATTCCAACGGGAAAACAGGGAAGCCAAGACGGTCACCATCACGCTTGCTCAGTTTACCGTTACCATCCGGTTTCAACAACAAGGGAAGATGTGCGAACTCGGGCATGGTATCCGCCCAGCCGAAAGCCCGGTACAGCAGGACATGCAACGGAGCGGAAGGCAACCATTCCTCACCACGGATTACATGGGAAACTTCCATCAAATGGTCGTCCACAATGTTTGCCAAATGATAAGTAGGCAGTTCATCCGCCGATTTATATAAAACTTTATCATCTAAAATGGAAGAATTGATCACTACCTCGCCACGGATAATATCATGTACGTGTACATCTTCATTCGGTTCAATCTTGAAACGTACCACATATTGCTTCCCATCGGCAATCAGTGCATCCACTTCTTCTTTCGGCAGAGTCAAAGAGTTACGCATAGACATACGGGTAGAAGCATCGTACTGGAAATTAGAGATTTCCTGACGTTTGGCATCCAACTCTGCCGGAGTATCGAAAGCAATATACGCCTTATCGCTGTCAAGCAACACCTGTACATATTTCTTATAAATATCACGACGTTCAGACTGACGGTAGGGGCCGTAGTTACCACCAAAGCTGACTCCTTCGTCGAAGTTTATCCCCAACCACTTAAACGACTCAATGATATATTCTTCCGCACCCGGAACAAAGCGATTTGAGTCGGTATCTTCTATACGGAAAATTAAATCTCCACCATGCTGGCGAGCAAACAGATAGTTATACAAGGCTGTGCGCACACCGCCGATATGCAACGCTCCCGTCGGGCTCGGAGCAAAACGAACTCTTACTTTTCTTTCTGACATTGTTGTTTTATATAAAATACGCTGCAAAATTAATCTAAATTTCCCGATTTTTTCGTATTTTGCGCGCAAAAATATACGATTATGAGAAGTTTCAAGACCAGCAAACGGTTTTCATATAAAAATTTGATTTATAAAAGCCTTATTTTCATTGCCACAGTATCGGTAATAGTCTACTTTTTGCCCAATGAAGGGAAGTTCAACTATCAATTTGATATAAACAAGCCTTGGAAATACGGACTGTTACAGGCATCTTTTGATTTTCCGATTTACAAAAACGATCTGCAAGTACAAAAGGAACAGGACAGCATCCTGGCAGACTATCAACCTTATTTCCAAATAGACAAGGAAGCCGAAAAAAATGTCCTTTCCAAATTAAGGGAGGATTACAACAAGACCTTACGCCATTCACTGCCGGGCACGGACTATGTGCGTTATATTGAACGCACATTAAAGGCACTGTATGAGGACGGAATCATTGCCGGAAATGACTTGAAGCGTATGGAGGAAGACAGTATCATTGCCATACGGCTGGTAGACAAGAATGTAGCTACGAGCCGTTTTATCGACCAATTGTACACCGTGAAGGAAGCCTATGAATATTTGCTGAATGCGGATACCGCCCACTACAAAAAGAAGATATTACAACAATGTAATCTGAATGATTACATTACACCTAATCTGGTTTATGATGAAGAAAAGTCCGAAGCCGCGCAAAAAGATCTGCTCTCTAATATTTCATGGGCAAACGGCTTTGTGCTGAACGGACAAAAGATTATTGACCGTGGAGAAATTGTTGATGAGCAAACTTACAATATATTGGAATCCTTACGCAAGGAATGGGAAAAACGCAGCGACTCGGTACAAGAGAAAAGACTGACATTAGCCGGACAAATATTATATGTAGGAATCTTCCTGTTCTGCTTCATGGCCTATCTGGAGTTGTTCCGGGCAGATTATTATGAACGAAAAGGAACACTCACCTTGCTATTTGCGCTGATTGTATTCTTCCCCGTCCTGTCTTCCATTATGGTGGAACAGAACTTGTCAAGTATTTACGTGGTTCCATTTGCCATGATTCCGATTATAGTCCGTGTTTTCCTTGACTCAAGAACGGCATTCATGGCACATGTCACTATCATTTTGCTTTGCTCCATCACTTTACGTTTTCCACATGAGTTTATATTGTTACAGGTAGTGGCAGGAATGGTGGCGATCTATAGTTTGAGAGAATTGTCCCAACGGTCGCAATTGTTACGGACGGCTTTGGTTGTATTTATCAGTTACGCTTTATTATATTTTGCTTTCGAGCTGATTCATGAAGATGATTTGACCAAGCTGAATACGCGCATGTACATCTATTTTATGATCAACGGTATTTTACTGCTGTTCGCCTATCCGTTACTATTCCTTTTGGAGAAAATATTCGGTTTTACTTCAGATGTGACTTTGGTGGAATTGTCAAATATCAACAATAGCTTGCTTCGGGAAATGTCCGAAGTAGCTCCGGGCACTTTCCAACACTCATTGCAGATGGCAAACCTGGCTGCTGCGGCGGCAAACAAGATTGGAGGTAAAAGCCAGCTGGTACGTACAGGAGCATTATATCATGATATCGGTAAAATGGTGAATCCGGCTTTTTTCACAGAAAACCAGTCGGGAGTCAACCCACACAAGAGTTTAAGTTATGAACAAAGCGCCCAGGTTATCATCAGTCATATTACCGACGGACTGAAACTGGCGGAGAAGCATAATCTGCCCAAAGTGATCAAAGACTTCATTAGTACCCATCATGGACGGGGACTGACGAAGTATTTCTACATTTCATATAAAAACGAACATCCTGACGAAGAAGTGGACCAGGAAAAGTTCCGCTACCCCGGTCCGAACCCGTTCACCAAAGAACAGGCCGTCCTGATGATGGCAGACTCTGTAGAAGCGGCTTCACGCAGCCTGCCGGAGTACACGGAAGAAAGCATCAGCACACTGGTAGATAAGATTATTGACACACAGGTATCTGAAGGGTATTTCAAAGAATGCCCTATTACGTTCAAGGATATAGCAACAGTTAAAGCGCTGTTTAAAGAAAAGCTGAAAACGATGTATCATACTCGTATCAGTTATCCGGAACTAAAGAAGTAAGTAATCCAGCACAAGCATCTTCCAATATATCAAGCACGTTCTCGAACCCTTGCGCACCGCCATAGTAAGGGTCGGGAACATAGTCTGCCACCTTGACGCGACAATAATCCGTCATGCGATGGATTTTCTTTTCCGTTTCCAGGTCGGGGGCACGTTCCATCAAGTCCTCTATATTACGGTCGTCCATACCAATGATCATATCAAAATGATAGAAATCCTCCGTACAGACAGGACGGGAACGATGGGTCAGATTGTAACCGCGACGGGAAGCATGCATCCGCATACGGCTGTCGGGCAATTCCCCTCTATGATAACTCAGGATTCCGGCAGAATCCACCTCTATCTCGTGTTCCAGTCCTTCTTTCTTTATGAGAGTACGCATCACTTCTTCTGCCGAAGAAGACCTGCAAATATTACCAAGGCAGACAAAAAGTATTCTTTTCATATATAATCTACAAATGGAGATATTCTTTAAATGATTTCACATCACGGTTCATGATCAGCTCTTCAGGAAACCCGGTAAGCTGCAACAATTCATACAAATTATCGTAACGGGCTATATCAAACGAAATATGCGCGTCACTTCCCAAGATGACCGGAACTTCATATTTCTTGCATAAACGGAGAATGGTGAGGTTGTTCTCACGGGCATCGGGCTTGTTACGGGTGGGCTTTAAAGAACTGTTATTTATTTCCAATAAAGTATGGTGTTCTTTGGCTGCCAATACCATCGGTTCAAAATGCAACGCTGCCGTACCGTCTCCGGGGTGACTGATAATATGAATAAAAGGATTACTGATAGCCTGCACCATTCCATGAGTGTTTTCTTCTATCGTTCCATATTCATAACACAAAGAGTGGATACCCGCGATACGGATATCAAGCATCTTCATATAGTCCTCGTCCAAATCGAGGTTTCCTTTACCATCCAGAATATTAATCTCAGCCCCCAGCAACAGCTCCACCCCATACATCCGGCGGGGAACCACATGCAAGTTTCTAAAATAAATAGGATGGCAAGTACCGGGAATACCGGGCGAATGTTCCGTTATCCCTAAAACTTTCAATCCCTTACCGGCGGCAGCTTGCGCCATTTCTTGTAAAGTACTGAATGCATGCCCGCTGGCAATGGTATGGGTATGTACGTCTAATTCTATCTTCATCTTTATTTTCGTTTATCTTTTCTATTATCATCCAGTGCATGGACCAGTTACTGTGGATCTACATCATAATATACTAACAACGAACGGAAACGTTCATCTTCCAATATGGCACGTTGCACGGCAAGCAGATAATCACGCACTTTCTTTATAGAAGCATTCTGCTCCACTTTCACAATCATTTTCTTTATAAATAAGGTCTGGATACGGGCCACCGGCGGTTTGTCCGGGCCCAATACCCTGTCGCCCAATCCGGAACGGAGCTGTGCTGCCATGGTATCCGCCGCCAGATCCAGAACGTCTTCTTTGCGATGTTTCAAATATACATAAATCAAACGATAGTAAGGCGGATACTTAAACATCTGCCGTTCTGCCAATTGATCGTAGTATAATTGTTCATAATCATTATGTATCACTTGATGAATAACAGGCAAATCCGGCGATTTGGTCTGAAGGATGACCAGTCCTTGCTTATTTTTACGCCCGGCACGTCCTGCCACTTGGGCCATCAGTTGGAAAGCACGCTCATAGCTCCGGAAGTCCGGGAAGTTCAACATCGTATCCGCATTCAGAATCCCCACCACACTGACATGATCAAAGTCCAATCCTTTGGATACCATCTGAGTACCAATCAGAATGTCCGTCTTGCCCAGTTCAAAATTCGTGATAATTTTCTCGTATGCGGTACGGGTACGGGTGGTATCCAAGTCCATCCGGGCGACTTTCGCCTCGGGGAATATCAGTTTTATATCATCTTCTATACGCTCTGTACCGAAACCGCGATGCATCAATTCCACTCCACCGCACGCCGGGCAGGAACGGGGAACTTGATAGGTATATCCGCAGTAATGGCAAGTCAGCTGGTTCAGCCCCTTATGATACGTCAGACTCACATCACAGTTCTTGCATTTAGGAACCCAGCCGCAGGTATGACATTCTATCATTGGAGCGAAACCGCGACGGTTCTGAAACAGGATAACCTGCTCCTTACGCTCCAATGCCTCTTTTATCTGCTTGACCAGCACCGGTGAGAAAGGTCCCTGCATCCGCTTTTGATGCGCCAGTTCCTTGATGTCAACCAGTTCTATATGAGGAAGCCGGATATCTTTATATCTTTCTTTCAATTCTACCAAGCCATACTTTCCCGAGGTAGCATTAAAGTAAGTTTCCACACCAGGAGTAGCCGTTCCCAACAGCACTTTCGCCTTGAACATAGAAGCCAGCATGATGGCTGAACTACGGGCATGGTAACGTGGGGCGGGGTCTTGCTGTTTATACGTATTCTCGTGTTCCTCATCTATGATGACCAGCCCCAAATTACGAAAAGGCAGAAAAATAGAGGAACGGACTCCGAGAATCACGTCATAGCTCTTCTCTCCCAACTGTTTCTGCCATATCTCCACCCGCTCAGCGTCCGGAAACTTGGAATGATAAATACCCAGCCGATGTCCGAACACCCTTTTCAAACGCTCAGTTATCTGAGTGGTCAGTGCAATTTCCGGAAGCAAATATAAGACTTGCTTTCCTGTTTTCAGCACCTCCTGAATGAGGTGGATATAAATTTCCGTCTTGCCACTGGATGTAACACCATGCAGAAGACACACATTTTTCTCTCTGAAGCATTGAAGAATGTTGCTATAGGCCTGTTGCTGCGCAATATTCAGCGGATTAATATCACCGGTATCCAAAATTCCTTTATCCAAACGTCCTATCTCCTGATGATAGACCTCAAAGACTTTCTTTTCGACCAATCCGTTAAAAACGGCAACAGAACCTCCTGACTTTTCAAGCAGCTCTTTCTTTGTTACTTCCTTTAAAGCATACCCTTTGGTTACCCAACCGGACAATTCCACATACTTCATTAATATCATCAATTGTTTAGGAGCACGTGACAATTCATTGAACAGCCGTTGTAAGTAAGCCTCATCCGCTTCTCCGTTCACCAATCTCACCCTCGCCTCAGTACGCGGTTTGTAATTACGTTTCAGTTCCTCCTTGACAAAGATGGCTTCTTTGTCCAACAAAGACTTGATGACAGTCAACACATTTTTCAGTCCGCTGTTTTTTTCCAACTGGGTTACACACTGTTCTGTATCCCGACTCAACAAATCTAGAATTTTCTGCTCTTTCTCCGGTAACGGTGCGGTGGTCTCAAAATCGGGATTATATTCCACCAACGTTTCGCTTTCCAGTTTCATACCCGAAGGGATAGCCGCCTTGTACACATCTCCTAATGTACAAAGATAATATTCCGCCAGCCATTGCCAGAACTCATATTGTTTCGGTAACAGTACCGGAGATGAATCTAGCACTTCAGCTATATCCTTCGTTTCATACCCCTCCGGGGCCGCATAATGTACATTTGTCACTATTGCCGTATAGAACTTTTTCTTTCCAAACGGAACAATCACCCGACAACCAATCTGTACCATCTCTTCCATCTCCTGAGGAAGGGAATAAGTGTATTGGTTGGCAATAGGTAATGGAACTATGACATCTACGAATTTTTTCATGGTGCAAAATTACAAAAAAGGAGGCATTCTTTACTGAATGCCTCCTTTTTATCTTTTATTAAATAAGGTTGTCTAGAACAAGTATGCCAAAGAAACTTGCCAAGTGTTGTTCTTTATCTTCACATCCTGAGTAAGTGGTTTACCATCAAGGATTATATTAGGGTCAGCATAAAGAGTGGCAGTATGCCCCAAAGCAAAATTATAATTCACGCCAAGCTGTAAATGGCGGATCAGTTTCACACCTGCCCCCACATTGAAGCTGGTGTTGTTCTTCTTCAGATCATAATTCATAAATCCTTTCTTATTACCAATATTGAAACCGAACTGAGGCCCGGCAGCAATATAAGCACCCAACATACTTCCAAGTCCGAAAGACCATTTCAAATTTACCGGAATCTCAATCGTTTTCAGTTTTGCATCGGTGGAATATCCCTTTGCAGCCAGTTCTGTCTGTGAATACAAAGCCGCAACATCCGCACCAATCCCAATAATGGGCAGGGTGAATTCAGCCATCGGACCAATGAACCAACCGGTTTTATTATCTCCTTTTAAATCTGATTTCGAGAAACTAACCTTTGACAGGTTCAAGCCACCTTTTACTCCAAAGTGCAACTGAGCCTGAGCAGGAGCAGCCATCATCAAACATACAGCTACCATTAATACACTAATAATCTTTTTCATGTTTGTCTATTTTTAGTTTACGCCACAAAGATAAACACTTTTTCCATGTATAATGTTCAATCTCTCAGGAAAGTTACATTACGCTTTCCAATACCCCCTTCCAAGAAGAAATATCAAACAAAAAACGGACAGAATTTTTTATTCTGTCCGCTATGTTCTCTTTCTAATATTCTTCTTCATTGAAGAAACCAATCTATTCTGATTTTCAACATGTTGTCTAAATTACATTGTTATTTAGCCAAACAAACCGCGCCATCTGAGGCGGTCAAAGACAATGGGAGGAAATGGATGGGTAAACAAATAAACACTATAATTCTAAAATATTTTCTCCCCAGCAACCTCCAAGTCATTATGCCCAATTAATCTTTTTCATCATCAAAAACATCAATGACTTTGTTAGCGAAGCATAATAATATACGAAGTACCTTTCCCATAACATATGCAAGTTATCTCTAAGTTCGACTAAAAGATTATAAAGTTCGACTAAACTCAGCCGATACAAAAAACAGCCTTTAATCCTATGAATCAATATATTAAGTGATTCTCTATTGATATTTCAGCTGAGACTTCGACTAAATTTCGACTAAAACCCACTTCTTCTTCTCGCTTAATTTAATTAAACCATCCTTCTTTAAAGCAGACAGAAGATTTCCAATCTTTCTATTTTTCTGTTCATCGGTTAACACGTCAGACAATTTAGACGTTAAAAGCGTATTTAATTCCGACCGTGTTGCTCCGCCGAAAGAACGGAGATAGGATATTATTAAATCTTTAAAATGACTATCGTTAAAACTACGATTCTTTATATATTCTGTTTTAAGTTCTTTGCTATCTGTAGCCTTTACTACATACTCAGATAAGTATAATTTAGGATAGCGGCCTTCAACAAGACGAAGTTTCTTCAATCTTGCAGCCACATCCTTGTCTATAATCTCATGCTTTTGCACGAAATCTAAAGCTATGCAATCATAAAGAGACAAATCTTGATTAGCTTTCAACAAGCGATAATACTTTTCATCAATAAGTTTTCCGTAAATTTTTACAGTTACTTCCTTTTTTGCCTGATCTATTTGATAATCTGGCATAGGAAAGTAGCGTTTCTTTTGCTCTGTAAAAACCTTCCGTATTCCACGACCAATAGTATCAATCATATTAAAATTTACCATACCTTGGCAAAGTACATAGTTTCGATAGAATTTCTGAGGTCAATTCTGTTCAATTGCATTACGTAAGGTTCCTGGCAAGAAAAAGCCACCATTCGAAAAAGTAACAGAATCAGATGTCTCAACCATTGTTATTCTTTCTTGTAATGTATAATCTTGGTGGGCAATACAATTATGTAGTATTTCTCTGATACTATATTCATCGTACTGTTTAACTATATCGGGAAAAAGAGTTCCCCCAGGTAAAATGCGTTGGTTTAAATTGCGTATCTTAGACAAGGCCTCATCTACAGTTAGCAAGAAAGGTATTGTAAAATGTTCATAATCTGCCTTATCATCATTATCGTCAACCAATACCCATGTAATAGTTGCAACAGCTGGCTGTATAAAATGAATAGCTGTGGACTTACCCAAAAGCAATATAGCAGCACGAGTTAATTTCCCTTTTGTTGAGACTCCTGCTCGACTTAGCAACTCCATGTCATTCCAAGAATCAATTTCGTCAGTCAATCGAGGATGCACTGCCTTATATTCTGCACGAGCTTTCTGTAGTGCTTTTGAATCCAAATCATTAAGTGAAGCTCCTTCTACTATTTCGGCAGACCAATCAAATGTGGGACTATTCTCTTCCAATATAGCATTCAAACGTTCAGCAGTTATCTCCACCAATGAATCCTCTATGCGTTGCCATGCTTTATTATGAGCATAGACTGGCAATTTAGGTCGATGCTTAGGAATATGAATAATCCATACTTTCTTGTTAGTATCTTCTGTAACAAATTCCTCAATATCCAAGCCTTCAGTTGAAAGATTTACACATCGTTCTGTTAAACGAAGAATCGCCTTTTGCCTGTCATAATTATATGTATCAGTACCTATAATATCAAGTGTTTTATCATGAACACCTATAATCAAGTGACCACCATCCATATTAACAATAGCCGACACATAAGATATTACATCATCTTTCTCATCACCACAGAATGAATTTTTAAGATTCTTAAACTCCTTCCATTCACAATGAGCGTTTTCTTGTGGATACTCACATAAGAGATATTGTTGAAGTTCTATTTCACGCATATTCAATGAATTTTATAAAAGAGCCTTTTACCCTCATGCTCAGGAGGTCCTTATTAGAGAAACATTATTATCCCCATTAAGACAAATAGCCATAAAAGGTCGGCTAAACGCTTTCCAAGTTGAGTCTAAAACGATTCCCAAAAAGGAGATGACTTTTTCAAATCAGCCCCTTTCTTTTCGGACTGATTCAACTATAAGCCACCATTTATTAGAATAAAATTAATATTATTCATAATGCCTTGTTGAATTAGATTGTGCATCACATGTTATCATCCCTGTTTGCTTCCGGGCTGGCATTTACTTACTCTTCCACAATTGCAGTACCATCAGTATCAACGCATTTCACTTCCCTGTTCGGAATGGTAAGGGGTGGATCAACGTTATTATCAACACCTAATTTATTCTCTAGAAGATTTTAAATCAAAAGATCTCTCAAGCTCTAACTCAGGCCGAGTAAGCAGTATCGGTGTTTCTTTTCCAACATTTCTAATTTCTAATTTTGTTGCACTTTTAGCCCTTGTTGAAGCCCAATCTCTCAGATTTGTTATCTGTTCATGCATTGTTTTAGATAAGGGAACTGTAGCCTCAATAGCGTCAACAATATGCTTTGTTTGAAGAATAGGAGTACTTGGATTTTGCACATAAGCAACAAACATTGCTTCCTTAATACATTCTTCTATTTCTGCACCATTAAAACCTTCTGATTTTTTGCTGATCGATTCCAAGGCAAACTTGTTGGGATCCTGATTTTTCTTTTTTAAATGAATTGAAAAGATTTTTTTTCTTTCATCTTTATTAGGTAAGTCAACAAAAAAGATTTCATCAAATCTTCCTTTTCTCAAAAGTTCAGGTGGCAATAAATTTATGTTATTAGCAGTTGCAACAACAAAGACAGGTGTAGTTTTCTCTTGCATCCATGTTAGAATAGTTGAAAATATTCTTGATGTAACACCACCATCAGTTACGCCACTGGACTGAACGCCATTTAATCCTTTTTCGATTTCATCAATCCACAAGACACATGGAGCTACAGCTTCTGCCGTCATAATAGCCTTCCTTATGTTATCTTCTGAGCTACCGACAAGACCTTGGTATACCTTTCCTATATCTAATCTCAGTAAAGGCATATTCCAAAATGATGCAATACTTTTTGCTGTTAAACTTTTACCACAACCAGGGACACCCAAAAGTAAAAGTCCTTTAGGTTCTTGTAGGCCCCAATCTCTAGCATACTTATCGTAAGCCATAAGACGCTTTTGCAGCCATTCTTTCAGTGCCTCCATACCACCAACATCTTTCAAACTTTCATTTTTAGGGAAATAGTCAAGAATACCTGATTTACGAATTATTTGTTCCTTTTCAGCTGAAACAATATATGGAGAGTTAGGCCCCAAATTATCTTTAACTGCCGCTAAACAAAAAGCAAGATCTGCCTCCATAGATGTCATACCTAAAGCAGCATCTATAAGTTTATTCCTTTGTTCAGGAAGAAGATTCAATTTTGTCTCTTTTTCAATATGTCTTAGAATTCTATCAAGATCAGAACGGCTAGGTAGTGGAATATTTAAAACTGTTACATATTTTTCCAACTCTATAGGTAACTTATAAGTTGCAGAAACAATAATCACATGAGTATTTGTAAAACGTGCTTTGTCTGCAATATTACGCATGTGATGTTTTATCTTGGGCTCTTCAAGATAATTATTGAAATCTTCCAAAATGAAAACATCTTTCTGTGAACTGTCTTTAATAGATAAAATATATTTCAAAACCTCTTCCGGCTCTTCCATATCCTCAATCTCTAATCGAGTATCTTTTTCTATTTTTTTAAGTCCATCAACACAGTTCCATTCATAAACATTGTTGTTGGTTGAAATATTCCCTATTACAGTTCTTACTTTTTGCTTAGTTCGTTCATATTCAAAACTAGTTAGATATAAAACAGGATAAAATGCCTTAAGCAAATTCTCTATTTTTTCAAAAACCTCTTCCATAACAAACTACTTTACTTTTGTTTTTGTTCTATAATAGTTACCCTTCTGGGTTTCATTTTATGTAAATATTTTGAAGGTATCTCTTTCTTGGTCATTACTCTCTTAGTGCCTAAAAGTTCCTCTAATTCATCCATTGCTTCGTGCGCTTTTTCATTAACATCATTAGGTAAATAGTCTGAATCAGTTATAATAGTTCCATCTTTAAGAATAATGAATTTAATTTGTGCAACAGGTTCATCTTCTGTTTTGTCTTTTGAACGACCTACCATATAAAAAGAATATACCTCTTCAGAAGTTGGATGGAACTTATCATTTGACAAATAGGTAAATCCTTTCCTTTTGAAGGATTGAACTAAAGACTTTCTTGCATATTCTGCATTGAGTTTATAAAATGCGTTTTGTAATTCTTCTACTTTATCTACAGCATTAGTTGTGTAATACGTATTATAACTGACTTGATTTGTTGAAATATTTAGTTGCAATACATATTCTCCATACATATTTTGTTTTTGATTAGTATCTGAAATAGTTAAAATACTACCTTTAATGGTGTATTTCCAACCTAATGAATCACAAGCCGATTTTAAAACGTCTACATTCATTACATTACTATTACGCACAAAGCGTGAAGATTCAAAACGTGACATATCTACTGACTTATAAGTTTTAGCAAAATTGTTTCTATTCTCTCGTTCTTAACAAAATCTAGCCGAATTTTACCCATTGATTTTACTAAAGGCTGCACTTTAGCTTCCATATTGCTAGGGATAATACTATAAAAACTAAATTTATAGCCACCCACTCCTACAGAAGCATTAAAGCTTGTACCAGTTTTTGATTTATAATACTCAAATACAGACACATATGAAAAGCCATTATCATTATCAATCAGCTTTCTTAAATATTTCGTACCGATTGTAAGTGCCTTAAATTTCCTATTTACAAACATGTAATTCAAAGCAGCCACATATATTGTTACATTTTTCTCACTATCAAATTGAGGATTATCAAGAATCCTTTGAGCTATATCGACAGTTGGTTCACCATCACTTGAAACAATTGAATTTTTTTTCTTCTTTTTGGGAGCATCATTTCGGGGTAGTAAATCAATAGCAGAATATTTTTCTTTCAAATTCTTTATAACTTCAGAATTAATTGTGATAGAAACATAATCCTTCATTAAAGCTGAATAAGTATCAGAAATATCTTTATACTTACCTAAAGATATACCCCCTTCATTAATTGCTTCGTTCATATCATCAAGTAACCCATCACATGTATCATACCATACTGAATTTTTAGCTTGTAGCATTTTTTCATCATATTCGGTATAGAAATCAACAAAAGATTCTTTAACCTCCGAAATATCATGTAAAAAATCAATTCTTGTGGATTTAATATTTACAACATCTTTAGGCTCTGTACATGAACGAATCTTATCAAGAACTCTATTTCTATATATCTCAGAAAAAGTGTCTACATATTCTTGGTGCTTAGAAATAGCAATTTGATGATGAACTAAAGCCATCTCTTCTCTACTAACTTTTCGCCCTACACTAATATTATCGAAAGACAAAACATTAAAGCTACCATTAAATAGAACACATTGTCCATTTTTTACCTCTAAGACCTGCTTAGTATGAAATTTAGGAAGTTCAACCCAATAAAAATTCATATAAGTTTTATCCAAACGCTCTATTTCAGACATAATTGCATTATAAGCTTCTGGTGAAATAGTAGGTCTTTTGTCATAAGGTTCAGAATACGCAATAAATATTTTCTTATTCTGCTTCAATAAAGGTTCAAATTGTTTAACCCTAACCTTTACAAAGCTCCAACTTACAAATGGGCTAATAATCCAAACTTCATCAGGTTTATCCTGAGTAAATATTTTATCAAGCTCTAATTCAAAGGACACCTGATCATAAAGAGCCTTTTTATGTAAACGTTCAAGTTCATTACCTTCAACCTCTTTCCCTTCAACTTCATCATCCTCACGTTGAACAAGCTCTGCTTCAATATTTTTTTGCTCATCATTCTTTTCTTGTTCATCAGGTACAATTGTCCAGCCTCCATCTTCCACAGACTTGCCTAATGAACTTGTAATACATTGATCTAGCAAAGAAGACAACCATTCTTTATCAGACTGTATAAGTTCAGAAAAATGAGGAAGGATTAAATTTTGGCTATCATCATATACAAAAACTCTAAACTCACCTTCATTTCGTATTGACTGTAAAAATATTACATAAACATTAATATTAACTGATGATGCACTTATCAACGATGCTGATTGAAGTATATAACGATTCTTCTCGTTTTGAATACTAGGCGCCTGAATTTCAGCTAACTGTTGAATAGTTGATAAATCTAAGAAGCATGCTGTTTCAATACTTATAGGTTTTTCCATAATTCTTGAAGCTGAAAAATCTACAGTTAAGTATTTATATGAAGGTCGTTTAAAATCGCAATATATATCAAAAGCTTTTTCATAAGTAACCGGTCTTTCACCTTTTGAAGCAAAGATCTTCCCCTTCTCAGTCAAAGATAAATATGTATCATCTCCCTCAATGATACCATAGCCCTGCATTTTTTGAATTGATTCTGATAACATTGTCTTTTCAGCTACATCATGAGCTACGTCTAGACCTAATATTGCCCCAAGAGATTCAAAAGATACCCCACCATCTATATCAATAATACCAACAACAGCCCTTTCTAATGGAGTAATTGGTTCTGGACGAACAGTTGTTCCTTTATATGATAACTTGGTAAAGGAATAATCAATTGCTGTTATTCCAATAACACGTTCTGATGTACGTTTTACATCAGCTATAGCTTGTGCAATGCGTAATTCTACAGAAGATTGAATCTGTACTGCATCCATATTCTTTTCTATATTTTCCATATTATACTAACTCAATTGATTAATACCTATCACATCCATAGCAGCAATAGAAGTCTTATAATCTGGATTTCTAGCAAAGAAATCCTTATCCCCAACAACTATAAGCAATCTTTTCGCACGAGAAAACGCAACATTAATACGTTCAATCTCTTTAGCAAAACCTATTTTTTTAGTTCTGACAGTAGATATAATCACAATGTTTCTTTCCATACCTTGGAAACTATCGACGACATCAATCTTAAATTTGCCAGGTCCTAACTTACCTGCCTTGTGCATCTTTTGTAGTTCTTTTACTTGAGCACCATAGAATGTAATAATACCAATCTCCTCATCCTCAGGACGAGTACAATGAGAGATATATTCATTATAACCACTAGCCGTTCTGATATGCTTTAATATCTTCTCTATAGCCTTTAATTCAGCAATATTTCGAGGTGAATGACCTATTTTTTCTTCTTGACCATCTACATCTACCCAAATAGCATGTATATTAGGATTAATAAAAGGAGAGTCCTCTAAACCATGGTATCTACTTCCTCTATTATTCCAATCTTCACTATCCATTGATTCCTCAATACCACATTTCAAACCACCTTGTATGTCATCTTTATAGAAGTGTGTAATACAGTTCATAATTTGTTTATGCATACGATATTGTGTATCAAGCGTAGATACGAGTGACGGCCTCATTCTTTGTGAAGCTTCAAACAACCGCTTAAACTGTGATTCTTTAATATTCTCAAGTTTATCAACAAGATCGCTTCTGCCTATCTTCCTTAAAGCCTCCTGAACTTCACCGTCATCAACCATAGGAGGAAGTTGTTTATGATCACCAATTAAAATAATTTTTCTCCCAAATACCATAGGTATAGCCATTTCCAACGGAGTTGCTTTTGATGCTTCGTCCATAATAACTACATCAAACTCTATCTTATTTGAACCATACAAAGTTTGATAAACATTATTAAAGCTCCTTGAACCACAAATACTACATGTAGCTGCAACAAGATTGACATTTCTAGTATATGCATCAGAGAAAGTACTTCTAACAAACTTATCTTTTTCTGTAAGATCAGCTTTCCATCGAGATATAACTTGCGAATACTTTTCTGAAGAATCCATTTTCTTAAGTATTGTATCAATCCATATATTTACAGCATTGTCTGAGTTTTCTTCTGAAGGATTCTCTGTCCATTTTTCAATTTGTGAAACAAGATATCTCTTACCTTCACGAACCATTCTCTCTTCTCCATCTATTTTAGGTATTCTAATAGGACGAATTCCCCTTCTATCACGTAATCGTTCTAACGCATTATCAACTGCAGTATTAGTTTGAGAAGTAAGAAGAATCTTGCATTTTGGATTTCTCAAAATTTCTTGCCAGATAATCTCTGCAATAACTGTTGTTTTTCCTGTACCCGGAGGTCCTTGTATAAATGCAATATCTTGAGCTTCAATAGCCTTTGCCACTGCTTCTCGCTGTCGATCATTCATATTAGACTCAATTTGATGTTCTTTAATTTGCTCTTTGACTGCAGCTATATCAGAAATTGTTTCTGCGGCATATCTAGGATCAAAAAGAAAGTTTGACAAATTGGGGTTAGCTGCTTCAGGAATTGTGGAGTTATATCTATTTCTTGTACCAGGTTTGAGTATCCTATCTATAGCATCCTTTTGTCTATTTATATTTATAGCTTCTCCAATAAGAGGAAACTGTATATAGTCTCCAACACGAAGTGAAATCTCATTAGTTTCCAATTTTTCAGCAAAAGACTTACAAACTTCAACTTTAATGGTATTTCTTGTACGATTAATACATGTACCAATTAGTTCAGCATTGTAAAGCAACTCTCTCTTAGCTTTAGATAAGGACTTAATAGCATCTCTATTATTGTCAAAAAGAGCATCATTTAGCTCACGATTAATATCATCGTAAGATGATGGTATAAGGTTCACACTTTGACGACCAAAGTCACTTCGCAAACTACGCTCATAGTTCTCTTTCAAGTCATCATCCTCAATGAGAACAATAGCAGTGGTGCCTTTTATATTTTCAAATTTTAATTCAAAAAGCTGAGAATATTCTTCAGCTACTTTTTGTATTTTTTCAACTAATCTATCTCTTGATTCTTCATCATCAAATCCTGTTCTGAAATATAAAACATCATCATGCAATGAAAATTTAACGCCAGGAATCGCCTTTTCTATAGTTACAAAACAATCCTCTTTATAGTTCTCATCTTCACTCAAAAAAGAAATATCTAGACTTGGAGTATATTCCTGAAAATTAGCAATTATACCATGAGGCAAAGCTGAAGAAATTTTTTCTTTGATTTCTTCATAATCTAACAAACTTATAGGCGAACAAAAGGCCCGACCTAAAGCCGTATTAATTTTAATAGAAGATTCACAACCAAGACTTCTTGCAAGTAACTTCATAGCTTCCTTGTCTACAGTCTTTTTAAAAGCATATACATATTCTGCAATAGAACATTTTATATTTTGCCCTAATTTTCTGTATCCATTTTGAATTGCATACGGCCAACCTTTTGCTTGTGTATCAATTTTTGTAATATCATGAATTATACCATAGTAAAAACCATCTTTTATTGATAGTGAAGTAGGAACTTTTGCTTCCGGATTAAATTTAGAGACATTAAGTCTTACACGACAACTATCAAACAAAAGAGGATATTTATCAATTATTGATAAGTCTATGGGACGATTAGATATACATAGGAAAAATTGATCCTGCTGTATAACTCTCACAGAATTCAAAATCGCAGATAATTCACTAGTAAGATTATCATTAGTCTCATCTGTAAAGGAAACAACACTTTCAGTTGATAATGATACATTAACCGAAGTACCAAAGCGATTTAATATCATTTCCTTTGCAAAAGAAACATCATTATCAGAATTGAATTCATACTTGTTACCTATTTTTTTAGGATAAGCATCATCATAATTTTTCAATAATGTGTCTATTTCATGTACTATATTTTCTTTGTCTGTATCAGTAGACTTAAAATGAAACTCCCCACGAAGTTTATGAGATGCTATAGGAGATTTTAGTTTATAACATGACTCTTCTGCTAAAGATGAAATTTCAGCTATCTCATCTTCAGTAATATCTTTAAACCCATCGAAAGTTATTGAACATTCTCTTCCATCTTCACTGCAGTCAAAATGAGGTTTTCTAATGCTATCATCAAAAATTTCCATTACATTTTGCTTCAAAACATCAGAATTTGTCATAGCAGCAATCTCAAGATCTAATACATCTATAAATTGATTGGCACGAATCTGCTCTTTATGAATCTTACCAAATTGGGTTAATTTTCTAAGTTCCTGCTTTGCTTTTGTTAAAGCTTCAAGACCTTCTGCATAAGATGCCCAAATAGCTTGATCTTCGTCTTTGCGAATTTCCTTCATAGGTCTTTGCAAGGTCGAAACATTCTGAATAAATGACTTTAACTCTGGCAAACGATTACCCCAACCAAGTTCAGATACTATATCTATAACATCTTTATCATTGTTTTCAATACAAATATGACACCTTCTTCTAATGTATTCATTTTCATCATTGGGAATAACATATCCATCAGAAAAAAATGAAGGCGCAAAGAATGACCTCATATATTTATCTATCTGAACTCTTATACTAAGTCCAACATCTTCTAAGACAATAAGTATTTGTAATTTAGGATTAACGCCCTTTAAACCATCATTGATAAAAACACAGTCATGCACACCAAGGTATTTAGTGATTACATCACTAAACTTATCATCATTATGTTCATCATAAATTTGACGACTCTTATCACTATAAGATATAACAATAGGAATTATATTAGAGTCATCTAGAAAAACATCAGGCTCAGAGATTCGTTCAAATTGTGCCATAATTATTATTTTAAATAAACGATACTTATATTTCTATCAAACATATTCAGTTGAGCTCTCAAGATCTCATTATTTTCAATCATGACAAGAACACCGTAATTTTCAAATGAAGCTACTTCAAGAGGAACACCCATTGCCAATGCATTCTCATCATAACCATAACCACGTAACTCTACAATATTTCCTTCTATACCAACTATCTTCATGCGCTTAGGAGCCATTTGTACATTATCTTTCCACAATGGATGTATGCCATCCAAATTATATAATGTAACAGTATATCCTTCTCCATCTTGAATGTTTTTCTCTATAACAAGACGACGATTGCATCCATAGTTATGACCTGATACATTCTGACCGTTTTTAAACCGTACATGATCAGACGAATCAAAGCAAACAGAACCATCAAGAGGATTATTATCTCCTTGAAGTAATTGAGTAAGGAAAGAATTTATCATAATAGCATATAATTAGTTATTTTGAATTATCCAAATTTGGCTACTAATTTACAAATAATAGTACAAATAAGAAATTTTATACCTAATGAGTTAGTTATAAAACAAATATTTCAATTTTTACTACAATTTTCAAACAAATAAGAGACATCATTGATAAAAGAAAAGAGCGATTAGATACTCGTATTCCATTGCTCTTTTCTCTTACTAAACAAAACTATAATTTCTTTATACTCTTAAATTTTCTATTGTTAACTGTCATTATTGCATACATCAAGCATCTCCTACGATATGCCTCTTCCTCCTCATCTGGCCTACGTCCATCCCAAGGAAGATCGGAAGTAGAACCTCCTCCACCGGAAGATACAGTAATCGGCGTTCCCCCTAAAAGCGCATCAGCAATGGCAAATATTTGAGAACGGAAAGATGGAACAGACAATTGGTCAAGTATTGTTTCCAAAGTTGATTTCAAATCATCATTACTTTCAGACAACATCTTAACTTCCCTTCTCAATTGATTAAGTTCGCCATAGTCTGCCAATACATTATGTTGTGCAGCCTTTACTTGGCGTTCAGCTTCATTCCTATAAAGAGTTTCTAACTTACAGATTGTAGAAGTAAATTGTTTAGCTATTTCTTGATTCTGAGTTTCAATCCACTTGTCAGTACCAAACAAAGGAACCTTTCCTGAAATACGAGGCGGTTCAAAATCAACTTTATAGTTACGGAATGGCTGTATTACGGAACCTGCCATCTCAAGATCTTTGGTTAATCTACCCAAAGCTTGTTCTTTTTCATGAAGCTTACATGCCTTGTCTTCAAGTTTGATTTGATACTCTGAAATCTGTTTCTGTATCCTAGCCTTTTGAAAGTCATATTCCCGAAGAAGCATTTTACCAGAAGCCAAAGACTTGTCAATTTCTTCAAGTTGTGATTGAGAGCTGGATATCTGCGACTCCAACTTTCTCATCATTGTCTGCAATCCCTTAACAGCCTTCTCCGCTTGTTTTGCCTCTTTTGTCAACTTTCGGATATAATCACGTTTATTCAAATGCCTTACATTACGACCTTCAATACTATCACCACGTTCCAGACCGTATTTACTTCCAACCTCTTCATATAAAGAAGTATGCATATCCTTTAATATTTTCCCATATTCATACCTGTCTTTCCCAAATTTAGCAGACCACATGACACATTCGCGCCCACTTTTTGGGCGTACACCCACTGGCACAATCAAAGCATGAATATGAGGTGAAGTTTCATCCAAATGAACCTGAAATCCAATAATATTCTCCCTACCATAGCGACGAGAACACCAATCATAAACATCTTTTGCCCAAAGCTCAACTTCTTCACATCTACGTAAATGACTATTGCCGGCATTCTTTTCCAGGTTCACAATCTGGCTGCCGAAAGCCATCTGAAGTGTACGATCATGGTTACCACCAAATAAGAATCGAGCACAACAATTCGGCTGAATCTTACTGTCAGGCTTAAATGGTTTCCATCCAAGTTCAGAAAGTCTTTCCTGTAATCTGACATCAAGAGACTTCGGATGATATCCCAACGGATATATTTTTCCATCAGGACCTATTTCAAAATTCAACTTCATTCTAGTCTTGTCATAATGGTTAGTAGGATCCTCATTTTTCCTATCTATTTTTGTTTCATTCCAACGTCTTTCGTTTTCATTAGCCTCGGCTGCATTCAATGATTTCGCAGCTTCGACATGCATGGCCTGTTTTATATCTGTATTCATAAATGTCTTTCCAATATGTGTTTATTCATTATTGGAGCTTGCTCCTTAACCAGTCTGTAATGTCAGACAATGACCAGACTTTATTGCCTGTAGGCAAAAAGTCCTTATTGTGTTATGGACTTTCTATAAATCCATGGAACAAGTTCCTTTACTATTCAATAAGTTCCAGATCAAATTCATCAATGAGCAACTGCAATGCTGGATTACGCTGTATCATCTGACGGAGTATCTGCCTCTTTGATGGTGAATACAAAAAGAAGTCTGCAATATCCAATCCTTGGCTGCGTTGCTCTTCATCTGATGTACATTCCAAGACATTGGACACAACAACCCGTTTGCATATTCCTGCTAACAAAGCAGACTTTTCTTTCCATTGTTCAGTTGCTCCTAAATCAGGGATGAGAGTAACTTCCCTTCCTTTGAGAACCTGCATAGCTTCACTGTTGAAACAACCGTTCTTTCCACCTGTTGCCAGCCATATATAATCGGGGATAAAATGGCTCATTACAACAGCAGTCTTTTCACTTTCTACCAGCATTACCGGAGACAATGATTTTTTTAGAAGATGTTCTCCATACAAACACTGCTTCAAATGGAAATCCTGCAACTTTAACTCGGAATGTGCCCAGCTGACAAAAGCCTGAGGCTCTTTAACCCGATGGCCAGTCTCGGCATTATAGCACATTACCTTACCGGTTCTTACTTGTCCGTTTATATCTATCTGCCAGAAGACTGTTGAACCTCCCCATTTTGCAGATGTTCCTATACGATACATGTCAAATAACATGTTTGTTTCACTTTCACCAAATACGCGACAGAAATATTGATACAAAGGGTTTATTGAATAATGTGACTGACTCCTTAACACATAAGATGAAGGAATATACGAAGGGGTAATATAAACGGATGTTTTATCTACAGACTTATAAGAGGCTGAAAGCAGTGGCTTACCATTATCCACATTCATTTCCAATTTATCAGGATTATCTTTGAAATATTCTTTGGGTGTATAGTGGTAGCCACAACTGTTCTCATGATCACACTTACCGACATTGTTTGGAAAGATAATGCTGCCCAATTCATCAATATACCTGACAAAACATCGGCTTTTACCACAACTCGGACAAGTAGTCTTGGTTCCGGGTTTGTATTTCTGTAAATGAAATCTGTATTCACCCATGGTTCTCTGATTTTAGTGTTGTTGCACTCTGCACTTTTGCACTTTGAGAAGATTGCACAGTTTCTTTACGGGATGAAAGTGCAATAGTGCAAGGTGCATCAGTGTTTTCTGTCATAAGTTTACGATAAACTCCATGCTGAAGCTTCTCTATAAGAGGGTGCTGAAGCCGACACAATTGGTCAAGCGCATAATAAACAGATCGTCTGGACATATCAACTTTTCTACCGGCAATAACTGCATCCCCAGAAGTAAACCTCTCTCCTAGCAAAGAAAGCCAGGCTTCCTTCGTTTCACCAATACTGTTTGTGACAATGGTTTCCTGAATCCTCCGGTATGTTTCCTCATAATAATCAATCATACGGATTGCTGATTCCACGGAATCCTGTTCGACATATTGCATATCGCCACTATCAGCAGCCCATTTCATTACCTGGAACAACAGGGAAAGACGTGCTACATGCCCGTTGAGTTTCATCTTGCGGCTTTCAACATCGGCATCGTCCTCAATGGCATTTACTGCATCAATTATTCCATTATACCATTCATAAAAGCATTCTTCCGCATCATCAGACATTGTAAGGATACGTGGATTTACCGTTGTTCCTTTGTCATCAAGAATACAAGGGATACTGAGAACTCTGTTGATTATTGTTCTCCATTGATTCATGATGTCAGGACGGAGTGTATTTCTTTCTTCCCTTCTCCATCCGGATATCTTCCGGTTTTTAGGATAGACAAACAGAAAGCGATCAAGCAATCCGTTGGCAAGAAATTCTGTACGGAAGACTTCCTGCAGCATATTTGTCTGTACTGAACCGATGACATTTATACATGGATTCTTGATTAGAACAGGACGTGATTCTGACTTGCGGATAATCTTTAACGGCTGTCCGCTATAAGCTGTCAGCAAATCTTCAATGAGGTTGTTCTTGCTATTATACCTTTTGACGGAATTGAACAAAGCCAAAATTTCATCAACTACCAATGTTATTCCGCGCTGATTATGCTGATGAATATTCATCATCGCCTCAGGAGTAGAATCATAAATGACAGTAGTTATAAAATTAGGCTTTTTGAGCAACCGCTCTTCCCCGTCGGTACCGTGTTTACCTGCTGACATGGCTCTCTCATATTCATCGTATTCTTCGTTATATTTCTCATGCAGCCGGTCATCATACTCATTTATCGGCTTATAAATAAAACCGAGGGGAGGAGTCTTTCCAAGCCCGGGACGACCTACCAACATCATATAAAGGGAAGGGCAAGTCTTCCACTCTCCCTTTATACGGATATGACAAGAATTACCTATTGCAGTAGCAACGGCAGACAGAATAATAGACGCAGTATATTCCACATTAAAATTTTCGTATCTGGCAAGGTTGAGGATAATCTCCTGTACTTTGTCCGGAAAGGCATCCAATGGAAGACCTGTTTCCGGAATACTTTCCACTTCCAAACGGAGCATGTTGGTCAAATGAAGAGTATCAAACATAACCACCTCCTTCCTGTTTTGGAAGTTCATCGCCAATAGCGAAAGCTTCATAATGGAAACGACGCAGAAAGCGGTCCACGTCTTCCTGCGTGTACCAGTATTTATCACCTTCACGCGAGTAGCCGAGATAACCGTTGTCACGCAACTTCTTCAGATACTTTTCTCTCACCCCTAGTTTTGCCATCAAAGTTTTATTATCATACAATTTATGTTTGTCTGACAAAAACTGCGGCAATAATTTTTCATGCTTTTCCAATATGGCGAGAATCTTTTCTATAAGTTCTCGATCGCACGGAGTTTTTTCTAATTTAACATCAGCCATATTCTACAGTTTTATGGCTTAAACTTCCTTATGCACATTCGGATCTTAAGCCGGGTTATTTGTCACGGTACGATTGTGCACATCGTCCGTAACCACTGCGAATTTAGCAAGTCCTTAGGGGCTTAAAAGTTAGGATAAGTTAGACTAACATGTTAGGATGATGTTAGGATAGATTAGGATATGTTAGGACTGGTATTAGGATGAAGTTAAGATTAGAATTGCAACTTACTGATAATGAACAAAAAAGAGTAGCACACCTGCTACTCAAAAAATTTATCTATTTCTTCTGATTTAAATGGGACTATTGCATCTTTTCTATTAGCTCTTGACTGTCCCAAATCTTGTATTTGAAACAAAACTTTTAATTCAGCATCTGGGAACATATCTTGTCTTCCGAATTTCCAGAACGTTTTTTCTTCTATTTTAGAATAATTCGGTTTGTCTCCACAATATATCCTACCACACATATATGCCAGAAGAACCTTTGAATTATTCCATTTATAAAAGCTGCCACATTCCGTAATATATCCGGCTTCTATTGCCTTGGCAAAAACTTTTCTGGCTGTATCTGTATCTAATATTTTCGGCAAAACGACCTCTCCTTCATTGCATACGGGATTTTCCTCCTGTTTAGAATCCTCAATGAGTGCTTCATTTTTCACTTCGGTTATTTTCCTATTATTTTTCTCCTTTAGTTTCTCCGCACAGAAAGCTAAAGCTGCTCCGGAAATCAAAGTGATGATAGCACCCCAAAATTCTACAGAACCGGTTTTATCCTCACCAACGGGATTTATAACTCCAATTCCGATAAGTAATAGAGTACCAGCGAATAAAGTTATTGCACTTGACCAAAGTATCGTTCTTGCATGTTTCTTAAAAACAAAAGATAAAGCAAGTATGATGACACAAATACCAATAATCAAAAATATTACTCTTAACATAAAACACATTTAATTATTTGTTCAAAAACAAACTACTATAAATTAATGATAATTATATTATCTCAAGTGAAGCAAATTCATCTTTTAGACGCGCCACTTCCGAGGACAGTGTTTCCGGAAGGAAGCGGGCATAGACCTTCTCTGTGACATCCGTACTTCCATGTCCAAGAAGACGACTGACTACAGACATAGACAAACCTTTATTCAAAGCAAACACAGCAAATGTATGTCTGGCCACATGCATTGACAAGTTGAAAGGTAACCCAATCTGTTCTCCTACCACTGCCAAAGACTGGTTAATACATTTGGTTGCGTTATTACGAGCCTTATAAAGAGCTTCCTCATCATCAAGTTCCAGATTTTCCTTTACCAGATTAAACACATAGCGGCAGCCTTCACGTTTTTCTTGCCACTGCCTCAAAATATGTATAGCAGGCTCTGTAAGAGGAATCACATGGCGTTTGTTTGTCTTTATCATAATCTTCCTCAATTCTTTCTTTTCAAAATTTACATGTCCCCACTGCAATGTCATTACATCTACAACCCGCAGTCCGCAAGCATGAAAAGCAAAGAAAAACATTTCAAGAAACTCTTTTCTGCGTGGTTCCTGACAGGTTTTGTAATATTCCATGAGAGCCTGCATTTGTTCTTTATTCAAACTCTTACCGTCAAATTCACTCTCTTCCTCAGATAATGAAGTTTTGGTAATGATACGCATATCTTGAATCCTCGCATTTATAGCGGGTTCCATGATATTCATTTCACATGCATAAGCACAAGCTTTCAATATCGGTGTCAGTGAATGGTTTATCGTAGCATCGGTATTCTGTTTGACTTCTCTACGCCAAGCAATATAACTATCCAACAATTCAGGTGTTACATCACCCACATAGATAGAATCGTTTCCACATGTCGCCTGCTTGGTAGCTCTTAAAAAAGTCTGGAAGATATTCATGCAACTTCTTCCGTTCTCATATCGACTCCTTCCTATTCTATTTTTTGAATAATCGGAAGAAAGACGCTCCAATGTGAATTCAACAAAATCTTTTCCTTGATCACGACGTGAAAGAGGTTTGTCTGAGAGGAAACCGGATATAACATCAGCAGTAATCTGATTAGGATGTTTCTCGTTATACTCTGCCAGTTGAGAATCTATACGTTCAACACGTGATAACAAGAGTTGATTGAGCCGTTTAAACTCACTACCATAACTAACACGAATTTCACCCCGTCCCTGATTACCGTTCTGATTCCAGTCCGCAACTTTAACAAAGACATTTGTAGTCTTACGGATTATTTGCCTGTTCCAAGTATATTCCAACTCAATAGGATAGGCTTTCTCTTTATCTATCACCTTCGGAGTGCGAAGACGATATTTACCCAACGGATATAGTCTTTTTGGTCTTCCCATATGCTTTTTCCTCCTATTTTAATATTCCTGAGGAGAAGCAAAGGTAATGTATTTTAGACAAACAAACTCCGGTTTTGAGAGGAAAAACCGTAATTTAGACAAACAAATAACACCTTAAAAGGCCTTAAAACACCAACGCGACAAACAAATTATCTTTGTTTATCGCGCTGATATTCAATTATTTAACCTACCTATAGGCTATTAATATTCTTCCTCGTTGAAAAAGAAATCCTCTTTGCTCGGATAATCCGGCCAAATATCTTCTATACTTTCATAGATTTCGCCTTCATCTTCCATCTCCTGCAAGTTTTCGATTACTTCCAACGGAGCGCCCGAACGCATTGCATAGTCAATCAACTCATCCTTTGTAGCAGGCCAGGGAGCATCCTCTAACTTCGAGGCCAATTCTAATGTCCAGTACATAGTTTTCTTATTTTTTAAGTAAATACTTTTCTTTTGTTCTCTAATTAGCCGCAAAAGTATAATAAATTATTTCATTTGCAACTTTTATCCCAAAAAATTTCATCTGTTTTAGTTAAATGATTTAACTTTCGGGTCAAAATGAATAAATAATCAGATAAACGGTTGACAAATGCTGTTACACGGGCATCTATGTCACATTCTTCAGCCAATGCAAGAATACGTCGCTCGGCACGGCGACACACCGTCCGGCAAATATGTCCAACGGCTGCTCCACGGTCACCTCCCGGCAGAATAAAAGCATTCAAAGGAGGAAGCTCATTGTCAATTACGTCAATTGCCTGCTCCAACATCCGGATGTCTTCATCCTCTATACGACTTTCCATACGCAAATCGATTTGTGTCTGATCCGTTGCCAGATACGAACCGACAGAGAATAATTTATTTTGTACACGAAAAATGATTTGCTTATCCTCCTCATCCGTCAAATACGTTTGCAACAATCCCAAATACGAGTTCAACTCATCCACTGTGCCATAGGCTTCAAGCCGTATATGTGTTTTCGGCACTCGAGTACCACCTACCAATGATGTGGTTCCCTTATCACCTGTTTTGGTGTATATCATGCTTTTCTTCATGGTTCCGGTTATAAAAAATTTACAATATAATGCTGTTTATATCTTGCTTTATCAAAAAAGACTAATCCTATGTCATACAAATCAAAAGTGATACCCGTCGACTCACTGGTTACAATTTGCTCCCACCATTTCCGTTTTTCCCTCGATTCATGAATTCCTCCGACAATAAAACAACTACGAGGTCCGGCATAAGGAAGTACCAGTTCAAAAACTTCTTTATAAAAAGGAGTATGCCCTATATGCAGACAATCTAATGTATGCACTTCCGACAGTTTCTCCTCCAGTTGTCGAGAAGTCTTTGTCCAATCCCTGCCTTTCAAGGTGACGGAATCCATGGTATGACACGCAGCCCGCATATATCCTATGGATGCCCCATTACCAATTCCCACTTCAATCAATGACTTTGGTCTGAAATAATTAACCAACCGGAATAGTAAACGGTTCACTTTTCTTCGATAATGTGGCAAATAAGCAGGAAATCCTCTTTCCTTCAATACCCGATAAGCATAATAGTGATATTTTTCATAAACGACAGAAGTAATCAGAAAAAAATCAGACGGAGAGTGTACTCCGTAACCACAACGGTGACGGAAGCGACTGCACCAATTCCATATACGATGAAGAAAAAACATATTTCTCAGCTTTATTAAGTAACACAAAGATAAAAGATTACCCGACAATATCGAAATAAAATACTATTTTTGTTGCCCATTAGTTATTAAACCATTTATAAACGATGAAACACACACTCTCTTTTATGGTATGGGCAATACTGGCTGTCTTATTGCCTTTACAAATGGCCCAGGCCGCAGCTCCTCCCACTGAATTACAGAAAAGACTTCAAAATTTTCCGGACATCAGTGACATTAAACCAATGCAAAGTGATGCCTATCCGGAGAAATATGTATTCTTCATTAATCAACTATTGGATCCGCATCACCCCGAAGCAGGGAATTTTAAGCAAAGGGTTATTCTCTCGCATGTAGGTTTTGACCGCCCCACTGTACTGGTTACCGAAGGCTATGCCGCCCATTATGCCACCCATCCGCGTTATCAAGAAGAGTTATCCAAATTATTCAACGCCAATCTGGTATTCGTGGAATACCGTTACTTTGGTGAGTCCATGCCGAAGCCCTGCAATTGGGATTATCTCACGGTTGAAAATTCACTGTATGATTTGCATCATGTAACCACGACTTTGAAACAACTATACGATCAGAAATGGATAGCTACTGGAATCAGCAAAGGCGGACAGACTACGATGTTCTATCGCACTTACTTTCCCGATGATGTGGATATCTCCGTACCTTACGTAGCCCCCCTCAACAAATCATTGGAGGACGGCCGTCACGAACCGTTCATTGCCAATAAAGTTTCGACTCCCGAAAACCGGAAACGAGTTGAAAACTTTCAACTGGAAGTACTTAAACGCAAAAACCAGCTGTTGCCGATGTTCGAAAAATATTGCTCAGATAAAGGATATACCTTCCGCATTCCTATAGCCGAAGTATACGACTTCAATGTATTGGAATACTCATTTGCCCTATGGCAATGGGGAACTCCTGTAAATAAAATTCCGGAAACAGATGCCGATGATCACACTCTATTCAAGCATTTCATGGCTATTTGTGAGCCGGATTATTTCTCCGAACAATCTCCCTACCCTTCTTTCAATGTGCAAGCAGCCAAAGAACTGGGGTATTACGGATATGACATCAAACCTTTCAAAAAGTATCTGACGATAAAGAGTAGCCGTGACTATCTTCATAAGGTAATGTTACCGCCCGAACTGTCAAATCTCAAATTTGACAAGACACTATATAATAAGGTAGTAAAATTCCTGAAAGAGAATGATCCCGAAATGATCTATATTTATGGCGGCAATGATCCTTGGACAGCTTCGGGCGTTACTTGGCTGAAGAACAAGAAAAACATAAAAGTTTATGTGTTACCCGGCGGCAGCCATACCACCCGTATCGGCAGCTTTGACACCGACACACAAGAAGAAATCAAGACACAGATCAATGCATGGCTGAATAAAGAATAGCAAAGAGACGAGGTAAAAAGCTTTTCCGCCACAGGCTACGCAGATTTTCACCGGTTATTTCCATTGAGAACCAACTGTTTAATATTGGGCTGGTGTCAATCTGAATAATCTGTGGCAGAATCTTGATTTTTATCATAAAGGCATATTGCCATGTTTCTTAGGCGGATTGCTTTGGTTTTTGTTGTGACACATTTCCAAAGCCTGAATGAGTT
>OWKE01000024.1_pt1 | contig 135195 bp, 144 predicted proteins | sample 1732631 | NCBI WGS metagenome assembly OWKE01 (sample SAMN05065736, study PRJEB22554) | human gut metagenome | biome: ENVO:2100002; feature: ENVO:00000062; material: ENVO:00002003 | host: Homo sapiens | place: USA | reverse complement strand
TCATGGTGATACCTCCTTATTCCTTGTTCAGCGCTGCGTCCAGCTCACACAGCGCGGTTTCGATGTCGGTCAAGCGCTTCTCGTTGGCCGCGTCCTGTTCGCACAGGGCATCTTCCATTTCAGCCACACGGTCGGGCAACTGTTCGTGCTCCTGCTGCTTCTTGGCTGCGGCTTCCTTCTCCTGCCGGGTGGGCAGATTGTCCTTTTTCCACTGAATCATGGTGACTGTCCTCCTTACTGGAATGCGCCGGAGACGGCTTCGATGTAGCCGCCCTCGCCGGATTCGCCGCGCTCCACGCTGACGCGGAAGTTAAACGCCGCGCCGTTGGTGGCGGTCTTATTCTCAAAGACGATGTTCACGCCTTTTTTTACCTCGGTCGTGGCATCCTGCCAGACCGGGGAGCTGTCGAGTGCGTTGTTGGTCACTTCGGCTTTGAACTTCGCATCATCGGGGATGGAGCCGGTCACCTGAAGCACAGCAACGGTAATGTCGCCCTCAACGGCCAACGGTTCAGCCAGCGTCACGCTTGCGGCGTGGACGGCCTTGGTAAAGGTCGCGGACGTGCTGACGGTTTCCTTGCCGTCGCTCACCTCAACGGTGATGGTGTGGTTGCCGTTCAGGATTTTCTGGAATCCGGCAGCGCTGGCCGTCTGCTCAAAGGTCAGGGCCGTGCCGCTGGCAACGCCGGTGCGGGTCTTGGTGGTCTTGCCGTCCAGCTTTTCGGTGACGGTCAAGGTGTCGCCGTCGGCATCCCTGACAGTGTACTTCCACGCAAAGGCCGCGTTCTTCCGCCCCAGAGCTGCGCCGTCCGTGCTGACGGTAGGTGCAGTGTTGACACTGACCGTGCCGTCGTCAGAGACCACGAGTGTAGAGGGAAGAATGAAAGCGGGGCGAACACCACAGGAGTTGAGGTACCAGCCGTAGTAGTGGGAGCCATCGGTGTCGACGCGCCAGACGTAGCTGCTACCGTTGGTGTACGGAGAGCGCAGCCACCAAATGGCAGCGCTGCTGCCGTTGTAGGCGACACGCTTGCTGTTGCCGCCAGAGCTGTTGCCAAAGTACGCCAGCCGAACACCATCCTTGGGGAAATAGCCGTTGTCGCTGGTCGTCCAGCCAACCTCATAACCAGACAGCAGGAATACTTTCGTGCTCAGGCCATTGGAGCCGGTGGCAAGGCTGCCGCCGGAACCAGTGCCGTTCTGGTACGGGATTTTCACCTGCTTAATAGCCGCCCGGATGTTGCTGTCGATGAGGTTGTAGAATGTTCCGTTCAGGTATGTGTGGATGCTGGAATCCTTGTAGGAGTTATTGCTGCCGAACGTGGACGTTGTGTAGATGTCCTTCATCAGCAGCCACGTTCCGGCGCAACTCGAATCATAGGTGCTGGTATTCGGATTGCCCTGCTGCACGACAATAAAATCTTTGGACGCGCCGTTGACCTTGATTTTGACAATGCTGCCAACGGCTTTTGTGCCCAATTTTACGTTTGCCATTGTTACCTCCTTGTTTTCGTTCAGGCCCACGGCATGATCTCCGCAGGCCGCGTGTTCTGCGATACAGAGAGGGACAGGGCTTTGTGCTGCTTCTTGTAGATGCAGCGGCATTGCCTCGCCCGCCGTCTGTCACGCGCGAGTTTGTTCGAGTTGATTTTTCGATGGATAGGGATTTTACAGTCAAGCAATTTTTCGAGCCGGTCAGCGTACTTGCGGCGTAAAGAGTAAGTATCACCATGGGCGGCATGGGCATCCCACGCATCAAAGCTCCGCAGGATTTCCTGCTTGGTCACTTCGCCTGCGGGGTATGCCGTCTCCCAATATCTGATCTTGTTCTTCATCCGCTTGGAGCTATCCCGGCGCAGCTTTTGGATGACCGCGCCGGTGTCGGTCAGGTAGCTATGGAATCCCAGAAAATCAATACCGTTCCGCAGCGGGAAAATGGCGGTTTTCTGGTTCAGCTCAAGGCCGTAACTGTCCATAAGCGCCCGCACATCCCGGAGAATGCACTGCAATTTCCGCTTGTCCGAACAGATGATATAGAAATCGTCCATGTATCGGCCATAGTATTTGATGCGGTACTTCTCTTTGATGATGTGGTCAAACTCATCCAAAAACATCAGCGCAAAGAGCTGGCTCGTCTGGTAGCCCAGCGGCAAGCCGTCCTCCATCACGTCGATGTAGATGCAAAGCAGCTCATAGACGCGCGGGTCAACGCCGCGCTTGTCCAGCACGGCCTTGAGCTTGCGTTTTAACTTCCGGTGGTCGATGCTGGCAAAGAAATGCCGCACATCACCTTTCAGCACCCAGCCGTCCGCGCCGTGGCCCTCACGGAGGTAATAGTCCACCATGTGAGTTTTCAGGCGCATCAGGCCGTCGTCTGTGCCTTTGCCGGTCTGGCTGGCGTGGCTGTCCCGGATAAAGCTCCTTGTCAGGGCATCATACAGGATGTTATCGACCAGAGCGTGCAGCACCACCTTGTCCACAAATGCGGGGGCGTGTACCATGCGGCGCTTCGGCTCGTAGACGGCAAAGACCTCAAACTTGCTCGGCACATAGCATATCTGCTGCCGGATGTCGCCGCCCGGCTGGCGTACATCACGCACAGCCAGCTTGCGGGACAGCTTTTCCGTGCAGGCCAGCGCCTGCGCCTCGTACTCGATTGTTTTGCTTTTACTGCGCTTTCCCTTCCGGGCTTCAAGGTAGGCTTTGTAAAGCACCTCAAAGCTGCACAGTTCTTCGTATGTCAAAATTACCCTCCGCTGGTTCGCGTTGCGGTAGTGGGCTGCATCCGGCAGGGATGGCCCACCTCAGCGGGATGTATTTATCACTTGCCTGCATCGGCAAGCGACAGGATGCGGTTTCCTTTGATGGGCGCACTGCTTTCAGCTTATGCCTACTCGTCACACGGTTCCATCAGAGCGGGGCGAACACCATAGGAGTTGTTGTACCAGTTGTTGTTGTTGGAGCCATCGGTGTTGACGTTCCAGACGTTGTTGTTATTGTTGGTGTTCGGAGAGCGCAGCCACCAAATGGCAGCGTCAGACAAACAAACCGCACCCTTTATGCAAAGCGGTTGCCCGCTGTGCGTTTACGGTTCCGGGTAAAGGACAGCTTTCAGGGCGGCAGCCTGTTCGGTCAGCCGTTTCCGTTCCGCTTCTGCCCGGAGTTTTTCGGCACGTCCGCGTTCCGACGTGAGCCACTTCATCGCCGGGTATTTTACGTCCGTGACCTTCTTTGTCCAGATACCGGCTTTCTTCGCACTGATGATACCTTCCTCCGTGCAGATGGTCAGGTATTCCAGCAGTAGAGAGCAGCCGTCCACGACCGCGCCGATCTTCTCAACGCGCCTGTCGTAGTCGGTCTGGAAATTCACGTTGTTCGCCGCGTGTGCATCCAGCAGGATTTGCCGGGCGGTCAGCCGGATGCCCTCGCCGTACAGCCGGAAAGTGCTTTTGGAAAAGCCCTCCCTGTCCCGCGTGTCGAGTGCATGGACGGCAGTGCCACACACCTTCTGGATGTCGCGCACATCTTCGAGCGCTGCGACTTTCTGGATGATCTTCCGGGCATCGCTCCGGCTGATGTCATCGGTGACGATGCGGGTTGCCCTCTGAGTGTAGCGCAACAGCTCCCGCGCATTCGCGCCGACCTTGAATGTTTCAGCCATCAGAACTCCACCCTTGCCTGTTCTGCGTTCCACACGCCAGTGACGGTCAGGCCGTCAAGGCTGCTGAACGTGGCGGAAAAAGGATTTTTCGTCACGTTTGTGCCGAATTTCAGCTCGATTGCATTGATACTGCCGCGCATCGCTGCCACGCTGGCGCGGATGTCACCATGTGCAGTGTCCGCAGAGTTGTGGGCATCAACGGCGGTGCTGATGTTCTGATCGGTCTGGTCCTTGGTGTATGCGTCCACCGTCGGGCGCTGCGATTCGGACAGCTTACCATCCGCATCCAGCGTTGCCACGCCGCCGGGGGCACCGGCCTGTTCTGCTTTCAGATAGCTGGATTCATCGTTCGACACGCCCGGCACGGCGACATTCACGTTTCCATATGCCATGTGTTAGTCCTCCTTTGGCTTTTCGCCCTGAATGATCCGGTACTCAGCAGTCAGCGCTTCCGCCGGGGCTTTCTTCGCCCAGATACAAATTTTTCCGGTCTGCGTTTCGCAGGTCTGACAGACACCGCAGTCCATCGCGGCGGTCAAACTGTTCGGCGACAAGATGATGTCTGCGCGATCGTTCGCCGTCACATCTGCGGCAGTGATGTCATAACGCATGGGGTATTCCTCCCACGTTTCATCCTCCACCCAGCCGTCTGCCCTGATCGTGACAGACACAGAGGACAGCCGGTCAACCTTTGCCCTATCCATTTCCTGCATTGCTTCCAGCGTTGCATTGGACAGCTCACTTGCCAGACTTGCCGCATACTTCTTTGCTTCCTGTGCTACCAGTTTCAGGTGGGTTACGAGTGCGATAATATTCATTCACGCTTGTCCTCCCTAAAAAAGCAGGCGAGACCGCCATGTGACGGTCTCGCCCCTCATACTTCTTTGGTAAGGTCAGTCAGCTTATGCGCCGAAAACCTCGGTCAGCATCGCGGTCACATCGCTGTCGGATGCGACGGTGCCGTGGATCACATCGGACGGCTCAGTGTACACGGTGGTGTCCACGCCGTCGATGGTGATATGGCCGTTGGTCTCGCTGGCGGCGGTCTTGGTGGCACCAGCAGAAATGCCCTTCAGCTTTTCGCCCTCTGCATTGGTCATCAGACGCTTGCCGGTCTCAGCGGCCACGAAGTCGGCAGGCTTCTTGCCGGAATCGGTCATGTTGCCGCTTTCATCCAGAGTGGCGAAGTTGCCAGCGGTGGCGTTCTTCACCTTGTCGGCCTTGCCGCTGATGTCCACATACAGACCATCGTCCTTCAGAACCAGGGCGTTGCCGGCAGCAGCGGAAACATTGACCTTGACATCCACCTCATAACCAGCGATGGTAACGGTGGTGGAAGCATCCTTGCCGGTGGCCTTGGCCTTGTAGGTATCGACCAGAGCGGACATATCGAGGAAGCTGTAGGAGCAGCTGTCAGGGTTCTGGCCCTTCACAGCCAGAACCATAACGGGCTTACCTGCCAGCTTGGGGTCGGTAGCGCCGGGGTAGGTCTCGGTGCTGAATGCGAACTTCTGCACGAAGGTGGTCTTAGCCTGATCGAGGAACAGCTCCTTCGGGAAGTCGAAGGTGAATGCCGCAGTACCGGACTTATCAGCGCTAGTGTAGAAGCTGACAGTGTTGCCGGAAACGCCCAGAGACTTAATGGCCTTGGAAACGTCGGTGTTGATGTTGTCGATCTCGGCCTTGGTCTTTTCGGCCAGAGCCTTCAGAGCAGCCAGACGGACGAGAGCATTTGCATTGTAAGCCATAGTAAAATATCTCTTTCTTATTTGTTCATGATAAAATATCCGGCTGCCCAGACTTCCCGGACAGCCGGTCGATTACAGATTGTGCATTACTCGCCGAAAATCTCAGTGAGCATTTCGTTTGCTTCGTCGTCCGAAGCAATGGTCACAGCGGCAGCGCCCAACGGGGTGAGGTCGCCTGCGGCGTTCTGAATCACATACGGGGTAGCTACACCGTCCACGATGACGGAAAGCAGCTGGCCGATGTAGGCAGTGGGATTGGTCTTTGCGTATGCCTGCGCGGTTTCCATGGACGGCCACACGGCGGTCTCATCCAGTGCGAAAGCGTCCTGCCGCTTCATAGCCAACGGGAACTCCATGTCGGAATACTTTTTTGCGGTATTGTTCACAGCCATTGTTCAGCCCTCCTTTAACCCAGCGTGACCTTCAGCACTGCGGCGTTGCCATAGGCAACAGCAGGCTCAAAGACCCACACATTGTAGTCCTTGGCGGCATAGCCGCTCGCACCCTCAACGGGAACAGCGGACTTGACAAAGGTGCTGGTGACATCTGCGTTCATTGCGGTCTCGTTGATGACCTTGGTCACGCCCTTTGCGGTCGCAATGCAGGCAATCGCCACACGCTGCGTACCGGCAGGCACGTTGATGGTCAGCGTACCGGCAGCATATGCCTTGCCAGTCTTGCCCAGTGCGCGGATGGCCGCACTGTCCAGAGCAGGCTTGCTGGCGGCCGCGCCGTAGAACACGTTGCGGAACGGGGTGTAGGCGGCGGTGTCTTTGGTCTTGCTACCTGCCGCAATGGCAACCGCCGGGCTGGATGCAGCACCGAGATTGTCCTTTGCGGTCACGCCTGCGCCGTGGGTGGCAGTGACGCGGTACTTCAGGCTGGACACGGCATTGTCGCCGCCTGCATCGCCGATGATGAAGCCCGCGCCGTTGTTGTTATCAGAGCCAGCGGTCAGGGATGCTGCGCTTGCAGTTGCCACCTGAGTGGTCGCCGCATTGGTAATACGCTCGACCTTCCAGTTGGTAGCGGTAACGCCGGTGGCCGGACCGTACTGATAGGAACCTGCATTCAGAGATGCAGCAGAGTAGGCCGCAGAAGCCACCTTAGTGCCAGCCTCAACTGCACCAGCGCCGGTCAGGGTAAACGTACCGATGGACGGCTGGGCGGTGATGCTGGGCTGGAGCCGCTTGCTGAAAATCTCGGTCAGAGCATCCATGACGCTCTTGCCTTTGGTCTGGAAAGTCGCCGTGCCGTTCTGGGCCTTGGTCAGGTTGCCGACCTGCGTATAGCCACCGGCCAGCGTAATGTTGTCCCGCAGGATCACCTTATCTGCATCCACGCTGCCGGTCATTGCGGCCCACGCCGAGCCATCATAGAAGTATGCGGACTTCTCATAGGTGGAGCCGTCCACGGTGGTGGTCACGACAAAGACATCGCCCTTCTTGGGCTTCACGTCCGTGTTCTGGGCGAAGTAGCCGGAGATCACGCTGTCGTCGGAAGTGGACAGGTCAGCTTTGGTCGCGGCGTACACCGTGCCGCCCAGACCGCCGGAGACAGCTTCCAGCTGTTCCTTGGTGGCATAGCCGGAAAGATCAACAGTGGTATCGTCCAGCAGGACGACCTCATCATTGACCTTTGCGTAGATGTCGTAGTGCTGCGTCTTGTCGTTCATGACAAGATACATGATGTTTTCCTGCGCTGCGGATGCGTCAGGGATGGCTTCCGCCACCTCAAAGCGGGCATGACCTGCCTTGGAGATGGACTTGAGCCACTCCTGCTGCAAGCGTGCAGCGGTGGATTTGAGAGCTTCGAGGGTCACAAACTTGTTGTCTGCCATATAAGCCTCCTGTTATGCCGGTGTTTCGTTCAACTTTCCGCGGGGAAAATCTCGTCCAGCATCTTGTCCGTGTCTGCCGCAGAGACGACTTCATCCTGTGTGATACCGCTGGTCGATGCGGAGATCGTGCCGTCTGCCGACACGGAAACGCCAGAACCGATTTTCACGCCGCCAAGCCGGGTAGCCGTTGCAACTGGCAGCACATAGGCGGAGCCACCGCCCGTTGTACCTCCCGGTGCCCACAGCGCCACCGTGGCGGACATATCCGCCGTCGGGATGTTCCTTGCCCAAAAGCGCAAGACACCGGCAAGAGCCTGCACCGTCGGACAAAGCCCGGCACGCTTTGCGACCTCAAGGGCCGCTTTATGTAAGGCAACACTGGGGAACATTTCCTCCGTCACGTCGTCAACTGCAACATCGACAACACACCGGAAGTCATCCATCCCCAGCATTTCCTCGTCATCAGATTCCCGCTGCCAGTCCCAACCGTCTGCGGGGATCGTGATGTCCTTGATGATAGCAGCCCCGCCAGAGCTGCCCTGCTCCTGAATAAGAGCCTTGACCTGTTCTTCGCTTACAACGTCCCCGGATTCCTTGAGGGATTCCATGGCATTGCCGACGGCGGCGGTGATGGCATCGGCGTGAGCGGAAGCATCTTTATTGTGCTTCTCGATTTCCGCCTTGACCATCTTTGCGAGAGCCTGCATCTGCGGGTCAACGGTAATGCCGATATTGGCCTTGTTCGACACAGCAAGCAGCGCCGACAGCTCAATCTCAAAATCGCCGTTCACTTTCGTGGACGGGACCTCCACTCCGCGTGCATCCTGCATAATAAACAGGAGTGTTTCGGCATCGTCGTTCAGCCTGCCGTAAACGCCCACCTGATGCATAATGTACGTTTCATCTGCACCGGTAATCTGGATTTTTACCCGCCGAGCCGTCTCACCGCCGCTTTCAACGGTTTCGATGTCCAGCAATTTCAGGTCATGTGTTTCGCCGCTTACCCCGGTTTCCTCCGAAAGGTCTGCGTCAGCCGTGCCGGTGCCGCTCACAGCGCGGGTGATTACCAGCGCACCACCGGAGAGAGATTCCGACAGCAGGGCGGCACCGGCGGCGGTGTAGCTAGATTTTTCCCAACTCACGTTGTCTGTCCTCCAATAACAATGTTTATCGCCGTGTGCGACCGTTCAACGGTGCCCGCCGTAAAGGCTCGTGCTTTCACTGCCTTTGCTTCAACGGCACCGGGCAGCGCCACGGCTACCTGCATTTTCGATCTTCCGACCGCACCGGCAACATACGCCTTTGCGCCGATTTCCCGCGGCTTGATCCTACCGGGGACCTTTACGGTGCAGGATGTCGCCATGCCGCAGGGTGCGGCGGCGATATAAGCGGGCGACCGTTCATGCGGTTCGACGATGTAGATGATGTGCTCAAGGTGAGCGGTACAGCGCCGGGCATAACCAAGGCGCTTTTCAATTTCTTCCGGTGTGTAGTAAATGACACCATCATCGGTAATGTCTACGTTCATTCGCCAGTAGCCCGGCCTTCCTCCGTAGTCATACCATTCACTTATCTTCACATTCGGATAAATCGAGGACAGCGCCTTTTGGACTGCCCACTCCGTTCCGCAGTACCGACGGACTTCCAGCGCAGTTTTGATGATCCTGCGCTTTGTTTCAATCGGATAGCTGGTGTCGTACCAGTCAACGCGGAACTGAACCGCAAGAATATCCAGAACCGCCTCATCTGCACGGTCAATATCCGTGTAGATTTTCAAGCGTTCGGCAGCTTCCAGTTCCTTCTTGCGCCGCTCCCTGAAAACTGCATCAAGGATCTGTACCCATGGCTCTTTGGCAACATCAGGCGGTAGACCTTCGACTAGGCCGACTTCGTGGAGTTCAATCATCTTCGATTCCTCCGTATGTCACCTTGCAGCTTCGGAGCTTTGCCACCTGAATTTCGGAGACAGTTGTTTCGACCGGTGTCAACAGACGTGGGCGTTTCGCACCAGCTTTCCGTACACGCATAATCAGCTCCGCCGGTTCGATGTCCCGGCCGATTTTTCTCTGCCAGGTTTCATACTCCTTCACAGCTGCTTCCACATTTTCCTGAATCGTCGATGCATTCTTGACATTGCTCAAGGCAATATGGTAAGTAAGCTCGATGTCATACGGGATTTCTTCCGGCGCATGGCAAAGAACCAGATCACCCATCGGGCGCTTTACCGTGTCGAAATATTCCTGCATTCCGGTACATTCTTCCCTTGTCGGAACTCTGCCTCCGGCCATCAGAAAGTAAATGTGGATCGTGTATCCTTCCTTGCAAACGATCTTCGTATCTGCCACATCGGACCGCCAGCTCGATGCAAAGTATTCATAGGCATCCACCGGACCGGCCACGGAGAAAATCGAAGGTGCATAGTTGATACGTCTGGTAAATGAATCGTCACCTTCCGTATCCGTACCGCCCGTGCTTGCCGAAACACTTTTTGCCCCGGACACATACGGGATAGGATCCACCAGCACATTGATTTCGCCTTCGGCAATCCCATCGCTGTTGCTTCCTGCCTCATCTGCCACGGCAACTACGTCCACGGTCAGTTCGCCGGGTAAGATCTCCGCATACTTTTCGGTTTTGAAATACCGTTTGTCTGCCGTTCTCACCTGTGTTCCTTCCGGGATTCCGGTTGCACTCGTTCTCGGCGCAGACAGTGTGAATCGAATAACCGCCGTGGCTTTTCCGGCTTCCAGGCGTTCCACTCCAACAAGCGGAGCAAGGTTGTCCAAATTCGGCCCCGTGCTCGTAGGCAGCAGTTCCGCTTTCAGACACGCCGTGCTGTACTCCATGTTGTGATGCGAACGATGTGCCAGTGTCAAAAGGACAAGCCGTGCTTCAGAACACCGTTCCAACGACACCTCACCGTTGAAAAGTTCTTTGTTGTACTTGCCAAACAGTGCCTTGCAATCGGCCACAGCTTCTTCCAGCGTTTCTTCGCCTTCAATGTCGATGTCCGGGATGTTCTCAAACTCTTTTATTTTAGACAAGCTCGTACACCACCTTTGGAATTACAACGCCATGCAGCACATCACTGTCCAGCCAGTCCACCCGCACCACTCTTGCCCGCGGCTCAAACGATGCGGTTTTCTCTGTTACCTCAGCCACATATAGTCCCTTTGCCACCGGAAGTGGCTTATCGACAAATATGTTTGGATTGATTCCGAGTTCTCTGTCGCCCTCTTGGCTCCCGATTGGTGTGGAATACAGTGTGCGAAGGCACTTTGCAATGTCCTGCACTTCTTTTTGTTTTTCGCTGTCACCGGACAGCTCAACCACCGTGCTGCTGAAGTCGATCATATGTACTCCTTTATGGTCAGGCTCACCTTGCACTGCATCAAAAGCCCGTGTTTTATCACCGAATCCCAGCTGTCGCTTATTTCAGTGACCCGAAACTTGTTTTGCGATACCGGTGCAAACCCGATAATCAGGTAATGAATCTCTCCGTTCTCTGACATTTCTGTCAGACGGTTCAGCATCTTGCGAGGATTCACGCCGAGTGCTGCATCCAGAAGAATATCAAAGGTGTACTCTCTCAGTTTCGGTGATAAATACTCTGCTCGTGCTTTTCCTCCCAGAACTTCATGTTCCGCCCAGTTTGCGCCGGTCGTTCCCTTGAAGTTTGACGGGGTGAGCACACGCAGGTGTCCCACGGAGAAAATCACATCGCCGAAAATTCCAACATACATTCCAAAACCTCCTTACAGGGGTGCGGATGTTTTCTTGCCAAGGTTTCCGGTGTGCGTATGCGATACCAGCGATTTGCCGGACACAACAACATCGCCACCTCCGCCCTGGATGTTCACTGTTCCAGCGGTCGCATTGATGGTCGATGCCGTCATTTTCAATTCGCCGGATGCTGCAAGCGTGATCCCCGCCGGGGATGTCACCTTGATTTCTCCGCCCTCGCTGATGGTCACGGTTGCACCGCCCACCTGGATCTCAAGACTTTTCGCCTTCAGGATTTTCTTTCCGTCCACATAGTCGGTCAGTTCTTTTGCATTTGCATCAAACTTCCGATATGCCTTTCCTCGTGAGTTGGCATAATCCTTTCGGTAGACTTTTTCTTTTCCTTCAGGCGGTTTGTTCTTTTCATTCCAGACGGTGCCCACCACAACAGCATCCTCCGGACTTTCTCCTGGATGCAGGACAAGCACAAGATCATCAACTTCCGGTGTCTGGTACTCGCCATTGGACAGAAACGGCACCATTTCCGTAACGGTGTCGTCCCTGTCTGGGTAAGTAACTTCGCACTTTCCAGCCTCATAGTCGATAGAACTCACATTGCCGAATCTCACTTCACTGCTCATGCGAAATCCTCCTTTTCTACTTTGCTGGCCTTGACTTGTGTTTTGTACCCGTTAGATGGAGATATGGTGTGCTCCATCTGATCGACGAAATATTTCCCGTCCATCTTGCCATAGCCAACCAGGTTGAAGCACTGCGCCGAAGCGCCGGCCGGATAGCCCAGCATCGTAAAACTGATCTTAGTCGCGCCGTGATTGGCATTCTTGATGGCCACTATCAGGCGGGCTTTTGCGTCTGCCTCGCTGCTTACCTTTCCAGTAAGTTTAAGCTGGCGTTCGTCCGTGCCCACCTTGACGTTGATATTGATTTTTTTCTGTTTGTTGGTGTAGGTATAAAGGCCGCCCGTGTATGTTCCCGTCAGCTTTGTGTTCCACTTGAAACTTCCCCGCTCTACGCACAGGGCCGTCGGATTTCCAACGGGCCGGCTCTCATATACCGTCCATACAGGATCTTTCGCCTTGTACTTTTCCCGGTCGTACACCCAGAGCTTTGAAGTGTAGACTTTGATAACCAGTGCATAGGTGCTGCACAGATCTTGCAGAAAGGCACTATCTGTTCCGTCCTGTTCCTTTGCATCAATGCCGTGGTCGTCTCCCTCAAACTTCAGCTCCAATTTGTAACGGCCTGCAATGGTTTCAGCGATTTTCTTTACGCTGGTGTTCTTCCATGTAAAGGTCCGGTTTCTCTCGCTGAAGCTGGTGTCGTTCGGCTTTGCCACGCCGCCCATCGTCAGCGAATCAGGTGCACCGGCAAAACTAAGATCATCCAGCACGAATGCCCCGCACTCGGCGCTGTAATCTCTGCAGCCGCTCTCAATGCCCCCGATATTCCAGTCCTTTACAACAATAGCCGGGTAGAGCTTCACGCCCTTTTCCGGCATCCGGTCATTTTTCCATTTGGCAGCTTTGGCATTGACTGTAATGCTCACACTGTCGCTTTGGGATTCAGCCACATCCGTGTACTTGAAACTTTCCAGATCAGGTGCGATTTCTTCCGAAATATCGGTTTTCTCGTAGGTCAGAAGAACCGCAGCCTGCCTTCCTTTGGGTCTCGCTGCTGTCAGTACCATCATGCACCTGCCTTCCAGGGCGGAAGATCTCCGCTCTTTTCAGCCGGCAGAGCTGGTGTTGACAGCACCGTGCCGGAATCGAACCGGACGATATGGATATATCTGGGGTTGTTCTGCATCAGCCAATCGGCTTTCAGCTCACTTCCGTACACGTTCAGGGCGATCAGGTCCCAGGTGTCACCGGACTTCGTGGTGTAATCAAGTGCCATACTGCGTGCGCCTCTTTTCGCGTTCGTACCGTTCCACATACTCGCAGAACTTCTCGTATCCTTCGTCCATAACGGAGCGCAGATCTTCGGCATTCATGCTACCGTAGATGGTGAAGTTTGGTGCATAAACATATGTGTTTCCGCTGGAACTTGTATAGGTGCGCTGGTAGTTGTTGCTGGATCCACCGCGCAGGCTTCCGGTGCCGCCACTGGAAGTATCTTCGCTCCCGCCGATGGGCTTCAGCTCCACTTCCTGCTGGTAGTTCTGAAGGTCTGCCAGCATCGACAGATTTTGCCTTGTCAGCTCACTGTTGCCAGCCGTCGGGAAGAAGTTTACATTGCTCAGATCGTAGTTGTCCGGGTTGGCAGCGTATTCCAGCTTTGCCTTTTCCGCATCCGCTCCCCGGATAAACTGGATTGCTTTCTGAGCATTTTCGTTTGCGAGAACAGACTGGGCACCGGTAATCACTTTCCCGATTCCGGTGTTCAACAGCTGTTGGGCTTTGCCCTGGTCATCCGACACGGTAGGTGTCGGCATTGCCGCCAGAGTTTCCAGCCCATCCACTGCATAGTTTGCGATCTCCGTTATACGGCTGAACGCCACACCAGCGTCGGAACCCAGTACCAATGCCGCCGCAACCGGCTGAACCATAGTGTCAAAACTTTGGGCCACCTGGTTGTAATACTGCTGGCGACGTACCCTGTTGAAGTCGATCAGGTTAGAATCTTCTTCTGTAAAGCCGCCGTCCGCGAACATCTTCGGCTTTCTGCCTGGCAGGCCAAGCAGATCGCCCAAGCCAACGCCCAGCAGCTTACCAGCTGTCAGCCAGGTATCAATGTTCTTTTCACGAACACCACGCCGGAAACTGATAACAGCTTCCGGGCCAGCCTCGCCAGCAATGGACGGCCCATGCGTCATGCCGCCGTTGGCAAATGCCGGGACGGACACAGGCGACAGGTTGAATCCGAACGACTTACCGCCGATTACCGGAACCGGGATGCCGAACAGCGTTTCCGGGATCGTGAGCTGGATTTTGTTCAGCGCTCCAATGATGAAGTTGACCGCTTTCACACCGATGGTCGCAACCTGCTTCAGGAAGCCTATGATGCCCAGAATCACAGGCTCTACCACCGGAAGCACCTTGCCTACCAGATCCACCGCCACCTTGATGGCGTTGACCAGAGTTGTGCCCACCAGGCTGACCACCGTGGACAGCAGCGGCATGACTGCCGGGATGCCCTCATTCACGATAAAGCCGAAGATTTCAGTCAGCACCGGCTTGATGTGGTTCACTCCCAGATCCACGATCTGAGAGAACACGCCGGCAAACGATTCAATCAGCGGCATAACCGTCTGGATGGCCGGGGTCATAGCGCCGAACACGTCACCCAGGTTCAGCCCTCCGATACTGAAACCGGATAGCTTTTCCTGGATGCTCTGCAAGCCCTCCGGGGTAGTGAGCTGCCCGAACACCTGCTTCACGGTGTCGCCGATGCCGGCTATCTTTCCGGTGAATTTGTCAAAGACAGCAAGCCCGCCTTCGCCAAATACCGTTCCGACAATGTTGCGAATGTCCTCGAAGTGGTCTCCCAACAGTGAAACCGCCGCAACGATCGTGCCGATGCCGGTAATGACAGGGCCGAATGTACCAAGCAGCGACATGAAACCGCCGCCCAGTTTTGCGGCCACCGGGCCTACTGTTGTACTCAGTACGTTCAGCCCTGCGCCGCCGACATTCAAAGCTCCTTTCACCGTGCTCAAAGCGCCACCACCGATTTTGGATGCCGCACCCGCCACCTTGCTGCCGACACCGAGGACGGTAGAACCCACTTTGGACTGACTGACGGTCTGCCATGCATTGGACAGCCCGTTTCCAATGACCGTCTTTCCTGCACCGAGGAAATTTTTCACTCCGCCGACCATGCCGCCGATGTCTATACCATTCGGTCCTGCAATGCCGGAAAGGATCTGTCCCGCAACACCGCCGGTCTTTGCGATAAATCGTCCTACCGGATTGCTGCTTCCGAATCCTACCAGAGCGTTTTTCAGCCCGCCCAGCGATTGCCCGACATTGGAAACATACCTGCCGGGGCCAGAGTTTTTCAGCACCCCCAGCAGGCCGCCGTTCGTGCTGGCTTCCAGCACGTCATTTACAAAGCCGGCGTTTCCTTTCTTGGTTCCGCTGCGCAGGCCCTTGAAATTTTTCAGTGTTGCCCAGATACCGACACCAGCACCATCCAATGTCTGCCCGATCTTGCCCAGGCGCGTTGTGGGCTGCTGCGCTCCGATGCCGGCCATCTGAACGCCGTACTTTGCATTTTCAGCAAACATTCCAGCGTTCGATTTTGCAAAGGACGCACCACCAACCGCCCGTTGGATCAGACTTGTTGGGGTCAGTGCTCCCAGCAGGTTTCGGACGGTGATGCCGCCGAATGTTCCGCCGGGGGCACCGCTCGGTTTTCCGCCGATCGCAATGTTCCCGATGGTGTTCAGCAGCGTGGATCCTGTGCTATAGGCCGTCGGCGCAAAGCTCATGGCTCCGAACGCCGCAACTATGGCAGCAATGGCCCCTGCCACTTCCGGTCCGTGCTCTGCGGTGTAGTCGATGCCCTTCTGGATCCACGGCAACGCTGCCTGTGCCGCATTGCCAATTCCAAGCAACGCAGAGTGCAGCATCGGCAGAATGCCGTTGACGATGTTGGACAGATCCGGCAGGCTCTCGGTGATGCCGTTTGCTATGTCTATCCACATAGCCGTCAGTTCTTTCTTCGCCGGAAGGAACTGATTGCCCACATTGATAAGCAGGCGGTCTGTCGCGTTGCTTGCCATCTGACTTACCGCTTCGCTGGTGTCCAGACGAACAAGCAATTCTTTCTCCATGCTGCCGCTGTATGCGCTGGTATCACCAGCCATAAGCAAGGCATTCTGGAATGCAGGCAAGTTGCCCACAATTTTTGAAACGCCCTCAATGGCCCACTGTCCAAACAGCGTTTTGATGGTCGCAGTCTGCTGGTACTTGTCCTGTTTCGAGATTGCCTCAAAGACTTTGTACAGAGTGCTTGCTGCACCATCTTCTCCGTTCGGCCCGGTGGACTGCATATCCTTTGCAATCTGCACAGGATCAAAGCCGAGTCTGTTCCATGCGCCCACCTGCGCATCCGTCGCACTGTTGCCCAGGGTGATGTTTGTAAACACACGGTTCAGACTTGTTCCGGCCTTTCCCTCATTAACGCCCATAGCCAGCATGGTGGCTGCCAGCGCAGAGGTCGTGTGCAGGTCAACGCCAGCTGTCTGGCCAACACCGCCGGACGTATTCACCACGCTGGCGATTTCCGCCGCCGTGGTAGCCATGTGTCCGCCCAGGTAGTTGATGGAATCTGCAATGTCGATAATCTGGTTATGGGTCTTACCAAAAGCGGTTTCCCACTTTGCCATATAATCGGCCGCAGACTTCGCATCAATATCCCACGCAGCAGCCAGCCGGGCCGTATCGTACAGGTAGCTTTTTTCGCCGGTCTGCTGGTTATCCAGAAAGATTTGCTCATAGCTCTTACCGGACTGTCCCAGCGATGCGGCGATCTGCGCCATCTCGTCCCGTTTGATTGGGACCTGCGTGGTCATCTTGAGGATTGCGTCCTCCATGGTGGCACGCTTTTCCGGGTCAATGCTGCCGTCATCGTTCATGATGCCGCCAACATACTTGACTGCATCTGCCGCCTGGGCTTGGTATTCCTCTGCCATGGAGGTTGTCTTTTTAATCATGACAGCGGACGCAGTTGTCAGCGTCGCCATGATTCCCAGTCCGGTTTTCCCGATTACGCCCAGAGTGTTTGCTACCGTGCTGCCCAGTGACTTGGTTCCCGTCAATGCGTTTGCCAGATCACCGGTCAGCCCCTTCGTCTGCTTTATTGCAGTTACAAGGGATGGGTCCACCTTGCCCATGATGCGGATGCTGAGGTCTAGTGCTCCATTTCCCACCATACGTCTGCCACCTCGTTACACAGATCCACCAGCTCCCGCCGGGGCAGGTGCAGCAGATCCGTCATGTTGGAATGCGTGGCAATGGATAGCTGGATAGCCGCTTTCCGAAGTCCTTTTGCCCCGCCTTTTACTCGAAAAAATCAGAGTTTACAGCATCACGCAGCTTAACCGCCTCGCACAGCGGCAGACCAGCAAAGAAGTCCACCGGATAGCCGGTGCCCATGCTGGCAATGATACAGCAGTACAGGTAATTGCGGTGAGTATTCACCGGTGCAAATCCGCCCGCAGCCATACGGTTTTCTGCCATGGATTCGCTCATAGTGTTCAGTTCGCCCACGCCGGACAGGTCGATGCCGTCAAAGGTCTTGCCCTTCAGTTCCGCCTTTTCGCTGCCCTCGTAGGTGTAGGGGGCTGCAAACTTCAGGGTGTGAGATTCCAGCTGCTTTTTCACTTCATCGGCGTTCTCGCTGTTATCCATGCCCTTGACGACCGCCGCCTGCACTTTTTTGATTTTGCCGCGGGGCATGAGCTTGAAGAACTCCACAGGCTTGCCAGTGGCCTTAACGGCCATTTCCTGTGCAAAAGAAGTGGTCATTTCCATCACGGACATGGCCGCCAGTTCGTTGCCGATGTTTTTCTGAATGTCGATCAAGTCCTGCACGGTCATCTTCTCCATACCGGACAGATCCAGGCTGTCGTACTCCTTGCCCTCGAACTTATAAGGTTTATCAAACTTCACGATATTGTCCATTGCTGTTTCCTTTCCAAAAGACAATCAGCCGCCCCACGCCGGGACGGCTGACTTCTTCATGTATCGGGTTTAGATAAGAGCGTTGATCTCGGCACGCATATCCTCGCCATCAACATAGTAGCGGCCTGCAAACTTGTCGATGTCGATAACGGTAGTACCGTCAACCTCCATCAGGTAACGGGTAACTTCCAGCGTGGTGGTGCTTCCCATGGTGTCAGCACGCTTCAGCTTGCCGGGATCCAGCTCCTTGGGACGACCACCCAGGACGACGCGCAGGCCCTTGTAGGTGTAGCCGCCGTTCTTGTTGTCGTTCTGCATAGCAGCACGCAGGGTGATCTGGATGTTCTTGTTGGGGTTCATCATCTTGGTGGCGTAGCTGTACATGGTGTTCCAGTTCAGCGTTGCCTCCATGGATTCAAACTGACCGGGCACGGGGGAATCGACTTCGCCCGCAATGCCCATGCCGGACACGGAGGTGGTCTTGTTCTTGATCTTGGGCAGGGTGATTTCATCCGCCAGACCAATGAGCAGGTCATCTTCCGTGTACGCATTGTAGTCATTGATGACCTGGGGAACCAGGTCACTGGAAATATTCAGAGCCATAGGTCATTCCTCCTGCTTACAGAGACAGAGCCGAGGTCAGCGCGCCGGCCTCATACTCCATGGTGTTGTTGATCTGCTTAAAAGGCGGGAACGGCGTGCAGAACTGATAGAAGGAGTAGTGGCCTGCAACCAGTTCAGCAGTCGTGTTGCGGTCGGGGTCTGCCTTCATGCTGTAGCTGGCGCATACCTCGGTAGAGACATAGACACTGCCCTTCATGTTCTCGCTGTCGATGATGGACTGAAGGCGCTTCTTGTTCATCGGCTTGTCCAGCTTGCTCATGTTATCCAGAACAAAGCTGGTCCAGGAGTGGTTGAAGAAGCGGCGGACGCAAAGGAAAGCGTCCTTCGGGTCAGTGTTTTTCGGGTAGCAGCAGGTCTCATTGCCCCACACAACAAAGTCGCCGGAGCGGATGAAGGTCGCCACGCCCTGCTCATTCAGCACATTGCCCTGCTCCTGATCCATCAGGACTTCGGTGCCATCTTCCAGGCAGGCGGAGGAAATGGGTACGCTGACATTGGACGGGCTGGCATTGGGCGTATCGTTGTACAGGCTGTCGTTGTAGACTGCCGCAGCAGCGGCCAGAGAGCTACCGCTGTAGATGGTGCTGCCGATCTTGCCGTACAGCCACAGGGCATATGCTTCACGAGAAGTTGCGCCCTGCTTGACCTTCTGGTTTGCCACATCGGTGTACTTGCGTGCACCGGAAGCAGAACTGTCGATGTCAACGAAGCACACAGCATCGAAAACGCCGTTGATCTTGCGGCACTTGGCCTGAAGTGCGGCACACACCATAGGATCCTTGGAGAAGCGGGGTGCCAGCAGAATGCCGGGAACCATGCCCAGCTTGGGGAACACCTGCCTTACCACTTCCAGACCGGTTTCTGCACCGGTGGCCGCATTCACGCCGCCCACGATGTCAGCAGCGGTAATCTTGGTCGGATCCAGAATGGAGCCGGAAACAGTCAGGGCCGTTGCCCCGTCGCCTTTGCCGCCGTTGACCAGGGCGATGCTAACAGTACCATCATCATTGAAGCTGGCAGTATAGTCCTCGTCCGCCGTGAGCACGGTCTGTTCCTTCTTCACCACCAGCTTTTTCAGCAGGATGCCGGTCTCGTCGATCTCCGCGATGCCATCATTCACCTGCACGGTCTTGTTGGACAGTTCGGTGATATGCTTTGCATTTGCAGGATCCAGGACGTTGACCACGACGATGGGGGAAATGCCCATCACCTGGAAGCTGGCGCTCACAGTCTCGCACAGGGTATACTTTGCAAAATCGCTGGAATAGCCCACTGCGGCGGCAGCCTCTTTGAAGGTGTTCACCAGCAGCGGCGTGTTCACCGCTGCTTCCGGGTCATCCAGCATATTAACGGGAGCCGTGCCCACAACGATCTGCAGGCCGGAGTTGACCGTTACCGGAGCGGTGACGCTGGTCGCCGCTTCGGTCTTATTAAAGCCATGCGAAATAGCCATCTGTCATATCCTCCTTACTTCATCAGGGCAGCAGCCTTGTTGCAGAGAATATTTTCTCTGGTGCCGTCCTGTTCCAGTTTCACCCGCATTTCAGCGAGCTTGTCCAGCGGAACAATCAGTGCTTTCAGGAGCGGCACCTGTTCCACTTTTTCTTTCAGCTTGTCGGGCAGGCCGTCCACGAAAACCGTGTACTGCGGTGCGATGCCCTTGATAGTCGGACCGCAGTATGCCACAGGGGCCTGCACCTGCACTGCGGTCTGTTCAGTCTGAGTTTCCTGAACTTCTACCGCTGCTTTTTTCTCAGTGCCCATATTAAATCAACGCCTCCACTTCTTCATTTTTCAGTGCGTTCGGGGTCTTGCAAATCAGGTTCACAATTCCCCAGTAGTAGTGATCCATGTCATCGTCTGAAAGCTCCCACTTTCTGGGATAGCCCACCTCAAACGCTCCACCGAAAACTGGCTTACGCTTGAAGTGCTGCATAATCGCTTCCTTGATGTTCACGGTTTCCACATACCCCTGCCGATCAATCCCGCGGTCATAGCTGCAAATAACCAGCTGCATGAGAACCAGCTGCGGATCATGGTCATTATCGACCTCGCCGCTCGATTCGATTACGATGATGCAGGGGTACATGGCATCGTTTGTGTCAATGTCATCATCGTTGTCCGTCTGTGTCGGCAAAAACTGCTTATAAATCTTGAGGGGCTTTTCTCCCTCCTGTCCGGTAAACTTCATATCCCGGAACAGTTCTTCCAGCTCGTCCATCATGGCTTGCTGGCACATTTCGCTGGTATAGCCGGTGATTTTCTCGGCCATATCAGATCACGCCCTTTCGCTTTGCATTGGCAATCAGCTGCCGGATGCGCCGTTCGGTGTTGTCCTGAAGCATCTGTTCCACGGTCGTTTCCTGCATTTCCCACACAGTGCGGTGCATCGCAGAGCCGGAAGGGCTGGACATCGTGACCAGCTTTTCGTTCGGCTTCCAGCGTTCTTTTCCGCTCTCGGTGTAGTCTTTGTCAGCAGGCACGCCCAACTGGCGCTGTACCATGCCGATGTGCTTCGACTTGAACTGAACCAGGAAGCCCTTGCTCTTTTCACTGGTTCCGCTCAGACCGATCATCGGGTTTCCTTTCAGAACGTGTGCCTGAAAAACAGGCGGCGCATTGCGAACAGACGGACCCATGAAGGGCTTTGTGGGGCTGGTTCTGAAATAGCCCAGGTCTGCCCGGAATGCGCCGGGGTCGTTCTTCATGATGGCAAGGATAGCCGTCGGGTGGCGGTTGGTCGCTCTCTGCCGCTGACGCAGATCTTCGATCATACGCCTGCCAGCCGCGTTGAGGTCATAACGGTTCTTAACCTCGGTCAGCATCAGCTTTCGCGTCTGTCTGGCCGTGGTGTTGACCACCACTTTCATCGCTGCCGGGGTCTTGTTCGACAACACGCCAAGGGCACGGGACACTTCTTCGTCATTGACGGAAACCGTCATGGTGGAAGCGTCGTAGTTGGTATGGAAGTATGCCACCTTACCTCACCCTTTCCAATTCCATCCGGTAAACTCCCGCCTTCAGGGAGCAGGACTTGATTTTGTAGTCCCGCTTCTTATCCAGTGTGATCTGCTTACCGTTCTTTGGCATCGGGCCGTAGTCTTTCTGTTTCACGAACAGCAGCAGATCGGCCTTATACATTCCCTGGTCAAAGGACTGTTTTGCTCCGCCCTCCCAGTGCGCCGCACGTTCATTCACGCTGGGGTGTTGGGTAATGCAAAGCATCTGCTTATCATCTATGTAGCGTTCTTCTGCAAACTCGTTCAGGTTGAAGAACACCGTTTCCACATCCTGCGCCACATAGTCTTTGAACGTAGGGAGCGGCTTCGGGGTGTCCGGTTCGCCGTAATTCTGGTCAACGTCCAGCATATCAGCAAACCTCAGCCACCAGCCAGGAATCTACCTTATCAGGAATCAGCAGCGGGTGACTCTGAAGCTCAATGAAGCGACGGTCGGGACGATGCTCCACATAGGTGCGCAGCAGACGGTCGCCCTCAAAGCTGTGCCAGTTGCCGCCATCATCCAGATAGTTGCACAGGCCGTAGGCACGCATGAAGTTTGCGTTGCTGGGGATCATCAGCACCATGTTATCGGGAATCAGCGGCTTGGTCTCGCCGGTCGCGTCATCCAGATAAACTTCGTCGTAGCCGTAAACGTCCACACCGGGCAGGTTCAGGTGGCCGTAATAGGTCAGGCCACCTTCCAGCTCTTTGGGTGCCATGGAACCGATGTCGAAGCGGCGCTTGTCCATCAGTTCCAGAATCTTACCGTCAGCCATGAAATTGTCGGCTGCAACCTTGCCCATGACGACCATATCTGCGTTGGCAAAGCCGTTACGGCTCACCAGCTGCTTCCAGTCGCGCAGATTGCCCCAGGGGTCAGCGGCGGACTTGCCCCACTGCTTCGTGCCTTCAAGAGTGATCTTGTTGCCAAAGCCGAAGTCGATGACTTCATCCACGCCCTTGCCCTTGACCTTCAGCTTGCCGGTGGTAAGCACCTGTGCGGCCATCCACTCTTCGCGGCGGGTGGTCATGTCGTTCAGCTGGTTGTATTCCTCGATCAGCTTTTCTGCTGCACGGTCTGCCGGGGTGCGGCCAGAGAACAGATCTTCACCGGGCAGGCGTTCCATGTACTGGTCTGCCGTGCTGATGGTCGCCGGGTTGATAAGGGGCGGTGCATAGGATTTGGTCTCGTAGCCCTCGCTCTGCACGATCTCGCCGCCAACCAGCGGATGGATGAATGCAGCCATCTTGCGATTGCCCTTGACAATATCAATGTCAACGCGGCGGGTCGGGAAGGTTTTCACGTTGGAGAAAAAGCGATCCCGCAGAAACGTGCGGATCGGCGGGGTGGTGCGAACAACCTCGATCAGGTGCCGAGGCTCATAAATGCTTACTTCATTAGCCATAAATGTTGTCCTCCTTACTTCAGGAAAATACCAAGATTGCGCAGAGGAACTTCAACGTCGTCTACGCTCACGTTCTTCGGCAGCACAAGGCCAGCAGCGAAAAACTCACCGGTCAGATAAATCGGCACTTCTTTGTCTGCCTCTGCACTGTCAGCGGTAATACCATACAGGCCGGTAAGAACCGCCTGACCTGCACCGGCTGCATCTGCAACCGGCTTCACTTTGCCGCCCTCGATCAGAACAGGGGCGTGCGCCTCGACCGCCGCACTGGCCGTCTTGGTGGCCTTTGCGATGCCGATGTCGGTTCCGGCAATGAAATATTCCGGGGCCGTGCTGAAATCTTTTCTTGCAAGATCCATGATCATAGTTCCATCCTCCTTACTTCACGCCGTTAGCCTTGCGGATTGCATTCATAAATGCCTTGCTTTCCTCATCTTCGGCTTCAGGGTTTGCAGGCGGCGTGTTGTCGATGCTGTTGGCGTTCGAGTTCTCCGCAGCCGCCTTTGCACTATTCAGATAGTTCTTGCTCTGCTCCTGCTGTTTTGCCTTCATGCTGGCAATGACAGCCTTTGCAAAGGACGCAGAATCAACAGGCTTCGTAAACTTCGCCTCGTTGGCCTGATCTTCCGCGCCGGGCAGAGTTGCGTTCTCGATCTCCTGAATGCGGGTGCGCTCGGCAGTGATAGCCTCATTCTCGATGGTGGCTACCAGATCCGGGTACGCCTTGCGGAGATCATCCGTGGTCTTGATGTCCATGTTTTTTACCTCCCCATGGTCATTGCGTTCCGGCTTTTCCGCCGGGTTCATATTTTCAGTCCGGGTCGCGGTATTGTCCGTCACCCGGCTTCTGACAAAATTGGGCGCTTCGTTAAACGGGGTGTTCATGCTGATGCTGTTGACGAACAGAACACCGTTGCGATTCTCTACAACGGAATCCTCTGCATCGTCGTCCACCTCATCCACAAAGCCTTTTTCCTTGGCTTCCGTTGCCGTCCACCAGTTCGTTTCATCCATCCACTTAGCGCATTCATCCTCGGTCTTGCCGGACTTTTTGGCGTACAGGGCAATGATGCTGCTGCGGATGGTCTCAAGCGCTTTCAGGCAGTTCTTCATATCCTCTGCGGTCAGGTAATCGCAAACGCCCATGCTGACCGGATGGACCATGTAGCTGCCGTCTGCCGCGGCCACAACTTTGTCTGCATGGCAGGCAACGATAGTGGCAGCACTTGCACACAACCCGTCAATGTGGGCAGTCACGGTGGCGGCATTGCGTTCCAGCATATTGCCAATGGCCTGGGCCGCGAAAACATCACCACCGCCGGAGTTGATGTACACGGTGATTTCTTTCACATCGCCCAGGGCGGCAAGATCATCCGCAAACCGTTTCGGGGTCGCTGCATCCTCCCACCAGCTGCGCTCAGAAATATCGCCATAAAGCAGCAGTTCCGCCTTCTGGTCATCGTCGGCCAGATTGCGGAACTGCCAGAACTTATTATTCGTTGACTTGGGGTTCGTCTGGGAATTGGCTTTGCCCATTGCAGCCTACCTCCTTCATTTTTTCCATCTCACTTTTGCGCTGCCTCATATTGGCCCGCCAGCTTCCGCCGGTCATCTGCGCCGTTTCCTGCTCGGCAGTGGAAATGCCCTGTTCCATGCGCAGGATAGCCGCCTCGATTTCTTTCTTCGCATCCAGATTGGTGCGTGCCGGGCCGTTCCAGTTACAGGCCATATAGGCTTTTGCAACGGCCGGATCATCGAAGAAGCCCGGCGCATGGATACGTCCACGGGCTACCGCTTCGGCAAACCACTTTTCGTAGGTCGGCTGGCAGAAGTCCGCCGCAAAGCTGTCCCGCATCACATCGCACGTTCTCCAAAACTCGTTCAGAGAACCGCGGCTTGCGGAGTAGTTGGAGCTGAACTTCTTATAAAGCACCTCGCTGGGCACTTCAATACCCGTCGCCACCTGGTTGGACATGGCTGACATAAAGCCGTCATATGTCGTGGTCGGATGTTTCGGGTCAAACGTGTCCGGTGTTTCGCCGGGCGCAAGGTCAAACACCGCAGACGGCGCAAGGTTGATTGCCAGTTCATCAGGCGGAGTGTTCGGGTCCTCCGCCTTGTCGGGCGGATCCTCACCAAATGGCGCTCCGCTGACCGGGTTATCATGTTTGATGAACAGTGTGATGGAGGATGCTACGATGGCCGCGGCCAACTCTGCATCCGTATATCTGCCCATCTGCTTCATCGTGGGCAGTACCGGTGCCAGTAGGGGAACGCCGCGCCGCTGCCCGGCACGTTCCCTCTGGGTGACACACAGGATGTTCGGTTCTCCCGTTTCTTTGTCGCGGGCTTCTACCCGCGTCCATGTCAGGGGCAGCGGATTATCATAGGCCAGCGGGTGCCTGCTGGCTACCCAGTAGGCAATGACTGCGCCGTCTTTGTCCGTTTCCACGCCCTGAACGATCTGGTGCACATTGATACCATCCACCTTGCAGGGGTTCATTCGGTCTGTGCGGTCGGGGCTGCACACCTGGTCAGCCTCGATCAGCCGAAGCTGCAAGGCATACGGCCAGTTCCCACGTTCTTTGAACTGCACCGCTGCAAATACGTCACCGTTCATCAGGAAGCTGGTGAACGCCAGCGTTTGCAGCCGCCAGAAGTTGTCCATGCCGCTTGCATCGCAGGCCGCACTATCCGCCCACAAGCCGAACTCGCGGGAGATTTCCGCCTGCAAATGGTCGGCCTGTTCCTCGGTCAGGTGCAGATAGTCCGCATCGACCTGGGGTGTCGGCACAAGGCCGCTGCCCACCACATTGGTGCGCAGGGTCTTGATTGCACCGGCCGCCAGCGGGATGCCCATGTAAGCGTCCCGGCTCCGCTTGCGCAGTGTTTCCAGATTGTCCTCGATGTCCTCTTTTGCGCTGCCGCCGCCAACGTGCCAGCTCCGCATAGAGCGTGATGTGTGGGAAGCTCCATAGTTCCCGTAGCCGGTGCCGTTGTTTATGACAGACAGCGCCGTGCGGGCCACAGCGCGGCGATACCCCTTTTCGGGGGAGATTGCCGCAATGGCCTTATCAAGGAAATTCGCCATGTGCTCCACCTTCCTTACACGTCATGCGGAGAGAAGTGGTAGATCCGGTTTCTGCCCCGGCCCCTTTCCTCCGCTTCCGCTTCAGCCACTTTCTTTTCCCAGAAAGCAATGCTTTCCCGGATCTGTTTCAGGCTGGCGCGGGTCAAGACCATCTGCTCGATCTGGTAGCTCTGCCCGGTCGATACGGCAGCCTCAGCTTCCAGCCACATATCAAGGTGCCGCTGGGCGGTCTCTTTTGAAATAACAGGCATTGGTTAGATACCTCCCGATCTCCTTCTGCGGTACTGGCGCTGTTGTGCAGGACGCTGTGCATCCTCGCCGGGGATTTCCAGACCGGGCGGGTTGCTGATTTCCAGCGCAGCCGTCGCGTAGTTCCGCACGTCAAATGCTTCGTTACGTTTCTGCGCCGGATCCTTCAGCTCCCACCGTTCCACTTTGCGGCCAGACTTCCAGCGTGTGACCTTGTGCTCCGCAGTAAGCATCTTGAAATAGTTTTCGTTGTAGCCCGCATCCTCGGCCGCCGGGAAGTGGCAGTAGTTCGGGCCTTTGATAAGCACCTTCAACCGGGCAAGGACATGGTTCTTGCCGGTATCAACGCCCAGCGTAAACAGCTCGCCGCCTACGCGGTTGTTCTTTGTGGGGTTGCGCAGGTATGGTACGTCCATACCGCCACGGCCTTTGATGGGCCAGATGTGCCGTTCCTCGCGCTCTTTGCAGAACCGTATGACCTGATCCGGGAAGTGGCCGCCGCTGTCCATGCAGACACACCGCAGGGACAGTTCCGTGCCGTCTTTCTTTTTCCAAGTCTTTGATAGGAAATCGTCCAGATCTGCCCAGACCTGCCCACGTTTCAGGTCGCCGTAGATGCGCTGATACCGGATGCCCCAGCTTTCCTTGCCGATGCCCCAGCCCACGACTTCCGCCTCAAAGCGGTTGTCCTGCGTATCGACACCGGCTGTCAGGTACACCACGCCGTCCGGCACTTCCGCCTCGTAGAACTCGCGGCGGTCCAGCAGGTTGTTTGCCTCCACCGCTTCGCCCGGTTCTTCCCACGGCAAGCCTAGGTCAGTGTTCACAAAGACCTGCATCTTCTCGTAGTCTCCGCGCTGTGCATCCAAGTCAGCAGCAATGAAGTCCTCCACAATCTTGTCCCACCCGCAGAGGGTGGAGCCGATCTTGTTCATGTGGAAGCCCCGCACAGACCGTTCCGGGTGTTCTGCGTGCCACTTTCCTTGCAGGCTGTTTTTCTTCCAGCGGTATTCGTTGTCAAGGCAGCCACACTCGGCACAGCGGTATTGCACGCCGCCTTCCGGCCACTTTTCCTTGTCGAACACCATGTTGTCCCAAACAAAGGGCTGATAAAAGCCGCAGTTCGGGCAAGGCACCGTCCATTCCTCTTGGGTGGATGCGTTGAACTCGTCCAAAATGCGGCTGTTGTTTTTGTCGGTGGGGGTCGATACCAGCACCGTCTTGTAATCCCAGTAGGTCGTTTGACGCTGTTCGGCCAGCATGACCGGGTCGCCTTCTTTGCCGGCGCTGGCTTTGTAAGCGTCCACCTCGTCCGCCAGCAGTACCTTGATGGGTCGGCCGCGCAGATCGGTCGGGGCGTTTGCGCCAACGATGGTGAGCTGACCACCGGCAAAGTTCTTTTTCATGATGGTGTTGCCAGAGTAGCGGCTCTTGTTATCCACAAGGCCCCGAAGCACCGGAGTGTCCCGGATCATGGTAGCCAGACGGTCTTTGCTGAAGCTCTCGCCCAGGTTCACCGTAGGCTGCACGATCATGATAGGGGCCGGGTAGTAGCTCATGTAGTACCCGATGGTATTCAGGATCAGGCCGTCGGTCTTGCCGGACTGGGCGCACATCATGGCTACCACCTTGCGGATATGGACATCCCCGATGGCATCCATAATCTCCCGCTGGAAAGGTGCGTTGTCCGTATTCCAACGGCCTTGTGCTGCGGATGCTTCCGCCGACAAGCGGCGGTAGTTATCTGCCCACTGACTAAGGGTCAGGTTCGGGGGCGGCTTCAGCGCACCCAGTGCCCGGCTGAACATCTGTGCAGTCTGCGGTTCCAGGTGGATCATTGCCATTGTTGCCGCCGCCTTTCATGACACAGCTGCCGAACGGGCAGAACTGCTGGATCTCATTCAGCCGGGTGCCCCAGACACAGCCCCGGCATTTATTCTTCCTGCTCATCTTCGGGTTCCTCCCCCGCTGGTGCTGCCAGCGCAATTTCGGGGTCACTCAATTCCACAAGTGCTTCCTGCACTGCTTTTTGCAGAATGTCGTGGGCTTCCGCCGGGTCGGTCAGCTGGGCCATGGTACTTGCGTACTTAGTCGGGATGGTTTCCAGCCTGTTCTTGAAATTTGCAAAGATGGTTTTCAGGGCGCGTTCCACGTCCTCGGTGCGGTGCAGGTCGCCTTGGGCTTCCTCCATCCGCATTTTCTCGATCTTGCCGCGGGTTTCCTCCCTCTCGGCACGGGCAGCAACAAGGCGGGCTTGATCGTCTTTGTTGCCGATCTTGAAGTTCAGGTATTGCCGGACGCAGACCTTCATGTCAAAGACACCGGGTCGGACTTCGGACAGCACGCCCTGATCCCGCAGGTTCCGCACCTGACGGTCAGTGATGCCCAGCCATTCGCCAACGGCCTTACTCGTGTACAGCATCTTTGTCACCGTCCCCCGGTTCTCCGATCTCGCCGGTCGCCCGGATGCGCAGCAGTTCAAGCCGCTGCTGTTCGGTTTCCAGGTGCAGCTTGTCCATTTCGTTTTTCTGCATCTGAGCCGCCGCAGACAGGATGCGGCCATGAATCTTGTTCAAGGCTTCCTGCAGCTGCAAGATACGCTGTGCCGGGGTCTCCTTCTGATACATACCGATCTGCTGGTTTGCGCCGTCCCGCTTCCGCTTGCCACGGCCACCGGGCACTCGCATATCCATAACACTGGATGTAATCATCTGGTCGGGCGGTAAAGCCTGATACTCTTTGATTTTGTCCAGAATGTACTTTTCCCGGAGCAGCAGCACGCCGATTTCGTGGGAAGTCAGCTCGGTGCTGTTCCGGGGCGCATTCTCTACGATCTGTTTTTCTTCCGGGGTGAGCTTGTCAAAGAAGATGGTCGCATAGGCTCCATCCTTCATTGCATTCTCATTCCCGACAGGTGCCCCGCCGCCGGGGTTGCCCACGGCGTTTTTGTTTCCCGGCTGTCCGCCGGGCTTCCGGGGTGCGGGCGGGCCCCACCCGTCCTTTGCCTTCCAGCGGCGGACCGTATCATATTTAAGATGGAGATCGTCCGCCAGCTGCCGAAGATTCACTTCTCCGTCTTTCTCCATCCGGGCAATGTACTCAGCGCGGGCGGCATCGCGCTCATCGCTTCGCCTTGCCATTTGGTTTTCCTCCAATAAAAAATGCCCCGTCTGGCAAATCATCCAGGCAGAGCATTTAGTTTCGCCGCCGGTCCTGCGGCATTTCTTCGGGTCGCTTACAACTTGTAAGCAACAGTGTATGAAAAAGGCCCCTCGGTTCGCCGCCGTGGGGCCTCTCTCCATAATTCCACTGTACTAAGTATAGCACCAAAACCGTCTTATAACGTCTTATCTTTTGCCGGTTGGGGCTTTCAAATGTAAACACTTTATGACATAGCCACCATTTTGCCAGCCCCGGCAAGATGGTCTATCCCGATTTTGTTGACCTCAACAAGATCGCACCGGAATGATTTGTTGACACCGGCAAAACGTGAGTTACTTACAAATTGTAAGCGTCCACCATCCCGGTGACGTTACCGCCATGTTTGCCCCGGACTTACAATTTTTTGACCTGTACCCCCTTTTTTCGGGTGTCAAAACGCGGAAGCCCCTCAAAAATTTTTGCACCTAGAAATATTTTGGGGCTTCGGAACCCGCACCGCGCCCGCCGGCGGGGGGCAGTACCTTTCCGGCGGCGGGGCCGGACGGGGCGACGGCAGGCCGGGCCGGTGCCGGGCCGCCGGTGGGCGGCAGCGGCAGGGCGGCAGAGCGGAGAAGGAAGGGGGCAGGGGGATAGATAAGGCGGCTATAGCCTAGCTATTGGCTATACTGCAAAGGCCATATGCCGGTCAGGTAAAGAATCTGACCCCTCCGGCGGCGGGCTGCGGTGGGTGGTTTTTGGCTGTTGGCGGGGTGATCTGCTGCGGCAGGTGGGCGGCAGGGCTGGCGGGGTGCGGTGTCGGTAGGTGCTGGCGGTGGGCTGCTGGCTGCTGTGAGGTCTGGCAGGGTGTGCAGGCTGTGCAGCTTGTGGGCCGCGGGGTCATCGGTGCGGCGCTGGCGGTGCTGTTGGTGTCGGTCTCCTTCTGGCTGGCGGTGCGGGTGGGCGGGGTGATCTGCTGCGGCGGCGGGGTGCTGGTGGGGTCATCGACCGGGCCGGGCCGTCACTGATCCGCACCGATCCGGCAGGCGATCCGGTGCAGCGGGCAGACAGCAGGGCCGGCGGCGGGAAGATGGGCAAAAGAAAAAGGCCAGGGCAGACGGCGCGGCGTGCGCTGCTGCTCTGGCCTTTGGTCTGCACTGGCGGCAATGGTTCCGGCGGGGTGCGTCCCGGTGCCGGTGGTGTGGCTGATCTGCTGGCGGTGCCGGTGGGCATGGTCAGCGCTGGCACCGTTCCCGCTGTCGGCGTTCCAGCGTCACGGCTGGCGCTGGCGGTGCTCCATCCGGGTCAATTTTGCCGTTTGCCGGAGGGGTCAGATTCTCCACCTAACGGGAGTGAGAAGCAGGTGTAGGGCTTTAACCTAGCAGGCTAGAACTCTCCCCAGTAACCCCCTATAGTCCCCCTTCTTCCCCGGATTCCGCCGGGTCGATCTCTAACGGCTGCCCTTCCTGCTCCATCCTGGCGCGGACAGCTTGCAATATATAACCCTGCAGGCTCTGCCCACTGGCAGCGGCAGCGGCCTTTATTGCATTTGCTTCCGGGGTCAACGGTTTCAGGTTGATTTGTGTGCATTTTGCGTTGTATTTGTCGTTATTCAGTCTTTTTCTTGCTGATACAGCCATGATATTACCCCTGTTTATTTTTATATATAAAATATAGCATTTTCGCCGAACCCTGTACAGTGTCAATTTGCACAAAGACACGGTATAGGGTTTTGTGCAAAACGCAGAAAGCACGGTACAGGGCTTGACAAGAAACCCTGTACCGTGCTAGAGTAAGGCCACAGCAAGCGACACGGTACAGGGTTGCAAGCTGAATACCAGCGAAAGGAGAAAAGCCGCATGAGCATTGAATTTTTCAAGCTCCCCGCCGCTTTGAAAAAAGCGATCTGGGCCGCCTACCTGGCAGAGTGGAAAAAGAAGCAGGCAGCAAAAAAGCCCGCCACCCACTAAAGCAGGTGACAGGCTTGCAAGATGAATTTTCCACAACGCATCTTGTAAGCCAGTTTACCACCGAAAGGCGGTAAAGTCAAGCGGATGCCCTGGCAGGGTCGCACCGCTCAAACAAAGCGGCCCCGCCCCACTACCCCGGCAGCCCGCCGGGGCAAACCCGAAAAGCAAAGGAGCAAAGAACATGAAACTTGCAAAGAAGATCACCACCGCCGCCGCACTGGCGGCCGCACTGCTGGCAGGCACCGCACCGAAGGCCGCGGCGCAATGCCCCTACACCGTCGGCCCCCTGGGCCGCTACATCGCCCCGGCCATTGTGCAGGGCATGACCGCCACCGATGACGGCGCGGTTGAAGTCTGGTGCACCGATGCGCTGGACGGTGACGACTGGTTTTTTACCGTCGATGCAAAAACCGATCTGCGGATTTATGACCGCGTTGACCTGGTGGTTGACGCGAACGGCACCCCGGAAGATTTCAGCGATGACAAAGTGATTGACGCGCTTTACTGCCACGGCTGCGCCGAAGATTGAAAGGAGCCTGCACCATGATGACACTTGAACAGATCCGCGAACGGAACCGCAAGGAGAACGCCGCAGCCCGCCGCCTTCAGGCCGCCGGGTATCGGCTGGAAGGATGGGACCCCCGCACCGGGCAGCGGATCGCCGCCCAGATCACCGGCGAGAACACCAACGACGAACGCCGCACGTTCTACGCCTTCCCCACCTGGCAGGATGCCGCCGCCGCTCTTTTGGGCTGAACGCCCCGGACACCTTAGCAGGGCCGCACCGCAAAGCGACCCCGCCCCACTACCCCGGCAGCCGCCGGGAGATCACCGAACATACACCCAGAACCGAAAGGAGCGCCACCCCATGACAGCACTTGACAAGAAAATAAACCAGCTGGCAGCCCGTCACCGCTGGAACGTCACCCCGGTGCACGATCGTTTCATTCCCTGCTATTCCATCGTTCCCATGGATCGGCAGGAGCGTGACCGGATCAAAGCCACGCTTGACCGCTGCAAGGGCTTGAAGGTCAAGGTTGAACAGGTGTTCAGCCTGTACGCCTGGACCTGCACCATCTACGTTTTCGACCTGGCCGAATGGAACGCGCAGCAGGAGCGCAGCCGCCGGGAATGGGCCATTGTCAACGCCTACTCTGAAGCGTACCACTTCAACGGCCACGACAGCGCCGGCGCAAAGCTGGCAGCACAGCACAAGGCCGCAGAGATCGGAGCGCTGGACCTGTTCCGCCAGATGTACACCGCATGAACCACCGCCGGACACTCTAGCAGGGTTGCACCGCAAAGCAGCCCCGCCCCACTACCCCGGCAGCCGCCGGGAGATCATCCCGAACATCAACCACAACGAACAAAGGAGAACGAACCATGAAAGGCATGACCAACAATCAGATCATCATGAACGAAGCCGCGAAGCTGGACCCCGCCACCCTGCACGCCATCGCCACCGCGCACCACACCCCGGAGCAGATCGCCGCAATGGCTGCAAACGCAGTCACCACCGACGAGAACGGCAACGAACAGCCCGCCACCATCACGGACGTTGAAATCATCCTTGCAGCGGCAGAGCTGCACACTTTCGACTATTGGAAGAAGGAAGGCAAGAGTGTCAAGAAGGGCGAAACGCATTTGATCGAGTGCTACTTGTGGAAGTACACCACCCGCCCCAGCAAAGCCCAGCGGGAAGCCGCTGAAGCCGAAGGCAAGGAAGCCGCCCCGGCCCCTCACTTCTACCCCACGAAATCGCACCTGTTCAGCTGCTTGCAGGTGCACGACGCAAAGCAGGCCCCCGCCGGCCGCTTCGGATCTGTCGCCGCCATCATGGAGTATAACAAAAAGCTGGCCGCAGAACGCAAGGCCGCAAAGGCAGCAGCAGAGCAGGCCGCCAGCACCCCGGCCCCCATCATCACCGAAGAACACCACGAATTGCCGGAGCTTGTGCACGTCGATCCGCTGCCCACGAAAAAGGCCAGCAAGCCCGCCGCCACGAAAAAGCCCGCCCCGGATGTGCTCCGCAAGGCAGAGCGGGAAGCAAAGGCCGCTTTCCTGGCTGTCCCCGAAACCGACCGCAAGGGTCAGGCCGCCGCGCTGGATGCCTGGCGCAAGACCCGGAAGGCCGTAGAGGACGCAAAGCAGGCCCCCGCCGCCGTAGCCGCGCCGGATGAAGCACCCGTGAAACAGCTGGACTTTGAAAGCATCGCCGCCGGGCTGCTGGCATGACCCACCACCACGAAACCGGATATTTTGGCAGGGCTGCACCGGGCAAAGCAACCCCGCCCCACTACCCCGGCAGCGCACCGGGCACGAAAAACAGAACGAAAACGAAAAGGAGTTTTTGCAATATGAAAAGAGCAACCAGCACCCCCGCCGGGCTGAACGTGAAGAAGATCACCGCCTATCTGAAAGGGCAGGCAAAAAGCCGCAACGCCGTTCGGATCACCTGCCAGAGCGGCAGCGTGTACATCATCACCGGCTATGCCGCGTTCAAGCTGCCCGCCATCCTTTACCGGGATGTTATCCAGCCCGTGACCATGCAGGACGCACCCGCCGACGGCGTGACCATCGTTTCCAGTGATGCCGGGTTTGTGGTCAACGATCCGCACCAGCTGACCGCCGCGCAGATGTTCCAGAAGTTCAGCGCCTGCAAAGAAGAAGTCAAACGCACTTCAATCTTGCAGGAAGTCGAAGCAAAGGGCAAAGTCTGGGGCACGTTCCGAATGTTCCGCAACGGATCCCGGCCCATCATGATAAATTCGGAGTATGACGCTTTTGTGGATCATCACGAATTTGTTTACCACAGCAGCAACAGCCCGTTTGCGCCCATCCTGGCAACGGACACCGTAGACCCGAAGAAAGCCGCCGTTTCCGTGCTCATTGCCCCGATGAAGGCGAACGACGAAATACAGCAGGTATGCAACCGCCTGTTTGCATGATACGAAAGGAGAACGAAATCATGAAGAAGTTTGACAACATCTTTGAACAGGCCCGCGAGATCATCCGTCAGCAGTGGACACTGCAAGACCTGCGCCGGAAAGCCCAGTGCACCGGCAGGCCCGAAGATGTCCGCCAGCAGATCGCCGCCGCCCGGCTCCGCCTCATCTGCGCCCGCCGCGGCTACCAGCTCAACGCCTGACACGAAACCGGATGCCCTGGCAGGGCCGCACCGGACAAAGCGGCCCCACCCCACCGCCCAGCATTCCGCCGGGCATATCACGAAACACGAAAAGAGGTTTACACGATGACCACCCCAAACGATTCCCTGGACTTCTACCCCACGCCGGACAGCCTGGCCTTTGATATGGTTTTCTCCCTGCGGGAAGTAAAATCCGGGTTCACCACCTACCCGAAACCCATTCTTGAACCGTCCGCCGGTGATGGAGCGCTTGCGCGTCAGGTCCATGCCCTGGCGTTCAACGTCCACCACGACTATAAAACCGGCGAGGTTGACCAATACGACAAGGGAAAGGCACGAAGCGCAGAGCTTGACTGCATCGAGCTTTCCAGCGACTTCCGCGCCGTGCTGAAGAAAGACGGTTTTCGGGTGGTGCATGATAACTTTCTGACCTTCCGCCCCACCACGAAATACGCCGCAATTGTCATGAATCCGCCTTTCTCCGCTGGTGCCGCGCACCTACTCAAAGCGCTGGACGTCATGCAGGACGGCGGCAAAATCCGCTGCCTGCTCAACGCCGAAACCCTGCGCAACCCCTGCACCAACGAACGGAAAGAGCTGGCCGCAAAGCTGGAAGAGCTGCACGCCACGGTAAAATATATCCCGGATGCTTTCAAGAATGCCCGCCGGGCTGCCCGTGTTGAGGTAGCGCTTGTGTCGGTGGACATTCCCCAGCGTGAACCGGTAAGCCGGATCCGGCTGGATCTGAAAAACGAAACCGCAGAGCGCTTGAAAGGAAACCCGGAGTTTGCCGCCCTGGTATCTTCCGACCCCATCACGGCAGCCATTGAGCGGTACAACGCCGCCGCAGAGGGTGTGCGCCGGATCTATGAAGAGTACAACGGAATCAAGTCGTTGTTTTCCTCTGCCGGCGCTGGTAAGAAAGAAAACCCCGTGATGGCTTTCACGAAATCTTATAACGACGCTATTCGGGAACTGCGCGGGATGTACTGGAAACAGCTGTTTGAAATGCCGCAGCTGTTCGATGCGATGACCTACGAAATGCAGCAGGATTACCAAAAGCGAATCAAAGAGCTTGAAGGCTACGACTTCAGCGCGTACAACATTCTGACCGTCCGGGAAGAAATTTCACGAAATCTTCTTTCCAGCATCGACCACGAAATTATAAAGCTGTTCGACGACTGGACGAACCTGCATTATAACGACGAGTACAGCAAGAACGTGCATTATTACAACGGCTGGTGCACGAACTCCGCGTACAAGATCAACCGCAAGGTGATTTTCCGCTGCAACGCCTTTGATACATACGATGGGCGTTTCTGCCCCCGGTACAACGCAACAGGCCATGTTGCCCAGATCGAGCGGGTGTTGCACTTCCTGGACACGAACGGCAAGCCCTACAATGGAGACGAACTCCGCGCCGTGCTGGATGCCGCCGAAAAGAGCGGCCAGACCCAGAAGATCCAGCTGCACTATTTCACCGCCACGTTTTACAAGAAAGGCACCTGCCACATCGAGTTTACGAACACGGACGTTTTGAAGTCCTTCAACCTCTACGCCGGACAGCGCAAAGGCTGGCTGCCGCCCACCTACGGCAAAAAGAGCTATCACGATATGGCCGCCGCAGACCGCCGGGTGGTTGACAGCTACGAGGGAGAGGCCAGCTACACCGACACCCTCACCCGGCACCTGATCCCCACGCAGAGCACGTTTTTACAGCTGAACGCTTAACACAGAACCGGATATTTTGGCAGGGCTGCACCGGACAAAGCAACCCCGCCCCATCTTCCCGACATTTACGTCTGGAACATCACGAAACGGAAAGGAGGTGTTTTCATGGTTCGATGTTGGATATACTCCGCTGGGCCGGATCAATGCCAATGCTACAACGTGGATGACGAAAACTTGGCCGATTTGGCAGCACAGGCGCAATTCCTAGAGGACTTCCGTGCCCAGCGTGCAGCAAACCCGGCTTTATACCGGCAGCTGCTTAATATGCTGGTTCCCGCAGCCGATGCCATTCCCATGCGTAACTATACCGGCCTGCCGTTCTGACAGCCAGCCCCGGCAGCCCGCCGGGGTTATTCTTGCATCCCGTCACGAAATCTTGTTCTTATTTATTGCTTTTATTTGCGTTTTGCTCTATCATGACAGTAACGAAACACGAAAAGGAGGTTTCCCGTTATGACTATGATTCCCGCCTTCGGCCCCTGGACAGAGCATCCCGCAGACACTGACGAAGAAAAGCGCCTTGCCAGCGCCCAGCAGAGCAAGACCAGCCCGCTTTCTGTGAACAAGGAACACGAAACCGGGGTTTTCTATGGATCCGGCAAAGAGCCGTACCAGACCAGCCTTGCAAGCTGCACCTGCAACGATTTTGTAAAGCGCAAAAAGCCCTGCAAGCACATTTTCCGGCTGGCTATGGAGCTTGGTATCATTGATGCGGCCTATAAGACGGGCCGCAGCACCGGCGAACGAAACGAGGCACAGATCAGCTTTGCGGACAGCATCGAACTGGTTGAACAGCTCTCTGATGCAGCACAGAACGAAATCAAGGAAATGCTTTCCCGCACCAGTGAGCGCGTGGATGACCGCCAGAAGCCTGTAACCTGCCACGAACTGGATCTTGTGCCGGAGCTGCGCACGTCGCCCCTGCTGCACGAAAATCCGTACCCGCTGGAAGAAGTGCTGAACGATCTGCCAAAGCCCTTTGTTGTGCAGCTGCTGGATCTGGTGCACCGGGAAGGCAAGCCGAAACGAAATGCAGCCAAAACCGTAATGGCTGCATGGCTGGCGCAGAACGCACCCATGCTGGCAAAAGAGATGCCCCCTTGTGCATCCTTCTCTTTCGTGGAGGTGTTCGACAAAGCCCAGCGCGACGTTTACAAGTACCTGCATCGCAAGTACGACACGGAAACGGACTGGTACACCGGCGCAGAGCATCCCGCTGGGGCTGTTCCTGCGGCAGACGGTTCTACTTACTACTTCCCAGAGGACAGAGTTACCGATGCCCTCACGAAACGCGGTTTCAATCGCTGCCTGAATGGGTACACCCCCACGAAATCGAAATCCTGACAACGAAACTTCATCTTTTTCTGCTAAAGATGATATTTCGGCATATTTAACCCGCCTTTTTGATACAAAACCTACAATTTAGGGGCTTAACTGCCCAGAAGGAGGCATTTCTACGAAAGATGCAGAGTTTTTCGCCCCTTGGCGGCTGGTTGCGGCCTTTGCCGATGGCTCCCGGCTCTTGTTCGACGGATTGACCGAAGAGCAGGCACGGGAAGCGATGGAAGCCGCCCAGGAGCAGCACGGAGACATTGGTTACTGGAACCGGGTCACGGATCAGAACTATGAGGACGGCAGATACTACAAAACCATCCCCGAACCGCCCTGCGTGAACGTCGTTGACTTCGCCGGTTACGATGGGCCGCTCGACGAAAACGGTTTTCCTGTCGGCCTGATGGACGAAATCGCCCAGAACGCCAAAGAGGAAGGCCGGGATCCGAACGAACCGCAGATCATCTTCAAGCGCAACGCTCCGCCGGATGACCAGCCGCCACACGAAAAGTAAATCACGAAATTCAAAAAGCCCGCCGGGTCGATGACCTGACGGGCTTATGGTGTTGAAAGGATGGTTTGTATGAAGTTAAACATGGATTGCGTCCGCGCCGTTATGCTTTGCGCAGAAGAGTACACAGACTATAACCACTATTGCTATTTCATTTCTTACCAGAAAAACAATGTGAACGACTTCCTGCTGGATGACCCGGAAACACCGCCAGCCTACCAGCTTGAACTTGAAAAGACCTACGACAACGACGATCTCTTTTACGCCGTTGAGTATTGCGTCAAATCCGGGTTTGTTGAAACGCTTTTCTCGAAAGACACTTATCGCGTTCCCATTTCCCGCATTACGCCTGATGGGCATAGATTTCTTGAAAACATTCGGTCTGATACGAACTGGGAAAAGGTCAAAAGCGTTGCCAAAAAGGCCGGCTCTTTCAGCGCAGATGTGATAATCGAGATTGCAAAGAACGTAGCTGTGGAAGCGGCCAAACATTTTTTAACCAACACCTGACGAGCCTTCCTACCTCTGCATTTTCCAATTCGGTTTGGATTGCCGCTTCGTTGTACCAGATCTGCTTTTCTTTGATTCCAGTTTTCACGATTTCTTTTGCGATAGTTCTAACGGCATATTCTCGCGGGCTTATCATGCCGCTGTCAATCTCAATTTTGATCTTCACTTTGTCCTCCTTCGCGTAAATCCGGTTCAGCTGCCCGCCTTTCAGATTGGCAGTCCAGCAGCGGCTCTCCTGAATCCGGGAATATCGGTTTTGCTCTAATTTGACGTATCATAGCTTCGCACAGATCCTTTACCTCTTCTTCCGATTCCAGGACTATTTTGCCATCATTTCCTCCAAAGACTTCAATTCCGCCCTCTCTCCGTGGAATCACAGACCAGCGCAGATCAAACAGCACATCCTCGTTCCCCGGAAATTCTCTGCCCGGAAGGTCAAACATTGCTATTCCGCCAGACGGTTCAATAATTTTATCATCGGTCAGTTCAATTTTGATTCCCATTTTTCAAGGCCTCCGTAATCCTCAGCACATCTTTTGCGAAACGCAGCGTTTTCGTAAGATCTTCTGCGTTTTTGAAACGGACTACGTTTCCTGCGTTTGAAATCAGTTCAACGCCACCATCCGGTGCCATCCTCACGAACCGGCACAGTTCGCCCTCTTCCCGTGCGGTCCGCCGCTCTTTGGTTTCTTCGATAAAGCAGGTTCTGAGCGCGTTCTCTGCGTCACAGTATACGCTCCTGTCACTCCGCACCAGCCTATACATCCTTCCGGGCAGCACCCGAACCTTGTTTTTATGCTTCTTTCCCATAACTTTGTCCTCCTTTGCACGAAACCCGGTAGGCCAACCGCCCGCCGGGTTATTTCTATGCCTTTTTTCGGATTTTCGGGATAGTCGTGTTTGTTTTTCCACGGCCATCGGACACGATTTTGCGGAAGCGCCTGCACATGAAGTTCCGCAGGCAGCCTTGCCTATAAGAGAATGTCACCCTCCGCCCAGGCATCCGCTCGGCGCTGTCCCTCGCGCGTGTTTAACGCACGCGATAATAAAGCGGCGCACTCCGGGAGCCGTTCCAGGTTCCTTCCCAGCTGTGCAAGAGCGACGTTTCGCAGGTACTTCAAGTGCTGCACACTGTATGGAACTTTCTGCTGTACTTCGTGCCATTTTTTGTGGCTGATGTAGAACTCCGTTAAAATCAGATTGTGGCCACTGTCCAGCCTGTTCATTTGTCCCTGGATGATACGCTGATCTCCCAGCAAAACCGCCCGCTGCTGTTCCAGCTGACGCAGTTGGTCTCCAATGCCCAGTTCATCCATCCGGCAGGCCATCGCCGCCGTGCTGTCCCCAGGCGTTCCGCCACGGGGCATTCCATCGGTGCCCATGCCCCGCATAGGGTCCACTTCATCGCTCAGTGCGGTACACTGACGGCGGATGATCTCTATCCGCTGCGGGATGTCCGCATAATATTTCAAGATTGCCTCCGCCTCGTGTACTTTCACTGCTCAGTCCTCCCAAAAAATCAAAAATCTTTCTTGAAAAGGGGTTCTCCGAAAACGGGTTCTTCACCCTTGACGCGCTCAACCATGGCACCCACGCCGTAAATGTCCTCAATGACCCGGCGCAGACGATCATAGGCAAATTCTTCTCCGCCATCGTCCACCCAGCCGAGGAACTGCTGGTAATTTTTCTTGATTTCTTCCTTCACGGTCTCAATTTGTTCAGGGGTATATTCCATTTCTTCCAGTGATTCCGCAAAGAAACGAACGATCATCTTTGCAGCGTCCCGGCGTTCAGCCAGAACACGCAGCTTTTTTTCAGAGCCTACCAGACCACCCGCCGGGAGCCAAAATTCTTCCGGCATCAGGTGGGCAGTGCGTGCTTCCAGCCGCTTGAGGGCTTCCGGTGCACCGTACTTGTCGTGATCCATGATATACCTGGATGCAGCATTGTTCATCTTCAAGGTCAGGAGCGTAGATTCTTTCTCGCCCCAGTCCCAGAGATCATGTGCCGCGGCAACTGCGCAGTACGAAACGACCTGCCCGATTGCCTCACGGTTCAGCGTCGTGCGGTGCTTCGACTTGCCGATGTTGATTTGCTGATTCACTGCATTCTGGATGCTCTGCCGGTAGAATGCTGGCATCCTTGCCCTGCTTTTTCCCATGATGAATCCTTTCCCGCCTGTTCGGCCAGGCGCTTCCACTTTCTGATTTCTTCCGCCGTATCTGGCGTGATATGCTCAATAAACCGCCAGTGCTGCGGTTCTGCCACAAGATCGATAAACATACGGCGGCGGTGGATGTAATCACGCTGCTGCCGCCGGGTGAATTTGCTTTTCACTTCCACCACCTCAACCGTGCCATCAGCATAGGTCAGCACAAAATCCGGGGTATAGTGCGCCGCCGGGAGCTTCACATTGCCGTATTCTTTTTCCGGCAGCATAGTAAACCTGCGGTGCAGCTCTACCTTCACGACCTCGCCACTCTGGACTTTGGGCAGAACAGTTCCCATATAGTAGTCATACTCGCCCCGGCTGTCAAACTCGTGTCCGGTCGATCTGGCGGCATTCACAGCGGCTTCCAACGATGCAGGTGCAGCTTTGCCCCCGCACCTTCTCTGTGCAAGCTGCTTTTCCGCCTGTGCCCGGTAGCGTGGCGGCAGGTCAGAAAGTTCCAATCTCATGCTCATGGCTGGTTTCTCCTGTTCTTCCGCCGGGTCTCCGGTTTCTTTTTCAACTTGAGGATCAAATGCTTGGTGTTGTTGCCGGTGATATGCTGCTCACACTCACGCAGAGTATAGCCAGGGTATTTTTTCTCCCAGTACGCACGGTCATCCGGTAGGGTAAACGCTTCGTCAAAGCGCTTGCGGCTCCATCTTGTGTCGTTCGGGCGCGGAGTTTTCGGCTTTTTCAGTCCTTGGCTCTGCCGCCAGCGGCGGATGCGGGCGCGGGCTTTCGTCATGTAGGTCGTCAAGCGTTCAAAGCTGGAACAGGTCAGATCGATAGGTTCAACTTTCACAAGTCCCATCGGCCGCCCGGTGCTGTCCCGCCACAAGTCCTTGATCTCCTGCCATGTCAGATTGCCTTGCAGGATCACATGATGGTGGTGTCTGCCGGTAACTTTCCCGTCCTCGTCCACCACGCTGTACTCTGCAACCTGCATCCACTTGGATGCTTCCCGCCCCGTCTTTTTGCAGAAACGCTTCAAGCGGCGGGTAAAATTCGTCCAGTCCCGGTCTACCTGGTCAAAATCTCCGGGCGCTGGCTGGTGGTCGTGGTCGTATGTAAACGTGGCTGCCCAGTCGCTTTCCCCGAAATTCGTATAGGCCAGCTGGCAGAAATACCGCCTTGCTATCATGTCGTTATACTTCTGCTGCGCAATGGAGGTCGCCAGCTCTCTTTTGCGGCGGGTGCTCGCGGTGTGTTCCTTGTCCGTTGTTTCAAAGAGATCCACTTCTGCATAATCGGATGTTCCGAGAATGTGTTTCTGCTCCCGAATGTACCATGCCCGCACCGTTCACTTCCTCCTTCCGCAAAGTTCTACTGGGATTTTCTTTTCTGTGGACCAAACACACACGGCTTCGCAGGACAAGGGGGACACAACGCCGGGCAGGTCTTTCTAAGTTTCCCATTCCGTCAAGCCCTACAGACCCGCCCTCGTTTTCTCCCCCTTGCCCCCCGCTTTCCCCGGCGTGTTCTTCCGTGGTCGCTAGATTAAGTTACACATACAAGCCCCTTGCCGCCTCGTCAGGGCGGCAATTTAACGACGGGCTTGCTTAATTCTTGATTAGAGCTTGATTAGTTTACTTCGTAGTCACCGATGCTGTTTTCTTCCGTTCTGACTTCCCAGCACTCGCAGGTGTCCTCCGGGTCAGTGAAGTCGGCACGGTTCGGAGAATTGCCGTTGAAGCATACCCAGGTGTAGCCCTCATGCCAGCGGCAGGTGCAGCAGGTTCTTTCAGGTTCCATCATCCTGTGTTCCTTTCGTCACGGTTCTAGCAGTGTGTGGCAAATCGGACAGGCGTGCGGTTCCCAATCTGTCCTGTACCCGCATACCGGGCACTCATACCAGCCGTATGGAAACACACCGGTAGCGTCATAGAATTCACGCTGCCATTTAAGTGGTTTCGGCAGTGGGGTGCCGATCGCTTTCGCAAATTGGGCGGCCCGCATAGCAGTTGCAATGGCATCCCTTGCAGGTTTCAAAGAATCGTGTTCTTCCTTTTTCTGGGAGTTATCTGTCTTATCCTTCATGTCGGCCACCTTCATAAAAACGATTCATCGTTTCGCGGTACACTTTGTAGCACTCCGGGCACAGATCTCCGATTCCATGGATGTTTCTCATTTCAAGCGCCCAACCATCCAATGCTTTCTGGTCAAACACGCCATCGTCGAACCGTTCCGCGAACACCTGCTTTCTGCACCGGTTGCAGATAAACATTGCTCCGTTCTGTCTCATGGTACTGTCTCCAACTTTCCAACTTCAAAATCTTCAAGATTCGGGTGCAACTTCTTCCTCTCGATCCCGAACTTTGCCCTTGCTCAGTGCCAGAGGACCACGTTTGACGAATGGGCCAGATATGTTGTTCCGTTAATTTTGACCTGTAACTGGTCGCCTTCATAATCGTTCCAGCTATCCACCTTGCCCTCAATTACGGTTCCATCCGGCATTTTAATCTGTGCCTGCGAATATTCGTAGGTCAAATCAATTACCTGCTTGTTGCATCCCGTCATCAGCAAAACGCTTGCCGCCGCAGATGCTCCCACCATAAAAATCTTTCTCATTTCTTTGCCTCCTGCTTTTCATTGAGTTTTACTACCGGCTGCGGCTGGTCGCTGCGGTTCAGCGGCTTATCAAAGCACACATTCCATGGATCGCCCTCCGGCTTGTCATGCCATGCCAGGGCGTGGCGAATGGCAAGCCATACCTGTTCTGCCCGGTACGGCACCTTCATTACGTCTGAGGTCGGGGCCGGAAGAACGCATCTGCTGTACAGCCGTTCCATTTCTAGCAGCATGGTATTTCTGCGGCCTATCGCAACATTAAAAGCGTTTTTACGCTGTTCCTCGCTCTGAAACGCATTGTTTTCCGCGTCCGAGTAGAATTTTGCAAAGCACAAGTCTTCTGCCAGATCCCAAAACTGTCCCATGTGCAGCCGCAGATACCACTCGCAGGCAGTCTGCACAGCCTCCGCCACTGGGCGGCTCATGGTCAGCGTGATGGTCTCGATTTCGGTAGGTGCGTCATTTTCCTTCGCCATAGTGCGGCTCCTTCGCTCCCGGCCAGTGACGGCGTTGGCTGCGCTCAAACTTCCGGGCCATCGCCGCCGTCTGGATAGCTTCCACGGCCAGAGCAACAGCTCGATCATATACACCCTTCGTGGAAATCTGCGGATTGTTGGAGTAAACATTCATCCACATTGCATTGAGTTCCTGACGCAGACCGTTCATTTCCTGCACAGCTTCCACGACTTCTTCTTGGATGATTCCCGCGCCCTCATGTGGCCCAGCAAACATCCGAAACTTCTTATTGGCAGCGGCCAGCTCAATTTTGACCAGCCGCTTCACGTCATTTTTTACCGCATCCATGATTAGCCCTCCGTCCGGCTCTTGATTTCGGCCAGCAGGTCATCCAGCGGAACATCGGAAAGCGAAAACCCGGCCTCTCTTTCGTCCTCGACAGAGACCAAGAGTGCAGAGGAAAAGCACAAAACGGGGCGAACACCATAGGAGTAGTAGTACCAGTCGTAGTAGCTGGAGCCATCGGCGCCGACGTCCCAGACGTAGTTGAGATTGCTGGTGTGCGGAGAGCAATTCGGCGTACCGTAAGGCGTTGCCAACCACCACGGCGCATCTACCTTCGGGATCAGCCGCCAATATTTGCCGTACCCGCGCAGGGTCAACAGGCCAATCCTCACTTCAAAGATTCCGTATTCGTTCTGGCCGGTCGTGTCCTGAAGGTCGATTCTGAGCGGAATGAATGTACTCAGCGGAGTGCCGTTCTTTGTAAACTCTGCCAGGCAGTTACCCAGATATGGCATAATCTCGCTCCGGCGCAGATCGTTGGGGCATTCTGGGTCGTCACCTTCACGGAACGGCATTCTCGTCCAAATTTCCTTTGCCAGTACAAGGCAGCCGTGTTCGTCCGCATCCAGCTTCACAAACTCCTTGCCCAGCGCTCTGAAGATGCCACCATTTTTCACATCACCCAAGGTTACACTTTTCAAAATCTTGCTCATCGTTATTCCTCCACTAAAACCACATTGGCCCAGCTGGTCTCGTATGTTTTCCCGTCAATCGTGACTTTCACGATACGATCATTGTGTGCAAACGAACTTACCTTGTCCGCCCGTCCTTTGTCCAGTAAAGTGCCGTCCGGCAGGTAAACATATACCGTCTTGACCGGTTTTTCACCGCTTGCTGTGCCCTTGACTGCTTCACACCCAGTCAGTGTTACGCACAGCGCGGCAGTGCAGGTGAACAAAGCCAGCAGTTCCAAAGTCTTACGCATCGTTTTTGTCCTCCTGTTCGCTCAAGTCCTCCACATCGGCAACATCCCTAGTCTTTTTCACCATGTCGGCAAGCTCACGCAGTCCAGACTTTGCCAGAGGTTCCAGCTTTACAGGAAGCACCGCGCCGCGCACCACCATTCCGTCCTTGATAACATAGTAGCGTCCGCCGCTCGCCATCTTCCTGGCGCAGTATTTGAAATATCCGCTCTTTCGGATCTCGTCCGCCACCGGCATGATCTGCTTTGCATCCACAAAGCCAACCGTTCCCGAAATAGGTTCGATCATCGGGATCAGTTCGCATCCGCAGTACCGAATGCAAATTCTTCCGGTCACACAGTCCATTTCCCCATCTACCGTGTCGTCTAAATCCATTCCTTCGATGTGATGGAAGTCATCCGGGCAGTCATTATCAAACTCGATGTCTGCCCATTCTTTTTTGCTGATTCCCAGAAGGGTAGCCAGCTCACTTTCATTCTGTGCCTTCGGAAATCCGGTCAGCGGGAAGATTGCCGTTTTGGTTCCGATGTACAGGTCATAGGTTCTGCAATCGTCGTAGAACACTTTGTAGAGTTTGCAGTACCCATCGGCTTTAACGAGCTTTGCGATTGCTGCCAGCTTCATTTGCTTCTCCTTTCGATTTCGATAGCCTGAACTTCAAACTTTTCGTACTCTGGGTAGTGATTCTCGGCCTGCTCCTTGGCTTTTTCAACAGCCTGTTCAGCACTGGCCGCGTCCAGCCGGTACGGCAGCCAACCCGGCCACCCACCAGCACCGGTCGCTTTCAGCAAAATGTAATACCTCTGCATCGGTGCATTCTCCTTTCAGTTTTGGGCAATCCCGGAGTTGAACCGGGCCGGGCCTGTTCCCATGCTCACGAAAAAGGCCGCCGCAGCGGGCGGCCTGTGTCAGGAGTTGTGCGATCTTATTTTCAAAATTTTCTTTGCTTCCTCTGCGTGGAGAAGAACACTGTCCCGGCAGGTCATGCCCGGCTCTTGTAGCTCATAGAGCTTGCACTCTTTCGTGCAGCCTTTACTGCCTTTTCTGGTCTGTTCATTACACGTTATAAACCGTGCCGAGAGGATCCGTGTCAGTGTTTCATTGTCCATCATGCCACCAGATACAGCCAAAGGAATTTAATCAGTGCGGCCGGCACAAAGAAAATCAATGCCGCCCACAGTGCCACAGCTGCCAAAACCATCAGAGCACCCAGTGTTTTCACAAATCCGTCCATTGCTTTTTCTCCTTTTAAGTTCAATTCTTGCCCAAGCTGCAAGGTCTTTCCAGTTTTCAGATTCCCGGTGACATGGAGTATCGCTGGCGCGTTTATCAACTGCTTCTGCAAGTTTTTCAACGCACAAGTCAGGCAACTCCTCAATGTGTGATTCAAAAAACATAGCCATGACATCCAACGGGGCACCCGCAGCAGCAATAGCCAAAACTTCTGCGTCATTTTTCTTGTCTCCGTGCGTTTGGAGCTTGCCCCACATCACTTCGCTGCCTCCTGGATGATCCAGACCCGGTGCGTTCCATAGCCTTGCCAGCTCAGTGCATCTTCGTGGCTTCCAGAAACGGCTATGTCCAAGTGTTTTCCCTGGATTCCCGCTCCTTTGTCCTGAACGATCCGCACTCCTACATCCTCGATATAGAGGACAGTCCCAAACGGGAACACGTCCGGGTCTGCCGCCACCGTCACATCAGCTTCCACGGGGGCACCGCTGGCTGTGATCCCGGTTCCTGTTCCGCAGATGTGCTCTCGCTTTTCGGTGCAATAGGCTGTACAGAGAAAATCTCCAGCATCCTCAACCAGCAATTTTCCATCCAGTCGGTCCCGTGCTTTCAGAGAATCCCGCAAGGTATCGGCGTACTCTGCAATCTCTTTCGACACGCCCTCCCAGTCCTCATACCGGGACTTGTAAATATCCCGCTGACATTCCAGATCATCAATACGGTGATAAAGCACGCCAGTCTGTATGCCTGCAATCATGACCGCCACCAGAGCGATTTTTTCCACATCAATTTTCATATTCTTTCCTTTCCGGGAAGTGTTTCTTTGTAACGGCAATCGGAAATTCTTCAATCTCCGATGCCCACCGAGCAGTCCCGATGCCGTATGTAGTTTCCCATACCAGTGGGAAGCCGCCAATCCCGTCAAACAGGCTTCCCAACTTTGCGCCATCGCCCATGTATGACTTCATTTTTTGGGCAATCCAGAACCACTGCGGAAGTGCGATGCTGTTTCCCAGTGCCTTATAACGCGGGCTGTCTGCCGCCTTGTGCTTTTTCCCTTTGGTGTCCGTCCATTCTCCAATGTCCGTCCACCCGTCCGGGTAGCCTTGCAGGCGTTCACATTCCGTCGGGGTCAACCGCCGGACGATCCAGTGAATGGTTTTCTCTGCAATTAGACACTCACTACCGTTGCCAACATTCCCGGCTTTTGCTTTCATGGTTGAACATTTGTCGCTTTTCTTGTAGTAGCTGTAAGACTGTTCGCTGAATGTCTGACGCTCAGTTATGATGGCTGTGTAGTCCGTCACTCTGCTTTCATGGTCTCCGGTAATGGTCGGCACTGTCTTGCCATCACCATTTCCCCGTGCATCAAAGACCTTATACGCTACTGCTGGACGGTCAACAGTGTTCAGCGTGTAGCTCTGGTTTTCCTTCACGCCGGAACCATTTGCGCCGGCCGTTTCAGAGCGATCAATAATGTTTCCTGCCAGGCAATAGACCGGCTGAAAAAGGGTCTGATCCTGTAGCGTCGAAAGTGTTCCTGTTTTTTCTGTCTGCACTAGTGCGCCTTTGCCGCCCCCGGCACAGCCTGACCGGATTTTCAAGGTGTAGGCTTGCCCCCCCTGCTGGCCCACCATTCGATCATTTCCAGCAGGGCGGTTTCCAGCAGTTCTTGCAACTTCTTGCCACGTCTGGATGCTCTGGTCAGGATGCCCCGGCAGGCTTTCGCGCTCAAATAATATTTTTCCGGCACGTCCACCTGCAAAATCCACGACAAGAGCGATCCGTTTTCTTCTCTGGGGCACTCCCCAATATTGAGCGTCGAGCTGTCGCCAAGCCAAGCTCCATCCGTTCCCGGCGATTGCTCCGGCTTTGCTCCATCTGCCCCCCCCTCGGAGGTCTAGGAATTGAAGCGTCTGGTTGTTCCACGCGGGCAAGTTCTTCCAGCACGGCGCGGAAGTCTTCTCCGCCGTTTGAACTGAACGCTCCGGGAACATTTTCCCAAATAACGACAACTGGATAACTTCCATGTGTCGCCCTCCTCATTTCTTTTATGATCCGAACCGCTTCCATGAACAATCCAGACCGTTCTCCCGCAAGTCCTGCCCTGCGTCCTGCAATGGACAAGTCTTGACACGGCGAACCAAAAGTGATGCAGTGTACGGGTTCTATCTGGTCGCCATGTATCTTTGTGATATCTCCAAGGTGGATCACTTCTTGTCACCCCACCTTGCTTTATGGGGTAAGTCCTGGCACGGGCTGCTGCCGATCAAATAATCTGCCACAATTTCGTCATCTTCTGCCCACTTCATTCCCAGAAAATCCGCAACGCCGAAACTGCCGTCTTCGCAGCAATGCGTTTCATGCACAAGCGGTTGGTTTTCAAGTTCCTTCAACGGCCCAATTCCACTGGCGGCAAATATCGCATTTGCCGTTGCGGTCCAGGCTGTCTCTTTATCACCAGTTCCGCCGTTGGTGAAGGTCTTCCCGCACAGCCTGCACCTGAACGTCATGTAGTACCCTTTCATTGTTCTTCTCCCTTCTGCTTTTTGTTCTTGCACGGACGGCCAGCATCGAACTGGCTCACCTGTTCATGGGGGATTATCAGAAGCAGGTGCATCCTCTATGCGTCCGCATATCAAGCCCGCCCGGTAAAGAGAGCACCGGGCGGGGCGGCCACGGCAATGGCCTACCGCTTTTGTTCCTGGGCGGATTGAACAGGGCATTTCTACGCTCATGCTACGGCGCACCCGTTCCCGTCGATTCCATGTGGGTGCGGCTTTTGCGGAAATGGCAGCCCGGTTTTGCACCGGGCTTTAACGGAAAGGAGGACGCTGCTGTACAGCACCATTCCGCTATGTCGGCCGGCTGATTTCCTGACCGTACCGGCTTCCATGGAAAACTCAACTCGGCACATACAGGGTCCGGCCCTGCTTGCAGCGCTCAATGCCTAGAAAAAGCGCCATGCGCCATATAAAAGCAGCCCCGCTTCTGCGGTGCAGGGCTGCTTATTTCACGTTCGAGAAGAACCATGCTTTGTATCAGCGGCACTGTTTTTCTCGTAGTGCTTGCACTCCACGTTGTAACCACTGCAAGGTGCGCACCGGGCTGCGGTTATCTTGAATGTGTGCTTGCACTGTTCTTCAGTACCCTTTTGTTTTCCCTTGTGCAGGGATGCTCTGGTATGTGTACTTCTTGCCAAGCTCTTGATCTTCCTCGCTTTATATAAATAGGTGTTTCGGCCCAAAGGCTTTGGGTTTCGACGCTTGTCCTGCACCGCTTCCCAGCGCACCGGTGGATTGAAGTTTTTCCGCAATTTCATCCAGATTTTGAAACTGCTGAAGTCGCTTTCCCATGTTCCGAATGTTTCATCCATCCACTTGAACATTTCTTTTACGGCTTCTGGCAATTCAAATTTTCCATCACATAGGGGTCCCGGCACTTCCTCAACATCCGGCATGGTTGTCGGCAGTTCTATTCGCTCACCATTCGGAAGATCATAGTAGGCGGTGCCTCTGCTCACTCTTCTACCTCCATGATGTGCGTTGCGATCATGTCAGCCATGTGCAGGCACAGGGCTTCCGGGCAGCGGTCGTATACTTTGCCGAGTGTTCCCCAGTCCTGCTCTCCGCTATATGCTCCCATGTGCCACCTGATTGCCAGGGCTTCCGTGTCGGTCAAGAAAATCCAGTCTTTGATAATGCTGACGGATGCTTCACCGTGTCCCATCAAGTGACTATCTTCATAACGGTAACTGCCATCCGGCTTTTTGATGTACTGCCCAGCCTTGCAAACGTCATGGAGTAACGCGGCGGTCAAGACTGCGCCCTTATTGCATTTTGCAAACTGTGGCATCTTGTCGCATAATTCCAGGGCAGTTCTTGCCACATTGAGAGAATGCAGCACCAGACCGCCGGGGACATTCAGGTGATGCTTCGCGCTGGCCGGGGAATTGTAAAAGTCCAGTTCTTCCAGCACCCGCATCAGTGCCATACCGCCGCGCCTACCCTCAATAGCCTGTACCAAAAGGCTGTTGAACTGGTCTTTCAGCGAGATTCTTGTTGCTTCATCCATAGGTCGTTCCCACCTTTCAATCCCAGTCCCGGACTTCATTGTTCCAGTCATAAGCCTTGTTGACCAAAGTGTCCAGCAACACCGGCACTGCCCATGCAACGGCAATGAGATCTGGGTTGTAATTGATTTTGAACAGCCAGCAGACACCCCAGATCAGGGTTGAAAAAATGCCATACAGCACGCCGAACACCAGCAGGCTTTCTCCCAGGTGCAGCGCATCGCGGCGGAAGCGCCGCCAGTTGAATGTCTTGTTGAAGTTGTTGATTGCTCTGTGAAGTTTTTCAAGAATCATTTTTTCTTTCCCTCCATGTGAAACAGGCTTGTTTGACTTGTGTACTCAGAAAACCGTTCTTCTTCCAACTGGAAATAGAACGGATCAATTTCAAATCCGATAAAGCCAAGCCCCGCCTCATATGCTGCTATGCGGCTGCTTCCGCTTCCGAGGTGGGTGTCAAGGATCTTCTGCCCTGGCTCTGCATAGTTTTTGAAAATCCAGTCATAAAGAGCAACCGGCTTCTGCGTTGGGTGGATTCGCTTTTCGTTCAAGCTCTTGTTTCCCTGCATGGTGTCGCCTTCTGTGATGCTTTTTCCCTGCATCATGCCGGACCACATATACCGGAACATTCTCACTGAGGAAAACAAATTTGTCGCCGCAATCTCGCAATCTGAAAAGCTAGAATTTCCATTGCACTTGTCCCACACGATCCGTCCGGTAGCAAACTGGTAGTCAAAATAGTTGCAGCCCCATACAATATAGTGGCGGCACACTCGAAGCAGCTCCCTGAAATACTCCGGTTCTGGTTTACTCCAAGCAGGAGAAACGGGGTAGTCACGATGTACGCCTATTTTGCTGACTTTTGATCCGTAAAATCCTCTGCGTTCCGGGCCAGAGAAATACGGTGGATCCACAACCGCCAAATCAAAATAATTATCCGGGAACAGTTCCATTGCCGGCAGGCAGTCCATGTTATAGCAATGGTTCAGCTTAAACACTTCTCCCATGCCTTACTCCGCCGGGCAATCCGCCCGATACCTGAACCGCTGCTTTGCGTTGTATAATCGCTGCTGCCCAAGCTCTGCACTATATCCTGCGCGACCATTGGCATCCATCTTTCCAGTGTCACCGCGCTTCAGTTCCTTATAGATGGTGGAATAGTTGAAGCTCATCGCCCTGGCGATTCCGGCAACACTCTGTCCGGCATTGTACCGGGCTTCCAGCACCTTGCGGTCATCCTGCGTCATGTGTTTTGCCATTCCTGTTTCCTCGCTTTCCTGAAAAATGCGCAAAAAAATAACGCAAGAGAATCCGCTAAGATTTCTCTTGCGTTTTCTCTTGCGTTTATTTTACAAATTCAGCGACTTTTTATTTTTCCGCCTTCAGCGACCTGCGGACGATATCGTACAGCACCGGCTTCATGGCTTCAATATCATCGGGTTTGCCCTCCAGCACGCTGGAATAGCACACCGACATGCACATGCTGCCCAGTGCCGTGATGCGCTGGTAGATCTCCCGCTCGGTGCGGCCGGCCATTTCCGGGCTGGTCAGCACCACATTCAGCAGCTTGCGCATCAGCGGCTCGGCTTCGCGGCTGGCCTCGATCTGGTCCAGCCCCGGCCATATGAAGTTGTGCTCCAGAAACTTGAGCACCAGCGTATCCTTCCGCAGCGCTTCGATGATGTGGTCGATCACCGCCACCATCTTGTCCGGGAAGTTTTCGAGCTCTGTCTGCTTTTCCACCGCTTCGCACGCATCGCTCAGCAGCTGGTAGCTCACCCGGCCCAGCAGCGCCTGCATCACCGCACCCTTATCCTGAAAATACAGATAAAAGGTGCCCTTGGCCACCTTGGCCCGGCTGGTGATGTCCTCTACGCTGGTTTTTGCGGCACCTCGCTCCAGAAACAGATCATAGGCTGCCTCCAGCAGTGCCCGGCGCTTCTCCTGCTTTTTGCCCTCCACGGTACCCATATTCCCTGACGATTCCTCTTTTCCGCTCGTTTTCATTCGCTCATTTGTGTTATCTCAATCATTTTAGCAGTCCTTTCCCGATAGTGCAAGTCCAAAAAGCTATACAATTTCAGGCAGTTGATAAGAAAACTGACTTTTGGTCATTTTTGTGCTTGACACCCGGTTTGTCATGGTTATAATAGTGTTTGCTTGGAAATGACCACCAGTCATTTTACTAAGATTTTTAACCATTTTCTATGGAGGGTTCTCATGAAAAAGATCGCACAGGGCATTGTGCGGCTGCGCAAGCTGATCCTGACAGTAGCATTCCTGCTGTTGATCCCTTCCGCAATCGGCGCAATTGCTACCCGCATCAACTATGACATCCTCACCTACCTGCCGCAGGATCTGGACTCCATGATCGGCGAGGTAGCCCTTGAGGACGATTTCCATTTGGCCTCCACCGGTATGATCACGGTAGAAGGCTTACCCACAAACGAACTGATCGCCATGAAGAAGGACATCGAGGCTGTTCCCGGCGTGACCCAGACCTTCTGGCTCAGCGATGTGATCGACCCCAGCATCCCCACCGAGATGCTGCCCGCCGATGTGCAGCAGTTCATGTTCGGCAAAAACGATTCCACCATGCTGATCGTCCGTTTTGACGCCCCCAGCGCCAGCGACGAGACCATGGAAGCCGTCGCTCAGATCGAAAAGCTGCTGCGCAAGGACTGCTTCTTCGGCGGTATGAGCGTTATCCTGCAGGACACCAAGGCACTGGTCAATCAGGAAATGCCCATGTACATCCTGATCGCCGTGGGTGCCAGCCTTTTGGTGCTGTTCCTTTCGCTGGAAAGCACCATCACCCCGCTGCTGTTCATGCTGGGTCTTTTGTTCCCCATTGCGTACAACTTCGGCACCAACATCTTTCTGGGCCAGATCAGCTACATCACCGAAGCACTGGCCACCGTGCTGCAGCTGGGTGTCACGATGGACTTCTCCATCTTCCTGCTGCACCGCTATCAGGAAGAGAAGGAGCTACGCTCTTCCAACGAGGAGGCCATGTCCAGCGCCATCTGCAAGACCATGACCTCCATCTCCGCTTCCAGCCTGACCACAATCGCGGGCTTCCTTGCACTGTGTGCCATGCGCCTGACGCTGGGCCGCGATATCGGCCTTGTCATGGCAAAGGGCGTTGCCCTCGGTGTCATCTGCACCGTGGTCATCCTGCCCTCCCTGATCCTTACCTTTGATAAATGGGTGGAAAAGTACAAGCACCGCACCGTGATCCCCAAGCTGAAAAAGCTCAGCTACTTTGTTTCCAACCACTCGGTGCCCATCGTGGTTATCTTTATCCTCATCCTCATCCCCTTTGCCATCGCGCAGAACAAGACCGAGGTCTACTACACTCTGTTCGACTCCCTGCCGCAGGACCTGACCGGCATCGTGGGCACCAACAAGCTGGGCGAGGACTTCGGCATGACCACCAGCCACTTCATTCTGGTGCATGACGACCTGACCGCCACTGAGGTGAGCGACCTGTGCGATGAACTCAAGGACGTGGATGGCATTACGCAGGTGGTAAGTCTGGATTCCATCACCGGCCCGGGCTTCCAGACCGAGCTGCTTCCCGACAGCATCATGGAGATCCTGCAGTCCGGCGGCTACAAGCTGATCCTTGCCAACAGCTCTTATAAGACTGGCACGGACGCCATCAACAACCAGCTGGACGAGATGATTTCCCTCATCAAGACCGTTGACCCCGAGGGCGTCATCACCGGCGAGGGTGCCATGACGAAAGACCTGATCGAAGTGGCAGATGTGGACTTCAAGAACGTCAACGTCTGGTCCATCATGGCCGTTCTGGTCATCATCGCCGTTTCCTTCAAGAGCATTTCCATCCCGGCGCTGCTGGTGGCCAGCATTGAAGCCGCCATCGCCATCAACATGGGCATCCCGTACTTCACCGGTACGCAGCTGCCCTTCATTGCAAGCATCGTCATTGGCACCATCCAGCTGGGTGCTACCGTGGACTACTCCATCCTGATGACCACCCGTTACCACGAGGAGCGCGCCTTTGGCCGCACACCGAAGGAAGCCGCCCAGCAGTCGCTGGAGCACTGCAGCCAGTCCATCCTGACCAGCGGCCTGACCTTCTTTGCCGCCACCGTCGGTGTGGCTGCCATCAGTAAGATGGAGCTGCTGAAGAGCATCTGCCTGCTGATCTCCCGCGGCGCACTGATCAGCATGGTGGTCATTCTGGTGATGCTGCCCGCAGCCCTGATGCTGTGCGACTGGATCATCCGCCACACCACCCTCAAGTGGATGGTACCCGAATCCGCCAACGCCAAGAAGTCTGAAAAGGAGTAATTACATTATGAAAAAATCGCTTCGTTTCGCCAGTGCGGCGCTGGCTCTCACCCTCGCCGCAGGCTGTGCAATGCCCGCATTTGCAGCTGGTAAGAGCAGCTTTTCCAAATCCGAGACCGTCTATGCTGTGATGAACGGCGACGGCTCCATCAAGAGCACCACCGTCAGCGAGCATCTGTACAGCGCCTCCGGCCTTGCAAACGTTACCGACAAGACCACCCTGACCGACATCCAGAACACTGAGAGCGATGCCGAGTTCACCCAGAACGGGGAAGAGCTGGTGTGGAACACCAACGACACCGATGTTTACTACAAGGGCAATACCGACAAGGCCCTGCCCATCGATGTGAAGGTGACCTACGCTCTGGACGGTCAGGAAGCTGCCCTTGAGGACATCATTGGCAAGAGCGGCCACCTGACTGTGACCGTCAACCTGAAGAACAACGAGACCGGCACCGTGAACGTGAACGGCAAGGACCGCACCATCGTCACTCCGCTGATCACCGCTGTGGGCGTCATTCTGGGCGGGGATGCTGCCAACGTGACCGCAGAACACGGTATGATCGAAAGCGCCGCCAAAAGCAGCGTTGCCGCCTTTGTTACCCTGCCGGGCGTGAAGGATTCCCTGTCCGGCCTGCTGCCCGATGAGGTGGACAGCATCGAAGACTATCTGCAGGACACCGTGACTGTGGAAGCCGATGTGGAAGACTTTACCTGCCCGCAGGTCATGGTGGCCTGCGCTACCAGCACCGCTGCTCTTGGCACGGACAATGTGTTTGACCTGAGCAGCATCAACGACCTGACCGATGGCATCAACCAGCTGAACGATGCCATGAGCCAGCTCATGGACGGCGCTTCCCAGCTGGTGGACGGCACCTCTCAGCTGGCAGGCGGTGTTCTGGCCCTGCTGGACGGTGCCAACACCCTGAACAACGGCGCTGCCGCTCTGGACGACGGCCTTGGCCAGCTGACCAACGGTCTGGACACCCTGAGCGCCAACAATGCAGCACTGAACGCCGGTGCGCAGCAGGTGGCTGACGGTGTGCTGGCTTCTGCCAACAAGACCCTGAAGGAAGGCGGCCTGATCGACGAGGACATGACATGGTCGAACTACGAGGCTGTGATCGACAACATCCTCACCATGAACGATAAGACCCTTGCTGCCGGCCGCAAAAAGATGGTGCGCACCATCTGGGAGCAGGAACCCAGCTTCAAGGATAGCCAGCTGGATCTGGCCCTGTATCTGTCCGCGACCAAGACGAACCACGATCTGGAAGCAGCCCTCAAGCTGATGCAGAACTTTGACGCTTCCATGCTGACCGGCGCTCTGGAGATGGTGACCAATGCCGATGCAAAGAACACCGCCAAGGCTGAGCTGAAGTATCAGGTGGAGAACAGTCAGGATATGGCCGATGTCCGCGCCCTGAAAACCAGCCTTTCTCAGATCCAGTTCTTTGTTTCCAGCGTGAACCAGTACACCGCAGGCGTGCAGACCGCTGCGGACGGTGCCCACTCCGCAAAGGATGGCAGCGCACAGCTGGCTGCAGGCACCAAGACCCTGTATGACGGCGTGAACACCCTGAACACCGGTGCAGGTCAGTTGAATGACGGCGCAGGCCAGCTGAACGACGGTCTGAACCAGTTCAACGAGGAAGGCATCTCCAAGCTGACCGGCGCGCTGGATCAGGATCAGCTCCATGGCCTGAAGACCGTGCTGGACGAGATGACCGACCGCCTGAACGACTACACCAGCTTTGCCGGTGCACCGGACGATGCCGAGAGCAGCGTCAAGTTCGTCTATAAGACCGCTGAAACCGTGGCCGCTGCCGACACCACTGCAGCCGAGACTGAGACGGTGGAAGAAGGCAATATCTTTACCCGCCTGTGGCAGCGCATCGTGAACCTGTTCAAGTTCTGATAAGCCATCTTCGAGAATTCATGTTGAACCTCTTTCCATAGAGAAGGGGCTGTTGCAAAACAGCCCCAACGAAAAAATGAGATAGGCTTCCCCGGAAGGGGCTGCCTATCTCATTTTTTTTTGAGATCTGCCTTTGAGTTTTCAGCGTTCTGCCCGTTTTGTACGGTGAATGCGGCTGTTTTCAACATTTTAAAGAGACGCTGTTTTGCAACAGCCCTGCGGGCGATGGAATGGCCCGACTCGTGTCCGGCAAGAAAGCTGCCCGCCCACGATATGCAGTTTACTTGCGTGCAATCATTTCGGTGTAAGCCAGCACCAGCGGGCCGACACCCTTGGCATCGTTGCAGACCACCGGCTCGCTGAAATAGTAGGCCAGAGAGCCGTCGCGGTGATCCTTGCCGCCAAGACCCGCCACCAGGCAGATGCCGTCCAGCTGCAGACTGCCATCCGGGTTCTTGGAGAGATACTTGTCGCAGGTGCCGTAGAAGGCCTTTTCGGCCCATGCGGCCATGCGTTTGGGCAGGTAGCCAAGACGCACGCCTTTGAGCACCGCGTAGGCAAACAGAGCGGTGCCGCTGGTCTCGAGGTAGTTGCCCTCCACACCGGGGTGGTCCATCACCTGCCAGAACATGCCGGTCTCCTCGTCCTGGAATTTGTGCACATCCTCAATGGTCTGCTTGAGCATTGCCATGATGCCGCGGTACTCGTTGTACAGCTGCTCGTCCATCCGCTCCAGCACGTCCACCATGGCTACCATGAACCAGCCCATGGCACGCAGCCAGAAGTTGGGGCTGCAGCCGGTGACGGGGTCGGCCCAGTACATCTGGCGGCTCTCATCATAGCCGTGGTAGTACAGGCCGGTCTTTTCGTCCCGCATGTGCTTTTTGATATTCATGAACTGTTTGTAGCTGTCGATGCAGCCCTGCATCTTGTTAAAGCGTGTCTCGTACTCCATGTAGAAGGGCTGGGCCATGTAGGTGCCGTCCAGCCACACCTGCCACGGGTAGATGTCCTTGTGCCAGAAATTACCCTCTTTGGTGCGGGGCTGGGTGGCCAGCTGGCTGCGGATGGTCTCGATGGCCTTGCGGTACTTTTCATCCCCAAAGATATCGTACAGGGTGAACAGGTTCTTGCCCTGATTCACGTTGTCCAGATTGTACTCCTTGGGGTCGTAGGTCTTGATGGAGCCATCCTCCTGCACGAACCAGTCGATGAAGTTCTTGGAAAAGCGCAGGTACTTCTCGTCGCCGGTGGTCTTGTACAGGCTCAGGCAGGCCGTGATCATGCAGCCGTCGATGTAGTTCCACTTGTTGGGCTTGCCGCTGCGCACCTTCTCAATGTTCCACATGGGTGCTTCGGCGCTGGAATTGGCGATCAGATAGTCCACGTAATCGCCCAGCATGGCAAGAATTTCTTCATGGGTCATGGTATCAGTCCTCCTCAAAATGGCCGACATTTGCAAAGTGCAGGCGTTCGCCCTCGTAGCCCTCGATCTTCACGTTGTGCAGGTCGATCTCCTTGACATTCTCGGCGTAGATGGCCAGCTTCTTCACCAGAGGGCGGTTATCCGCCATAGCGGCCTGACCGGCCTCGGCATTGGGGTCAAAGGTGATCGTGACGTTCTTCATGGAAACGCGCTCAATGGGCTGCTCCGGCAGGCCGTCGAAGTAGCATCCCGCGAACTGAGCGTCGGTGGCGACGATGTCCTCCATGGTCAGGCTGCCCAGCTTCGGGGTGTACTCGTCCACGGGCATGGCATCGCGGCACTGCACATAGGGGCCGTGGCCGTCCGGGTCACAGAAGTAGAACATGTTGATGACGAAGGGTGCCTTGACACCGCGCATCTCCACGTTGCGGAACACCAGCCCGTCGATGACGGCGGTGTTGCCGCGGCCACGGCGGGTCTTGACGCGCAGGCCGCGGTCGGTGTGGTCCATCAGGCACTGGGTGACCACCATATCCTTCACGCCGCCGCTCATCTCGCTGCCAATGACGATGCCGCCATGGCCTTTGTCCAACAGGCAGTTGCGGATAACGGTGTGCTCACAGCTCTTTTTCAGCTTCATGCCAAGGAATACCTTGCTGGCCTTCATGGCAATGCAGTCGTCGCCCACATGGATGTTCACGCCGATGATGCGGATATACTCGCAGCTTTCGGGGTCGATGCCGTCGGTGTTGGGGGCATTGTAGGGGTTGTTGATGTTGAAGTTCAGCAGGTCAAGGTGCTTGACAAAGATGGGGTGGATCGTCCACGAATAGCTGTTCTGCACCGTGATGCCGTGCAGGCAGATGTTCTCGCTGTCCACAGCAGCCACAGCGCGGGGCCGCCATGCGATGCGCTTGATCTTGGGCGTTACCCACCAGTCGCCGTTCTCGGCATCGCAGTCCAGCGTGCCCTCGCCGGTCACAACGACATCGTGCACCTGCGTGATGTTCAACAGACCCGCAAAGCTGTCCAGCGGGTTGCCCTCCCAGCCGGTCAGGTAGTATTCATCCACCTCGTTCTCGCTGGGGATCACGCCGGGCAGGATGGGGTAGTGGGTGCGGTCATTGTCGCCCAGCAGCACAGCGCCCTTTTCAAGATAGAGGGTGGTGTTGCTTTTCAGGAACAGGCTGCAGGTGCGGTAGCGGCCTGCGGGCACGTACACTGTGCCGCCCTTGGGGCAGGTGGAAAGAGCCGCCTGCAGCTTGAGGGTGTTGTCCGTGGTGCCGTCAGCCACCAGACCGTAGCGGGAAGCATCCACAAAGAAGGTCTCGGCCTCGGTGGTAAAGGTGCAGGTCAGGCTTTCGCCCTCGGCCTGCACACCCACCGTGTACTCAGTACCGGGCAGCAGGGAGAACAGGGAGAACACGTTGGTCTGGCAGGCTTCGTAGACGGTCTTGCCGTTCAGGGTAACGGTGAACGGGTGGGCCGGACGATAGCACAGGCCGTTTTCCAGCTCGAAAACAGCGCTGCGCGTCATGGAACGAATAAGCGACAGATTCATGGGAGAACCTCCTGATGGTTTTGTCTTGCCCGCAGGAAGCGGACATGATATGATAAAGATTAGAATGAAGGGAACCCCTTCCGTCGAACCCTCGCGGGTTTGCCACTTCCATCCGTGATGGAGGCTTTGGCATACCGGAAAGCTTTTCCTCTTCGCCAGAGGCTCCCTCTTTGAGGGAGCTGGCGCGGCATCAGCCGCGACTGAAGGAGTTACCTATGAGATCAGAACGTGAAAAGATCACCGGCAAGGTGGCCGCTGCCACCCTGCGCCTGAATATTGGCCGCTACGAGCTGCCGCCGGATGAGGACACCTGCTATCTGCTGCTGGTGTCCGAAGGCAGCGTGACGCTGGAATCAGGCGGTCAGAGCGTACTGGTAAACCCCGGCAGCGCCGTGCTGCTTGGCCCCGGCGGCTGCCGCTTTGCACAGACCGGCAGCGCCGTGCCGCAGATCGTGGGGTGCCACTTTCCACTGGGGATGCTGCATGATTTGAAAAACACAGCCGGGCGGGATTTCGGCCGCCTGTTTGCGCCCGGGGAGCGCACAGTGCTGTATGCACCGGTGCAGTGGCAGAGCCGCATCCGTACCCTGCTGGAAATGATGGCCAGCGCCAGCACCGAGCAGGATTACCCCGGCCCGCTGTACCTGCTGCTGATCCTGCACTATGTGGAGCAGGAGTGCATTGCCGAGAGCAGCGCCGTGGCGCGTCCCCACAACGAAACGGTGGAGCAGATCTGCGCCTACCTTGCGGCCAATTACCGGCAGAAGTTTTCCCTCACCGAGGTGGCGGCGCAGTTTTATCTTTCGCCCTACTACCTGAGCCGTTTGTTCCGGCGGGTAACGGGCCAGTCCATCGTGGATTACATCAACAACCGCCGCATCGAAGCGGCCCAGAAGCTGCTGGAAACGACCGAGCTTTCCATCAGTGCGGTAGCCGAGCAGACCGGCTTTGCCAGCGCCGCCCATTTCCGCCGGGTGTTCCGCGAGGTGATGGGTACTGGCCCACTGCAGTACCGCAAAGGACATAAGAAATAAGAAACACCCCCTGCGCCATCTACGGGAACGGCACAGGGGGTGTTTGTTTGTATCAGATGATCTTATGCTGTGCGGGGAAAGGGCTTAGCCCTTGACGGCACCGGCAGAGATACCTTCAACGAACTGGTCCTGTGCACAGAAGAAAACGATCAGCTGCGGCAGGATGGAGATGAGGGACAGAGCAAGGATCTTGTTCCATGCGAAACCGGTATCACCGTCCATGGACAGCTTGACGAACAGGGACATCGGGTACTTACCGGGAGTGCTGACGTAAAGCAGCGGACCCATGAAGTCGTTGCAGCTCCACATGAATTGGAACAGTGCGCAGGACACCAGAGCGGGGCCAAGCATGGGCACGATGACCTTGTACAGGGTCTGGAAGGAGGAGCAGCCGTCGATGGCAGCGGCTTCGTCCAGATCACGGGGGACATTGCGCATGAACTGCACCAGCTGGTAGACGAAGTAGGTCTCGGTCGCAAATGCGCAGTGCACCCAGATAGCCAGATAGAAGGGGCTGTCCAGCCAGCCGAACTTGTTGTACAGCAGGTACTGCGGCACATTCAGAACGACCTGCGGCAGGAACAGGGTGGCCAGCATGATGTTGAACATCAGCTTACGGCCGGGGAAATCGAAGCGGCCAAAGCCGTAGGCAGCCACACAGGCGGAGACCACCGTGCAGATCACCTTGGGGATGACGTAGCTGTAGGTGTTCAGCATGGCCTGCAGGATGTTGATGGAACCGCCAAAGTTGTTCAGTGCGCCGCGGTAGCCATCCAGAGTGGGGTGCTTAATCCACAGGCTGATGCCTGCAAAGATCTCGCTGTTGTCCTTAAAGGTAGCGCTGATCATCCACAGCAGGGGATAGATCATGATGACGCCGACCAGGATCAGGACGAAATACTTGAAGAAGGTCGCGATTTTGTTCGATGCTTTCATTCCCATACTGGTCACCTTACCTTTCGTCAGAGTAGTAGACCCACTTCTTCTGGCTGGTGAATGCAATGATCGTCAGGATGCAGACGATGATGAACATGATCCATGCCAGAGCGGATGCCATACCCATGTCATAAGACTTGAATGCGTAGTTGTAGACCAGCAGAGAGATCAGCGTGGTGGAACCACGGGGGCCGCCATTGGTGATGATGTACGGGCCATTGAACTCCTGGAAAGCCTGGCAAATCTGAGTGACCAGGTTGTAGAAGATGATGGGAGTGATCATCGGAACGGTGATGGAGAAGAACTGACGCCACTTGCCGGCACCATCAATGGTAGCGGCTTCGTACAGGTCTGCAGGCACGCCCTTCAGAGCGGCCAGGAACAGCACCATGGCAGAACCGAACTGCCAGATACGCAGGAAGCAGATGATCCACAGCGCGTAGCTGGGGTCAGACAGCCACTCGGGGCCCTGCACCAGACCAAAGGTGACAGCGCGCAGAACGGTGTTGAGCAGGCCGTCCACACTGAATACAGCCTTCCACAGAACGGCGATCGCAACAGAGCCGCCCAGAATGGAGGGGATGTAGTACACAGTACGGAACAGGTTGACGCATGCGATCTTGAAGTTCAGGATGTATGCGATGAACAGCGCAAAGACCAGCTTCAGAGGCACGGTGATGAAAGCGTACTTGAAGGTGATGATCAGCGCCTTGGTGATCTTGGTGGTGGTAAAGGCCGTGATGTAGTTGGCCAGACCAACGAACTGGGTACCGCTCTTGAAGAAGTTCATATCGGTGAAGCTGTAGTACAGCGACTGACCGAAGGGAACTGCCTTAAAGACGACGAAGCCGATGATCCAGGGGATCAGATAAAACAGACCCTGATATTTGTCCAGCCATTTCTGGAACGGGGTGCGCCCGATGGCGGGAGCATTGCTTTCTTTCATCTGGGAAATCCTCCTTTTTAAGGAATTTCGGAGCATGAGACGGACGAAGGGGTAACAGACTGGATACAGCTTTGTCAAGATTTTGTAATATATCTCTGACAAAAAAGGGGCATCTGCCGGTCGGGCGGCAGGTGCCCCTCAGGTTCAGTCAAAGGGTGCCCTTTCTGTGCGTGACCGCACATGGCGGCACTCAAAAATGTAACTTAGCCGATGGTGTAGCCAACAGACTCCATGCCGTCCAGCAGGGTGTCAACAACGTCTGCGCCGGCAACGCCGTCGTAGTCAACGGTATCGAACACTTCCTGATAGATGCCGGTGCCGGAAGCCTTCAGGTCGTTGTTCTCGAACAGGGGATCCAGCTTGTTGGTGGTGAAAGCCATGACCTTGGCATTTGCCTCAGCCACCAGATCCTTGACAGCGCCGGCAGCCTGAGCAGCAGCCAGACCAGCCTTGGAAGCGGGGATGCCGCACTCGGAACCCATGATGGAAGCGCCCTTCTCCTCGTTCAGCAGGAAGTTGATCAGGGTAGCAGCCTCGGCAACGCACTTGCTGGTCTTGGTGATGGCCAGACCCATGGAGACCTTGGAGAAGCCGCCGTTGTTGTCGCCGAACTTGATCTCTTCGCCAACGGTGAAGCCGTCCTTGTTGGCATCATCCAGAGCGGAGGAGTACTTGGAAGCAGCGGAATCCCACTCGAAGATACCTGCGATCTTACCGGTGATCCACTCGTTGGACTGGTGGGTAGCGGTATCGGAGTTAGCGGAGTAGTAGGTCTTCAGGTTCATCATGACGTGGCCATCCACCAGGCTCTTGATGAAGTCGATGCCCTCAGCGATCTCGTCCTCGGTGTAGTTCAGGGTAGAGGTGACGGGATCAGCCCAGTCCTTGCCGTACTTGGACTCGAGGTAGAAGACCATCAGGATCATACGGTCGTATGCGCCCAGATGCATGGGGTAGTAATCGTCGCCCAGCTTCTCCTTGAATGCCTTGCCGGCAGCCATCAGATCATCCAGAGACTTGGGAACTTCGGTGATGCCAGCCTTGTTGAAGGTGGTCATGTTCCAGAAGAAGATACGGCCGGTCATGGAAACGGGCACGCACTGCTGGCTGTTTGCAACGTAGCAGGCGTCCATGGCAGCGTCATCCCACTGGGTCAGATCCAGGAACTTGGAAACAGTGTTCAGGTCCACGAACTTGCTGCCGTCGGCAGAGTAGTTGTACAGCCAGTTCCAGTTCACCTGGCACACATCCTGTGCGTTGCCAGCGATGAAGGCAGCTGCCATCTTCTCTTCCCAGCCGGACCATGCGGCGAAGGTGGGCTCGATGGTGATGTTGGTGTGCTCAGCCTGGAACTCCTTGATGGCGTTCTGGTAAGCCTCGTGACGGCTGTCGCCGCCCCACCAGCTGATGGTCATGGAAACAGGGCCGTCAGACAGTGCCAGGCTCTCGTCTGCAGAAGCAGCGGGAGCGGAAGAAGCGGTGGAAGCAGCAGAGCTGGATGCAGCAGAGTTGCCGCCGCAGGCAGCCAGAAGGCCGGCAGCGCCCACAGCGCCGGTGACCTTCATAAAATCACGACGAGAAATTGCCTTGCTCATTTTTGTTCTCCTCCTAAATACAGAAAACATCATCTCGAACGGGGGTTCTGCACATACCCCGTTGTATACAATTATGATAACAAAACAACAACCAAAAAGAAAGACGCAAATTGCAGATATCTAAACAAAAAACGTACAAATATTGCTCTTGTTTCCGCGCAAGAATTGACGCCTTCGCTGAAATGAATAAACTTGGCTCGAAAAACTGTGCAACATGTATACTTCGCCATTTTGCATAGAAAACTGGGATGCATCATAGGAGGAACGTCGAATTTTGCAATAATTTTGTAAACATTCCGTTTCAGAACGTGGAAACGTTGCATATATTGTGGACGAACACCAGCTTAAAAAGCCCGGATGGGAGCCTTTGAACTGATATATCAATAGCGCAAAAAATGTTCACTCTGATATATCAATTGCGTGAAGCGGGCATCCGGCACCGGTCTGCAGGCGTGGAAATCGGTGCTTCTTCGCCCTTTTGGGGGGTGAAGAAGCACCGACAGCAACATATTTTGCGCTGCTGCGTGGACTGCGCCTGTGGGCCGGGAATAAAAAAGAAAGGCTGCCGTGTCGTTGGACACAGCAGCCTTGTATACAAGTTTATTCGACCCGCGAAGCAGCTTTTTCGGCGTAGAACGCGCGCTTTGCCTTGAAGTAGCACTGAGGGCACATGCTCACGTACTGCACGTCGTTTTCCAAATCGATGGCCACCTGCTCGCCCTCAAAGACGAATCTGCCGTTCACCCTGCGGCAGTTGCAGATGGCCTTGCGGCCGCAGGTGCAGATAGTCTTCATCTCCTCGATGGTGTGGGCCAGCTCCAGCAGGCGGGTAGAGCCGGGAAAGCCCTTGAGCGAAAAATCTGCCCGCAGGCCGTAGCAGATCACCGGAATGTTCAGGTCCACCGTTACCATGAACAGCTGTTCTGCCTGCTGCGCAGTGAAAAACTGGCTCTCGTCGCACAGCACGCAGGCCAGCGGCGCACCGTCAGTGTTGGCCGTGCGCACGGCCTCGAACACGTCCGTCTCCGGCGGGATCAGCAGATCAGCCTTGCGGCGCACGCCCAGACGGCTCACCAGCTCACCGCCGCCCTTGGTGTCCACCTGTGGCTTGAGGATCAGCACCCGCATCCCCTGTTCTTCGTAGTTGTGGGCTACCTGCATCAGGGCGGTGCTCTTGCCGCTGTTCATCGCGCCGTAACGGAAATACAGTTTTGCCATTTGAAAAACTCTCCTTATAGAAAGAACCCTCTCAGCCAAAGCCTGACGGCTTTGCCAGCTCCCCCGATGGGGGAGCTTTTCTGCATCTTCCGGGCAGGCTGTCCTTCGCCGGAGAAGCAGAAACTTTCCCGTCCCCACTCATAAAGCTTCCCTTTTGGGGGAGCTGTCGAGCGTATGCGAGACTGAGAGGGTTCAGCGGCATCTCAGGCTTTGACTGAGAGGGTTCTCTTATTACTTATAATAGGTACGTTCAGTCCTGATTGCGCAGGCGGTAGCCAAGGCTCATCAGGCTGTCGCCCAGATGGACGTTCTCCACCACCACATCGGGATACGGCACAGAGAGGTCATAGTGGGAGAAGTTCCAGAAGCCCTCGATGCCCAGATCCACCAGACGGCCGCTGACCTGTTCCGCACCGTCGCGGGGCACACAGAGCACTGCGACCTTGGGGTGATGCTCGGCACAGAAAGACTCCAGCTCGTCGATATGGCGGATCTGGATGCCGCTGATCTCCTTGCCCACCTCGCTCTGTGCCACATCAAAGGCGGCGATCAGGCGGTAGCCGTTGGTGTCGGTGGTGATAAAGCGGCTCACTGCCTTGCCCAGACGACCGCAGCCGATCAGGATGGTGGGCAGGCGGTCGCCGTTGCCGAACAGCAGGCCTTCCAGAATGGAGAGCAGGTTTTCCACCGAGTAGCCGATGCCCTGCCGGCCATTCACATCGCCGATGCAGTTGAAGTCCTGCCGTACCTGCGAAGCGGTGGTGCCCATCTGAGCAGCCAGCTCGCGGGAGGAAATGCTGTTGATGCCGTCTGCCTGCAGAGAGCACAGATAGCGGTAATATTTGGGAAGACGCTTGATAACGGGAAGCGAAGCCCTTGCAGGAGTGTTCATAGAATACTTTCTCCTTTCGCTCTATCGCAGTACTTGCCGCAGCTGCCTGCTTTACAGATGCGGCGCAGAGAAACCCCGATCCGTTTACGGGTTCATATTGCAGATATTACAGTCAATTATTTAAAGTATACTGCACCGATGGAGAATGTCAAATCATTCTCAAAAAATTTTTATGAAATGTTACCGCTTTTTTGCTGCAGCGGGTCTGCATAGCCCGGCACAGGCTGGGGAATGCTGACAGAAAACGCAGGAGGAAAGCATATGAATGATAAAACGCAGCAGACCGACGCGCGTCGGCTGGAAAAGGAAGAGATCGAGGATCTGGGCACGGTCACGCTGGCCCGCGGCGGGCATGTGATCCACTGCCTGACCGTCATCGGCCAGATCGAAGGCCATTCGGAAGCGCCGCAGGGCCAGAAGACCACGAAGTATGAGCATGTCATCCCGCAGCTGGTGGCCGCGCAGGAGGATCCTCGCATCGAAGGTCTGCTGGTGTTGCTGAACACGGTAGGTGGTGATGTGGAAGCAGGCCTTGCGCTGGCGGAGCTGATCGCCAGCGTGTCCAAACCCAGTGCAACGCTTGTGCTGGGCGGCGGGCACTCCATCGGTATCCCGCTTGCCGTCAGCGCCCGGCGCAGCTTCATCGTGCCCACAGCCACCATGACCGTGCACCCGGTGCGGCATTCCGGTGTCATTCTGGGGGTGCCGCAGACCATGCGCAGCTTTGAGCAGATGCAGCAGCGCATCACCGGCTTCGTAGCGGCCCACAGCGGCATGACCGAAAAACGCTACACCGACCTGATGCTCCACACCGGCGAGCTGGTGATGGACATGGGCACCGTGCTGGATGGACGCCGGGCCGTGAAGGAAAAGCTCATTGATGAGCTGGGCGGGCTTTCGGATGCGCTGGCGTGGCTGTATAAAGAGATTGAACGCAAATGAAGGCCGATTCTGTACAACAATAGGTTTGCCATTTTCTTCCCTGCGTGGTACAATAATAAAATCAAATAGTGTGTCTACTACAAACGCGGGGAACAAAGAAACATGGCAACAAAAAAACGTAAAACGACAACACGGCGCGCAGCATCGCGCAAAAAACGCGCAGAACAGCGGCTTCCAGCGGGGCTTGGCACCCTGTTTGCAGGCCTTTTGCTGGTGGTGCTGGCCTTTGTGGAGGGAGATTCGGCATGGAAGGCCCTGCACGATGTGCTGTTCGGACTTTTTGGCTGTGGCAGCTTTGTGCTGGGCGCGGCAGTGTGCTGCCTTGCTGTGCAGTATACCCGGGGCGAAGACCTTCTGCCCAAGATCTTCAAGCTGGTTCTTGGGCTGGTGTTTGCCTGCGGCACGGTGATCGTTTTTTCTGATATCCAGCCGCAGGGCATGTCGGCATTTCAGATGACGGCTGCCTGCTACGCAAACGGCGTGAATGCATGGATCGGCGGCGGTGCGCTGGGCGCACTGCTGGGCGGCAGCCTGCTGCTGCTGTGCGGACGGCCTGCGGCAACCCTTATCATGATCGTGCTGGCACTGTGTGTCAGCCTGTACATTTTTGATCTGACCCCGGCAGAGGTGTGGCAATGGCTGTGCGCTGCGTTTGGCGGCGTGCACGCAAAGGGTGCGGCCATGGCGCAGCAGAGCGCAGCCCGCCGCGCTGAACGTGCCGCTGCCCGCGCGGCAGAAGCCGAGGCCGAGGAAGACTACGACGAAGCAGAAGATGAATACCGGGATGAGGAAGATGCCGAAGAGGAGATGGAAACTCCGGCTTTCCGCATCGGTGTGCCGGACTGGCTGAACGGCATCCGCCACTGGGGCCACAAGGTGACCGAAGAGATGGAGGCGGAGGAGCCGGAGGTCGCCCCGCAGCCGGAGCCGCCCGCAGATACTTCCGGCCAGCCGCTTGCCCAGCCGGAGCCTGCCGCCCCGGCCATCACGCCGGTGCAGGTACGGGTATCCCGGCCCCGGGCTTCCTTTGACGTAGACCTTGGCCCCGACCACACTGAGGTGAAGGAGGGCGGCAGCGAGCCCATCGAGCCGCTCATCGTGGGCCCGGGCGGCACCTTTGGGCAGAACCCGCTGCGCCCGGCCCCCAGACCTGCCCCGCAGCCCATCGTACAGAACGCAGTGGAGACCGATGCATCCGATTTCTTTGCAAAAGCTGCAGAGCCGGTGCAGCCTGCGGCAGCGGAAAGCTTTGATACTCCAGTCATGACCCCGGCAATGCCGACGGCCCAGCCGGAAAGCCCGGCAGCGGCAGTCACGCCGGAGATGCCCGCCGTGCCCATCCAGCCCGCAGTCCCGGCGGCACCCGCCCGGGTGAGCGCCGAAAACGCCGTTGCCATGCGCGGCACACCCGACGAGGACGGCTGGATCAGCATTACCAGCGAACCGGTGGAGGAAAAGGATATCAGCACGCTGGTGGCAGCGGCAATGGAAAAGCCTGCCGCTTCCGAGCAGGCCGCGGCAGCGGCCCCTGTGGACGAGACCGAACCGGTGGATACTTATCAGTACCAGTATCCGCCCATTGAGCTGTTTGAAAAATCGCAGGACGAGACCGACCCCGGCGCGCAGGAAGAGCTGAAAGCCAACGCCCAGAAGCTGGTGGATACGCTGGAAAGCTTTGGCGTGCGCACCCGTGTGCTGGATATCTCCCGCGGGCCGTCCGTTACCCGGTACGAGGTGCAGCCCATGGCGGGTGTCAAGATCAGCCGCATCACCTCGCTGGCAGACGATATCGCCCTGAACCTTGCGGTGGCAGATGTGCGTATGGAAGCGCCCATCCCCGGCAAGCCTGCCGTGGGCATTGAGGTGCCCAACCACAAAAAGACCCCGGTGTATATCCGCAGCGTGTTCGAGAGCCAGAGCTTTTTGCGCATGACCTCACCTCTGGGCATTGCGCTTGGCAAGGACATTGCCGGTGTGGCACAGGTGGCAGACCTGTGCAAGATGCCCCATCTGCTCATTGCAGGCAGCACCGGCAGCGGTAAATCCGTGTGTGTGAACAGCATCATCATGAGCCTGCTGTTCCGCTCCAGCCCGGAGGACGTGAAGCTGCTGCTGATCGACCCCAAGGTGGTGGAGCTGGCCGAGTACAACGGCATTCCCCACCTGCTGATGCCGGTGGTCACCGAGCCGAAAAAGGCCGCAGGTGCCCTTGGCAGCGCGGTGCAGGAGATGGAGCGCCGCTATCATCTGTTTGCAGAGAACAATGTGCGCGACATCAAGTCTTTCAACAAGCTGGCCGCAGAACGGCCTGATCTGGAAAAGATGCCCTACATCGCCATTATCATCGACGAGCTGGCCGATCTGATGATGGTGGTGGGCAAGGATGTGGAGGACTCCATCTGCCGCATCGCCCAGAAGGCCCGCGCCGCCGGTATGCACCTGATCGTAGCCACTCAGCGACCCAGCGTGGACGTGATCACCGGCCTGATCAAGGCCAACATCCCCAGCCGCATCGCATTTGCAGTGTCTAGTCAGGTGGACAGCCGCACTATTCTGGACGGCTCCGGTGCCGAAAAGCTGCTGGGCATGGGTGATATGCTGTTCATGCCCGTGGGTGCGCCCAAGCCTACCCGTATTCAGGGCACTTTCGTGCGGGATGAGGAGATCAGCCGTGTGCTGGACTTCATCAAGCAGAGCGGCACCGTGCAGTATGACGAAGCCATGATCGAAGCCATGGAAAAGCACGCCATTCAGGACGGCAAGAAAGGCAGCGGCGGCGCGGACTCCGACGAGGATCCTGATACCGACCCGATGTTCAAGCAGGCCGTGGAGGTGGTCATCGATGCCGGTCAGGCCTCCACCAGCCTGCTGCAGCGCCGCTGCAAGCTGGGCTACGCCCGCGCGGCCCGTATCATGGACGAGATGGAACAAAAAGGCATCATCGGACCCTACGAGGGCGCCAAGCCCCGCGCTGTGCTTATCAGCCGCCAGCAGTGGATCGAACAGCAGATGAACCAGCCGGATGAATGACCCTCTCAGGCGCTGACGCGCCAGCTCTCCCGAAGGGCGAGCTTTATGAGTGGGTAAGATATCGTCTGCCTTCAAAGAAAAACTGGATGAAAAGATGCAAAAAGCTCCCCCATCGGGGGAGCTGGCAACGCCGCAAGGTGTTGCCTGAGAGGGCTTAACAATAAAAGGAGCATTATGGACAACTCTTCCCCAAAGATCTACACCGAATTTCTTCCCATCAGCCGGGCCGATATGGAGGCCCGCGGGTGGGAGCAGCTGGACTTTGTGGTGGTGGGCGGCGATGCCTATGTGGACCACCCCAGCTTTGGCACTGCCATCATCAGCCGTCTGCTGGAAGCCGAGGGCTATAAGATCGGCGTGCTGGCCCAGCCACGCTACACCGACTGCGAGGACTTCAAGCGGTTCGGCAAGCCGAAGTACGGCTTCTTCATCGGCGGCGGCAACGTGGACAGCATGGTCAGCCACTATTCCGTGGCAAAGATCCCCCGCGCCGAGGACGAATACTCCCCCGGCGGCAAGGGCGGCGCACGCCCGGACCGCAGCGCCACCGTGTACACCCGCCTTGCCAAGCAGGCCTATCCCGACCTGCCGGTGATCCTGGGCGGTCTGGAAGCGTCCCTGCGCCGCTTTGCCCACTACGATTACTGGCTGGACACCGTGCTGCCCAGCATCGCCGAGGATTCCGGCGCGGACATCATCAGCTTTGGCATGGGCGAGCACCAGACCGTGGAGATCGCCCGCCGCCTTGCCGCCGGGGAGCCGGTGGAGAGCATCACGGACGTGGACGGCACCTGTTACATGACCGACTTCGACCATCTGCCCGAGCGCTACGTGGAGTGCGCAGGCTTTAAAAAGGTGGCGTCGGATAAGACGGCGTATGCCAAGGCCTGCCGCATCCAGATGGACAATCAGGATGTGGTCAGCGGCCAGATCATCGTGCAGAAGCAGAGCGAAAAGTATCTGGTGCAGAACATCCCCGCAAAGCCGTTGGTGCGCGGGGAACTGGATAAGGTCTACGCCCTGCCCTACACCCGTCGGTATCATCCCATCTACGAGAGCATGGGCGGCGTGCCCGCCATCCGTGAGGTGCAGTTCTCCATCATCCAGAACCGCGGCTGCTTTGGCGGCTGCAACTTCTGCGCCATCCAGCTGCATCAGGGGCGGCGTGTCACCAGCCGTAGCGCGGACAGCATCGTGGCAGAAGCCGAGCGCATGACTCACGAGCCGGATTTCAAGGGCTACATCCACGATGTGGGCGGCCCCACCGCAAACTTCCGCTTTCCCTCCTGCCGGGAGCAGATGCTGCGGGGCATGTGCACCGGCGGCAAGCACTGTCTTGCCCCCACCACCTGCTCCCACATGATCGTGGACCACAGCGACTACCTGAAGATTCTGCGCCGGGTGCGGGAGCTACCGGGCGTGAAAAAGGTGTTCATCCGCAGCGGTATCCGGTTCGACTACCTGATGGCCGACCCGGACGACACCTTCTTCAAGGAACTGGTAGAGTACCATGTGTCCGGCCAGCTGAAGGTGGCTCCGGAGCACTGTGCCCCCAACACGCTGGCCTATATGGGCAAGCCGCCCATCGAGACCTTCAACAAGTTCAAGGATAAATTCTATGAGCTGAGCAAAAAGGCCGGCAAAAAGCAGTATCTGGTGCCCTATCTGATGTCCAGTCACCCGGGTAGCACCCTCAAGGATGCAGTCTATCTGGCAGAATATCTTTACAAAAACCACATGCGCCCGGAACAGGTGCAGGATTTTTACCCCACCCCCGGCACTGTGAGCACCTGCATGTTCTACACCGGCCTTGACCCCTACACCCTGAAGCCGGTGTTTGTGGAAAAGACCCCCGAGGGCAAGGCGCTGCAGCGGGCGCTGCTGCAATACTACGAGCCTCGCAACGCCGAGAAGGTAGTCAAGGCGCTGAAGATGACCCACCGGGAGGACCTGATCCCCCTGCTGGTGCCCGCCGCAGGCCGCCGCGCCGTGCAGCGCTCTGCCCGCCGGGCCGAAGCCGCCGATGTGACGATCCACAACGATGGCACCTACACGGTACGCCCGAACCAGAAGGGCCATAACGGCAAGCCTGCCCACGGCCAGAGCCGTGCCGCTGCACCGACAGGCCGTGCGCCCAGCCCCGGCGCACGCTTTGCGCCCCATTCGGCACCCGCGCGCAAGCCAAAAAACGATCAACAGAAAGAGAACACAACGTGGAAAACTGGAAAGAAGAAAAAGTAAACGCGCCTAAGAAGGGCCTGTGGCAGCGCCTTGCTGCGCTGGCCGCTGCCGCCGCACTGGTGCTGAGCCTTGCGGGCTGCAGCGGGCTGCCGTCCGTCCCGGGCGGAAGCGCCGATGTAGTGCCGAACCCGTCCGCTTCTGCTGCGGCGGCTGTGGATACGGTGGACGCACCCTTGGAGGTGCATTTCATCGATGTGGGTCAGGCGCTGAGTGTGCTGGTGGAATGCGACGGACAGTTCATGCTCTACGACGGCGGCAATGTGGACGACGGCAGTCTCATCGTCTCTTACCTGCAGAGTCAGGGGGTGGAGCAGCTGGAATATGTGTTCTGCTCCCACGCGCACGAGGATCATGTAGGCGGCTTGGCTGCCGCATTGGCCTACTTCCCGGCGTACCATGTGTACAGCCCGGTGACCGATGCCTCCACCAAGTGCTTTCAGGATTTTGTCAAGTACACCCAACAGCAGGGCCTGCAGGTAGAGGTGCCTGCCGTGGGCACGATGTGGCCGCTGGGCGGCGCTACCGTGACCATGCTTGGCCCGGTGGCACAGTACAGCGACACCAACGATACCTCCATTGTGCTGCGCATCGACTACGGCTCCACCAGTTTCCTGCTGACCGGCGACATGGAAAAGACTGCGGAGACCGACCTTGTGAACAGCGGCGCGAACCTCAGGGCCGATGTGCTGCAGGTGGGCCACCACGGTTCCAGCACCTCCACCAGCTACCTCTTCCTGAACGCGGTGCTGCCGGAAATGGGCATCATCTCCTGCGGCGTGAACAACAAGTACGGCCACCCGCACGAGGAAACGCTGAGCATCCTGCGGGATGCCAGGGTGGATGTGTACCGCACCGACCTGCAGGGCACCATCACCATTGGCAGTGACGGCCAGAACTACACCGTGGGCACCGAGCACTTTGCGGCAGATTCCGCGCTGAACCCCACCGACCCGGCGGCATCCAGCACGGCCCAGCAGGCGTACATTGGCAATGTGAACAGCAAAAAGTTCCATCTGCCTACCTGCCCGAACCTGCCGGCAGAGAAGAACCAGATCCTCTTCTCCAGCTATCAGGAAGCCGTGGAAGCAGGCTATACGCCCTGTTCCAGCTGCATCAAATAAAGAACGAACTCCCCCAGTCTGCTTCACAGACAGCCCCCTCTGGGATGGGGCCTTTGGCAAAACCGAAAAGCTTACCTTTTCGACAGAGGCTCCCTCCTTGAGGGAGCTGGCACGGCGTGAGCTGTGACTGAGGGAGTTTTCTTTTATCCGCCGCTCTGCGGGATTGATAAAATCCCACAGGTGCGGTATACTTAAGACCACTTTATTTCAAAAAAGCAAGGAGGTGCGGCGGATGATCGGTGCACCGCAGCCGCTGGTGCTGGCAAAACCGGCGGCGATCGATACAGCACAGGCAGCGCGGTATTTCGGGGCCAGAGGGGAACCGGACGACCGCACCATGACCCTGTTGGAAACATGCGCCATGCCGCTGCTGGCGGCGGCAACGCCCCGGGCGGTCTGGCTGGAAGCGGACACGGCTGCCCTTGCCGAAGCAGGCATCCTGCGGGGTGGGGATGTGATGAAGCATCTGGAAAACTGCCCGCAGGCGGTGCTGCTGGCCGTGACCCTTGGCCCCGGCGTGGATGCACAGATCCGCCGTGCCGGTGTGGGAGATATCGCGGCGGGCGTTGCGTCCGACGCACTGGGCAGCGCGCTGGCCGAGCAGGCCGCAGACGCAGCCGAAGCAGAGCTGCGCCAGTGGGCCGCAAAAGAGGGAAAGTATTTGACCGGGCGGTTTTCGCCCGGCTACGGTGACTGGGATATTGCAGTACAGCCGCTGGTGGCAAACGCGCTGGATACGGTGCGCCGGGCGGGCCTGTGTGTGACCGATACCAACCTGATGACCCCGCGCAAGAGCGTGACGGCCATTCTGGGGGTCAGCGGCCACCCGGTAAAGGGAAAACTGGCCGGGTGCGGCCACTGCGTGCTGCGCACCCGGTGTGAGTATAGAAAGAGGGGAAAGACCTGTGCAAGCGAGTGAACTTTTCAAGCAGAGCAATACCGTCCTGCTGGACGGCGGCATGGGCACCATGCTGCAGGCTTCGGGCCTGAAGCTGGGTGCAAAGCCGGAGGAGCTGAACATCACGAACCCGGAGCTGATCGAGAGCATCCATGCCAAGTATGCCGCTGCGGGCAGCCGCATCGTCAACGCCAATACCTTTGGCGCATCGGCCCACAAGCTGGCGGGCAGCGCCTACAGTCTGGAAGAAATCATTGCGGCGGGCATCGCCAACTGCAAGCGCGCCTGTGCGCCCTACGGTGCCCTGACCGCGCTGGATGTCGGCCCGCTGGGAGAACTGCTGGAACCCAGCGGAACGCTGGCCTTTGAGGATGCGGTGAGCGAGTATGCGCGCATCGTCCGGGCAGGCGCTGCCGCCGGGGCCGACCTCATTTTCTTTGAGACCTTTACCGATCTGTACGAGCTGAAAGCCGCTCTGCTGGCCGCAAAGGAAAACAGCGGCCTGCCTATCTTAGCCAGCATGAGCTTTGAAGCCGGCGGGCGCACCTTTACCGGCTGCACGGTGGAAAGCTTCGGCGTGACCGCCCGTGGCCTGGGTGCCAACGCGGTGGGCATCAACTGCTCACTGGGCCCCAAGGAGATCTTTCCCATGGCAAAGCGTCTGGCAGAGGCTGTGCCCGGCGACTTTCCGGTGTTCGTCAAGCCCAATGCGGGCCTGCCCCGGGCCGACGGCAGCGGCTACGATATCACCCCGCAGCTCTTCGCCATGGAAATGAAGCCCTACCGGGAACTGCATCTGTTCGCGGCGGGCGGCTGCTGCGGCACCACACCGGAGTTTATCAAGCTGCTGAACAGCGTTTTTGCAGGCTGCGTACCCGGCCGTTCGGCCCACAAAATGCCCTCGGTGCTGTGTACGCCGGTGGATTTCGTCAACGTGGACGGCATCACGGTGGTGGGTGAGCGCATCAACCCCACCGGCAAAAAGCGCTTCCAGCAGGCACTGCGGGAAGAGGATATGAACTATGTTCTGGAGCAGGCGGTCAGTCAGGTGGAAGCCGGTGCTCAGGTGCTGGACGTGAACGTGGGCGCACCCGGCGTGGACGAGCCTGCCCTGATGCCCAAGGTGGTCAAGGCCCTGCAGAGCGTCACCAGCCTGCCGCTGCAGCTGGATTCCTCCAATGTGCAGGCACTGGAAAACGGCCTGCGCGTGTACAACGGCAAGCCCATCGTCAACTCCACCAACGGCGAGCAGGAAAAGCTGGACGCGATTCTGCCCCTGTGCAAAAAGTACGGCGCGGCCATCGTGGGCCTTGCCATCGATGAGCGGGGCATCCTGCCCGCCGCCGAGGACCGGGTGGCCATTGCCCGCCGCATCACGGAGGCGGCCCTTGCCGTCGGCATCCCGCGGGAGGACATCTACATCGACTGCCTGACCCTGACCGCCAGCGCCCAGCAGAAGGATGTTCTGGCCACCGTGCAGGCGTTGGAAGCCTGCAAAAAAGAGCTGGGCGTGCGCACCATTCTGGGCGTGTCCAACATCAGCTTTGGCCTGCCCTGCCGCCCCTATCTGAACACCACCTTCCTCACCATGGCGATGTATGCGGGCCTTGACCTCGCCATTATGAACCCTTCCAGCGAGGAGATGATGGCGGCAGTGTACGCTTACAATGTGCTGACCAACCGCGACCAGCAGAGCACCAAATACATTGAGCGCTATGCCGACCGCGTGCCCGCCTCGGTGGCCCTCAAGCAGGCCGCGCAGACGGTGCCTGCGGCTTCGGCATCCGCATCCGGTGAGAGCGCAGAGCTTACCGGCCCTTACGCTCCACTGATGAAGGCAGTGGAAAAGGGCCTGAAGGGCGATGCCGCCGCCCAGACCAAGGCACTGCTGGCCGAAAAGCAGCCGCTGGAAGTGGTGGACGAAGCACTGATCCCGGCGCTGGACATCGTGGGTGCCAAGTATGAGAAGGGCACGCTGTTCCTGCCGCAGCTGCTGCAGGCCGCAAGTGCGGCCCAGAGCGCCTTTGAGGAGATCAAGAACGTCATTGCCCAGAAGGGCGAGGGCAGCGCCAGCAAGGGCCGCATCGTGCTGGCCACCGTCAAGGGCGACGTGCACGACATCGGCAAGAACATCGTCAAGGTCATTCTGGAAAACTACGGCTTTGAGGTGATCGACCTGGGCCGTGATGTGCCGGTGGAGACGGTGGTGAACACCGTGCGGGAAAAGAATGTGCATCTGGTGGGCCTTTCCGCCCTGATGACCACTACCCTCAAGAGCATGGAGGAAACCATTGCCGCCCTGCACGAAGCAGGCTTGGACTGCAAGATCATGGTGGGCGGTGCGGTGCTCACGCCGGAATATGCCGAGAAGATCGGCGCGGACTGGTACGCCAAGGATGCCAAGCGCAGCGCGGACATCGCCAAGGAATTTTTCGGGGCGCAGTAAAAGCATGAATGCAGGCCAGTAGGAAGCTTTCTCCGCGAACAGCCCGGGACTCCAGTCCCGCCCCAACGCTTATGCGCGGGGCCTCCTTTGACAACACCTGAAAATCTATTTGCAAATTGTTCAAAAACTCCACAAAGAAATGCCACGATTGTCTGGTAGTATAAGGGTGCAGTCAGGGAGATGCAAAGACACCTCCCAAAAGCCGACAAGGGCTTTCACCTGCGGGGGCTGGTGCATCTTGCACAGCTCAGCAGGTACTTATTAAAACACTGTCCCCCGCCTATGCCAGGCAATCGCCAACGACGGCGGACAGACTACCAAATCCCTCCTGATCCGCCGCAAAGTTCGGGAGTTCTCATACCGCAGCCAGCACCGCTTTATCCTCCTTTCCACGGTGCTGGCTGCTTTTGTTTTTACCTGAATGCAAGAGAACGATTGGGAATAGCCGCCGCGTGCGCTTTGGCTGTTTTAGCGGAAATTCTATTATCATTAGTTGAGCCTCGGAAAAATCTGCGGATTTTTCCGAGGCTCTTTTTCACGAATAGGGTCGAAGCGATATACTTCATCTGAATGTAAAAAGCAAAGCGAGAACGAGTGCGAGACGAAATTGGTTTATACGGTTCGTTTTACTTCACTGCGTTTCGCCCATTTGTTGCTGATCTTATCTGCCAGCAGGGAGCCGCAGGCCCCCAATGCAAGGCCCAGTGCCACGCCGCCCAGAATGTCGGTGGGGAAATGCACATACAGGTACATCCGCGTGAAGCTGATGAACCCGGCCAGCGCAAGAGCCAGGACGCCGAGCCTGCGGTTCTGCAGCCAGAGCGCAAAGGCAGCGGCAAAGGCGGAGGATGTGTGTCCGGAAGGGAAGGACCAGCCATGCGGCCGGGCCACCAGCGTGAGCATCTCCGGCCGGAGGTCGCAGGGGCGCGGGCGTGCGAACAGCGGCTTTAAGGCGCAGTGGCCCGCCAGCATATAAAGGCCCAGCGCCAGCGCCATGGCCAGCCCGGCCCGGCGGGTGCGCCGGAACGCCAGCAGCACCACTGTAAATGCGATCCAGATCTCGCCGTGGGCACCGGCCTGATCGAAAAACACCGCCAGTGCATCCAGCACCGGACAGCGCAGAGCCTGCAAGGCATCCAGAAGGGTAAATTCAAAGGACATGGATAAAGCCTCCCTGCTTGTTGTTCTTGCCCTTATGGTATCATGGAACCGGGCAGAGAATAAAAACAAGGCTTGTACAAAGGATAAACAAATCTTAAACCGGCAGAAAAGATGTCGGAAACAGGACAAACCTGGAATATAGCGACGCAATACTACAAATTGTAAATGAATAAGAAGCCCTGCGGTTCTGTGACGTAGGGCATATTGTATGTTTTACTGCATCTGGCTGAGTGTGGGGTAGCTGTCGATGGCACCATTCGTCTGCACGCTGATGCCGCAGAACTGATTGGAAAACGCAAGGTATTCGTTCAGCTTTGTTTTGCTCAGCTTTTCCAGCTTGTTCCGCGTTACGCCGTCACGTTCCAGCTGCCACAAAAACGAGCCGATGAAGCCGTCGCCTGCGCCGGTGGTGTCCACAGCCCGGACTTTCCGGCAGGGGGAAAAGCCGTGGGCGGTGCGGGTATAGGCGTGGGCACCGCTGCTGCCGCAGGTGTAGACCACCAGCTGCACATCACCCACAAGCAGCTGCGGCAGGGCGGCTTCGATGTCCGCAGTGCCGGTGAGAAATTCCAGCTCTTCATCCGAAATTTTGAGGATGTTGGAAAGCGGCAGGAACTGCAGCACGGTCCCGCGCAGCATGTCGCGGTCCGGCCAGAGGGGGAAGCGCAGGTTCGGGTCAAAGCTGACGATAGCACCAGCTTCGCGTGCGGCGGAGATGGCCGCAAGGTGGGCGTAGCGCATGGGGCTGTCCACCAGCGAGACACTGCAGAAATGCAGGGCAAAGGCATCGGCGAACCATGCAGGGTCGATCTGCTCCGGAGAATAAAGCAGGTCCGCCGAGGGTTTGCGGTAGAAGCTGAAGGTGCGGCTGCCGTCCTCTTCCAGACTGACGAAGGCAAGGGCCGTGCTGGCCTTATCGGTAAAGGCCAGATGGGAGAGGTCGATGCCGCAGGCTTCCAGCTCCCGTGCAATCTTGTGGCCGAAGGGGTCGTCGCCCAGCTGGCTCAGAAAAGCACTTTTGCCGCCCAGCCGGGCAAAGGCGGCGCACACGTTGGCCGGTGCGCCGCCAGTGCGCGGGCTGAACGAGGGAACCTCGTCAAAAGAACAGCCCACCCTGGACGGGATCATATCGATGAGTGCTTCGCCAATGGAAAACAGTGTGCTGCCGGACATAGAGAACCTCCCAAATTAAGATGCTGGTAATAAAAGACTTCCCCCGGCGAGGGGGATGATTTTGTGACCGCTCCCAGTGTAAGGGCCAGAGCCCGGGCTGTCAATGCTTTTTTGCGCGGTACAGGGCGTTTTTGTGTTGACTTGCATTTTGGGGTGTGCTAAAATATGCCGGTATGCGTAAAAAATGCCATGAAAGGGAACTTGGATGAACCTGACAAAACAGTTCTTTAAATATGTATCACAGAATATCTTCGGCCTGCTGGGCACCTCGTGCTACATTCTGGCCGATACCTATTTCATCTCGCAGGCGGCGGGCACCGACGGCGTTACCCTGCTCAACCTCTGCCTGCCGGTCTACAACTTCATCTTTGCCGTCGGCTCCATGGTCGGCCTTGGCGCGGCCACCCGCTATGCCATCCTCAAGGCGCAGGGAGACGAGCGCTGCCAGCGCTATTTTTCCAATGCCATCTTCTGCGCCTGTGTGCTCAGCGTGCCGTTCCTGCTGGTGGGCATTTTTGCGCCCGGCGGCCTTCTGCGGCTGATGGGCGGTGACGCGGGGATCGTGGCGCTGGGCATCCCGTATGCCCGCATCTTCCTTATGTTCACGCCCTTCTTCATGTGCAACTATATCGTGTCGGCCTTTGTGCGCAACGACGGCGACCCCTCCCTTGCCATGGTGGCTACCCTGAGCAGCAGCCTGTTCAATGTGGTGTTCGACTATATTTTCATGTTTCCCATGGGTCTGGGGCTGGCCGGTGCGGCGCTGGCCACCGCCGTGTCTCCCATCATCAGCATTTCCATCTGCAGCCGCCACTTCTTTAAAAAGGAGAACAGCGTGCAGTTCGTGCGCCAGCGCCCCTCGGCAAGGCTGCTGGGCCAGAGCTGCCAGCTTGGCATCTCCGGCTTTGTGGGTGAGATGAGCTCCGGCGTTACCACCACCGTGTTCAACCTTCTGCTGCTGGGTCTGGCGGGCAATGTGGCGGTGGCGGCCTATGGCGTGGTGGCGAACTTTGCGCTGGTGGCAACGGCCATCTTCAACGGCGTAGCACAGGGTGCACAGCCGCTGGTGAGCGAGTGCTACGGCAAAAGCGACAAGGCCGGTGCCAGAAAGCTGCTCATCCTGGGCAGCTGCACCGCACTGGTGCTGGCAGCGGTGCTGTACGGCATCATCTTTGGTGCTACCGATGCACTGGTGGGCGTGTTCAACAGCGAAAGCTCCGCCCAGATGGCGCAGTTTGCCCACATGGGCATGAGGTTGTATTTTGTGGGCTACTTCTTTGCCGGGTTCAACATCGTGGCGGCGGGCTATCTGAGTGCGACCAACCGCCCGGTGGAAGCCTCCGTCACCTCCATCTGCCGCGGCATGGTGGCCATCGTGGCCTGCTCGCTGGTGCTGAGCCGCCTGTTTGGCATGAATGGTGTGTGGGCAGCGTTCCCGGCATCGGAACTGCTCACCGCAGTGCTGACCCTGTTTTTGCTGCTGCGCGGTAAAAAGCAGACCGCATAGCCCTTAAATATAAAGCTCCTGTTCGCGCAGAGATTCCTCGGGCGAAAGCCCACTCTGCGCGGCGTGACCGGCCATTGCCCGCCACTGTGCGGGGGATTGGCCGGTTTCTTTTTTGAACACCCGGCACAGGTAGTTGGCACCGGAAAAGCCGCACAGGCTGGCTACCACGTCCAGTGTGTACTCCCGGTGGAGCAGCAGCCGCTGGGCTGCTTCAACGCGCACCGTGGTGAGGTATTTGCCCGGCGGCACGCCAATGGCTGCGGTAAAGGTGCGCACCAGATGGCTCTTGGACACGCCCAGCCGTTCGCTCAGCTCCTCCACGCCGTAAAGGCCCGCGTAGTTTGCGCGGATGTCCTCGATGGCGGCCTGCACCAGCGGCGGCAGGGCGGACGCGGCACTGTCGGCATCGGCCAGCTCACACAGCAGTGCGTAGGCCAACTGGCTGCGGGCACGGCTGTGGGCGGCCTTTTCCTCAGCAAGGCGGTCCATCAGTTCGGCAGCGGCCGGGCAGGAACCGCCCTTGGCTAGGAAGGGCAGTTCGTGCAGCCCGGCCAGAAACTGGGAAGCCGCCTGCCCGGTAAGCTGGACGCAGAGCAGATGGCAGATGCTTTCCGGCACAAGGGCCAGCGGGGCACGGCTCAGGATCAGGTGCCCGGCAGGCACGGACTGCGGCGGCAAAATGAGCGCTGCACCCAGCGGCAGCGGCCCGGCAGCAGGTACGGATGCAGAGCACTGGCCGCTGGACACAAGGCACACCCACAGTCCTTCGCCGGAGAGGGTGAGGGGGGCAGACAGCTGCAGATCCTGCACTGAAGCGGGAAAAGCGATGGTGTTCCAGTCAAAAAGCAATATCTGACACCTCTGATCAATAAAATGCTATTTTATATCACAAAATTATCTGCTATTATAGTACCAACGAATGAACACGCCGTCAAGAGCGTGGAAACCTTAAAAATTATGGAGGCAAACGACTATGGCTTCGATCAGCTGCCAGCACATCTATAAGATCTATCCGGGTGCTACCGCTCCCTCTGTTACCGACTTTAACCTGGAGATCCAGGATAAGGAATTCATCATCTTCGTCGGCCCCTCTGGCTGCGGCAAGTCCACCACCCTGCGCATGATCGCCGGTCTGGAGGAGATCTCCAAGGGCGAAATGTACATCGGCGGCCGTCTGATCAACGACGTTCCCCCGAAGGATCGTGATATCGCAATGGTGTTCCAGAGCTACGCTCTGTACCCCCACATGACCGTTTACAAGAACATCGCTTTCGGTCTGGAACTGCGCAAGACCCCGAAGGACGAGATCGACAAGCGCGTGCACGAGGCTGCTAAGATCCTGGAGATCGAGCACCTGCTGGACCGCAAGCCCAAGGCTCTGTCCGGTGGTCAGCGTCAGCGTGTTGCTCTGGGCCGTGCAATGGTTCGTAACCCGGCAGTCTTCCTGCTGGACGAGCCTCTGTCCAACCTGGATGCTAAGCTGCGTACCTCCATGCGTACCGAGATCATCAAGCTGCACAAGAAGCTGGCTACCACCTTCATCTACGTTACCCACGACCAGACCGAGGCTATGACCATGGGCGACCGTATCGTTGTTATGAAGGACGGCATCATCCAGCAGGTCGATACCCCGCAGAACCTGTACGATATGCCTTGCAACATGTTCGTTGCTGGCTTCATCGGCAGCCCCCAGATGAACTTCCTGGACGGCACCCTGATCAAGAAGGGTGAGCTGTACGGTGTTGATCTGGGCGGCGACGTGATCCCCCTGCCCAAGGAGAAGACCGCAGACGGCAAGCTGGATGCTTACGTCGGCAAGAAGATCAAGATGGGCGTCCGTCCCGAGGACATCGACGACGAGCCCGAGTTTATGGCAAAGCACGCTGACTGCCAGCTGGATACTCAGGTGGACGTCTCCGAAATGATGGGCGCTGAGATCTACCTGTATCTGGAGTACAAGGGCAACAAGATGACCGCTCGTGTGGCTCCCACCTCCAAGGCACGCAACGGAGACACCGTCCGCGTTGCATTCGATCCCCACAAGGTCCACCTGTTCGACATCGAGACCGAGCTGACCATCCTGAACTAATATTTAGCGACGATCATTTTTGATCCTCCTATCATAAGAAAAACCGCCGAAGGAGAGCCTTCGGCGGTTTTTCGTTTGTGTGTTCAGCTTTGCGCTTCAATGGACCCGTGCTCTTTTCATTTGCTGGCAGTGCTGGGCGCGGGCTGGCGCACCAGCTCGATAAAGGCTTTCATCTGAGGGGTCAGCCATTTGTCACGGTGATAAAACAGCTGACGATGCATCTCCACGGTGCAGTCCGGCACATTCAGCCGGGCAAGACGACCTGCGGCCAGCGCCGGACGCACGATGTACTCCGGCAGGAAGGAAAGACCCATGCCCTGCTCCACCATCTGGCACAGCAGCGCAGCGCTGCCCAGCTCCAGATAAGGGTGGATGGCAAGGCCGCGGGCGGCAAGGCACTGATCCAAAGCGTCGCGGTAGCTCATGCCGCGCTCAGTGAGCAGAAATTCCTGCCGGGGCAGCTCTTCCAGCGTAACAACTTCCTGCCCGGCAAGCGGGTGAGCCGACGGTGCAATAAAACACACCGGCTCCGGCACATCCGCCGCAAGCACCAGATTGGGCTGCAGCAGGGGCTGGTCCAGCGTATAGGCCAGATCGATCTGATTTGTGCCCAGCATCTGCAGCATCCCGTCGGCAGTGGCGGTGCACAGCACCAGCTCCACCTGCGGGCACAGGGCGTGGTAGCGTTTGAGCAGACCGGGCAGGAAGGTGGAGCACACCGAATCCGCCAGCGCGATGCGCAGACTGCCGCTGATCTGCCGGGCGGGCTGCAGGGCAGCCTGCGCCTGCTGGGCCGTGGCCAGCAGGGTGCGTGCATAGCCTAAAAAGGTCTGGCCCGCATCGGTGAGCCGCACGGTCTTGCCCACGCGGTCGAACAGCGGTGCGCCCAGCTCTGCTTCCAGCTGTGCGATCTGGGAGGACACCGCCGACTGGGAATAGCCAAGCTGCCGCGCAGTGCGGGAAAAGCTGTGCAGCTCGGCGATGTGCAAAAAGGTATTGATGTTCCGCAGTTCCATAAACGCTTCCTCTCAGCGGCGGGCGATGCCGGTCACGGTGAGCACCTCGCCATCCACGGTAAAATGCACCTCTACCGGGCCGAACTCCATGCCGTACACCCGCTGCGGGTCGTGCTGGTAGGAGGGGCGCGGGTCACCTGCCAGTACGCCGGTCAGGGCGGCGCGGTCGGCCTGCGGCACCTGTGCCAGCAGTTCGGGCGGGAACTGTACCTGCAGACGGTGGAACTGGGTCTGGCCGGTAAAGCCCTCGGCGGCATCCGGGTGGCAGTCGGCATAGGGGATGTAAGGCTTGATGTCGTAGATAGGGGTGCCATCCATCAGGTCGGCACCGCGCACGATGAGCACCGGGCCAACGTCCGGCCGGTTCTCGATGCCTTCCAGACGCACGCTGGAAAGGCCCAAAGGATTGGGACGGAACGGCGACCGGGTGGCGAACACGCCCATGCGGGTGTTGCCGCCCAGACGCGGCGGGCGTACAGTGGGGGACCAGCTGTCCCGCACCGCGCCGGAGAACTGCCACACCAGCCAGATGTGACTGAAATCTTCCAGACCGCGCACGGCATCGGCATTGCGGTATTCGGGCGTAAAGATCACCTCGCCGCGCAGCTCGTCCACAAGGCCGCTCTGGCGCGGGATGCCGAACTTGGTGGGAAAGGCAGTATGGATATGGGCAATGACCTTCAGGGTCATCTCTTCAGGTGCAGTGGGCATGGTGAACTCCTTTTAATAGATCTTTTTCAGGGGGCATTCCGGCGGGATGCCGTACTGTGCCCGGAATGCGTCCAGTTCCTGAGGCGTGCGGATGAGCTGAACGTCCTCGAAATGGCCATCCGAGGAGATGAAACCGGCCACCTGCTCCCCGGTGCAGATGCTGCACCGCAGTGCGGGCTGCTGGGTGGCGGGGTCGTAAGAATGGGCAGGCTTTTTGCGGGAGAAAAACATGAGAAGCCTCCTTCTTTTATGAAACGTGCCTGAAAGACTGCAGGCGGCTCACAGCCCCCGGCAGAAGCCGACAGCGCGGCCCTCAATGTGCAGCTCTTCCAGCTGCAGGCCGGTAAAGATCATGGGTGGGCAGACGGCGGCATTGTCCGCAAGCAGCATCACAGCATCACCCTGCCGGTGGAAGTGCTTGAGGGTGGCCTCGCCGCCAATGCGCACTGCGGCGATCTCGCCCTGCTCCACCTCCGGCTGGCAGCGAATGCATACGATGTCGCCGTCGCAGATGGTGGGGGACATGCTGTCACCGTGGCAGGTCAGGGCAAAGTCGGCGCGCCACGCGGCGGGAACGCCGATATAGCGTTCAATGTTCTGCTCTGCCGTGATAGGAGTGCCGCAGGCAATGGAACCGATCAGCGGGACCTGCGTCATGGCAGGCAGCGGCTCAAAGCCCGGCGGCGGACAGGGTGTGTCCAGCCCCAGCAGATAGGCAGGGGTGGTCTCCAGCGCGGCTGCCAGCTCTTCCACCTTGGACTGCGGCAGGTCGTTGATGCCTTTTTCCAGCTTGGTAATGGAGGATTTGGACCGATAGCCCATGCGCTGGGCAAGCTCTTCCTGCGAAAGGCCCAGTTCTTTGCGGCGCAGATGCAGACGGGTAGAAAGCTCAGACATGCGAAACCTCTCTAAAAAACGTATGGTTGTTCTGTAAAAAGAATGCTGTTACCAGAAGTATACCAAAAAATTGCATTAAAATCAACTTTTTTCTGCGAATTTGCAAAAATGGGTTGACACTGAATCAATGCAGGAATATACTACAACTAAAGATTGTGGAACGGCATTGCCGATACGAAAAAAGGAGAGCGGAATATGGCAAATACTGAAATGATCCGGGATTATATCCGCGCCAGCGGGTACAAGATGCAGTATGTGGCACGAGCCTTGAAGATCAGCCCCAATGCACTGAACCTGAAACTGCAGGGGCGCACACAGTTCAAGCTGAGCGAAGCAGAACGGCTGAGCGCGGTGCTTGGTTTGAGCATGTACGAGCGGGATCTCTGCTTTTTTGAAGAGCAGAACCGCCGCGAAGTGCTGGCACGCCGCGCGGATGAAAAGAGGAGGACAGAACATGACAAGCGAGCAGAGAAATCAGACGCGGCTGGCACTGTACCGGTATGGGATGCGGCAGCGTGCACGAAGCCCAGTGGAGCGCAGCTGGTGCGCCGCCATTGAGGAGGGCCTTGCCTATTACCGTAAAAACGACCCGCTGCGTGCGGATCTGTTCGAGCTGCGCTATGTGCAGCACCGCACGGAGGACGATGTGATCGATCAGCTGCACATCGGCCGCACTACTTACCAGAAAGCCCATCAGGACCTGCTGAGCACCATTGCCGTGTACGCGGCAGAGCGCGGGGTGTTTTACCGCGAGACGGAAAGCTGAAAGCAGAATGCCCCCGGACGCTGCCAGCAGGCAATGTCCAGGGGCATTTTTGAACTCAGGCTTTTTTGTTCGGGTCCTGTTTTTCGCAGTGGCTGTGGCAGGATGCACAGTTGCCGCCGCAGCCCTCGCCCTTCCAGCCGCCCTGCTTGGAGATCCACACAACGGCCAGTGCAAACAGAACGATCAGAACGATCAGCGTAATGATTCCACGAAGTGTCAGCATTTTTTGTACCTCTTTTCCCGGTGGGAAAGTTTCTGTGTTCAGTATACACGATTTGGCATCAAAGGGCAACCGGAAAGCGGATACAAAAAGTGTGATTTTTTTAAAATTAGGGCTTGCATTTTGGCAAAGGCCGTGCTATAATAATCACGTTCCAGTTCGGAACGCACAAAACAAAATATGGAGGATTAGCTCAGCTGGTTAGAGCACCTGCATCACACGCAGGGGGTCTGGGGTTCGAGTCCCTAATTCTCCACCATACAGTTCGTACTCGAACCCGATTCTTTATGAAAAAGGGTTCGGGTACGTTTTTTGTTTATCGGAGGTTCTGCGGAGAGAGTACGCAGAGCAGTAAACGAGCAAAGGCAGAGTATCACCATGACGGTGGTATCCTGCCTTTTGCTTTGCATCCCCCTATACTGTGCGTTTCGGGTCAATCGCTGCGTATGTCCGTCCGTACGTACGCGGGAAAAAGGGAGAGTTCTGACATATAGCAGTGGTCTTTTGTCAAGCTGTATGGTATACTCAAACCAGTGAGCATGCTAAACGAATCGTAATGAAAGGGCGTGTTATAATGGGATATGGTTGGGCAACAGTTTTCACTTTGGCTGCATGGTTTGCAGGATTGGTTCTTGATGCAAATGTGACTTTTTTGGGTGACCTTGGGCTGAGAGCTGTGCTTCCCATTATCGTAATGGGGTGTTGCATTATGAAGCATACGAAAGATTGTAACTCAAAATAAGCAAAGACATATTAACCACACTATCATAGTAGAAAGAAGGAAAATTATGAACGCAACAGATGTTTTACATGATAATAAAGACAATATCTGCCTGACATCCTATTGTATGGATTGTATCCACCATGAGTATTTTCGCTATCAGGAAGATCATTTCACACATGAGCATTGTCAAATATGGGGAAAAGATGGATGCCATTCAATGTGCAACGATAAAGAAACTCAAACGGAATATAGATGGACGGATGAAAATCGGTGGGACTAAAATTTTCACCAGCAGGGTTTGGGGCAGGCACGTCCCAACAAGAAGCTGTCCCGGATGGGCAGAAAATTTCCAAGAATTGAAAATTTGTGGCCACGGGACGATTCTTACCCTATTGTCACCGTTGCAGCTGTAGTCATTTTGTGATACAATATTCCTGACAGGAGGTGTCCCGTATGATGCAGACATTCGTTCGCCCTTCCCGGGACCTGCGCAACCATTACGCCGAAATTTCGGAGATGCTCAAAGACCATGACCATGTGATCATCACGAATCATGGCCGTGGGGAATCAGTTCTCATCAACATTGAGGACTACGCCAAGTACGAGGAGTTCTTGCACCAGCGGTATGTTGCCGAGGCACTTGCCAAGGCAAAGCAGCAGGCGGCTGACCCCGACACGCAATGGGCAGACCACGAAAGCGTATGGGAGACGCTGGGCAAGCAGTATGACGTATAAAATCAAATATCTGCCCCTTGCTGTACAGGACCTGAACGATATCGCCCGATATCTGTCTGGCTTTTACCCTAAAACAGCTAGCCGCGTACTGAAAGAGCTGCGGGAGAAGATCACAAAATTGGGCGATACCCCGAAAATGTGCGAGATCTACCGCCTCGACCCTGCTTACCGTAGGATGGTCGTTGACCAGTATCTTGTATTTTACCGCGTCAACGATGAAATAAAGACTGTGGAGGTCCACCGTGTGCTGCGAGGTGCGTGGAATCTGCCGCAGTATCTGGAATAAATCCAGGTTCGCCTGCCCTTGGCAGTGCTCTGCCGCAAAAGTCCTCAGACGGTTGTCTGGGGCTTTTTTGTTGCGCCATCCACTAACCCACGTCAGAGCAGGACGAGAACCGCACCTGTTTTCCCCACAAGGTTTTCCATTGCATTTCATAGAAAAGTGTGTTTCAATAAAAAGAGCCATACGGCGATCAGACGCAGTGAGAAGGTGGGTGCAGGATGTTCAAAATTGCGATCGTAGAGGATCAGGAAGAAACACGGGAAAGCCTGAACCGGTTCGTCCGGCAATATGCGCAGGAGCAGGGCCTGCAGGTGGAGATCAGTCTCATCACAGACGGTGCCGAGATCGCAGAGCACTATACGCCGGGGATCGACATTATTTTTATGGACGTGGAGATGCCACGGCTGGACGGTTTTGGAGCGGCCGAAGCCATCCGGGCCGCGGATGCGGATGTGGTGCTGGTCTTTGTGACCAACATGGCACAGTATGCCATCCGGGGCTACGAGGTAGATGCACTGGATTATGTGCTGAAGCCGGTGAACTATTATCAGTTCTGCACCAAGCTTTCCCGCGCCATCCAGCGGGTGCAGCGGCGCAGAGGCGGGCAGGTGGTGCTGCAGCTGGCGGGCGGCGGCATCCAGCTGCTGGATACCGCTGATATCTATTATCTGGAGACCCACAGCCGGATGCTGTACTACCACACCTCCAAAGGCGAGTTCGCGGCACGCGCCAGCCTGCAAAGTGCCGAAAAGCAGCTTGCCGAGTATCATTTTGTCCGCTGCAACCAATGCTATCTGGTCAATCTGGCCTACGTCAAGGGCATTGAAAACGACTTTGCCCTTGTGAAAAACGACCGGCTGGAGATCAGCCGACGGCAGCGCACGGCCTTTCTTACCGCAGTAGCGTCCTACATGGGAGGTGTGCTGTGACCACATCGCTGCTGAACAGCCTGCTCCGGGCGCTGCTGCGCTGGGGCGCGGCGCTGGTCTTTTGTCTGCCTTTGCGGCATCGCTCCCATTTCTGGGCGCGCGCCTGCGGGATGCTGTTCCCGCTGCTTTTGCTGGCGCAGCTGCTGGACCCTCTGGCACAGTCCACAACACTGTGGCAGCAGCAGCTCCTGCTGCTGGTACTTTACGTTTCCTTTTTTGCGCTGCTGGGCGGGATGATCTATCTGTGTACGGATATCAATAAAAAAGGTGCCCTGTACTGCGCAGTATGGAGCCTGCTCATCGCGCAGTGCGCCTACGAGAGCTGGTGCTTTCTGGAGCTACAGTTTACCCGGTATGGACACCCGCTGAACATGGCTTCCCCTTGGGCGGTTCTGGTACAGCTGCTGTCCGGGGCGGTATTCTTTGCGGCGGTGTACATCCTGCTAGCACGGCAGCTTCCTTATAAAGGAGAATACAACATCGGGCCCCGGCAGCTGTTCAGCGCGTTCTTCATTGGCATCCTGTTCATGGTGCAGGCCGCCGTGCTGGACAATGCCCGCGCCGAACATACTCCGCTGAGCCTTACCGTTACCATTCTGATCGGGCAGTTCTATTTTATCACCCTGCTGTATTTCCAGAGCGAGCTGTTCAAGAAGTCTGCCATGGAAAAAGAGATGAGTGAACTGAATCTGCTGTACGAGCGTCAGCGCCAGCAGTATCAGGTGGCCCGGCAGAACGTGCAGATCATCAACAAGCGCTGCCATGAGCTGAAAGTGCAGATCGCCAATCTCCGCAAGCTGTCGCCCGAAGAGGTACCACAGGAGCGCATTGATGAGGCCGAGCGCGCGGCCCGCCTGTATGACGCGAACCGCAACACCGGCAATGAGGTGCTGGATGTGGTGCTGACCGAGAAGAGCCTGCTGTGCGAGTCCCGGGGCATCCAGCTGAATGCCGTGGCAAAAGGCAGCTGTCTGGGCTTTTTTGAAGCGGGGGATCTGTACGCATTGTTTGCCAATGCGCTGGATCACGCCGTGGAAAGCGCCGTGCAGGTCTCCCGGCCGGAGTGCAGGGTCATCGATCTGCTGGTCTGTGTGCGGCAGGGTTTTGTGGTGGTGAACATCATCAGTCCGCTGCGCCCGCCGGAACAGCAGGCAAGCCGCTCTGCACAATACGAGCTGAAGGTGATCCGGCGCATCGTGCAGAAGTACAAAGGCACTTTGACCTTGGAAGAGCAGGGCGAGTTTTTTGCGGAAAAGATCATCTTTCCGCTGCAAAAATAAGTTAAGAAAACGGCAGCCGCCGCAGAAGTTCCGGAAACGGAAGGACTGCGGCGGTTTTCTTTTTGCAGTTTGTTGGATACATCTGCTTGTGAAAAACTTACAAATATATCAGTTCACATTTGGCAGTCCAAAACCGAATGCGCACGCAAAACGACCGATTTTCGCACGCATCTTGCGAAATACGGCCACTCTGATAAAATAATGACAATGAACAGAGAACAAGAAAAAAATCACTGTACCACAGCAAAAACAGGAGGAATCGGATGCGTAGTATTGCAAAGCTCATGAAGGACTGGCAGTTCACCGGCCCGAACGGCGTTACCACCGCCGTAGAGCTGCCCCATACATGGAACGCCAGGGACGGTCAGGACGGCGGCAACGATTACTGGCGGGGCTGCTGCACCTACTGCACCCGCTTTGCAGCACCGGTGTACGACCCGGCACAGCAGCAGGTGTGGCTGCAGTTCGAGGGTGTCAACGCCAGCGCCGCCGTACTGCTGAACGGTCAGCAGCTCTGCACCCATGACGGCGGCTACTCCACCTTCCGGGCAGAGGTCACGGAACTGCTGCAGGCAGAGAACCAGCTCACGGTGCGGGTGGACAACAGCGTCAACGACCGCGTTTACCCCCAGAAAGCAGACTTCACCTTCTACGGCGGCATCTACCGGAATGTGAGCCTGCTGGTGGTGAACAAAAACCACATCGCACTGGGACACTTTGGCGATACCGGCGTGAAGATCACCCCCACCCTGAAAGAGGGCAGCGCCGACATCCGAGTGGAAACGCTGGTGGAAGGCAGCGGCACCGTGACGGTGGAGCTGCTGGATGCTGAGGGCCGCACCGTTGCAAAGGGCGAAGGCGAAAATACTTTTCTCCATCTGGATGCTCCCCACCTGTGGAACGGCATCAAAGACCCATACCTGTACACCTGTGTGGTTCGTCTGCTGCAGGACGGCAAGCCGGTGGATGAAGTGACCACCAAGGTGGGCCTGCGCAGCTTCTCTGTAGACCCAAAGAAGGGCTTTTTCCTCAACGGCAGGCCCTATCCCCTTCACGGTGTGTCTCGCCATCAGGACCGCAAGGGTCTGGGCAACGCCATCACCCGGGAGATGCATGATGAGGACATGGCGCTGATCCGGGAGCTGGGTGCAAACACCGTCCGGCTGGCCCACTACCAGCACGACCAGTATTTCTACGACCTGTGCGACCAGTACGGCATGGTGGTCTGGGCAGAGATCCCCTACATCTCCGAGCATCTGCCCAATGGCCGGGAAAACACCATCAGCCAGATGAAGGAGCTCATCCACCAGAACTACAACCACCCCTCCATCGTCTGCTGGGGTGTGTCCAACGAGATCACTATTTCCACCAAGGACAAGGCGGATATGCTGGACAACCATCGGGTGCTCAACGAACTGTGCCACAAGATGGATTCCACCCGCCTGACCACGCTGGCCTGCTACGCCATGTGCGGCCCCTTCAACCCGGTGGCACACATCACCGATCTGGTCAGCTGGAACCTGTATCTGGGCTGGTATGTGCCGGGGCTGTTCATGAATGACCTGTGGATAGACTTTTTCCATCTGGTATACCCCAACCGTCCGCTGGGCTTTTCCGAGTACGGTGCCGAGGGCATGCCCAACCTCCACAGTGCCCACCCCCGCCGGGGCGACCACACCGAGGAATATCAGGCCAAGTACCACGAGTATATGCTGAAGTGCTTTGATCGCCACCCGTGGCTGTGGGCGACCCATGTGTGGAACATGTTCGATTTTGCAGCCGATGCCCGGGATCAGGGCGGCGAGCCGGGCATGAACCACAAGGGTCTTGTCACCTTTGACCGAAAGACCAAAAAGGACAGCTTCTACCTCTATAAAGCATGGTGGAGCGAGGAACACTTCGTCCACATCTGCTCCAAGCGGTTCACCGACCGTACCGAGAAGGAGATCGAGGTCAAGGTCTACTCCAACCAGCACACCGTCGCCCTGTATGCGGACGGCAAAAAGCTGGCAGAGCAGACCGGCGAGCATATCTTCAGGTTCCGCGTGCCGCTGCATGGCAAGGTGGAGCTGAAGGCCGTTGCAGGCGACTGCATCGACACCGCATCCTTCTGCAGTGTGGCAGAGCCGAACCCCGGCTACAAGCTGGTGAAGACCAAGTCCAAGAGTGCAAACTGGGTATAAACAAGGACATTCCGCTGTCTGGCGGTTGTTATAAATGAAAAGGAGGAGAACCAATGAATACCAAGAAATCCAAAGTACGTTTGTGGTCGGTGCTCACTGCGCTGACGGCGATTTTGACCATCGCCGCCATCGTGGGCAACATGATTGCAAATCAGTACGCCACCACCCTGAACGTTGCTCTGAATGCATCGACCTATAAGATCATCAAGGGCGACACTACGGAAGATACCGAATACTTCAAAGCGGGCTTTGCTTCCGACGAAGAGCGCGAGGCTTACGAAGCAGAGCTGTGCGCCACCGTTGAGGCCGAGGGCGCTGCCCTGCTGAAGAACGACAACGCTGCCCTGCCGCTGGCAGACAGTGCCAAGGTCAGCCTGTTCGGCCATGGCTCTGTGGATCTGATGTACGGCGGCACCGGCTCCGGTTCCGTGGATACCAGCAAGGCCCCCAACCTGAAGGAAGCACTGGAAGCTCAGGGCATTCAGGTCAACCAGACGCTGTGGGATCTGTACAAGTCCGACAGCATGATGAAGAACTACAGCCGCATTACCCCGGCCTCCATCTCGGATACGCTGGAAGCAAACACCCAGTACGCTGTCAATGAAGCTCCGTGGAGCGCACTGTCCAGCGCCGAGAGCAGCTTTGCCGAGTACGGCGATGCTGCCATCGTGGTGTTCTCCCGCTCCGGCGGTGAGGGCGCAGACCTGCCCAGCGGTGCCAACGGCACCAACGACAGCTGGATCTCCGGTTCCGAGGGCAGCGGCAACTATCTGGAGCTGTCCGCCGAGGAGATCGAGCTGCTGAAGAATCTGAAGGCACTGAAGGATAACGGCACCTTCAAGTCCATCGTCGTCCTGATCAACAGCTCCAACGCACTGGAAATGGACTTCCTCAACCCTGCCATCTGCGGCGAGGACTACGGCATCGATGCCGCCATGTGGATCGGCGATGTGGGCCAGACCGGCATCAACGGTGTGGGCCAGCTGCTCGCCGGCACTGTGACCCCCTCCGGCTCTCTGGTGGACACCTATCTGTACGACAATCTGGCAAACCCTGCCATGTACAACTTCTACACCCAGGCTTACCCCAACGCAGCAGAGTACAACCTGCTGACCGAGGGTGCAGACGTGCAGGGCATGTACAGCGTCTATCAGGAAGGCATCTATCTGGGCTACCGCTACTTCGAGACCCGTTACGAGGATGTGGTCATGGGCACTGCCAAGGCAGGTGACTATGACTGGGCCACCACCGTTGCCTATCCCTTCGGCTACGGCGACAGCTACACCACCTTCGCTTACAGCAACTTCAATGTGACCGAGTCTGACGACGCCTTCACCGTCACCCTGAAGGTCACCAACACCGGCAAGACCTATTCCGGCAAGGAGACCGTGCAGGTCTACTTCCAGTCTCCCTACACCGACTACGATAAGGCAAACGGCATCGAGAAGGCCGCTGCAGAGCTGTGCGGCTTTGCCAAGACCGATGTGCTGGCTCCCGGCGCTTCCGAGGATGTGACCATCACAGTGAAGAAGAGCGAGCTGCGCACCTACGACGCAAACAACGCCAAGACCTACATTCTGGATGCCGGTGACTACTACTTCACCGCTGCTACCGATTCTCACAACGCTGTCAACAACATCCTTGCTGCCAAGGGCTACACCGTGGCCGGCACCAATGGCCGCATGACCGAGGACGGCGATGCTTCTCTGGTCTGGAAGTGGACCAACGAGGCACTGGATACCACCACCTATGCAGCCAGCGCCAACGGCACCGCCATCACCAACCTGTTCGATGAGTCCGACCCCAACAAGAGCAGCGATGCTCCCGGCAGCGTGACCTGGATGAGCCGCTCTGACTGGACCGGCACGGTCCCCACCCAGCCTGCTGCCCTGACCGCCAACGAAACGCTGGCTGCAGATCTGGCCTTTACCCAGTACGACGGCACCGAGGCCGACAGCGTCGAGATGCCCACTCTGGGTGCCAAGAACGGCCTGACCCTCGCTTCCATGATCGGCAAGGACTTCGACGATCCCCAATGGGAGACCCTGCTGGATCAGCTGACCTTCGATGAGATGGTCAACACCATCACTCTGGGCTTCCACAACACTGCAGCGGCTGCCTCCATCGGCAAGACCGCTACCAAGGACGAGAACGGCCCGCAGGGCCTGACCGCTGCCCTGACCGGCGGTGCATCCGCCATGTGCTACACCTCCGAGGATGTCATGGCTGCCACCTTCAATGTGGACCTGATCAACGAAGTGGGCAAGTGCATCGGTGAGGACTGCCTTGCCATGGGTTACTCCGGTCTGTACGGCCCCGGCATCAACATGCACCGTACCGCCTACTCCGGCCGTAACTTCGAGTACTACGCCGAGGATCCCTTTGTGGCCGGCACCATCTGCGCTGCCGAGGTGCAGGGCATCCAGTCCAAGGGCGTGTATGTCTACCTGAAGCACGTTGCCCTGAACGACTCCGAGACCAGCCGCCGCGGTGTCAACACCTGGCTGAACGAGTAGACCGCCCGCGAGATCTATCTGGAAGTGGCCGATAAGGCCATCACGGATGGCGGCGCATGGTGCGTGATGACCGGCTTCAACCGCTGGGGCGCAACCTGGTGCGGTGCCAACGCCAACCTGCTGAACGGCTTCCTGCGCGAGGAGCTGGGCATGCGCGGCATGTGCATCACCGACTTTTCCGGCTCCAGCCAGTACATGGATCTGGTGGACGGCCTAATCGCCGGTTCCGACATCTGGGACAGCCCGATGCCCAAGATCCACACCACCAAGGCTGCCAACTACGAGAACGATGCCTACATCGTGACCCAGATGCGCAATGCAATGCATCACATCCTGTACACCGTGGTCAACTCCAACGCCATGAACGGCTGGTCTGCAAGCGATACCCTGAAGACCGTGCTGCCCTGGTGGCAGACTGCGATCTATGCACTGATCGCCGTGCTGGCTGTGCTGACCGTGCTGTGCGCATGGCAGCTGAGCAAGGCCCTCAAGCGCAAGAAGGAGCTGGCAGACACCGCTCCTGCTGTTGACCAGAAGTAATTCCGGTCTGCACGATCCCTGACCCCATGTTACGGCAGCCTGCCCCGAAGGCGGGGCGGGCTGCCGCTTTTTATCAAAGACAAAAGGAGAGACCGCAATGGGCGAACAAAAAACAACGGCGTCGAGTGTGAACCGCGCCAAAACCTACCAGCTGGTGCTGTTTCCGCTGAACAACGGCGCGACCAACGTGTACTATGTGCTGGTGCTTTCCTACATTGCAACCTTCGGCAGCAAGGTGCTGGCCCTGAGCATGCTGTTTGCTTCGGTGATGGTCACCGGCATGCGCCTGTTCGATGCCGTCACCGACCCCATCATTGGTGCCCTCATGGACCGCACCAACGGCAGGTTCGGCAAGTTCCGGCCCTTCATGGTCATCGGCAACCTCATCATGGCGGCAAGCATTCTGGTGCTGTACTGCCTCACCCCGCTCATCCCCGCCAGCGCCATGGGGCTGCGCTACGCTGCGTTCGTTGCCCTGTATGCCGTGTGGGTCATCGGCTACACCTTCCAGACCAGCTGCACCCGCTCCGGCCAGACCGTGCTGACCAATGACCCCAAGCAGCGCCCCCTGTTTACCATCTTCAACACGGTGGGCAGCCTGCTGGGCATGGGTGCCATGCAGTTCTTTGCCCCCATCCTTGCTAAGAACTATGAGGGCGGCTACGCTTCCGCCGGGTTCTTCCGCACGCTGGCTCCGGTGGGCATCGTCATCTCCATCCTGCTCACCCTGCTGGCTGTCATCGGCATCTGGGAGAAGGATCAGCCCAAGTACTTTGGCATCGGCGGCGAAAAGACCGAGAAGATCAAAGTGAGCGAGTACATCCAGATCATCAAGAACAACGATCCCATGCAGCGGCTGATGGTGGCCGGTGCGGGCTGCAAGCTGGCACTTTCCATCGCCACCAACACCACCGTGCTGTGCATGCTGTACGGCTGCATGATGGGCAACTACGACGGCCTGTACCTGCCCATGATGGTGCTGGGCTATGTGTTCAGCGTGCCCTTCTTCCTGCTCACCGTCCGCACCAGCCAGAAGGAAGGCCAGAAGGCCAGCCTGATGAAGTACGTCAGCGTGGCGCTGGTGTGCTATGTGGGCGTGCTGGTGCTGCTGCTGCTCTGGGGCCGCGGCGATGCCTTCACCCTGTCCATTCTGGGCGAGAACGGCCTTTCCATCAACCTGTACACCATCCTGTTCATCGCTTTCTTCGGCATCGGCTACGGTGCTTACTACGCCACCGCCGATATGCCCATCCCCATGGTGGCCGACTGCTCCGACTACGAGACCTACCGCAGCGGCAAGTATATCCCCGGCATCATGGGCACCCTGTTCAGTCTGGTGGACAAGCTGGTGTCCAGCCTGTCCGCTACCGTTGTGGGCATTGCAGTCAGCTTTGTGGGCCTGCAGAGCCTGCCCACCCAGTATGACCCCTACACCCCGGGCATGAACTGGGTGGTCATCGTGCTGTTCTGCATCATCCCCATGGTGGCATGGGCGGCTACCCTCATCGCCATGAAGGGCTACACCCTGACCGGTGCCAAGATGAAGGAGATCCAGGCGGTCAACGCCTGCCGCCGCGATGCAGTGGCCAAGGGCATGAAGCTGGAAGAGGCCATGGACAAGTGGCAGACCATGGATCAGCTGCCGGCGGAATACCGGAGCTGAGACGCTGTATGGAACTGAATACCGATCTCACCGGCAAGGTGGCTGTCGTCACCGGCGCAAGCGGCACGCTGCTGCCCACGCAGGGGGGCTGGCGTTCGAGTTCCTAATTCTCCACCACAAAAAATCCTCAGACATTCGTCTGGGGATTTTTTGTTTGGTGGTGCTATAGGACTCGAACTATTTCTCCCCGGATACAGGCAGAAAACGAACAAAGGCAGGGTACCACCATGAGGGTGGTATCCTGCCTTTTGAATCTTTGTGTGGAAAACCTGCTTACAGCAGCGGGATGCCTGCCTTGGCGCAGGCTTCGCGGGTGGCTGCGTCCCAGACGCTGGCCTGCACTTCGCCAATGTGGGCGCTGCCCAGCAGCAGCATGCACAGGCGGCTCTGGCCGATGCCGCCGCCGATGGAGTAAGGCAGCTCACCGTTCAGTACGGCCTTGTGGAAGGGCAGGGCGCGGCGGTCGTCGCAGCCAGCCATGGTCAGCTGCTTGTCCATGCTTTCAGGGCTGACGCGGATGCCCATGCTGCTCAGCTCATAGCTGCACTGCAGCGGGTCGTTCCAGAACAGCAGATCGCCGTTCAGATCCCAGTCGTCATAGTCGGGGGCACGGCCGTCATGGGGCTTACCGCTCTTCAGCGGAGCGCCGATCTTCATCAGGAAGGTGGTGCCGTGCTCCTTCACAAAGGCGTTCTCACGCTCCTTCGGGGTCAGGTCCGGGTACTGGTCCTCCAGCTCCTGCGTGGTGATGAAGGTGACGTTGGGGCTGTGCAGCGGCAGCTCCTGCAGCTGGGGGAACATGGCGTGCAGGTTCATCTCGGTGGCGCAGACAGCGGACACGATGGAGCGCACCACGCTCTTGAGGTAAGCCTCGTTGCGGTCTTCCAGACGGATCACCTTTTCCCAGTCCCACTGATCCACATAGATGGAGTGCAGGTTGTCCAGATCTTCGTCGCGGCGGATCGCGTTCATATCGCAGTACAGGCCCTTGCCCACACGGAAATCGTAGTCCTTCAGGGCCTTGCGCTTCCACTTTGCCAGTGACTGCACCACCTGTGCCTCAATGCCGCTTTCCTTGATATCAAAGGTGACCTTGCGCTCGACACCGTTCAGGTCGTCGTTCAGACCGGTGGATGCTTCCAGAAACAGCGGAGCAGACACGCGGTACAGGTTCAGTGTGGCGCACAGGGTGTCGGCAAACAGACGCTTGACCGTACCAATGGCGCGCTGCGTGTCGTACAGGTTCAGCGCGGGCGTATAGTTTGCCGGGATGATGGTTTTGCTCATAACAAAATACCCCTCTTCTGTTGGATTCTGGCCCTGATTTCCCAGTACAGGGCACGGCTTTTGAACCGGAAAATACTTGTTTCATTATGGCATATTTTTTTAAGAAAGTAAAGTGAGAAGGCAAAAAAAGAGACCGCCGGTAAGGCAGTCCCGTTTCCGCAGTGAGAAGGGCGGCTTTGCATCAGCCGAAAAGCCCCTTCAGCAGGATCAGCAGCACTTTTACAAAATCGCCGGTGCCCAGCAGCTTGTACAGAGAGATCAGAGTAGATAACATGAATGTTTTGCTCCTTTTTTGCAATTTCGGGCCAAAATGCCCGGCATGCATGGAATACGGCTGGGCAGAGCAGCGGATTGCAGGAAAAAATTGGGAGAAAACAAAACGGCACCCGTGCCGCTGCAAAAGCAGTACGGGTGCCGGAAGATCAATTGGTTTTCAACAGCTTCAGCGCTTTACGTTGAAAGCTGCCATGCCGGGGTAAACGGCGCTGCCGCCCAGCTGCTCCTCAATGCGCAGCAGCTGGTTGTACTTTGCAACACGCTCGGTACGGCTGGGAGCACCGGTCTTGATCTGGCAGGTGTTCAGCGCCACGGCCAGATCGGCAATGGTGGTGTCCTCGGTCTCGCCGGAGCGGTGAGAGCTGATGGCGGTGTAACCGGCCTTGTGGGCCATCTTGATGGCCTCCAGCGTCTCGGAAACAGAACCGATCTGGTTCAGCTTGATCAGGATCGCGTTGCCTGCACCCAGCCCGATGCCCTTGGCCAGACGCTCGGTGTTGGTCACAAAGAGGTCGTCGCCCACCAGCTGGACCTTGCCGCCCAGCTCGCGGGTCATCTCCTGCCAGCCTTCCCAGTCCTCTTCATCCAGGCCGTCCTCGATGGAGATGATGGGGTACTTTTCCACCAGACTCTTCCAGTGTGCGATCAGCTCGCTGGAGGTGAACTCGGTGCCGGCCTTGGGCAGCTTGTAGAAGCCCTTGCCCTTGGGGCTCTTCCACTCGGAGGACGCGGCATCCATAGCCAGCATGAAGTCCTTGCCGGGCACGTAACCGGCCTTTTCGATGGCGGCCAGAATGGTCTCAATGGTCTCCTCGTCGCTGGACAGGTTGGGGGCAAATCCGCCCTCATCGCCCACAGAGGTAGCCAGACCCTTGGCCTTCAGGATGGAAGCCAGAGCGTGGAAAACCTCCGCGCACCAGCGCAAAGCTTCCTTGAAGGAGGGCGCGCCCACGGGCATGATCATGAACTCCTGCGTATCCACCGTGTTGGTGGCGTGTGCGCCGCCGTTCAGAATGTTCATCATGGGCACGGGCAGGCGGTTGCCGTTCACACCGCCCAGAAAGCGGTACAGCGGCATATCCAGAGAAGCAGCGGCTGCACGGCAGGCGGCAATGGACACGGCCAGAATGGCGTTTGCGCCCAGATTGGATTTATCTTTGGTGCCGTCGGCCTTGATCATGGCAGCGTCGATGGCGTAGATGTCGGAGGCATCCATGCCCACAACAGCATCAGCAATGACGGTGTTGATGTTCTCAACAGCCTTGGTCACGCCCTTGCCCAGATAGCGGCCCTCGTCGCCGTCCCGCAGCTCCAGAGCTTCAAACTCACCAGTGGATGCGCCGGAAGGTGCGCAGCCGCGTGCCACAGTGCCGTCGGCCAGCGTGATCTCCGCTTCCACGGTGGGGTTGCCGCGGGAGTCCAGGATCTCGCGGCCTACAACAGATTCAATTTCCAGATAGTTCATCTCGAAAACCTCCTGAATATCATTTCCTTCCCTGTGCTGCCCGGGACGGGCAGACGGGTGACGGCCAATTATGATAGTTATGTCTAACTAACCAATAGTATCCTACCACGCTTTCCGGCCCGGTGCAAGAGCCGATGCGCATGTTTGTGGATGTAAACTTTTTAAGGGGCAAAAAACGGCAGCTGATGGGGCAGAACATTCCGGCAAAGCAGGAAACAGCTGGTCTCTACAGTTTGCCCACTGGCAGCAGCGGGGATGCGTCATGCCTATCATATTAATTTAATATGGCAGATATACTAAAATTTTTCTTTACTTTTTGTCAGGATGACTCTATACTGTTTTTGGTTCTAATATGTTTCTTTATGGTAGATAGAGGAGGATTTTCTATATGAATAAGGATCTGACGGTCGGCAAGCCGTCACAGGTTTTGTGGCAGTTCTGCCTGCCCATGTTCGGCAGCATCATCTTCCAGCAGCTGTACAACATTGCCGACAGCCTTGTTGCAGGCAAGTTCATCGGCGAGAATGCACTGGCTGCTGTGGGCAACAGCTACGAGATCACCCTGATCTTCATTGCATTTGCCTTTGGCTGCAACATTGGCTGCTCGGTCATCGTGTCCCGCTACTTTGGCGCAAAGGACTACGATGAGATGAAGACTTCGGTCTACACTTCCCTGATCGGCTCTGCCGTGCTGTGCGCCGTGCTGATGCTGATCGGCCTTGTGGGCTGCCACAGCCTGCTGGAGCTCATCAACACCCCGGAGGAGATCCTTGCGGATTCTTCGCTGTATCTGGATATCTACGTGCTGGGCCTGCCCTTCATGTTCTTCTACAACATCGCCACCGGCATCTTCTCCGCTCTGGGCGACAGCAAAACGCCCTTCTATTTTCTGGCAGTCTCGTCCCTGTCCAACATCGGCGTGGACATCCTGTTCGTGGCCGGTCTCAAGATGGGCGTAGCCGGTGTGGCATGGGCCACCTTCCTGTGTCAGGGTGTGAGCTGCGTGCTGGCCATGGTGGTGGTGTTCCGCCGCATCAGCGCCTTCAAATCCAAGAACAAGGTCGTGCTGTTCTCCTGGAACATGCTGGGCAAGGTAGCCATGGTCGCCATCCCCAGCATCCTGCAGCAGAGCTTCGTCTCTGTGGGCAACATCATCCTGCAGAGCGTCATCAACACCTTTGGTGCCAGCGTCATTGCAGGCTACTCTGCAGCCGTCAAGCTGAACAACATGGTCATCACTTCCTTTACCACGCTGGGCAACGGCATCTCCAACTACACCTCCCAGAACATGGGCGCGGGCAAGATGGACCGTGTGCACAAGGGCTTTGGCGCAGGCCGCAATCTGGTGTGGATCATCTGCGTGCCCATCGTGCTCCTGTACTTCTTCTTCGGCCGCTTCCTGCTGCTGCTGTTCATGAATGACCCGCAGGGTCCGGCCATCGACACCGGTATGCTGTTCCTGCGCATCCTGTCTCCCTTCTATTTTGTGGTGTCGCTCAAGCTGGTCACTGACGGCATCCTGCGCGGCTGCGGCATGATGGTGCGCTTTATGATCGCCACCTTCTCCGACCTGATCCTGCGCGTGGGCATCGCCATTGTGCTGAGCAGCACTGCTCTGGGCAGCACGGGCATCTGGATGGCATGGCCCGTGGGCTGGTGCATCGGCACCGGCCTGTCGCTGGTGTTCTACTTCACCGCCATCCGCAAGGTCCTTGCAGAGTCTCTGGCCAAAGCGGAAGCAGAGGGCAAAGCTGCCGAGGCACGTGCAGAGGCCGAGTTCGCCGCAGATGCCGAAATGGAGACCCTGTAACCCTTTTGCAACTTGTGAATTGTGTTCACCTGACACACAAACAAAATGAAGCAATTGAAATAGTGCACAAAACAGACCCATTGCTTTTGGCTATTTTGGCGACAAAGTCCACAAAATGCCCCTGAAAGTATGGACGGTTTGTGAATTGCGGATTTTGGCTCACAGGTCTATAATATTGATAACGAAGCAAGGTCGCTTTGAGGGAAAGAGGGCCTTGCTTCCGTTTTTATACTGAAGCACGAATGCTCCTAAGGAGGATATTCACTATGAAAAAGATGATTTCTCGTCGTAATTTCCTGGCCGCTGCAGGTGTTGTTGCTGCAGCCGGCGTTCTGACTGCATGCGGCGGTTCTTCCAACAGCACTGCTGCTTCCGCCTCTACCGCAGCTTCTGGTGCCGCTGCTTCCGGCGACACCATCAAGGTGGGCGTTCTTGGACCTCTGACCGGTGATGTTTCCGTTTACGGTCAGGCCGTTGTCAACGGCGCTACCCTGTACCTGAAGCAGGTCAACGAAAAGGGCGGCATCAACGGCAAGCAGCTGGAGATCATCGCCATGGATGAGCAGGGCGATGCAACTCAGGCTGTTACCTGCTTCACCAAGATGTGCGATCAGGGCATCACCGCTCTGGTGGGCGATGTTACCACCACCCCGACTCTGGCACTTGCTGCCGAGAGCGCAGACTACAACATGCCCATGGTCACCGCTTCCGCTACCGCTGAGGCTGTCACCTACGATGCCGAGACCGACACCGTGAACGAGAATGTGTTCCGCGCAACCTTCACCGACCCGTTCCAGGGCATCAAGATGGCTGACTACGCTTACCAGCGGTTGGGCTACACCAAGGCAGCCGTCATCTTCCAGAAGGGCGCTGACTACAACGAGGGTCTGGCAGAGAACTTCGTCAACGAGTTCGAGAGCCTGGGCGGCACCATCGTCGATCAGGAGACCTACTCTGAGGGCGATGTGGACTACAAGACCCAGCTGACCACCATTCTGGGCAAGGCTCCCGAAGTGGTGTTCTGCCCCAACTACTATCAGGAAGTCGGTCAGATCCTGGCTCAGGCTGAGAGCATCGGTCTGGCAGTTCCCTTCCTGGGCGGCGACGGCTGGGATGGTCTGAAAGGCTACGCAACTGCCGACCAGCTGAAGGATGCCTACTTCTGCGCAAACTACGCAAAGGGCTCCAACCCCGACTTTGAGGATGCCTACAAGGCTGAGTACGGTGAGGAGTACCCCAACGGCTTCGCTCCTCTGGGCTACGATGCTGCCATGACCGTTGTCTATGGCATTCAGGCTGCTGAGGATGCCGGTCTGGCTGCCGGTGATGACGACTATAAGCAGGCCGTCATCGATGCTATCGCAGGCGGCACCATTGATGGCATCACCGGCACCTTCACCTTTGATGAGCACCACAACCCCGTCAAGCAGACCGCTATCCTGTGCTTCGACGGTGCAACCCCCGTTCTGAAGGAAATGTTCTGATCTGCTTTGATCCTGCGCACCGGTGTGCGGCATAAAGGCAGCACTCAGAAATAAAAGACCCATTGCGGAGACCGCCGGAACAGGTTTTGCTCGGCCGTCTCCGCTTTTTTGGTAAAAAAGTGCATTCCCCAAAAGGCGTGCAAACGCCGCAAAGAAAGGAAGTATCAGTCCATGACAGTGTTTTTTAGCCAGCTGATCAACGGCTTGTCCCTTGGCAGCATCTATGCACTGATCGCACTGGGTTACAGCATGGTGTACGGCATCATCCTGCTGCTGAACTTTGCCCATGGCGATGTCATTATGGTTGGTGCGTACATGTCCTGGTTCGTGATGAATCAGCTGGGCCTTGGCCCGGTCACTGCTGTGTGCGCCACCATCATCACCTGCACGCTGCTGGGCGTTGTGATCGAGAAGATCGCCTACACCCCGCTGCGCAACGCACCCCGTATCTCCCTGCTGATCACGGCAATCGGCGTGTCCTTCTTCCTGGAGTACACTGCAGAGCTGATCCTTGGTTCCGGTGCAAAGGTCATTCCGGCCTACTACACCAACCAGACCTTCCGCATCGGCTCTGTGCCGCTGGGCCTCACCTCTGTCATCACCCTGCTGGTCACGGTGCTGTCCATGCTGGCGCTCACCTTCCTTGTGCAGAAGACCAAGCTCGGCAAGGCCATGCGTGCCGTGTCTGAGGATATGGACGCTGCCCGCCTGATGGGCATTAACGTCAACAGCACCATTTCCTTTACCTTTGCGGTGGGCTCCGCACTGGCCGGCATCGGCTCGGTGCTGTACTGCTGCAGCTACCCGCAGGCGACCCCCACCATGGGCTCCATGCTGGGCCTGAAGGCCTTCGTTGCAGCCGTTCTGGGCGGCATCGGCTCCATTCCCGGTGCCATGATCGGCGGCATCGCCATCGGCCTGTGCGAGTGCTTTGTTTCCGCCATCGGCCTTTCCGCATGGAAGGATGCCGTCACGTTTGCGATCCTGATCATCGTGCTGCTGGTCAAGCCCACCGGCTTCCTTGGCCGCAAGGTTCAGGAAAAGGTGTAAGGAGGGCATGAAGATGAATACCAAACGCAAAACGCTCAAAATGCCCGTGCGCTACCTGATGAACGCCGTGCTGGTGGCTCTGCTGTTCGTGGGCCTGTCCTTCCTCACCCAGAACGTGCTGTCCACCTACCAGAACAAGGTGCTTCTCACCGTGGGCATCAACATCATTCTGGCTGTCTCGCTGAACGTTGCCACCGGTTATCTGGGCCAGCTGCCGCTGGGCCATGCCGGTTTCATGGCCGTGGGTGCTTACACCTGTGCCCTGTTCACGAAATACAGCAATCTGCCCTCCGGTGTCGCTTTTGTCGTGGGTCTGGTGCTGGCCTGCATCGTGGCGGGCCTGTTCGGCGTGCTGATCGGCATTCCTGCTCTGCGCCTGACCGGTGATTATCTGGCCATCCTGACGCTGGGCTTTGGCGAGATCATCCGCATCACCCTGAACAACATCGATGATGTGCTGGGCTTCAAGCTGTTCTACGGTGCCAAGGGCCTGAAGAACATCCCCAAGTATTCCAACTTCGCCAATGTGTTCATCTGCGTGGTCATTACCTGCTTTGCTATCCACGCCATGATGAAGAGCCGCCACGGCCGTGCCGTGCTGGCCATCCGCGATAACGAGATCGCTGCCGAGAGCTGCGGCATCCAGACTACTTATTATAAGGTCATGGCCTTTGCATTCTCTGCCGCCTTTGCCGGTCTGGCCGGCGGCTTGTACGCCTGCTATCTGGGCGTTCTGGACCCTTCCACCTTCGGCTTCATGAAGTCCATCGAAATTCTGGTCATGGTGGTTCTGGGCGGCATGGGCTCCATGCTGGGCTCCATCCTGTCCGCGACCGTGCTTACCATCCTGCCCGAGGCGACCCGCAGCTTTGACAGCTACCGCATGGTAGTCTACTCGCTGGTGCTGGTCCTCATGATGATCTTCCGTCCGGGCGGCCTGCTTGGCAGCTACGACTTCTCCATGAACCGCATTGTGGAAAAGATCATGAACGGCGAACTGTTCCAGAAGAAAGCAAAGGAGGGCAAGGACCATGAGTGAATACCAGACTAAGCTGCACAGTGTGCCCTCCGGCGGCTTTTTGACCGACCGCGACAAGGACAAAAAGCCCATTCTGGACGTGCGTGAGCTGGGCATCGACTTCGGCGGTCTGACCGCCGTGGATGGCTTCAACCTGATGATCGGCCGCAACGAGATCACCGGTCTGATCGGCCCCAACGGTGCCGGTAAGACCACCGTGTTCAACCTGCTGACCAACGTTTACCAGCCCACCCGCGGCTCCATCCTGATCGATGGTATGCCCACCGCCGGCAAAAAGACCTATCAGGTCAACCGCATGGGCGTGGCCCGTACCTTCCAGAACATCCGCCTGTTCAAGGAACTGAGCGTCATCGATAACATCAAGGTGGGCCTGCACGAGTCCATGAAGTACAATCTGGCCTCCTCCCTGATCCGCCTGCCCAACTACTGGAAGGAAGAGAAGAAGTGCACCGAGCGTGCTCTGGAGCTGCTGGATATCTTCCACATGGCAGACCTCGCCAATGTGCAGGCAGGCAGCCTGCCCTACGGCGCACAGCGCCGTCTGGAGATCATGCGTGCACTGGCCACCAGCCCGAAGCTGCTGCTGCTGGACGAGCCTGCTGCCGGTATGAATCCCTCCGAGACTGCAGAGCTGACCGAGACCATCCGCCGCATCCGCGACGAGTTCAACATCGCCGTGCTGCTGATCGAGCATGATATGAGTCTGGTCATGGGCATCTGCGAGGGCATTGCCGTGCTGAACTTCGGCCGCATCATCGCCAAGGGCACGCCGGATGAGATCCGCAACAACCCGCAGGTCATCGAAGCCTATCTGGGCAAGAAGGAGAGCTAAGCCATGGCTGATACGTTACTGAAAGTTGATAACATCAACGTCTATTACGGCAACATCCACGCCGTCAAGGACATCTCCTTCGAGGTGGATCAGGGCGAGATCGTCACCCTGATCGGTGCCAACGGTGCTGGCAAATCCACCACCTTAAAGACCATTTCCGGCCTGCTGAAGCCCAAGACCGGCGACATCCTGTACAAGGGCAGCAGCATCAAGGGCATGCGCGCCCACAAGATCGTGGAAGCAGGCCTTGCCCATGTGCCGGAAGGCCGTCATGTGTTCCTGCACATGACCGTGGAAGAAAATCTGGACATGGGTGCATACACCCAGCCTGCTTCCACCATTGCACCCAACAAGGAAAAGGTGTTTGAGCTGTTTCCCCGCCTGAAGGAGCGCCGCAAGCAGCTGGCCGGTACCATGTCCGGCGGCGAGCAGCAGATGCTGGCTATGGGCCGTGCACTGATGAGCAACGCTTCCATGCTGATGCTGGACGAGCCTTCCATGGGCCTTTCGCCGCTGCTGGTGCAGGAGATCTTCGACATCATCCAGAACGTGCACAAGGAAGGCATGACCATCCTGCTGGTGGAGCAGAACGCACAGATGGCTCTTTCCGTGGCAGACCGTGCCTACGTCCTTGAGACGGGCCGTGTGGTCATGGAGGGCACTGGTGCCGAACTGCTGACCAACGAGCGCGTGCGCAGCGCATATCTGGGCGGCTAAGCAAAAAATCGCATAAGAAAAGGGGCTGTTGCACATGCAACAGCCCCTTTTTTGCAGTATTTGTTATGCCAGCAGAGACATGATATTTGCGGTGATCAAGCCGCCTGCCGTGCCAATGACGTAGCCCATCAGAGCCATCAAAACGCCAACAGGCACCAGAGCGCCGCTGTAGGCACCAGCCAGAATGGGAGCGGATGCGGAACCGCCGATGTTTGCCAGAGATGCAACACCGCAGGTGAACATATCCAGATGGAAGATCTTTGCCAGCAGCACCAGAATGATGCCGTGGATGGCCAGGATCATAAAGCCTGCCAGGATCCATGCGGGTGCATCGGTCAGCTCCAGGAAGCTTGCGCGGGAGGCAAGCAATGCCACCACGGAGTACAGCAGCAGGTTGGACAGCTCGGTGCTGCCTGCCATGCGGCCCACGGGGGTGACAGCGCCGATCAGGCCGGACAGCGTGATGAGCAGGACGGTCCAGGTGGCCTTGTCCAGGAAGGGCATTGCGCCGTTCAGGGCTGCGCCGATGTCCTGACCGAAGGCGGAGATCACCAGAGCCAGACCCAGCAGGAAGATCAGGTTGACAAAGCTGGCCTTGTCCTCGTTGCCCTTTGCGTCCTCTTCCAGACGGCGGGACACTTCGTCCAGCGTGGTGGTGTCGGCCTTGACCCACTTGTTGAACTTGGGAGCCAGATTGATGGCCCACAGCAGGAACATGACCCAGATGGAGTAGTCAATGGAGTCCACCACCAGTGCGTAGGCCATGTCAGCTTCGCCGATGTCCAGCGCAGCCTGCACGGCGATCATGTTGCCGGAGCCGCCCATCCAGCTGCCGCACAGAGCGCCCAGTGCCTTCCATGCTTCGGAGCCAAGGGGCCCCTTCATGATGGCGAAGGTGGCAATGAAGGCCAACGAGATGGAGACGGAAGCGGCAAAGAAGCCGCCCAGCATCTTGGGACCCAGCTTGATGATCTTGCGGATGTCGCAGCGCAGCAGCATCAGGAAGATCATTGCATACAGCAGGTTGTTTTTCAGCACGGAGTAGGCAGGCTTGGTGGCCTCCATGTCCCATGCACCCAGCGTGCAGAGAATCATGGTAATGAGGTACAGCAGAACGATAGGTGGTGCATAGTCGAAGAATTTCGACTTCGTGTAGCGTTGCAGCCACACCAGCAGTGCGGCAATGAACACCAGCACGGCGATGTAGGTGAAACCGTTTGTGATCATGAACCCAATCCCCTTTCTTTTTGTGCAATTTTTTGCGGACAATTGTCTTTACAATATCGACAATTTCGTATACAATACTACCATAGATTTCATAATCTGGCAATATTTTTTTATCGAAAGGGGTAGGTTTTTGCATGAAAATCACGGAAGTACGTCTCGGTCTGATCTCCGTGCCGCTGCGCGTGCCTTTTAAGACGGCTCTGCGCTCGGTCAGCAGCGTGGAGGATGTGATCGTAGAGATCCACACCGACACCGGCGCTGTGGGTTATGGTGAGGCACCTCCCACCGGTGTGATCACCGGCGACACCACCGGTGCCATCATCGGTGCCATCCGCGACCATATCGCAAAGACCATCATCGGCCGCGATGTGGACGACTTTGAAGACCTGATGATCGCACTGAATGCCTGCATCCAGAAGAACACCAGCGCCAAGGCTGCTGTGGATATGGCCCTGTGGGATCTGTACGGCCAGCTGTACAAAATCCCTGTGTACAAGCTGATGGGCGGCGCAAAGAAGTCCATCGTCACCGACATCACCATCAGCGTCAACGACCCCGAAGAGATGGTGCGCGATGCCCTGAACGCCATCGACCGCGGCTACGACTGCCTGAAGGTCAAGGTGGGCAAGGAGCCGGAAAAGGATATTGCACGCCTGAGCGCCATCCGCGGTGCTGTGCCCAAGGAGACCTGCATCCGCATCGACGCAAATCAGGGCTGGACCCCCAAGGAAGCCGTGCGCATCCTGAACGGAATGCAGGAGAAGGGCCTTGATCTCGAATTCGTGGAGCAGCCGGTCAAGGCCCACGATTTTGAAGGCCTGAAGTATGTTACCGAGCGCTCCTATGTGCCGGTGCTGGCCGACGAGAGCGTGTTCTCCCCGCAGGACGCACTGACCATCATGCAGATGGGAGCCGCAGACCTCGTGAACATCAAGCTGATGAAGTGCGGCGGCCTGTACAACGCCCTCAAGATCGCATCCGCTGCCGAGGTGTACGGCGTGGAATGCATGATCGGCTGTATGCTGGAAGCCAAGATCAGCGTGAATGCCGCCGTGCATCTGGCCTGCGCAAAGCAGATCATCACCCGCGTGGATCTGGACGGCCCCGTGCTGTGCAGTGAGGACCCCATCCTCGGCGGTGCAGTGTTCAACGAAAAAGACATCACTGTTTCCAACGAGCCGGGCCTTGGCATCAAGGGCATTGAGCCGGGCAAGATCAAGTATTTGGACTGACCCTCTCAGCTTCACTTCGTTCAGCAGCTCCCCCGAAAGGGGGAGCTTTTTGAATCTTTACAGTCAGCACAAAGAAAGCTCCCCCTTTCGGGGGAGCTGGCACAGCGCAAGCTGTGACTGAGAGGGTTTTACTCTTTGTAAGCCAGAATAGCCTTCAGGTATTCCCACACACGGGCCACCGATGCAATGTCGGCGCGCTCGTTGGGGGTGTGGACGTGCAGCAGGTTCGGGCCAAAGGAGATGCAGTCCAGCCCGTCGATCTTGCCCGAGAGGATACCGCATTCCAGACCTGCATGAATGGCAACGATCTGGGGCTTTGCACCGTACTGTGCTTCATACACGGCTACGCAGCGGTCGCGCAGGGCGCTTTCGCGGGCGTAGGTCCAAGCGGGATAGTCGCCGTGGAACCGCACACTGCCGCCCAGCAGCTCGGTGAGAGACTGCACCTTGCAGCTCAGCAGCTCCTTGGCCGAGGGCACCGAGCTGCGCAGGGAGAAGCGCAGGATGGCTTCGCTGTCGTCCAGCTCGGCAACGCCGAGGTTCAGCGAGGTCTCCACAAGGCCCGGCACATCCATGCTCATGCTCTGCACACCCCAGGGCATCAGCAGCAGGGCTTTGCGCAGACGCTCGGCGGAGTTCGCATCCAGTGCATCGTATTCGCCGCAGCCCTCCTCGGTGAGCTGCAGGCGGATGCCCGGGTCAGCAGTGCCGAATTCTGCTTTCATCTGCGCGGTAAAGTCTGCCCCGGCAGCGCGCACGGCTTCGGTGATACCGGCGGGCAGCACCAGCGTAACGCTGCTTTCTTTCGGGATGACGTTTTCCTTTGCACCGCCGGAGAGGGTGAGCACAGCGTACTCTGCACCGTGGTCAGACAGCAGGGTCAGGTAGCGCCCCAGCAGAGCGATGGCGTTGGCGCGGCCTTTGTGAATCTCGGTGCCGGAGTGCCCTCCCGCAAGCCCCGCGATGTCCGCCTTCACGGCGGTGCCGGTCACAGCCGCACGGGTGATGGGCAGATGGCACTCGACGCGGCGTCCGCCCGCACAGCCTGCGGTCAGCACGCCTTCTTCCTCGGAGTCGATGTTCACCAGAATCCGGCCCTCAAGGTCAGAAAAATCCATGGCAGATGCACCCAGCAGGCCCACCTCCTCGCAGACGGTCAGCACGACCTCCAGCGCAGGGTGGGGAATGTCCTTTGCGTCCAGAACAGCCAGCGCATAGGCCACGGCAATGCCGTCGTCGCCGCCAAGGGTCGTGCCCTCGGCGCACACATAGCCGCCGTCTACGACCGGGTGGATGGCATCCTTCTCAAGATCCAGCGGGCAGTCGGCGGTCTTGTCGCCCACCATGTCCAGATGGCCCTGCAGGATCAGGCCCGGCTCCTTCTCGTATCCGGGTGTGGCCGGTGCCTTGATGAGCACATTGCCCATCTCGTCCTGACGGCAGGCAAGGCCGTGGGCCTTGGCGAACTGCACGCAGTAGTCGCTCAGTGCCTTTTCGTGGTGGGAGGTGTGCGGAATGCCGCAGATCTCCTCAAAGTAATAAAAAACCGAAGCTGGTTCCAGATTGGATAATACGCCCATAATGTTCCCTCTCCTTGTGCTGTATTTTAAGAAAGAAGACCGGCAGAGCTGTGAGCCATGCCGGTCTTTCGGGTCTTTACTCTGCCTGACTCAGGCAGTCGTCCATGGCGGTGAACACAGCGTCGCTGGTCATGGTAGCACCGGCAACAGCGTCCACACCGCTGGTGGAACCGGCCTTGGTCAGCTGGTCTGCCAGAGTTTCAGCAGCGATACCGCCCAGTTCGGGAGTCTCGCCGGATGCATCGATCTCCACACCGGTCACCCGGCCGCCGGTGACGGTGACGGTGACGGTCACATCACTCAGGCAGCCCTGAGCGCTGGACGTATAGATGCCATCCGTCAGGCTGGCGGCGTTGTCGGCAGCGGGCACAGTGCCGGTGTACTTGATGTACAGGCCGAGCACAACTGCCATAATGACAGTGACAACAGCCATGATGATAACATTCCGGGTGAGTTTCTTCATAAAAGATCAAATGCTCCCTTTGACGTGATATATTTTTTACTTTGCGGGTTTGAAACTGTCGCGCAGGGTGACGACGCGGTTGTAAACGCCGGGGTTCTTGGAGTCCGGGGTAAAGAAGCCGGTGCGCACGAACTGGAACTTCTCACCGGGCTTTGCGTCCTTCAGGCTTTCTTCCAGCTTGCAGCCCTTGCACACAACAACGCTTTCCGGGTTCAGGTAGTCCTTGTAATCGCTGCCCTCGGGGATGGCGTTCATGTTGGCCTCGGTGAACAGCTTGTCGTACAGGCGCACCTCGGCATCCACGGCATGGGCGGCACTCACCCAATGGATGGTGCCCTTGACCTTGCGGCCGTCGGCGGGATTGCCGTTGCCCGTCTCAAGGTCGGCGGTGCAGTGGATGGCGGCAATGCTGCCGTCGGCATTCTTCTCCACGCCGGTGCACTTGACGATGTAAGCGCCCATCAGACGCACCTCACCGCCAATGGTCAGGCGCTTGAACTTGGGAGGCGGCACCTCGGCAAAGTCCTCATTCTCGATCCACAGCTCTTTGGTAAAGGCCACCTTGCGGGTGGTGGTATCGTTGGCTTCGCGGTTGGGGTTGTTGGCTACATCAAAGTACTCGGTCTTGTCCTCCGGGTAGTTGTCTACGATCAGCTTTACGGGGTCCAGCACGGCAATGCGGCGCTGAGCGGTCAGGTCCAGCTCGCTGCGGATGCAGGCTTCCAGCTGGCGCATGTCGATCAGGTTGTCGGATTTAGAAATGCCGGCCTCCCGCACGAAGGTGAAGATGGAGGTGGGGGTGTAGCCGCGGCGGCGCAGGCCGCACAGGGTGGGCATGCGGGGGTCGTCCCAGCCGTCCACAATGCCCATTTCCACCAGCTCACGCAGGTAGCGCTTGCTCATGACGGTGTTGGTCATGTTCAGGCGTGCAAACTCGCGCTGCTTGGGGAAGGCAGTGCCGAAGATGTTCTCGATGACCCAGTTGTACAGCGGACGGTGGTTCTCGAACTCCAGACTGCACATGCTGTGGGTGATGCCCTCAATGGCATCCTGAATGGGGTGTGCGAAGTCGTACATCGGGTAGATGCACCACTTGCTGCCCTGACGGTGATGCTCGGCGTACTTGATGCGGTAGATAGCCGGGTCACGCATGTTCATGTTGGGGCTGGCCAGATCGATCTTGGCACGCAGGGTCTTTTCGCCCTCCTGGAACTCACCGGCACGCATCCGGCGGAACAGATCCAGATTCTCTTCCGGGGTGCGGTCACGCCACGGAGAGGGACGGGAAGGCTTGCCGGCATCGGCACCGCGGTACTCGCGCATTTCATCGCGGGTCAGGTCGTCCACGTAGGCCTTGCCCTCCATGATGAGCTTTTCGGCATACTCGTAGCATTTATCAAAGTAGTCGCTGCCGTAGAAGATGCCGCCGTTGGGGTCGGCACCCAGCCAGTGCAGATCCTCGATGATGCTGTTCACGTACTCCTCACCCTCGCGGGCAGGGTTGGTGTCGTCCAGACGCAGGTTGAACTTACCGCCGTACTGGTTTGCAATGGACCAGTTGATGTAGATGGCCTTGGCACTGCCGATGTGCAGGTAGCCGTTGGGCTCGGGCGGGAAGCGGGTATGGATCTCGCTGATCTTGCCCTCGGCCAGATCAGCGTCGATGATGTCGGTCAGAAAGTTTTTATCTGCCATGTGTTTTCCCCCTGTCAAAGGCACAAAGTGCCTATATATTCCATAATACTATATAATACACTATTCTGCCGATTTCTTCAAGAGAAAACCCTCTCAGTCTCGCATACGCTCGCCAGCTCCCCCGAGAGGGGGAGCTTAACTCCTCCAGTCACCTTCGATGCCAGCCCCCTCAGAGATGGGGCCCTTGGCAGTACGGTAAAGCTTTCTCTCTTTGCCAAAGGCTCCCTCCCCGAGGGAGCTGGCAAAGCCGTCAGGCTTTGACTGAAGGAGTTCTCCCATCCGAAAAATCCCCAATTCATGTTGTTTTCCACAACTTTTTCCCTATCCCTTGACACCGCCGTGCAAGGAGAGTATATTTTTGCATGGCATACAGCGCATTTTGCCGTGTTTAAAATAGGAGGAACCCCATGAACAGTTTAAAAGAAGCGTTCAGCAGGAAAAATATGCTGAAGAATTTAAATTTCTTCGGTGAGCTGAACCTTGGCCTGATCCTGACTGCGGTCGGCATCGTATACTTTAAAAATCCCAACCATTTTGCATTTGGCGGCACCTCGGGCTTGTCCATTCTGCTGGCAGACCTGTTCCCCCGGATCAACGTGGGCGGCTTTATGTGGATCATCAACCTGATTCTGGTGGTGCTGGGCTTCGTCTTTCTGGGCATCAAGACCATGGGCTGGACGATCTATTCTTCCTTTGCGCTGTCCTTTTTTGTGTCGGTGTGCGAGTGGCTCTATCCCGTCAACGTTTCCATGAGCGGTGATGCCATGCTGGATCTGGTGTTCGCCGTGTTCCTGCCGGCTCTGGGTGCGGCGATCGTGTTCGACATCGGTGCATCCACCGGCGGTACGGATATTGTGGCCCTGATTCTGGCAAAATATACCTCTATGGAGATCGGCAAAGCCCTGATGGTCAGCGATATCCTCATTGTGCTGGCGGCGGCATGGCGGTTCGGCATGGGCACCGGCCTTTACTGCATCCTTGGTCTGATCGGCAAGAGCTTTGTGGTGGACGGTGCCATCGAGAACATCCGCCTGCGCAAGGTGTGCACCATCGTGACGTCCAACCCGCAGCCCATTCTGGACTTCATCATCAAGGAAATGAACCGTTCCGCTACCGTGGAAAAGGCTTACGGCGCTTACACCCACCACGAGCTGAGCGTGCTGGTGACGGTGCTGACCCGCCGTCAGGCCCTGCAGCTGCGCAACTTCCTGCGGGAGAACGACCCCCGGAGCTTTATCACCATCGTCAATTCCAGCGAGATCATCGGCAAGGGCTTCCGCTCCTTTAATTAAAGGCACGGCAGGGCCACGCCGCTATTGACGAACCGCTCCAAAAACGATATACTATATTCCGGCGGTGCAGCAGTGCCGCCGGATGCCGGGGTGTTGCGCAGTTGGTAGCGCGCCTGCTTTGGGAGCAGGAGGCCGCGAGTTCGAGTCTCGCCACTCCGATATGACAAAAAGCCACGATGAACCGTTTATAAATACGGTTTTGTCGTGGCTTTATTTGTTGCCAGTCCCCTGAGATCCGGCTGGAAGATGCCTTATTTGTGCGTTACCGTCTCAAAAACTGCCCCTGCGCTAAAGGGCAAATGCGCACCCGGCAGCTTTCCGATTTTGTTCTTTTTTTATTTACAAACAGTACCTTGACACCGAAATATCCTTTTTGTAATCTGAAAGAGTATTCTGAATGTAAGTGAATGCCGTCCCGAATCAATACGGTTTTTTCGGGCAGGACGGCAGGAAGTTTCTCCAGCGAATGTCCTGGGGTGGTACCCCGCTGCCACAGGCAGCAGGGCGGGACTGAAGTTCCGGGCTGTTCGCAGAGAAAGCTTCCTGATGGCCTGCCAAGTGAGCGCAAGCTGACGGCAATGGGAAAGGAGCAACTACCAATGGATCATCTGCAGAACGTAATGGGATACTTCGACCAGCAGCAGCCGCTGTGCGCCGAACATGACCGCATCAGCAAGGACCTGTACAAGGAGTTTGGCGTTAAAGCGGGCCTGCGCGACGAAAACGGCAAGGGCGTGCTGGCAGGCCTGACCAATATCTCCGATATCCGCGCCTTCCAGTATGTGGACGGAGTGAAAAAGCCTGCCGACGGTCAGCTGCTCTACCGCGGCTACGACGTGAAAGACCTGATCCGCGGGTCGTCCGGCAGCCGCTTTGCCTTTGAGGAAGCGGGCTATCTGCTGCTGTTTGGTGAGCTGCCCACGCAGGAAAAGCTGGAAGAGTTCTGCCGCGTGCTGGGCGAGTGCCGCACCATGCCCACCAACTTTACCCGTGATGTGATCATGAAGGCCCCCAGCCACGATATCATGAACTCCATGGCCCGCAGCGTGCTCACACTGGCATCCTACGACCCCAAGGCCGGTGATCTGGAAATTTCCAATGTGCTGCGCCAGAGCATCCAGCTGGCCGGCATCTTCCCCATGCTGGCCGTGTACAGCTACCATGCCTATAACCACTACGAAAAAGACGGCAGCATGTACATCCACCGGCCGGACCCGGAGCTTTCCACCGCAGAGAACTTTTTGCGGATGCTGCGCCCGGATATGAAGTACACCGAGCTGGAAGCCCGCGTGCTGGATGTGGCATTGCTGCTGCACGCCGAGCACGGCGGCGGCAACAACTCCACCTTTACCACCCGCGTGGTCACTTCGTCTGGCACTGATACCTACTCGGCCATGGCGGCTGCCCTGTGCTCCCTCAAAGGCCCGCGCCACGGCGGTGCCAACCTGATGGTGATGCAGATGATGCAGAACATCCGCGAAAACCTGCACGACACCGAGGACGATGAAGAGCTGGAAGCCTACCTGAAAAAGCTGCTGCACGGCGAAGCATTTGACCGCAAAGGCCTGATCTACGGCATGGGCCACGCGGTGTACTCCCTCAGTGACCCCCGTGAGGTGGTATTCAAAGGCTATGTGGAACAGCTGGCCCACGAGAAGGGCCGCGACAAGGACCTTGCCCTTTACAACAAGATCGAGCACATGGCCCCGCAGCTGATCGCGGAGGAGCGCAAAATTTTCAAGGGTGTCAGCCCCAATGTGGACTTCTACAGCGGCTTTGTGTACGATATGCTGGGCATCCCCATGGAGCTGTACACGCCGCTGTTCGCCGTGGCCCGCGTAATGGGCTGGAGCGCCCACCGCATTGAAGAGCTGCTCAGCGCAAACAAGATCATCCGCCCGGCCTACAAGAGCCTTGGCGGCACCCACGAATATATCCGCCGCAATGAGCGGGAATAACAGGGAGGATGCATGATGAGCGTGGAACTGAAACATCACCCGGAAGAATGGTTCTTCCTGCACAATTTTGATATCGACAAGGTGTTCAGCACCATCCAGCGGGCGGATTACCTGATCTTATATTACATCAAGATGCAGGCCGAACAGCACCCGGACAGTAAGGTTTATCTGGCTGACCTTGCTGCCGTTATGGGCCTGAAGGTGACAGAGCTTTCCAAGGCCGTTGAAAAGCTGCAGGACAATGGCTTTGTGGCATGGAAGACCGACCGTGAAGCGGGCCGCACCTATGTGGAGCTTTCCAGCAAGGCTGTGGAGCTGATGGCGGAGGAGCGCGCGTTCATGCAGCGCTGTTACGCCCGCCTGCGTGCAGAGCTTGGCGACGAAGAACTGCATCGTGCAGTAAGCACCATGCAGAGCGTGACGGCCATCCTGAAGGATGAACGGGAACACAGCGGCGTATAAAAACAGCCTCAACAAAAAAATGAGATAGACTTCCCCGAAAGGGGTTGCCTATCTCATTTTTGTTGTAAACTGAGGTTCCCGGATCAATAAATAAATTCTACTGAAAAAAGCCAGAGCGGCTATTTTAAATCCTTTACCGGATCAGGTTCACAAACACCGGGCAGAGCACTGCGGTCAGCACACCGGCCACCGCAATGGAAAGGCCGCTCATGGCACCTTCCACCTCGCCCATCTGCAGGGCTTTGCTGGTGCCCACGGCATGGGCCGAAGTTCCGATACCCACGCCCTTGGCGATGGGGTCGGTGATGTGGAACATCTTGCACACCGTCTCGGCCAGCAGCGCTCCCACGATGCCGGTAACAATGACGATCGCACCGGTCAGGGCAGCAATGCCGCCCAGCTCAGCGGCCACATCCATGCTGATGGCGGTGGTCACGGATTTGGGCAGCAGGGTGGCATACTGCTCACGGGTCAGGTCCAGCGCCAGTGCCAGCGCCAGTGCGCTGCCAAGGCTCACCAGCGTGCCCACCGAGATACCCGCAATGATGGCGGCGGCGTTCTCTTTCAGCAGGTCGATCTTTTCATACAGCGGAATGGCCAGTGCCACGGTGGCGGGCAGCAGCAGATAGTTCACCGGTGCCGCGCTGGCCTTGTAGTCCGCATACGGGATGTTGCACACCGACAGAAAGATGATCACAAAGATACTGCCCAGCAGCAGCGGGTTAAAAATGGCTTTGCCTGTCACCTTATTGATAAGGGTGCCCAGTGCAAACGCGGCCAGCGTAAGCAGAACGCCCCATGCTGCGGAGCCGGACAAAAAATCATTCAGCAGCTGCGTCATTGTCAGCCTCCTTTTTCTTGCGGCCGGTCAGAGCCTGCGTGGTCTTGCCTGCACTCACCATCACCAGCACAGTGACCGGGATAATGGCAACGAGGATGGGCAGCAGCATCTCGCCCATCTCTGCCCACAGTTCCATCACACCGGCGGCAGCGGGCACGAACAACAGCGGGAAGATGCCTGTGAGATAGGTTCCCACCTCTTTCACATCGTCCAGCTTTACCAGCTTGAAGTTCAGCGCTGCCAGCAGCAGCACCAGACCGTAGACGCTGGCCGGGACCGGCAGCGGCAGCACTACATGAAGGATCTCGCCCAAAAAACAAAACGCAAGAATGCGCGCAAACTGAAAAATATATTTCGTAGTAAAGTTCCCCTTTCCTCGATCAAAAGCGTAAATGGACACATCAAAGGTAAAGTATACCGCAGGAGCCCCAATCCATCAACCGTGATTCTGGATAAGAAACACTTCACATTTTTCCCAGAACTGTGCAAAAAAAGGCGCACCGGTCAAGCCGGTGCGCCTTTTTGCATGTTATCAGAAATACCGTCAGATCACATAATCATTCCCGGCCTGATCAGGCCGGGCGAGATCGGCCAGTGTGATATTGCCGAAATAATTGGAGATCAGATCGTCCAGCCCCTTCCACATCTCGTAGGTGCGGCAGTTTGCCATGCGGGAGCAGGGGGTCGCATTGGGGGTCAGGCAGCTCACCGGCGCAAGGCTGCCCTCGGTCAGCATCAGGATCTCGCCCACGGTGTACTGATCCGGGCTGCGGGTGAGCCGGTAGCCGCCGCCCTTGCCGCGCAAGCCCTCCAGAAAGCCGTTCTGCACCAGCACCTTGAGGATGTTTTCCAGATATTTTTCCGAGATCTCCTGCCGGGCAGCGATCTCCTTGAGAGGGACATATTTTTCAGACTGATGCTCGGAAAGGTCGATCATCACGCGCAGTGCATAGCGCCCTTTGGTGGACACGATCATAATAGTGTACTTCCTTTGTTGGTTATAGATTGAGTTGTTAACCTATTATACAACAGGGTAAATAATATTTCAATCCCACTTTTTTCAAAAAATCCATTGACAACCGCACAGAACGGGTCTATAATACCATCAAACCCACAAATGATGTTGGTATAAAGGTTTTGGAACCGGGTCGTCCAGCAGGGCACATGTGCCCATAACTGTATCAGGGAGGAAACTACAATGAGCAAGATTTATACTGCCGCAGATCAGCTGATCGGTCATACTCCGTTGCTGGAGCTGACCCACATTGAAAAGGAGCAGGAGCTGCCTGCCCACATCATTGCCAAGCTGGAATACTTCAATCCGGCCGGTTCTGTCAAGGATCGCATCGCCAAAAAGATGATCGATGATGCCGAGGAAAAGGGCCTGCTGAAGGAAGGTTCCGTGATCATTGAGCCTACCTCTGGCAATACTGGCATCGGTCTGGCCGCTGTGGCAGCCGCCAAGGGCTACCGCATCATCATCGTGATGCCCGAGACCATGAGCGTGGAGCGCCGCCAGCTGATGAAGGCTTACGGCGCAGAGCTGGTGCTGAGCGAGGGTGCCAAGGGCATGAAGGGTGCCATTGCCAAGGCCGACGAGCTGGCAAAGGAGATCCCGAATTCCTTCATCCCCGGCCAGTTCGTGAACCCGGCCAACCCTCAGGCCCACATCGAGACCACCGGCCCCGAGATCTGGGAGGACACCGACGGCAAGGTGGATATCTTTGTGGCAGGCGTGGGCACCGGCGGCACCGTGACCGGCGTGGGCCAGTACCTGAAGAGCAAGAACCCGAACGTCAAGGTGGTGGCTGTAGAGCCTGCTTCCTCTCCTGTGCTGAGCAAGGGCACCGCAGGCGCACACAAGATCCAGGGCATCGGCGCGGGCTTTGTGCCGGACGTACTGGACACCAAGGTGTATGACGAAATCATCGCCGTAGAGAACGACGATGCCTTTGCCACCGGCCGTCTGATCGGCCACAAGGAAGGCGTGCTGGTGGGTATCTCCTCCGGTGCTGCTGTTTATGCTGCCCTGCAGCTGGCAAAGCGCCCGGAGAATGCCGGTAAGAACATCGTGGTCCTGCTGCCCGATACCGGCGACCGCTATCTGTCCACCCCGCTGTTTGCAGACTGATCTTTCAAAAAGCTCACTTCTCCCGTTCTGTGACTTCACAGGGCGGGAGTTTTTTGTTACAATATCCCTATCAAACACTTTGGAGATTTGCCCATGCTTTATTATGCTGCCCCCATGGAGGGGTTCACGGACCGGGTCTGGCGGCAGGCCCATCAGAAATGGTTCGGCGCACAAGGCGCTGCCGACCGCTATTATGCGCCGTTTATCTCCCCGCCGGAGAACCGGGTGCTCATTAAAAAGAAGATGGCCGAGCTTGCCCCTGCGGCAAACCCCGGCGCACCGGTGATCCCGCAGCTGCTGGCAAAGGACGGCGAACTTGCCGCATGGATGATCGGCGAGCTGCGCGGCCTTGGCTACACCGAGGTGAACCTGAACCTCGGCTGTCCTTCCGGCACCGTCACCGCCAAAGGCAAGGGTTCTGGGATGCTGCGCGACCCCGTCAAGCTGGACGCTTTTCTTGCCGCCGTATTTGCCAATGCGGAAAGGCCTATCTCGGTCAAGACCCGGCTGGGCGTGGAAAGGCCGGAAGAATTTGCTGCCATTCTGGACATCTATAACCGGTATCCCATCTGTGAGCTGACCATCCACCCGCGTGTGATGCGCCAGCTCTACCGCGGGCAGGCCGACCGTGCCGCTTTTGCTGCCTCCCTGCCCGGGTGCCGGATGCCCGTGTGCTACAACGGCGATGTGACCACCGCTGCGGACCTGCACACGTTGGAAGCGCAGTATCCGCAGCTGTCCGGCATCATGGTGGGGCGCGGCATCATTGCGGACCCGGCGCTCTTCCGTGAAGCACGCGGCGGCGCACCGGCCGCACGGGAAGAGCTACGCGGATACCTTGACGACCTCTACCACGGATACTCTGAACTGTTCGGCAGCGCCGGGTGCGCGGTAAGCCGCATGAAGGGACACTGGTTCTACCTCATTCACAAGTTTGAGGGGGCCGAAAAGCTGGAAAAGCAGCTGCGCAAGGTGCGGGAACCGTGGGAATATGAGGTCGTCGTAAACCAGATCTTTACGCTGCCGTTCCGGCCGTAACGGTTGGAATGGCCTCCGTTTCGCTCTGGCCATCTTCAACGAAAATTTTATTTTATATAGTTGCAATTCAGAAAGATCTGCGGATTTTTCTGAATTGCGTTTTCACCGGAGAGGCTGTAACGGTAAACGGCATCTGCATTCTATTATGAAAAAGCCCCGCCATCATAGCGACGGCGGGGCATGAGCAGACAAGCGATATCAGACGTTCAGATAACTGCGCAGCATGGCCTGCAGCAGATCGTCACGATCCACCTTGCGGATCATGGAACGGGCATTTTTATAGGTCGTGATGTAGGTGGGGTCTTCGGACAAGATATAGCCCACCAGCTGATTGACCGGATTATAGCCTTTTTCCTTTAAAGCATCGTACACCTGCTGTACGATCTCATGGATCTCATAGTCCTTTTTGTCGTGGATCGAAAAAATAGCGGTCTCGCCACTCACGGAATACACCCCCTTAGGAAGAACTACATTCATTGTACACGAATTGCGAGGAAACTTCAAGCTAAACAGACCGGATTTGCACAGTTTGCATAAAATTTCCGGTCCTGATTTTGCAGGCTGACGGCCTGCACCGCCGCAAATGCGGCAGAAGGAGGGCCTTTATGCTGTATGGCATCGGCTGCGACCTGTGCGAGATCGCGCATCTGGAAAAAAGCCTTACCGGCGCACACGCTGCAGCCTTTATCCGCCGGGTGTACGGCGAGGCCGAACGCGCTGCGCTGAGCCTTGACGAACCGCTGCCCGCCGGGCGCAGCGCCGCCCACCGGCTTGCCAGCGCCGCAGCCAACTTTGCCGCCAAGGAAGCCTTTTTAAAGGCGGCAGGCACCGGCCTGCGGGAGCCGTTCTCCCTGTGTGAGATCGAGGCTGTCCGGCTGGAAAGCGGTGCACCTGCCTATCATTTTTCCGGCCAGACGGCGGAATGGATGCAGGCCCATGGCCTTGCCGCCCGGCTCTCTCTGAGCCACGAGGGCGGCATGGCGCTGGCCTTCTGCACACTGGAAACTCTGTAAGCCTTTGTGCATACAATGGAATATCCCCTGCGCTGCATAACCGGCGCGCAGCCGGCTCATACTGAGAGCAGACGAAGATGCGCCGGACGCATCACATAAGCGGGGCGCATCCTCCAAATGCAGGGAGGGAGATTCCATGGAGGTACACAGAGGAGAAGTTTTTTACGCAGATCTTTCGCCGGTGGTGGGGTCGGAGCAGGGCGGCGTGCGCCCGGTATTGATCGTGCAGAACGAGATCGGCAACCGGCACAGCCCTACCGTGATCGCTGCGGCCATTACATCCCGGCTGGACAAAGCCCGCCTGCCCACCCACATCAATATCCGGGCAGCGGATACCGGCCTTGCCAAGGACAGCGTGGTGCTGCTGGAACAGATCCGCACGCTGGATAAGCACCGCCTGCGGGAGCGGGCCGGGCAGATCACGCCGGAAGATCAGAAACGTGTGGATCAGGCTTTGGATGTAAGCCTGGGGCTTACTTCATATTAAGGGGCTGTTGCAAAACAGCTCTCTGAAAAGATCATGCACAAAACCCGGAACCTTTTTTCGGCCAAAACGGCTCAAAAAGGCTCCGGGTTTCTGATTTTACGCTGTTTCTTTGTGCAAGCTGCGATCGTTTTTTCATTTTCCAGCTTAATTTTTTTTGAAAAGGCGCGTGAAGGCTGGTTATTCCCGCCAGAAAATGCTATACTTTTCTGCAGAATGGTTGTGCTGTCGTGCACAGCATATGCAGGTTTTATGATGATATCGGAGGGCTGATTATATGATCATCCAGAGCAAAAAAGTATGGATCGCCGACCAGTTCATTTCTGCTGCAGTCGAGCTGGAGCAGGGCAAGATCACCGGCATCTTCCCCTATGGTGAAAAGCAGGCCGATGTGGACTATGGCTCCAAGCGCATCGTGCCCGGTTTTATGGATATCCACTGCCATGGTGCCTACGAGTTCGACACCAACGACGCAAAGCCGGAGGGCCTGCGCTACTGGGCAAAGCATATCGTCTCTGAGGGTGTGACCAGCTTTCTGGCCACTACCGTCACCCAGAGCGTGGAGGTGCTGACCAACGCCGTGGCCAATGTGGCCGACGTGATGGAGGGCAGCTACGAAGGTGCCGAGATCCTTGGCATCCACTTTGAAGGCCCCTACCTCGATATGAAGTACAAGGGCGCACAGCCTCCGGAGTACATCGCAAAGCCCAGCGTGGAGCAGTTCAAGCACTACCAGCAGGCAGCACGCGGCCACATCCACTATGTGACCCTTGCACCGGAACACGACGAAGGGTTTGCGCTGACCCATTACCTGACCGAGCACGGCGTGGTGGTCAGCATCGGCCATAGTGCCGCCACCTATGAGCAGGCCGTGATGGCCTATGCCAACGGTGCCCGCTCCATGACCCACGTGTACAACGGCATGTCCCCCTTCGCCCACCGCGCCAACGGTCTGGTGGGCGCAGCCTACCGCATCCGCACCATGTACGGCGAGATCATCTGCGACGGCTGCCACTCCACCCCTGCTGCCCTGAACAACTACTTCATGAGCAAAGGCCCGGATTACGCCATCATGATCTCGGATGCACTGATGGCCAAGGGCACCCCCATTGGCAGCGAGTACATCTTTGGCGGCAACCATATCACCATCTACCCGGACGGCAGTGCCCATCTGGACAACGGCACGCTGGCCGGTTCCACTTTGAACATCAACAAGGGCCTGCGCATTCTGGTGGAGGAGGCCATGGTGCCCTTCAACTATGCACTGAACGCCTGCACCATCAACCCGGCACGCTGCCTGCATCTGGATGACCGCAAGGGTTCCATCCAGATCGGCAAGGATGCCGACCTTGTGGTGCTGGACGACAACTACGATGTGCTGCAGACCTACTGCATGGGCAAGGTCCAGCTGTAATTTCTGGCTGACGCGAACAAAGGATGTGTTAAACCCGTTATGATCCAGATCGCCTTCTGCGACGATGACCAAACAGTTCTGGACCAGCTCTCTGCCCTGCTGGAAAAATATCGCGCCCAGCGCTGTGTCCAGATCCAGTGCACAGCCTTTCACAGCCCGCTGGATCTGCTGGCCGAGATCGAAAAGGGCACCCGGTACGATATCCTGTTTCTGGATGTCATCATGCCGGCCGAAAACGGCATTACCGCTGCCAAGGAGATCCGGCAGTACGATAACGTCGTCAAGATCATCTTTCTCACTTCCTCCGCCGAGTTTGCAGTGGAATCCTATGTGGTGGGTGCCTACTTCTACCAGCTCAAGCCCATCTGGGAGGACAGCTTTTTCCGTCTGACGGATTCGGTGATCGCCGAGTGCCGCCGCGCCGACCAGCGCAGCCTGATCCTGCGCTGCAAGACCGGCATCTCCCGCATCGATCTGGACCAGCTGCTCTACTGTGAAGTGCTGGGCCGCGCTGCAGGATGCCACTGAGCTGGTCGTCACCCTGCCGCTGCTGCTGGCACTGGTGCACTGGATCGCGCCTTCGGTGCGCGCGTTGTCGCACTCTTCGCTCAAGCTGCAGCTGCAGTTCGGCGTGGACGGCAGCGCAGGTTTTTACCGCATTGAAAAGTCCAGCACTTTGCTCCGCCTGAAGGCCGAATAAAATCACAGTGCGCATTCGTTCCACCCTTAATACGCAAAACACCCCTCGGCTTCCGCAGCAGGAAACCGAGGGGTGTTTGTTATGCTTTATTTGTGTCGGGTCAAGCCCTTACGCCATTACTTGCGGGGATTCTTGATCGCAGCCTGGGCGGGCGATAAAATTGCAGAGTTCTCCTTTCCAGAAATATCATTTCACTTTCCGTTGCGCCCGTGGTTCTTTTTTGTAAGCCCCGCGTATGCGGGGAAAAGTTGAAGTTCATTGCCACACTATTTTCGATGTGGGGATCATCCCCGCGTATGCGGGGAAAAGAGAGTATCGCCGTCGGCATCGGTGACGGTATAGGGATCACCCCCGCGTATGCGGGGAAAAGTGACCTGACCAGCGGCACCCAGACCCTTTTGCAGGGATCACCCCCGCATGTGCGGGGAAAAGCATAATCGAAGCTACCAGCAGGGCCTTGAACGAGGATCACCCCCGCATGTGCGGGGAAAAGGGTCCGGAGGAAATGGCCCGTTATTTGATGGGGGGATCACCCCCGCATGTGCGGGGAAAAGTTGGCCTCCGGCTTATCGCTGCGCAGGATGACGGGATCACCCCCGCATGTGCGGGGAAAAGCGAGCCACCGGGGTCTGGTTTGGGAGCTTCCGGGGATCACCCCCGCATGTGCGGGGAAAAGACAAAGCCCCAGCGGGTCGCACCGCCTAAGCTTGGATCACCCCCGCATGTGCGGGGAAAAGTGTCTCAATTCGTTGATGGTTGCGCCTGTCACGGGATCACCCCCGCATGTGCGGGGAAAAGGGGATTCCGAAGTAATCAGCCAGTGTACCCACGGGATCACCCCCGCATGTGCGGGGAAAAGACTAAAAAGATTCCGTAGCACCGTGTCTCCTGTTGCTATTGTACCGCTGTTTCCTTCAGTTTGCAATAAACCTGTTGTATCAGACGGCAGTCCGGCAGGGCGCGATGCTCCACTTTTTCTGCCAGCTGAAAATGCTGTGCCAGCGTCACCAGCTTATAATTTGCGATCCTTGTAAGGTTTCGGCGGGCAAGTTGTGCAAGGTCGATCTGGCGGTTGGTCGGTGCCGGAAAGCCATATCGTTTGCAGGTCATGCGCAGAAACTCCAGATCAAAGGCAATATTATGTCCCACCAGTGGGTCTTTGCCAATAAACAACAAAAAGCTATTCAGCGCTTCCCGTGGTTCTGTTCCCTGCTGCAATTCCGCAGCGCTGAGTCCTGTCAGGGCTGTGATCTCTGCCGGAACGTTTTCTTCCACGCAGACCAGCATGGTCAGCTCCTCCACCGGTACACCGTCCCGGACCCGCAGCGCTCCATATTCGATGATGGAATCGGACGCGGCTTTCAGGCCGGTGGTTTCCAGATCGATCACGGTGTAATTGCCCGTGCTCGGCTTTGTTCTGCCCGCTTTCCGCGCCATTTGCTGCTGTGCTGCTTTGCTGAACCCGGGTTTCAGGTCGATTTGGTTTTGTTCGGCCTGCGGCAGCGGTCGTCGCATCAGTTTGATCCCGTCAAAGTCCACGGTTTCCCATGCGGTATTGTGGGTGCGAAAATCCATCCGCTGCTCTCCCGCCGTGGTAAACACCAGTGTTGCCTGTCCGTTTTTCAGGTTCTGACACACCCGCTCCCACAAGGCATCCCGCACGCGGCTGCTCACATTGCCCACATAAACGCCCGTGTTGATCTCGCACAGCCATTTGGACAGATCCCCGCGCAGTTTTGGCGGGCAGTTCGTCATGGTGAGAACTACGATGTTTCATCACCCTCTTCTTCAAAATAATTGATGCCGTTGGCCACAGTGCCCACTTTGTTGTCCCACAGATAAACAGCTTCCGGCTCCTGTTCCCGCTCATCCGCATTCAGGAGCAGATACCGGATATCGTGCACCATGCGCTCCAGAATATGATGCTCTACCATGGCATCCCGCACCCGGCGGCGCACTACGGCCGGCAGGTCGTCCGGAGCCTGTGCCGCCACTTCAAAGGCGATGGGAATGGTCACCTCGGCCTTGTACAGGTCGGCAATATCGTACACAAAGGAGCACTCGTGCCCCACATGAACAAAGCCAAGACCCGGGGCGCAGCCCAATGCCACGATCACCGCGTGCGCCAGACCGTACAAACAGGCGTGCCCGGCAGAAAGCGCCTGATTGACGGCATTTCCCGATGCAAAATCCTCCGGGCGGTACAGTCGGCCGCTCCACGGAACACCGGTATCCTTGGAAGCTTTGCGGTATACCTGCCGCACAAGGCTGCCCTCGCGTCCCCGCAGCTGCTGCATCGTCAGCCGGGAGATATCTTCGTCCGGGAAACGGAGCTGATACATCTTGCGTACCACATCCAGGTGCTTGCGGGTGTTGCTGACAAGCTCTGCCTGCCGCAGCAACAGCTGCGAGTGGGTGGTCAGGGGACGGCCATGGGCGTAATACCGCACACCGTGCTCACCTACCCAGACAGCACCCACGCCCGTGTCACCCATAAGTTCCATGGCACGGTGGGTCACCCGTGTACCCGGCCCCAGCAGCACCGAGATGCCCGCCGCCGGGATCTGAACGATCCCTTTTTCGTCTGTAACGGTGATTGCGCCGTCCTGTCGGCCAAGGGTGCAGTGTTCCAGATACAGAAAGGTCATCCGGTCTTTCACCTGCGGCAGCGCCTGCAGGTCCGGCCGGATCATGCCCGGCATCTCGTCCATCTCAGTTTCCTCCGCGCATAACGGTCATCAGTCCAAGGCCATAGGCCTTGCCGCGCCCCATGCCCTGACACAGCAGTGCCCGGAACTGCTCTGCATCGGTCACCTGCAAAATGCCCTCATAGGTCACTGCCAACAGGGTCACCGGCCGGGTGCCGTGCTTGGCAAAGTGCTGCCACTGCACCCGGGTCACGGTAAATTCCTCCTCCCGCAGGGCAAAGCCGTGCTTTGCGGCGCGCTCCAACAGCCACTGCTTCTGGTACTGTGTCGTGCAATGTGCGGCTACAGTTCCCCGCGCTGCGGGGTTTTGGGGGTCTTTGCAGCTTTTGGTGGGGTTTGCGGTCAGCCGGAACTGCCAGCAGCTGCCCGGCTCCACCCGCTGCAAAAGCGGGTCGTAGCTGCGGGTCTCCGCAGCCGCTCCGGTGCCAAACTGCTCCACCACGCCGGACAGCTCTGGCGCATCCTCGCTGAGCAGCAGCAGATACAACCGCTCTCCCAGACGATCCAACCGCCACAGTCTGCGGCGGCGCTCCCCCGTAAAGGCGCTTTCCACTGCGCCGTGCAATTTCTGCGGTGCCGCCAGTGCAGCCATGGTGCTGCGGCGGGTGGGATCGAGCTCTACCCGTGATAAATACATTCTCTCGCCCCCTTTACAATTCCCGGAACGGGTCATGTTCCGTCTTTTCCGGGCTGTCCGGCACTTTCTGCCAAAGCTCCCGTACCGAGCGGTAGCCGTACTGCCGATGATGCGGGTCAAAGCTCACCGGCACATCCCGCTGCGGAGCCGTGCCCGGCTTCAGCGGGTCGGCGTCCAACAAGATCCGGCTCTGCCGTCCCGGACACAGCGGCGGTTCCGCTTGCAGCACCTCCTGCAAGCTGCCCGGGCGTACTCCCAGACAGAGCGGCAGGGTAGGCGGGCAGCAGCGGCGGCCGAGATACAGCGGAAACACCGGGTGCAGCAGCGCCTGCTGCAGCTGCTGCAAAAGGGCGGCATCCTCGCTTTCAATACCGGCCAGAAACACGGCGTCCTGCAAATAATGGCGGTAGGTCACATAAGAGGTCTTTTCATCCTGCGTCTTTGCCGTGTGGTAGTCCACCAGCAGCTGCCCTTCCCGCTCCACGCGGACGCCGAACCGCAGCCCGGTCAATCGGAGCAGTGCTTCGTGCTCATCCCGCCGCAGCCCCAGAGCTGCCGCCAAAAGACCGATCACGCCGCTCTTGGTGGGTTCACGGCCGTCTTGCGGGTCTCAAATTTGGAGTCCGCGCCCCACGCCTGTAAAGGCGCTGCCAGCCGAAGCAACAGCGTTGCCATTACCCCACCTCATTTCCGGCAAGTGCATCCCGGACAGCCTTTTCCAGTGCGTCCAGCATCGCCTTTGCCGTCTGCGCCGGAGCCAGTTCCTCCAGCCCGCTGCCCACGGTAAAGCTTTGAGCCGGGGCCTCGGCAAAGCTGCTGTACATCTGCTGCGCATACTGTGCCAGTGCCGCCTTGGAAGGCGCGGCATACCCCTGCGCACTGCGGGGCACGGCACGCTCGAATGCGCCGCACAGGTTCACCGGCTGATCCTCCCGCAGGGTCACATATACCGCATCCGGCAGAGTGCGGTTTGCAAAGGTGTTCTGCTTGCCGGTGGGCATGGAGAAGAGGAACGCCTCACCAAAGGCCTGCACCGTTTCCGCGGTCTGCGCTGCACCCAGCTGCCCGGCCAGCTCCATCACGTTCACTGTGGCATAGCGGTACAGGGTGGAGGAGTTGTACTCCACCGTGCCCAGATGGCCTGCACCGGCGTTGTCCTCTGCTTGACAGTCATCCACGGCGGTAAAGTAATCGTACTCGTTCTGCACAGCATGAGTGGAGATGCTGTGCGCCACCTGCGCAGCGGCGTCATAGTTCAGAGAAGGGTCATCTGCCACCATGCGGCCAAACAGCGCCATGTCCATCGAGGGCGCCGCTTTCAGGGCATCCCGATACTGTTTTTTATCCGCAGAGCCCTCCACAGCCAGCTCTGCCAACGCCTTTGCCTGCGCAGTGCTCATGAAGAACAGCGCCTTGGTGACCGTATCATCCTTCTTGCTCTTTTCATCGAACTTGATGCCCGCATTCTCCAGCGCTTTCTTTGCCAGCTTGTCTGCTGCATCCAGTTCCGGGTCCAGCACAAGGATCTGCTCCTTTACCAGTTCTGCGGCCTTTTTAGTGCGCTTGCCCACGTCCAGCTGAGCATTCTCCGCAAAGGCTGCGCGCATGGCATGCTTCCATGCCTGTGAGGAAACTCTGGCGCGGAGCACACCGCCGTACACTGCCGTTTTTGGGCTGCCGGTATCGTCCCGGTTGATGCAGCTGGGCGGGACGGTCTGCAAAATGTGGAAATCAACATACAGGCGCTTATTCATGATCAATTCTCCTTTTCTTTCTCATCCGGTGCAGGCTTCGGGTCGCGGTACAGGTCCTGTCCCCACCGCAGACGGACATTGGCGGGGGTCTGCGCATACCGCGGGTCGGTGCATTGCAATTCATACAGGTCTGCCGCAAGCTGCGGATAGTCCAGCGGGATGCCGCCATCCTTTGCCGCGCTCAGCAGCTGGATCATGCCCCGCAGAAGGTGGCTGATCTCGGTGATTTCTTCTGCGGTGGCCAGCGCGTTGAACCGCCGGAGCACACTGGCCTCGGTCCAGTCCTGTCCGGCACTGTTCCGCTCTGCCAGCTGCCGCACCGCACGCCCCAGCGTGTTGCCGGGGCAGTTCATGGGGCGGTCGTTCCCCTGCTGATGCATAGCATACAGGGTCAGGGCAAGGTAGACCGCCCACTCTGCCGCCGAGGGAGCACTACGGCCCTGAAAGCTTTCCGGCATTTCCAGCAAAAAGCTTCCCCACAGTTCCGGCAGATCGCCGGGTGCGTGGCCGATGCCCCGACGCAGCTTTGCCAGTTCTGCCCGCCGCTGGTTGTCCGGCAGAGCCTGAAGCCTGTGCAGCTGCTGCGCCGCATACAGTTTGACGTCCTGTGTTTTCATACAATTCCCCCTTTATGGTTCTGTTTTGGGATAGATTTCCCAAAGCCTTGTGCGGAAACGATTATAGGCCTTTGGCGAGGTATACAGGATGGTGCGCTCGGTCTTTTTATCCTTATCCACCACAATGCGGTGTCCCTTCAGGGCGGCATTTCCGGCCTCCATCACCATCTGTTTTCCCAGCTTTTCCGCGATGTTTCGCACCTGCGCCTGCCAGCGCAGCGCTGCCTCATCCGGGTCGTCCTGCTCCGGGTCGATTGCCTGCAGCCACTGCCGAAAAGGCTGATCCACTGCAAAGTAGAATTGTGCACGAACCGCGCCGCCTGCATTTTCATTCCGGTCACCGGCGGCAATTGCCAGTTCCTGCGCAAAATGTCCGACCAGCGCCGCTGTCTGTTCACAGCGCTCGATTTCTCTGACGATCCGACTCTGCCATGGACGCCCTATCTCATCCAGAATCCCTGCCTGAAAGGTCAGGCTGTCGCTGAAAGAATCATTTACAAAGAAGTCCTTATCGCCATATTGGACACCGGAGATGCGGAAATGTACCTTTCTGCGGGGATCCAGAAGTTTCAATCTCTTTTCCTGCAACTTTTCGATCCAGCATACAACGCCCGGGCGATGCCCGCTGTCCTGACAAAAGACAGCCGGGAACTCCCGCCAGAATTGTTTAGCCGGGTCATGACGACAGGGCACAAACACCACCGGTTCATTTTTCTTGATTGGCATCGTGCGCCAGATGGTCATCTGTTCGGCAAAGACGTTTTCTCTGGGGAAGAAATCTCCTCCCAGCAGACAGAACCCATCCACATTCTCCCCTGTCCTGTGCAGCAACAGCCTTCTGGATTGCAGGGTGAGCAGCTGTGCCGGGTTGTCCGGGCAGCAAATTTCTGTCCGTTCCGCGCTCTTTGGTGCTTCCAATTCCCAACAGGGCTTGCTTTCGCCCCAGCATTCCCGGCTGTCGCGCAGCAGCGTCAGGTTCAGCATCAGGGTCTCGTACAGACTATCGCCCTGTGCCTGAATAAAACCGATTTTGCCCAGCCACCCGGCTCCTACTGACGGAAGTCCCTTTCCTTTTGGCTTCGCGGAGGTGTCATCATAGCCGTTCACGCACAGCAGCCACCGCGCCGCCTGCGGATAGCTCAGCTGCTCCTTGCTCTGCCCCGCATACAGTGGAAAGAGCCGGAGTTTATTGCTGCTTTCCGACATTTCACCGTTGAGTTTGGCCGCGCCGTATTCCGTGCCGATCTTTGCCTGCGGCACCTGCCAGAAGGGGTGTGTCGGGTGGAACAGCCAGAAGCGGTCCTTCCACTGCTCCAGGTAGTCCCGGACAGGCTCTGCCGGGAAATGCCCAAGCTGCCACAGCTCACTCCAGCGCTCCAGTGCATCATCGCTCTGTGCCAGCGGTTGGGGTTTTCCCTTTGCATCCACCCGGGAGAACACGGTGAACAGCACCGCCAGCAGCAGCCGCAGCACGGCGGCGTTCTGGGTGGGCATTTCGCCTGCCAGATCCACATAATCCTGCGCATGGAGCAGTGCGTCCGTCAAAGAAACTTCCTGCACCGTATTGTCTGGCCGACGAACCCGGACCCACGGCTCCGTCAACAGGTTAAATTCGATTTCCTTCATCCGTTTCCTCCTTTTGGTAATATAAGCCGTTTTCACGGTCATAACAAAGTTCCATGCCCGCAAGCCGGGCAGTCAGGTTTTCATCCAGCAGCAGGATCAGTTCTCCGTGCAGCAGCGGCGACAGCTGCCACGCCGCAAGGCGGCTGCGGTTATCCGCTTCCAACTCCCGGATGACCCTATCCACCTTCCACGCTTTGCCGAACACCGCCGGGAGCCGCAGCTTCTGCCGGGCAATCTTCAGTGCCGTTTCCGGCGGGGGCGGGCTGTCAGCAGCTACGGCGCTGCCACCCTCCTGCCACGGCAGAAAGTGGATGCTGCCGTCTGCCCGACACTGCATTACAAGCACCTCTACCGAGGGGTCGCCGTCCCGCACTGCTGCCCGCGCCGCCGGGTCGGAGCGGGCACCCTCGTTCTGCATCCAGTCGTCCAGCGTATTCAACTGCGCCAGCCGGTGCGTTTCCGGCTGCGGCACAAGGTACGCCTCGGCGCGCGCTTTCTTTTTCTCCTGCGTCTGCTCATATACGCAGCGCATTTCCTCCCCCTGCGCTCCACCGGGAGCTTCCCGCTCCCAGCCGTAGACCTGCTGCACCAGCGGAGAGATTTCCTCCGGCAGCCGGATGCTCCGGGGCAGAAACTTCCGGGTGCGCCAGAGCAACCACTGTCCATATACCGCCTCGCTGCCCGCATCAAAGGCATCTTCCCCGGTGTCCAGCACCGCGCAGCAGGCCTGCTGTAATGGGGCGGGGCGGCTGCGGCGGTGACGGTGCAACCGTCCGATGCGCTGCAACAGCAGATCCATGGGGCAAAGCTCTGTAACAAGAACATCCAGATCAATGTCCAGCGACTGCTCCATCACCTGCGTGCCCACCACGATCAGGTCGTTCCGGCGCTCCGGTGCAGAGCCCTTGCCAATGCGTGCCATCAGCTGGTTTTCCCGCGCTGCGCGGTCCGGCATCAGGAACTGCGCATGGAACAGCTGCACCTCTTTGTCCGGCAGGCTTTCCCGCAGCAGCTGCGCGATCTTCTGCGCTTTTTTGACCGTGTTGACGATCACTCCCGCGCAGCCGCCCTCTGCCAGCTTCCGGCGCAGCAGCGCGGGCAACTCCGGCTCTGTGAGCGTGGTCAGCTGCACCGTTTTACCGGGTGCGTCTGGTGGGATGGCCGTCTGCTTTACCTCTGCGCCGTCCGTCCATGTCAGCAGCGGATAGCCGCAGCTGGTTTTCCATGGGGCGTCCGGGACAGCCTTTTTCTGCTGGTAAGCCTCGACCAGTTCCGCGCGCCGCCGGGCAGGCAGGGTGGCTGACAGCAGGATGACCGGCACCTTGTACCAACCCAGCCATTCCAGTGCGCGGTCCAGATAGCAGTTCATGTAGGTATCGTAGGCGTGGCACTCGTCAATAATGACCACCTTGCCCGCAAGCCCCAGATGCCGCAGCATAACGTGCTTCTGGGCAAGTGCCGCCAGTAGCAACTGATCCACTGTGCCAATCACAAAGTTTGCCAGCAGTGCCTGCTTGTTTCCCCGAAACCACTGGTGTACCTGCACCTGATGCGCTTCCTGCGCGTCCTCCTCCAACTGCACTCCGCGCCCCTGCAGCCGCAGATAGCACTCGTTCAGTTCTGCCATGCCGTGTGCCAGCTTTATAGCCTGCGGCAGCGTCTCCTCAGACTGTGTGTCTGCCCAGCCAAGCAGCCGGGGAAAGATGCCGTTTGCCGTGGCCTGTGTGGGCAGTCCGAAAAAGACACCACCCAGCCCGAACCGGCTGGCCATGACCTCCGCAGCGGCCAGCGCCGCCTCGGTTTTACCCACGCCCATCTGTGCTTCCAAAATCAGGATGCCCGGTTCCGCTGCGGTATCCACAGCCTCCAGAACAGCCCTCTGCACCGCATTGGGCGCAAAGCCGAACCGCACCGCAAACTCCTGCGGGTCTGCGATGCCCGGCTGTGCCTCCCACGGGAAGGGCAGCGCCAGTTTTTCCCAAGCCCTGTCCACCCGCGCCGGGTAATCCTCCATGCTGCCCAACTTCTCTACCGGGATCAGGGGAAAGTATTCCGTATTGCTGGCGATCCAGTCTGCCATGATCAGAAGCCCGGTCAGAAGCACTTCCTCCTGCGGATTCAGATCATCCAACTCCGCTGTGTCGTCAAAGCCACAGTCCTGCAAAACAGTCATGAGCAGTTCTGTCCAGAAGTCCTCCCAGACCTTTTTCTGTCCCTTGGGGTAGTAGTTGCTCTCCCAACCCTCTAACTGATCATCGACCGCCGCGCAGCTCTGTGGCTTGCCGTGGTGCGCCCCCACAATGGAGGCGATCCCGCCGGGGCAGTCATCCCACAGCAGGACTGCCTCGCCCGCCCGGGCATGCGGCGACTCCCGGCGGTTCTGTTCAGGACAGTCCAGCGGCGTCAACGTTTCCAGCCGCTGCCGCGCCTCCGGCAGGGTGCGCAGGATATTTGCCTGAAAGGCTACCGTAGCCTTGCCTATATCATGGATTCCACCCAAAAACCGGGCATGCGCGAGCAACGCTTCCTCGCGCTCAAAGCCCATGGCCCGTTTTACGCTTTCGGGGAGCCACTGCCGGACTAGCCGCTCCATGATGCCCGCCGTATCCCACAGATGCATCCAGAGCGGCAACCACAGGCTGGTATTTTCCGGGTCCGTTTTACCGGCCAAAAACCTTGTTTTATTCAACGTCCTTCGCATTTTTGCTCCTTTTCCGGTGTGTGCCTTCCATGTACCGAGCATAACAGATAATGTGTACTATAATCCGTACTTTTTGTATTTTATCTCCGCAAATGAAAAAAGCGGCACACCGGGTCGTGCCTCATCAAAACGAAAGTGTCCTCGCAAGGTAAAGAAACCTGCTATTTATAGCCCGGTTCCGTTTTCTGTTTCAAAGATACGCTTCTGCCCTTCTGCTGTCAATGACTCTGCGCCAATTCATCAAAGCTACAAAAAAACGATTTCTTTTTTGTATAAAAAACCGCCCCGGCTTCCATTGCGGAAACCGGGGCGGTTCGTTTATTTTATTGGTGCTTTTTTAAGCCCTTACGCAATCACTTGCGGGGATTCTTGATAGCAGCCTGAGCAGCAGCCAAAATTGCAGAGCGTTCACAGCAGTGATCTGCCGTTTCTTTAACACGCTGTATCTCCAAAGAACGGCTTCACTGTGCTAAGAGAAACTCCGTTACGCTTTGCTTTTTCCCGTTCATAAGTCACACGGGTAACTTCCTCAATAAAAGCTCGGACTTCCGGCGTTGCTGTTGACCATGTGACATTAAAGCGTCTGCAAATTTGATAAAATGTGCGAT